>Ga0302205_10000001_pt1 | contig 374261 bp, 288 predicted proteins | sample II_Fen_E1_3_FD_194582 | JGI IMG/M metagenome (GOLD analysis project Ga0302205, IMG submission 194582) | Peat permafrost microbial communities from Stordalen Mire near Abisko, Sweden - II_Fen_E1_3 | ecosystem: Environmental > Terrestrial > Soil > Wetlands > Permafrost | place: Sweden: Abisko...
TCAGTTCCATTTAGAAGAGACTGTAAACCGCTTCAGGATGACAAGAGGTTCTTTGTACCTCTCGACAGTATAATAACTAATATTCTGTATACCTAAATCAGTAAAAGACATTTGCTGAATTGAAAAGATATTTCTACATTTGTAGAAAATGTTTCTTACCCAGGTGGAAAACGTTTTCTACCTGGGTAAGAAATGATTTCCACCAAGGTAAGACAATGAAATATAAATATTAAAACAGATAATTATGCCCATCAAGTTTGACATTTATCCTAATCCTCCGCGCAAAGAGGACACGGAGACTCCCACCTATCATGCACGTATCATTGCCGATGGAATGGTTAGTGAGGATACTTTTGCCGGTGAAATAAGCAGAGCTTCTTCTCTTACGCCAGGCGATATATTAGCTGTACTGACTGAATTGCGTTCGAGCATGGTCACTCATCTACGTGAAGGCAAGCGCATACATCTTTCGGGAATCGGTTATTTTGAAATGGCCCTTGACAGTCCCGATATAGAAAGCGATGCTCCAAACTTCCCAAGCAAGCGACTGAAGATAAAGACCGTGAAGTTTCAACCAGAGAAGGACTTGAAGCGTGATGTAAGCTTCGGATTGGAGTTTGAACGGGTCAAGTATCTGAAACACTCAATTACTCGTGACGAAAAAGAGGATATCTTGTTGCTTCGTGATGCTTTTAAGAGCAATGATCGGCTGACTTCCAAACAAATTACAGCTGTATTGGGCTATACTCGGAGTAAGACCTACCGAGTGATGAACCAATTGCGAGAGCAAAAAATGGTAGACGAATGTGGATTCAAAACTGCCCACATATATAGTGCTACTCCTAAACTTTATGATGATCAAATAGAAGAATAACGGCGACGCATTCGTGATAAAATAACAAAGACTCCATGAAAGGTATAAACCTCATCATGGAGTCTTTATTGTATGAATAATAGGAAGTGATGTTACGTTTACATCGGGCCTCCACCTCCGCCTGGGCCATCGCCTCCACCCATTCTTCCTCGTCCGCCAAATCCGCCCATAGGCATCATACGACGATTGGTGTTTCCTTTTTTACCCAGTGTGTTAAACTTCCAAATGAAAGAGAGTGTACAGTAACTTCCCAGTGTGTTGTATCTGGTATCACTCATTGTTTGTGCTGTGACGGTTCTACTGATATTTGTTTGTTGATGTAATATATCATTGATCTTGAATTGTAAACTAGCCGAATTGTTTTTCAAGAAACTCTTGGTCAATTGAGCATTCCATAGACATGAATTCTTGTCGGAACTGCCACTGTATCCTTGGCGGATGGTGTAGTTGAGATCACTGGTTAGGAAAACACTCCAAGGAAATGTAATGTTCAGATCGTTGCCCAATGTATAATCCCACGTTTCTCTGTTGCTATTTGCTTGCTTGTTGTTATTAACCTTCCCATACGTGGCTCCACCTGATACGTTGAAGTCCAACCAATCGTTACGATAACCAAGCTTTAATGTTTGGCCTAAACTCAGATTGTGTGTGGTGCTTTTATCCCCTAATATAAAGTTCTCAGAATATGCTTTGCTTCCTGTGCTGTCATTTACACTTGTATATCCCACCTGATCGCTATATGAAGCAGATGTAAATGTATTCATTGTCACGGCATTGTCACTAGTGAGTGAGGTGTTGAATCCCATTCTACCGTTTGCATTCCAATTGCCGTTGACATTCACAATGTGTGATACTGTACCTCCGGTCTTGGTGATGTAAGTCATCTGTGAGGTAGTACCGTTCTGTGTGTTTTCGAAGTCAAGCATTCCCATAATACTACTTTGGCTTGATTGCATAAAGTTGTTGAACATTACACGTAACGTGTTGGTATAGGATGGCTTTAAGTTAGGATTACCATATTGAATATTGAGTGAATCAGTGTTATCAATGATGGCCTGAAGGTTTGATACACTTGGCGCACTACTTTGTCCGCGGTAAGTGATTCTTAATTGTTTCATATTACTGAAACGATATCTGTATTCAAAGTTTGGCGAATAATTAAGTACGTTTTGTTTCAGAGGCTTATCCTTAGCATTTAATCCATAATAAGTAAATGTTTGTGATGATTGAGGTTCAAGAGTGAATCCCACGTTGTATTGATAATTCTTTCGTATTGTACGAAGTGACAAACCTATTTGGTGAGTGGCGTATTTGTTGTAATATCCATTTCCCAGTGATGCTTCTGCTTCGTTGGAGTATCCTGTATAGAGAGAATCATTAGCGCTGGTGTAAGTCAGTTTGTCCAACTTGTTGTATTGATAATTGTAACTATAACGGAATTGCAAGTAACGTGCGTTGAATACAGGTTCGGAATAAGAGAATCCCAATTGATAGTTGTATCCGTGGCTGTTGTTATCCACATATCGGTTCTGCAATGAAGTACTATCTTCCGTAAAGTATTTAATATTATTCAAAGAATAAGTATCTGTATTCGAATTATTGTAACCATAACTTCCGAAGACAGAGACGTTACGTCCCTTTTTGTTGAGGCGACGCGTCAATTGAATGTTGCCGCTGGTCTGTAATGCATTTCCGTCAGAATTTGATCCTCCGACTTTATAGTTCACTCCTTGTTTTGTAGGATCTCCTGCAACATAAGGAGATGCATCACTGTAAGTCCGCGAAGCAGATCCTGTGTTATTCTTTGTATCACTCCAAGTCAGTGTAGGGCGGAAGATTACACTTGTCATAGAATCTACTTTCCATTCCAATCTGAAGTTTGCCCTAACTTCTTCTCTTTTACGCCTTGAAGTGCTTTGACTACTATTATATGTAGAAGTATTTCCTAAGAATCTTTCAGTTGTTTGGTCACTAATGCCTTCACGATCTGTATATCCGTAACGAACGTCACCTCCTATACTTAGTTTACTATAATCGCGTGCAAAATCGACACCTAAGCTTTTCGTTGCATTCACTCCTTGTCCGGCACCGGTATCAAAGCTTCTTCCACCACCTCCGAATTCAGAGAATGCTTGGCTGTTTATATTGTTGGCGGTACCTACTAATGAGAATTGAGATTTATCAAGGAATCTGTTTGCATTTATCGTGCTTGCATATCTACTTTTATTTCCGATACCGGCATTAATTTGACCAACCCAACCATCTTTCATACCTTTCTTTACTTGAAGGTCCAGTACGGTTTCTTCGTTTCCGTCATCTATACCCGTCAAGCGTGTAAAGTCTGATTGCTTGTCATAAGCCTTGAGTTTATCAACCATATTGGCCGGTAAGTTTTTCATTGAAACTGTAGGGTCGTCACTGAAGTACTCTTTACCATCAACTAATATCTTTGTAACCTGTTTGCCGTTGATTGTTATTTTGCCCGTGTCGTCAACAATGGCTCCCGGCAACTTTTTCACTAAGGTCTCTAGCATTGATCCATCAGGTACCTTAAATGCAGCGGCATTGTACACAATGGTATCTTCTTTGACAACTACTTGTACTGCTCTGCCTGTGACAATAGCTCCCTTCAAAATAATATCACTTGGAGATAATGCTATTTTGCCTGTAGCAAAGTTTGATTTTAAAGGACTCAATTGAAAAGGAATCTTCTTACTTTTGTAACCAATGAAGCTTACAACTGCAACATAGCGTCCATCCTTCAAATTATTAACAGAGAAAGTTCCTTTTGCATCGGTTGATACTCCTACAACAAAAGAACTGTCGGGTAGAGATAAGATTCTAATAGATGCATCTTCTATAGCTGCATTGTTTTTACTGTCGACAATCATCCCGGTGAACGATTTCGTCTCATTTTGTGCTTGTGCTACTGTAACACCAATTGTCAAAAGCACTAATAAAGTGAGGAGGTGTTTCATTATATACGCTTATTTTATTGTTTTCATTTGTTTGGACGGTTATTATATAAAAAGGTTTAAACATCTTAGTCGACAAATAACGCAAAATCATAGAGATTTACTTGTTCGAAAAGATAAAATAAGTAATTTTGCAAGAAAGCTATAAAACAATCAGAAATGTCTAGACAGAAAGTAATTCTAAGTAAGGACTTTGCAAAAGATCTGCAAGAGGCTATAAACACACAGTCTTACGATAAACTATTCGTTCTTACTGATGAGCAAACCCATGAGTTTTGCCAACCATCCATACAAAATATTCTTGATGAATTAGAAGCACAGTCTATAACAATAGGTTCAACAGATTTAAACAAGAATTTGGACTCTTTGGCTAAAGTGTGGGCTGAGTTAGGGGCTAATGGAGCTTCTCGCCAGTCGTTACTTATAAATCTGGGAGGCGGAATGATTACGGATTTAGGTGGATTTGCAGCGTCTACATTTAAGAGAGGCATTAAATACATCAATGTACCGACTACTCTATTGTCCATGGTTGATGCTTCCGTTGGTGGCAAAACCGGTATAAATTTTAATGGATTAAAGAATGAAGTAGGAGTATTTAATCCGGCTTCGGTCGTGATTATTGAAACAGACTTTCTTCGCACACTCAATCGTCAAAACTTATTGAGTGGTTATGGCGAGATGATCAAGCATGGCTTGATAAGCAATCAGAAGCATTGGGCAGAACTGTTGCAATTTGATTTCGAAAATCCTGAATATGATCATCTAAAGCAAATGGTCGGTGTGAGTGTAGCTGTTAAAGAAAACATAGTGGAGAAGGATCCTTTTGAACAAAACATACGAAAGGCATTGAACTTTGGTCATACAGTGGGACATGCTTTTGAAAGTTTGAGCTTTATAGAAGACAGACCAGTACTTCATGGTTATGCAGTAGCGTGGGGTATGGTATGTGAGCTCTATATGAGTGCCGTGAATGTTGGTTTCCCTCAAGATAAGTTGCGCCAGACAGTGGCCTATATAAAAGAGAACTATGGTTCGTTTCCTATTGATTGTAAGAAGTATGATCAACTATACGACTTAATGAAGCATGATAAGAAGAATGTGGGCGGAGTAATTAATTTTACCCTTCTAAAAGATATTGGTGATATTCAAATAAATCAAACTGCATCCAAGGAGAGTATCTTCGAAATGTTTGATTTCTATCGTGAATGTATGGGGCTGTGATTCAATGAATACGGCACTTATATCGAAAAAAGTATCGTAAAGATTTGGAATAAAAAAAAATAGCAGTACCTTTGTGCACGAATTCGGGATGTAGCTCAGCTCGGTTAGAGTACGCGTCTGGGGGGCGTGGGGTCGCAAGTTCAAATCCTGTCATCCCGACAGAGCAAGGAGTTAATAGTCAATAGATTATTAACTCCTTGTGTTTTTAGGTATTTTCTAATTAGAACCTTCTGCTATTTATTTGAATCGATATAATCTAAGCTTGACAGATTTATAATATATAAAATAAAATTAATGAGGAAAGATGGATTTTTAAGATGTACTGTCCTGGTGATAGGACTATTTGTAATGGCTTTAGGAGTTGCTTTATCTGTAAAAGCAAATTTAGGAACATCTCCAGTTTCTTGCGTTCCATATGTTTATAGTTTAGGTTTTCCACTTTCCATGGGATTGATTTCAATTATCGTTAATGTGATAATTATCTTATTGCAAATAGCACTGTTGCGAAAAGACTATCAACTAATGCAGTTGATACAATTGCCGGTAGCTCTAATCTTTGGTTTCTTTATAGATTTTGCTATGTTTCTGGAATCAGGAATTCAAACTTCCAATTATTTACTTCAGTGGGCTTTCTGTTTGTTGAGCTGTGCGATTATTGCATTCGGCGTATTTCTTGAGGTGAAAGCTAATGTCACCTATCTTGCAGGTGAAGGTTTGGCGCTTGCTATATCAAAGGCTTTTCATAAAGAGTTTGGAAAGGCGAAAGTAGGGGTTGATGGTGCATTGGTTGTTATAGGAATTATCAGTTCATTTGTTCTGCTTCATAAACTGGAAGGTATACGTGAAGGTACTATTGCCGCAGCTCTTTTAGTCGGTACCATTGCTCGCTTCTACAGCAAAAAGATAAAATTTGTTGATATACTTTTAGGAAACAATGAGAAGAAAGAACCCGAAATGCAAGTCAATACTGCTGATGATGGGAACAAAATCATTATCACGATTGCACGTGAGTATGGTAGTGGAGGTCATGAGATAGGGGAAATAATTGCAAAGAAGTTAGGTATATCATTTTATGATACAAAGTTGATAGATCTATCAGCTGCAGAAGGAGGATTGACTCCTGAATATGTAAAAGAGCATGAACAGAAGTTAACTAATAGCCTATTATTCGATCTATATGAGCAGAATTATGCCTATGTGAATGAAGAAATGCCTCCACTTGATACACTGTTTATGGTTCAAAGTAAAGTTATTAGAGATATTTGTAAAAAAGAATCATGTGTGATTGTGGGACGTTGTGCCGATTATGTTTTAAAGGGTAATTCAAATTGTTTTAATACGTTTGTTCATGCGGATAAGAAGTACAGAATTCAACGTATCATCAATGAAGGTATTGATCCTGGCATGGCAGAGAAAGAATTGGAAAGAAAAGACCGGGATAGGGCAAACTATTGCAAGCATTATACGCATGGAATTTGGGGAATGGCAACTAACTATAATCTAACCGTTGACAGTTCTTCATTTGGTCCGGAGGTATCTGCGACACTGATTATTGATGCTCTGTACAAGCATGTAAGGAAAGAGTAATGTGTATCGTTTTCGTTATTATTACAGTGAGTGGAATGTAAACAGTTAAACATAGGTGATTGATAAAACTTGTTTATAGTTCCTCTCTCTTTTTAGTAGCTTGCTATACAATTGAATGCTCGAATCTAGTTATCCCCACTAGGGAAATAAGAGATTAAATATTCAATTTGGATCTTTTATTGAGCGAAGTACATTTTGTTAAAGTATCTTTTTCTTGTGATATTCCTTTTACCTTTTAAATTACTAGATTATTCCATATGTTATTTTTTAGAATGCATACAATTGACAATTTGTTAATAATATGAATATTTCTCCGACAATCACTAGAGGTAATATTCAAGAATATAATTAATTCATCAAGTTTCGTTAAAATTTACACAAAATCCATCAAAAAATCACATACAAATTATAAGTATAACACTAAATTTGTCCAATGATACTTCCTAATCAATGTTATTAGAAGTAAAAGTTAATACTAAATTTAATATGATATGAAGCACAGAAAAGTAGTAAGGCTGTCCCTTACTTTATTGTTGAGTCTGTTATGTGGAATCTCCTACGCACAAACTCAAAACGTTCTTGGTTTGGTAAGTGATTCAAAGGGGGAATCGCTGATGGGTGTGAATGTATCTGTTGTAGGAACAAAAACAGGTACAGTAACAGATTTAGATGGAAAGTATTCCATAAATGTATCATCTAATGCAAAACTTCAATTTTCTTTCGTGGGTTATAAGTCTAAGACTGTTGCTGTAGCAGGACAGTCTCAAGTAAATGTTACTTTGGAAGAGAGTGATAAGTCGCTGGATGAAGTAGTGGTAATTGGTTATGGTGTTGTTAAGAAACGTGATTTAACAGGATCCGTATCTTCTATTAAGAGTGGAGATCTTGCTAAAGTTTCTACGAGTAATGCCATGCAGGCTATGCAGGCAAAAGTTCCGGGATTGGATATTCAACAATCAAGTGGCGAATCAGGTGCAGGCATTAGTATGACCTTGCGTGGTAATCGTTCAATATCTGCAACGAACAGTCCATTGGTTTTGGTCGATGGTATTGAATATGGTTCAACATTGGATATCGATCCTTCCGATATCGAGTCAATGGAGGTTCTAAAAGACGCATCATCTACTGCGATTTATGGAACGAAAGGTGCAAATGGTGTTATCATTATTACTACGAAACATGGTAAGGCTGGTAAAACGAAGGTTAACTTTAATGCCTATTGGTCTTCAAATAGTCCCACAGATGTATCTAAAGTAATGTATGGTACGAAAGAAGTGCAGCGCTTAATAGATAAATCGGACTATCAAACGAATTATAAGACGTATGCGGCATCAGGGACATGGGGAACAGCATCAGCAGCAGCTGCTGATGTATTGACAGAAAGTCTTAGTGACGGAACTACCCAAATGAGTATTTATAATGATGGGTCTTACACAGATTGGTTGGATATTATTTTAAAGAATGGAATGACACAAAATTATGATGTGGCTATTTCAGGAGGAAATGATTTAACTCAATATAATATATCAGCTGGAGTAATGAGAGATGCCGGTTTGATGAAGAATGATGTGCAGGATCGTTACAATGGTCGCGTAAATATTGATCACCAAATAAATAAAATATTTAAAGTAGGTACAAACATACTTTTTACTTATAAAGATCATGATAAGCGTAATTCAAGCGTTTATTCTCAAGCGTTGAAGATGACTACAATCACTCATCCGTATTTGACTGATGGAACAATGAATGAAACCCCAAATCCATTTTATGCAGCACATTGTAATCCTTTGTTGGATGAAATTCCTGGGGCTTTTCAAAATAATATTAAAACTTCACGCTTCTTTGGAAATGTTTATTTGCAAATTAATCCTATCAAGAACATGACATTTAAGTCTATGTTCGCATTGGATGAAACGGGTGAAAGAACGGGTTTGTACCAAGATTATAAGAGTGTAGCCCGTTATCAAATAGGATCGGGATATATAAGTAATACTTGGGATAATACAACAAAGTATACATGGGAAAATACCTTGAATTATATGACTGATTTCGGACATTCAAGGCATAGTCTAACAGCTATGTTGGGGCACAGTATGAGCCAAAGTGTGTTAACTGAAACGAGTACATATGGTAGTACTGCCGCAGAGCATTATTATAAGAGCAGTTTCTATGATTTGACAAAGATTACCTCTCCAACGAATAGCAATCAATATGTTAAGAGCTCTATGCTTTCGTTCTTTGGACGTTTGAATTATAGTTATAAGGATCGTTATTTATTAACAACATCTTTACGTACGGATGGTTCTTCTGCTTTAGCTGATGGCCATAAATGGGGGTCTTTCCCCTCTGTAGCTGCTGCATGGCGCATTATTGATGAACCGTGGATGGAGAAAATATCTCATTCGCTTAGTAATTTAAAATTACGTGCATCTTGGGGGCTTTCAGGAAATGCAGCTATTGATGCTTATAGTACATTAGCCAAATTAAGCTCTGATGTTTATTATTATACAGCAGGATCGGATGTAGCTGGCAAGTTTCCTAATTCAATTTCGAATTCTAATTTGACTTGGGAAAAAACTTCTGCTTACAACTTTGGCTTGGACTTTGGATTAGCAAATAATAGAATATCAGGTAGTGTTGATTTCTACATCAATCATACATACGATTTACTTTATTATAAGAGCGCTCCAGCTTCATGCGCATTCCCTAATATGCTTGGGAATGTAGGTAAGACGAAAGGACATGGTTTAGAAGTTGCTTTGAATACATTAATTGTAAAGTCAAGAGATTTTTCATGGGATGTTAATTGGTCCTATTCTATGGCTAGAGATAAAATAACGAAGCTTGCAGATGGTGTAACTCAAGATATTAATGGAACAACAGGTCTTATTGTTGGGCAACCCGTATCTACATATTATGACTATGAGACGAATGGATGTTGGGGAATAGGTGAATTTGCTCAATATTTATCTGATTGGAAAACACGCCATCCAGACGGAGCTTCTAGTTTTCCTTCTACTTATGGACTTCCAGGTACTTTAAAAGTTGTAGATCGTAATGATGATGGAACTATTGATTCCAATGACAGACGTGTATACAAGCGTAGCCCTAATTATATCGTAGGTATGAATAATACTTTGACATATAAGAATTTTACATTGTCTTTCTTGGTATATGCTCGTGTAGGAGGATGGATTTCATATGATATGAATAATCAATTGAACTATGAATCTGCGAACTGGGGCGATTTGGATTATTGGACACCTACTAATACTAATGCAAAGTTCCCGAATCCGGGTGCTGATAAAACAACATATTCTACTTATTCTACAGCATTGAAATATGAAAAAGCGGACTATTTGAAATTCAAGGACATAACTTTATCTTATGATATGCCGAAGAGTCTGCTTAGCAAAGTGGGGGTAGGTAGTCTTAGGTTCTATGGCTCATTAAAGAACTTCTTTACCATTAGTCATATAAATAATTATGACCCGGAGCGTGGTGGTGCCATCACTTTCCCACTTGCTAAACAAGTTGTGTTCGGAGTTAATTTGCAATTTTAATAAATACTAATATTATGAGAAAGAATATATATATGTTATTGGCAGTATCGGTACTGCTTATGATGAATGTATCATGCTCTGATTTTTTGAATGAAGAGAACAAGATAAGCGAAACTTCGTCAACCACATATAATACTGCTACAGGCTTGCAAGGTTTAATCGAAACATGTTATTCATATGCACGCGGATGGTATGGCAAAGAGGCTGGGCTAGGATTGTCGGAAATGGGGACTGATGAATTTTATTATGGGTATGATAATAAGCAAAAATCGCTTTGTTCTTATAATCTTAATTCGAATAGTTTGGATGATAATTCAAGTGATAATGCCAGTTTGGATCATTATTGGGAATTATTTTATCAAGCAGTGGATGCATGTAATAATGCATTGCAATATACTCAAGCTAATACAGCTGTTTCCACGGCAACAAAGCATCAATATTTAGGTGAATCCTATTTCTTACGCGCATTCTATTATTTGCATATGGTGAATATCTGGGGACCGATTCCTTATAATAGTGAACCAACAACGTCTGAGAATATTCAGTATGCTCCTACACGTAGTTCTGAAGGAGAAGTTTACGGAAATATACTAGCAGACTTGGATAAGTCTATTGCTCAATTTGATTCGGCAGGATACAGGACCAAAGCTGATGGACGTGCATATTATTGGGCTGCTCGTGGATTAAAAGCACGTACATTGTTGTATGCTGCTTCGTGGTGGGGGACTGCCGGAAAGAATAACCAAATAACAAACAACAGTAATTACAGTGGCAAAACAATAACGCAATTATATGCGCTGGCTCAGTCTGAAGCTGAGGCTGTAATTGGTAGCGGCATTGCTTCATTCTACTCTAATTATGCAGATACGTGGTCTATGAACAATGAAGATGTTTCTGCTAATAAAGAATCTATTTTTGGCATTACGTATTCTTCCGATATAACAAGTACTGTAAACTGTATACCTCATCGTAACAAGACAAGTACTTCCGGTACTTCACTCGATTTTAATTCCTTAATCACTCGTACAGGGTACAGCCGTGGCGGTAGTGCTATGTTATTGATGTTCACTTCTATGTGGAATAATGGAGCTAGCGATTTGGGAGGTGATGGTAAAGAAGTCTTTGTTCGTGTATTGAGCAGTGCGTCTACTCATTATGTTAAGAATACGAAGACAGGAGCATCTGTTGATGTTTCAAGCACATATTCGCCTTATGGGCGTGGCTTTACTCGTTATCTGCCATCATTATATTTGTGGAATTTACTTGAAGAGCATAAGGCAACGGATCAACGTACTGATGCAACGTTATTGTCTGCTTATACTATTGCTAAAGGATTGGAGCATAGTTCTAAAAAATATACTCTTATGACTGATACGGCAATTTATTATAGCCCGTTAGATGGAAGTACTACGGCAGGTCAGGCCGCTCAAGCTTGGGCAAAGAATCGTTATCGTATACAGTTTGCTTCCGGTGGTGATATCCCTGTATACAGTTCTTCGGATCCATCTAAAGCCTTACCTACTGAAGCTGCTAAAGCAACATCAGATGTTTATGGTGATAATCGTTACAATACTTATAAGATTGCAGGTTGGTGTTCATATCCTGGAATAAAGAAGTTCTTGGACAATGTCTATAATCCGAGCTACCCTACATGGGATATATCCAGTCGTGATGCTATTGTTATGCGTTTGGCTGAAATGTATTTGATCAAAGCTGAGTGTCAGCTTTACACAGAAGGTGGTGCTGCTGCAATGTCAACGATAAATCAATTACGTACAGTAAGAGCTATCTCAGGAAAAGACAATACTTTGAGCGGATCAGCTGATTTAAATACCATACTTGATGAACGTGCTGTTGAGCTTTGTGGTGAGCAACAACGTTGGTTTGATTTAAAACGTACTCATACATTAGTTGATAGAGTGAATCAATATAATGCTCAGGCTCAATCAGGAATAAAATCATTAGGTGTAAATTGCTATTTACGTCCTATCCCTCAGACGGAACTTGATGCGATTACTAATTATTCTACAGTAGAAGGTACCGGTTTCTGGCAAAACTCCGGATATTGATAGACTAAAATCTATAAAAAGGCGCATGCATCAAGTATGCGCCTTTTTTATGATCTAAACATTAGGATATTAAATGTATAATCGTATTTTTGTAAGAAAAATGGGTATGAATGACCTTGAGAAGATTAAAAAGAATATATCCTTATGTATCTCTTTGAGCACTGAAGAATGGTGCAAACTGGAACATGTAATTAAGAGGAAAGCAATAAAGAAGAATGAGTCCTTCTTAAAAGAGGACATTGTCTGTGATTTTATTGCTTATGTAGATAAAGGTGCATTGATTTATTACAAATCATTGGATAACGGAGATGAAATAACAACAGACTTCGCTTTTGAAAATGAGTGGGTCACTAATAATTATAGTCGATTAAAGAAATTACCTTCTCATCTTAATATAAAGGCAATAGAAGATTCTGAGTTGTTCTTTATACAAAACAACGATTTGGAAATATTGTATGTGGAGATACCTGCATTGGAAAGATTTGGCCGAATACTGATGGAACAAGCTTATGTGAAATTGGTTCAATTGAGCATTGATTTGCAAACCTTGTCTGCTACGGATCGATATTTGAATCTTTTAGAGAGTTATCCAGAGATCTTTCAGAAAGTTCCTTTGTATCATATAGCTAATTATTTAGGTATAGCTCCTAAGTCTTTGAGTCGCATTCGTAATGGTCTTTTCTCGGAAAAATGATTTGGTAACAAATGTGGAGAATGAGTTAGAATAAGAATGGCGAACTTTGCAACGAAATAATAAAATATCAGAGTTATGAGAAAAAGTATTGTTTGTTGCTTAGTCTTTTCTTTTTTGTTGGTCTTTAGTTTGAGTGCTCAAGATGTAGCTTCTCAATCTAACAATGTGGCTTCATCAACTAAGGAACCGAAGGAGGCGTTTGAGGTGGAAAGCTTATTCCCTATGTTTCTTACCGGTGGTTATCATATTGGAGTTGGATACAGATATGAGAAATTAAGAGTGCGTGTGAGTGTTATTAATGGAGGAAGTTATGATGCAGAGAAAGCCGGTGTGAATAATTCGTCCGCTGATTTTAAAAGATATTACAAGACATCTCCCGGTGTATTCTTGGGGTATAATGTTTGGAAGAATCTTGAAGTTTATACTTATTTGGAGTTACATACATTCCAAATTGAGCAGAAGAGCACCGGGATGAAGAAAGATTTGTTTAGTGTGGATGCCGGTGGAGGTGTAGGATATCAATTCTTTATAGGTAAATCGTTTTATGTGCAACCTGCCTTTCATGTTTATTGTAGAAGAAGCAAAAGTCTTGATTTCAATGGAGCAAAATATACGATTCCTAATATAGATTTGTCTCCGGTGATTCGTGTAGGATATAGGATATGGAGCAAATAATGTAAGATTCGTCACAAGTTAAATCAATTTCTCCATTAAGTAAAATACTCCTTTTCTCCAATGTGCAGTTCCGACGATGTTGTAACAGAGCCTTTTATAAAGTTGTAGGGAATATGGATTTTCAGAGAAAGCATCCAATCGAATGGCTTTAATGTTTTTGCTGCTTAAGAAAGATTCAATGTGTTGCATTGTTTTGTATCCAATGCCTTTGTTTTGCAAATTGCAGTTTACGCAAAGTCTGTGGACTACCATATAAGGATCCGTTGAGTTGTGCCATTTGCCTGATTTGTATTCTTCATCAGTTTCCTCGTTTAAAACAAAGGTCACGGCAATGGAGCTGTTAATGGCTCCGACATACATTTGCTTTTTGTTGATGTCTTCTTTTATGACATCTTGATTTGGATAGATTTCGTCCCATTGGTTGATGCCGTAGTTGTCTAATTGCAAAATAGAATCATTGTATAGACTAACAATCTCTTTCAAATCATTATTGGTCGCTTTTCTAAAAGATAATATCATACCTATAATAAATGATGGTTAAAGATGTACTTTGTTTACGAAACAATTAATAGTTTTGTATTCTAAGATGTAAATGTAATTCTATTTTATGGAAAATTTGGAGGAAAGACTGCGAAAAAGTCTTAATAGGAAACGTATTGATTTAATCATTGATTCATTGAAAGGAGAGCCGGATTCCTTTTCGTTATTGTATTCGTTGATAGATAGTTCTGATAGTAAAATAAGTTGGAGGGCAGCATGGGTTTGTGAAAAGCTTTGTGTTAGCAGACCGGATTATTTTATTCCGCTTCAAGACAATATGATGGATAAAGTATTGAATGAAGATACGTGTATGGGCACTCGTCGTCAATTGCTGTCTATTTTTAATTGTCTTCCAATGCGTATCCCCTTGCGAGTAGATTTCCTGAACTTTTGTTTAGATCATTGTTTTGATCCTGCGTATCCAAATGCAGTGCAATCACTTTGTCTTAAGTTATCATTTAAGATGTGCCGGACTCATAAAGATTTACTATCGGAGTTTAAATCGATTCTTGAAAATACTGATCTGGAATTGTTCGCTTCTTCAGTAAAAGCAGTTGCAAAGAATACAAGGAAAGCTATTCCCAAAATAAAGTTCATCGATTAATAAATGTGTATACCGGTATTATATGTATGGTTCACCGAAGAGCTATTGCTATAAAGTACCTTATACTATTACATTTGTGTACGAAATAAATAAAAAAGTTATGAAGATGAAAGATCAAGATTCCATGAATTTAGTATGGAAAAGATTAGCTATTTTGATAGGTGTATCATATCTTCTGTTCAATATTTGTGTTATATTGTCTAATGCAAATTCGATGCCTGCAATATGGCGACTTGTGAATGTAAGAAGTTTGATGCATTTCATGTAACTTGCTATAATCAATGGTTGTGCTGAATCTACTTTACCGGTAAGGTTCTATGCATTCACCGATTTATAGTTGTATTATGCATTTGAGTTATTTATCTTTGTACATATAATTAATAAAAATAAGAATGGAGAATCGATTATTACGTAAGCTCTTTTGGGGCGGATTAATTGTTTTGATAGGCATATGCTATCTATTATTTAATATAGGTGTTTTGCCTGTAGCATGGAAACCCATTGTACTTTCATGGGAAATGTTATTGATTGTTTTGGGATGTGGATGGATCGTTGCTCGTCATTACTTTTGGGGAGCAGCGGTTGCAGCCGTTGGTGCGATTTCTTTATTGCCTCAATTATCCGTAGTAATGGGGTTCAAGTATTCCGAAGAGATGTTTAATGCTATTTTGTGGCCGGTGATTATCATCTTGATAGGAATACTGGTTATCAGTCATTCATTCTTTCCTCATCACCATCATTGCCACCACCATCATCATCATAACAAACATTGGGATGATTTCATGGATATGCACCAACAGTACAATCATGAAACTTATGGTGCTGATGGGAGAATAAAATATGATTATGTGCTGAATGGTACTGAGGAGATCTTCTTAGGTGCAGAGTTTCGTGGAGGCGAAATAAACACAGTTCTTGGTGGAGTGAAATTAGATTTACGTAGAACCTCTTTGGCAGAAGGAGATGTTGTTTTGAATTTAAAAGGAGTCTGTGGCGGAGTTACTTTGTTTATTCCTAAGGATTGGCCTGTTGAACTTCATACACATTCTGTTTTGAGTGGATTTGAAGATAAACGTGGAACAAATGGTGTCTACGTTGACAGGAAGCTCATCATTATTGTAGATACGGTTTTGTCAGGAGGCGAAATTAGATGTTAAGCAGTCCGATCATAGCAGATGTATATATCCGGCGAAGCACTATCTTTTTATGTGTTTTGATAGGAATGGCTTATAGTTTCTCTTTCGGCTTGTCAGAACATGCGGATGTCGCGAGTATGTTTATTGACGGATTAGGATCGACTGTGATTTTCTTTATTGAATCGGTATTATTGTGGAATATCTTTACTTATAGCCTTCCTAGAGATGCTACCGCTTATCAATCATTCATCTTTTATATACTGTATTGTGTGATTGGAGTGGTAGTGGTTGTTGGGGTAGAACTGTTATTGATCTATTTGTTTTTTCGAGTGGAGTTTAGTTCTTTTGAATTTACTCTGCCTGCAAGGGTTGTATGTTTGATTCTCTTGTATTGTGTATATTGTTCCTATTATCAAAGGAATAAGCCGGAGGAAGACTTGGATGATGAATCTGATATTGTACAAGAAGAAACGAAACCTGAAAATATTATAGAACGAATAACAGTAAGAGTAGGGCAAAAGATAAAAGTAATACCTGTTGAAGATTTGATATGCATTAAAGCTGAAGATGACTATGTATCTTTAGTTACGGCAGAAGGACATTGGTTGAAGGATGAAACTATGAAGTCCTATGAAGCCCAACTTCCGCCTGATAAATTTGTTAGGGTACACAGATCATATATTGTGAACATAAGTAAGATCTCAAAAATAGAGCGATATGGACAGAAACAGTTGTTGCAACTAACTTCCGGTGAATGTCTGCGCATAAGTGCCAACGGTTATAAAGCCTTGCGTGAGAAATTAAATTTGTAATGTCTCTGAGATTTATAGAGTAATGAAAGAAGAAAATAGACGGTATAAAGTTGAATTCTTGGATATGGTCCAATTGATGTTTGGCACATTTAAATATAACGATCATCAACTTCATTTTGTAGTAGATTTTGATACTCATATCAATGAAAAGATCTTTAAAACAGCTATGGACTTGTCTGCACGAATAATGCCAATTATTAAATGTCAATATGTAAAAGCTTTCACGACTCCCTATTGGAAACGGTGTGATTTTTCTGCAGAAGATCTAGTTACAGTAATAATGACTGATCGGATAGAAGAAGAAAAGCCGAAATATAATGTTCAAAAGACGAATGTAGAAAAAGGGCCACAAATAAAAGCAACAATCTTAAGAAGTAAATCATGCGATTCTCTTTGTATCACGATGAATCATATGCTTTGTGATGCCGCAGGATTCAAACAATATCTATACGAAATGAGCGACATTTACTCCCATCTTGAAAAAGATCCAACATATATGCCACCTGTTTTAGAACGATCTCGAAGCATGTCTCAGATTTTTAAACACATTTCTCTTTGGGATAAAATGAAGATATTCTATTCAGTTATAACGAAAAAGGAAAAGAAAGATAATCTCTTTTTTTCTTTTGAAGGGAATGAAGACAGACCTTTTATCATAACACATTCTCTCTCTCAAAATCGTTTTTTACAAATCAAGGAATATGTAAAACAAGAGCAAGCTACTATAAATGATGCCCTGTTTGCCGCCTTTACAAGGGCTATTCAGAAGAAGTTTCACAAAAACGCAATAACGTTGCCTTGTCCGGTAGACTTACGGAAATATATTCCCAGTAAAGGGAATGAAGGTATATGCAACCTCGTTTCTTTTATTACTTGTGATATTAGCGAAATAGGGAGTACTTATAAGGAAACTCTTGATAAGGTAAGAAAAGCGATGAATAAACAAAAACGAGAGCTTACCTGTCTAAGCTTAGTCATGGCCGGACATTTGTTATATGAATTATTTCCTTATCCAATAGCTAAGAAGATAATAATGAAATCGTTTGGCAATCCGCCACTTTCGCTTACGAATATAGGAATTATTGATCATAACAAACTTCAATTTGAAGGAGTGAATGTAGCCTCTTGTTACATGACAGGTTCCATTAAATATAAACCCTATTTCCAAATAGGCGTAACAACATTTAAGCAATGCATGACTTTGACCGTGAATTTTCATGGTACTCCTAATGACGAACAAGAGATAAAGGATTTCCTACAACTCATGGATGAAGAATTACCGAGAACAACTTTTAGCAAAAAATAGTCATTCAAGTTGAGAACTATTGTATATATGCTGTGTTATAGATAAAGAGAGCATTGAATATATACAAAGCTTTGTAACTTAACAAAAGAATGAATATGAAGAAAGTACTTTTTATACTATCGCTTCTGCTGTGCCAAATCATTGTGGCTCAAGAAAAGACATTGTACGATTTTACGGTTAAAGATATTGACGGCAAAGAGTTTGATATGTCGCAGCTGAAAGGCAAAAGGGTTCTGATTGTGAATGTTGCTTCTAAATGTGGGTTTACACCACAGTACAAGGAATTGGAGTCACTGTATCAGGAATATAAAGATAAGAACTTTATTGTCATTGGTTTTCCAGCAAACAATTTCTTCCATCAAGAGCCTGGAACGAATGATCAAATAAAAGCATTTTGCACATTGAATTACGGAGTATCCTTTCCGATGATGAGTAAAATATCCGTTAAGGGAAAAGACATCGCTCCTATTTATAAATGGCTTACGATGAAGTCTGAGAATGGAAAGTTTGATGCACCGGTTAAGTGGAACTTTCAGAAGTTCATGATTGACGAAGAAGGACGGTTGGTAGACTTCGTTCCAACCAAACAATCTCCTCGGTGTGACAAGATTATTAATTGGCTGAAATAAAATTGTATTACAATAAATTGCTTTACGGTACAGAATAAGATCATTTATTTTGTACCGTATTTTTTCTTTTCAAATTCTAAGAAATATTTTGTAAGTTTGTACGCAGATCAAACGAAAAAGCTACGAAGATGAATATAATTGTATCAGAAGAAATTAAGACAGTTTGTCCTTTATTTGTGGGTGCAGCCGTGTTGGCAGATGTAAAAAACGCTCCTTATAATGAGGACCTTTGGAAAGAAATAAACGGATGGGCAGAGACTTACAAAGCTCAATATACAACAGAAACCATCAAACAAATATCAGCCATTAAAGTTACTCGTGATGTATATCGTGCTTGTGGAAAAGATCCCAGCAGATATAGACCGGCTTCAGAGGCTCTCATTCGTCGATTGCTACGAGGTATGGATCTTTACAAAATAGATGTGCTGGTTGACTTGATCAATTTGGCGAGCATTGCATACGGATATAGTATCGGAGGCTTTGACGCGAACAAGATCGTAGGTGACACGCTCACTCTAGGAGTAGGAAAAGAAGGGGAACCTTACGAAGGAATTGGACGTGGAATCATTAACATTCATGGGTTACCTGTTTATCGCGATAGTGTAGGCGGTGTAGGCACTCCGACGAGTGATAATGAAAGAACAAAGATGGATCTCTCAACTACTAAGATTCTTGCTGTTGTCAATGGCTATGATGGAAACAAAAAGAATGTGTTGGCAAATGCTTCTTACATTCAAGAGCTCTTGCGCAAATACACAGGATCAGACGGTGGGGAGATTATTCTTTTTCATAGTCATACACCAACTTTGATATCTGGGCAATGATCTGAGCATTTGTTTGATCATCTTCTTTGGAGTCTTTAACAAATACGGCGATGACGTAGAATCTCCCAATAGGAAGATAAACAAAACCAAGGTCGTTGTCACCCGCTTTTAGTCCGGATTCATTTCTTGCTGCACTACCTGTTTTATGACCGACTACAATATCGTTAGGTAACAAGCCTTTTATTTTGTCGGCTCCGGTGGTTGTTTCTTTCATAATCTTTAGCAAATAGTCTTTGTATGAATCATCAAATAACTTGTTTAGGAGGAAGGATCTTAAAACCTGAGCTGTAGCCAACGGAGTAGACCAATTCTTATATACGCATTGAGGGTTGTCGTGCATGTTTTGCTCGTTTACTTTGATAGCTATGTCCTTGAATCCTAACTTGTGAATGTAGTTATCCACCGCTTGCGGTCCACCGATTGCGGTCCACCGATGTAGCGAAATAATATATCACATGCATTATTATCACTAAATGAGATGCTATATTTAAGTACATCTTTGATTGGCAAGGAGAAACTTTTCTTGTTGCCGTATTTTTGATACATGGGACTATATGTCTTGGGGAACAAATCACTTGGGCGGATTAATATTTCCGTATCAAGTGAAGTCTTCTTTGCATTCATTTTATTTAAAAGAGCCAATGCTTCATGAAACTTCATGACACTCATCATCGGGTAATGTATCCGGTTATTGACTGTAACCGTGTCACCTTGTTGATTGATGACACATACACCCACTTGAGCTTTCTTACCTTTTATTACAGCCTCAATCTGTGATCTTAATGTGGCTTGCGCTTGGCACAACACCGGAAGCGCAAAGAAAAGAGAGGATACGATGTATTTATTTAAACGATTCATTGTCTTTATTCTTTTTACGTTGCAAAGATAAAAAGTATAATTGAAAGGTGCTTTTATTTGTAGACCTTTGCTCTTTCCCAACCAAGAATACACGCTTTCTTAGGAGTTCCCCAATAGTAATTCCCTAGAATTCCTTCGCTACGTACTACACGGTGACATGGAACGATAATAGCAATTGGGTTCTGTCCCACAGCAGTAGCAACAGCTCTTACGGCCTTCTCGTTATGGATGATACGTGCCACACTGCCGTATGTGGTGACGTGGCCAAAAGGAATGAGTAATAAAGCTTGCCACACTTTAATTTGCAATTCAGATCCTCGCATGTGGATATCCGGCAGTTTGTTCTCGCTTGAGAATAAATTGTCAACGACTATCTTAGCCGCTTTATCATCACGAGTCAGATGTGATGGTTGCCATTGATCAACAACTCTTTTCAGGGCTTTGTCATGATCCTCATTGGAAAAAGAGAAGCAGCATACACCTTGGTGAGTACTACCAACAATAATTTCACCAAAGGGAGATTGTGCAAATCCATAGGTGATCTCACCGGTTTCAAATGCTTGTCCTCCTTTTTTTATCAGTTCAGTATATATTCTAATGTGAGGCAATGTCTCTTTTATAGTAAAGCTCTCTGAATCGTGTTTCAATGAGTTCACATCCAAAAGACTCATGAATTGTGTGAGATCTATACCAGCCCATTCCTTGAAGTTGGTGCTGATTCGAGGAGATTGATTCGGATAAAGTTTTTCTTTGTCGTTTAAAGACATTTCTACCGCAGTTTCTATTTGTTGGTATTTATTCATAATCTGAACGCATTTAATGGGTTACAAATTTAATAAAAAACATGAATACAATATAATCATTTGCCCTGTTTTGTTTTATTGCGTACATTTGCACGCGTAAAATATTGTTTGTATGTTTAAGAAACTTGTTGGATTCGATCCAAACACGACGAATGTCCGCACTGAGTTTATTGCCGGGCTTACTACTTTTCTAACAATGTGCTATATCTTAGCCGTGAATCCGGAGGTGCTGGGCACTACAGGAATGGATAAAGGTGCTGTGTTCACAGCAACCGCTTTAGTGTCGGCCGTCGGCACTTTATTACTTGCCTTCATAGCCAAGATCCCTTTTGCACAAGCGCCTGCAATGGGATTGAATGCTTTCTTTGCCTTTACTCTTTGCCAAGCGATGGGCTTCACATGGCAAGCTGCTTTAACGGCTGTTTTTGCTGAGGGTATTATATTTATCATACTCACCTTGTTGAACATTCGTGAGAAGATAGTTGATTGTATTCCGTTGAATTTACGTTATGCTATATCCGTAGGATTGGGGCTTTTCATTGCTTTTATAGGTTTGAAGAATGGTAACATCGTTGTATCAGATCCATCTACTTTTATTAAGTTGGGATCCTTTACTCATATTTCCATTGTGGCAATTGTCGGCATTTTATTGAGCAGTATATTGATGAAATTGCATGTGAAAGGTGCTCTCTTCATTAGTATTCTGGCATGTACGGTAATAGGTATTCCTTTAGGAGTGACCACACTTCCCAAAGACTTTTCTATCATTTCGATGCCTCATTCTTTAGCACCGACTTTTTTGAAGTTTGATTTCAAGGCACTGCTCAATTGGAACATGCTCATCATTGTATTGCTCATGGTGTTTATGGATATGTTTGATACGATAGGTACGTTGGTAGGGGCAAGTGCTCAAGCCGGACTGATGGACAAAGATGGTAAAGTGCCGCATATGAAAGAAGCTTTGTTGAGTGATGCCATTGCAACGACAATGGCCGGAATGGTCGGCTCAAGCCCTATCTCTACTTACATTGAAAGTTCAGCAGGTATGGCCGAAGGTGGTCGCTCGGGCTTGACTTCCGTGGTGACCGGAGTATTGTTTTTGTTTGCATTATTCTTTTCTTCACTGTTCTTAATTGTGCCCAGTGCCGCAATCACCGGTGCATTAGTATCGGTAGGTGTGTTGATGATGGGCAGTGTACGTCATATTGAGTTAGATGATTTTGGAGAGGCTATGCCGGCATTCATAACCATTATCATGATGCCTATGACCTATTCTATTGCAGAAGGTATTTCATTGGGGTTGCTGAGTTATACGGTTATTAATCTCTTTACAGGGAACTTTAGGAGAGTGAATATCACCTTGTATGTGCTTTCAATTCTTTTCGTGATACGGTATATTATAGATTAGCATGAGGTGGTTTATAAAAGGACATAAAAAAAGGAGCAACGCCTTGCTCCAACCTTTGTTAACCTTAAATCTAATACTATGAAAAACACAGTTGCAAAGGTAACCCCTTTTTTCTGTTTAGCAAGTACTTTCATAAGAAAAGTATGCTGTATAACATGATTTAACGGATATGTGGACGTTAACGCTATATTTTGTAACTAATGTTTTGTTTTTTAGTCAACTTAAAGGTCATTCAATTGTTATTTATGTATGGGTGAAACTAGGGAGTGCATGTTAGAGACACTGCGCAGCATGTGTTGCAAGCCGACAGTGGATGAGGATAAAGATATCTGTTTTGATTATCAAGACGGACATTTTGTGATGAATGCCAGTGATACGGCATTGCTTACTACGGTTTGGTTTTATTTGTTCTTTTCTGTTCCTACGGAGGAGTTAGGTATTGTGCAACGTGTAGTGAATGAGGCGAACAGTGCTTGTTCAACAAAGGTGGTATATAATGTGGATATGAAAAGGAAATGTATTGATTTACACATAAAGAATGAATTTATCTTTTCATCCGCAATATTTAAGCCGGAGGTTTATGTATCCACGATGCTTGATGAGTGTTTAAAGGCAGGTAATTACTTCGTGAAGTGTTATGATAGAGTAAAACGGGAGATGATATGATGAAAATTATATTGGTAATTTTAGTTGTTCTTGTTTCAGGGTTGTTGGTTCTTTTGTTGATTGAAGCAAGAAGAATAAAGAAATCTACTAAATTGACTGATGAGAGTCTTAAAACATTGGATTTAAAGACTGAGAAACAAGAAAGTCCATCAAAGTGTGGATGCGTTTCAGAGATACTTTTATCCGTGTTGGATCAAATGGGATGTCAATATAGAAGAGATGAAGAGGGGCGGTTTATCATTAAATATCAAGGTGAATATTTTAAGGTTTGTACTGAAAATAAATGTTTGTTCTTGGATATATGGCAAGCAAGTTGCTATACCGGATCATTGGATGAATCGGATATGCTTGCTGATGTTATTAATACCGTGAATGTAAATGTATATCCGAAAGTGCTAAGTGTTATCACGGATGAGAATGTGCAGCTTTATATAAAGACAAATGTTTTGCTTTCTGCGGAAGTCCCGAATAAAGAATTGTTCCTTTCGGGGGTATTTAAATCGTTCATCACCACTACTCGTTATCTTCTGAATACGATAGAGGAGAAGCGTTTGTCACTTGAACTGAATAAAGTGGGTAATACTAGCAATTATCATTTGAATTAGGAGTTTTCTCATCAAAGCTCCTTGCAAAACAGGATACTTATAGGGCGAAATTTCTGAATGTTACTTGAGATTCTTTGAATTCACAAGTAACATTTTTTTGTTTTACAGATGTGACACGCAAGTTTTACAAAGGTTAAACTTAAATTTATCAATGGTTAAACTTAAGTTTAACCTTCGTAAAACATTGGACTGTCCTAATTGAAATCAAAAAATGTAAGCTATGTTTGAATAGTTTTCAATAATGCATTCTAAGCTTTTTATTATAGCAAGAGAAGGTATTTCCACATGGAGATACCTTCTCTTACAATAACAATGTTTTTCTTACATAGCTGAATAGTATCAGCTTGCTTTAATCTTTTATTTGAATTGGATTATAAAATCTGTCATTCAGTAGGTTTGTTGTCATTTGCTTCTTGTTGAGCTTTGAATGCATCCAGCTGTGCTTTTGATTTGCTTTGAGTCACAAAGTATACGCCGGAAAATACGCAGATAACGGCAACAAGCTTGGTGATTCCGAATGTATCCATGCCCAGTAATACGGTGAGAATGGCTGCGACTATCGGTTGAATATAATTGTACATGCTCACTACTGTCGGGCGCAAGTACTTTTGTCCTATAGGTACGCATACATAAGCAAGGAATGTGGAGCAAACCACAACGTACATGATGTCGAGTATCACATCCCATGGCAAGGTCGAATATGCTAAGGATGATACATCATGATAAGAAAATGGGATGAAGCATATTGATGCATACATAAACATCCATTTTAGTAGAGTGATAGGCGAGTATTTGCTTATCAAGTCTTTAAAGAATGTAAGGTAGATGGCAAAACTGAGCTGAGCTGTCATACATAATAAATCACCTAGGTAACTGTTTGTTCCGCGTGATGCTCCCCCTGTATGTTTGCTTGTAAGAATCAGTATAAGTGCACCAGATGCACCGAAGAAAATGCCGATAAGTTTCTTTCCTGTTACAGGCTCCTTCAGGTAGAGTGCTGCTACGATCATGGTAATGATCGGCATGGTGGTGGTGACGATTGATGCATCAATGGGGGATGTCAGACTCAAACCGTAAATGAAGGTTCCTTGATTCAATACAACGCCGAATAATGCTGCGAAGAATAGTTTCAGCATATCATCATGATGCACATGTTCTTTCTTGGTGAAGATGGATGCAATCCAAAAAAGGATGCACGCCCCAAACATTCTAAATAGTGTGAGAGATGTGGAGCTTACGACTCCTCCTCCAAAAAGGAGTGCACGCTTGGCAATCGGAGAATTTAATCCCCACATTAAGTTCGCAGAAAACATGGCTATATGACCGAAGTAGCTCTTATTCTTCATATTGTTGAAAACTCTATCTTTATTAATTTTTGTGCAAAGATACAGCTTAAATGTAATAATCATTATATTTGTGGCGCAAATTAAAGGTAACTTGCTACAAAATTAATATCTGTTCAAGAACCTAAAGCGTTCCCCTTTATCCGCCGTCATTCAAAAAAGTACTTGATGGATTAATGATTAAAACAAATGGATAGGGAATAGATATTATAATATTTATCTATCTTTGTTTGGAATAAAATAAATATCTTAGCAGAAGAATTAGGTCATGGATGATTTAGATAAAATGAAATCCGGTCAATGGATGTATGGCATTTGCCCACAGATTGCTCAGGGATTAGGGAAAGCAGAAGAATTGATCTATCAATATAATCAGCTTCCTCCAAGCAAGAAGGATGAAAGAGAGACAATTATTCATCGCCTTTTGGGAAGAGTAGGAAAGCACTTCATTATTCATTCTCCTTTTTATTGTGACTTTGGTGAACACATTACGATAGGTGATTATTTTATGGGGAACTTCAATCTTACTATTTTGGATGAGGCGCCTGTAATGATCGGAGATCATGTCTTTATCGGGCCTAATGTTGGTATTTATACGGTGAACCACGCTTTGCAGCCGGATCAACGCAATGACGGGATTATGCGTTCGCTCCCTATAAGCATTGGGAATAATGTATGGATTGGAGGGTCGGTAGTCATTATGCAAGGCGTGACTATAGGCGATAATACGGTGATTGGTGCAGGTAGTATTGTGACGCACGATATACCATCAGGAGTTGTTGCCTTGGGCAATCCCTGCAAGGTGGTGAGAAGAATATCAGAAACAGATAGAGTGAATCCTTTAGATAGATGATTAGCATCGTTTCTTATAGTTATTTCTAGATTTGAGTGGCTTGATTGGCTGTCAGAATCTATTGTTTTTAGTAAAAGAGTAAGCCTTATAAATGAACACATATGAATTCAATATAATGAATACACACGTCAATAAAATTATTCACGAAATCACTCCGTTGTCTCTTCGAGACTGTTTCTACATAGTGGAACGACATAAGACAGAGTTTACCTATCCTATACATACCCATAAGGATTTTGAATTGAACTACGTGGAGAAAGCTTCAGGGGTGAAACGGATTGTGGGAGATAATACTCAGGTGATTGGTGACTATGACTTGGTGCTTATCACTAGTAGCGAGTTGGAACATGTATGGGAGCAAAGTGATTGTGACTCGAAACAAATAAGGGAAATCACCATACAGTTCTCTCCCGATCTTATTTCCGAGGATATGCTTAACAAGAATCAGTTTGACAGTATAGCCAGTATGCTGAAGCGTGCTCGCCATGGTTTGACTTTTCCGATGGAAGCAATCATGAAGGTTTACAACTTAATAAACTCTCTGGTAATGGAGAAGGAAGGTTTTTACTCTTTCTTAAAGTTCCTGACCATCTTGTATGAACTGTCGCAATATGAGGGAAAGATGCTGGCAAGTTCTTCATTTGCAAAAGTGCAGCCGAGTAGCGACAGTCGTAGGATATTAAAGATCCAGACTTATTTGGAGATGCATTACCGCGAAACTATTCGTGAAGATGAGATGGCTGCCATGGTGAATATGGCGAAAGTTTCGTTTTGTCGCTTCTTTAAGCAACGTACAAGTACTACAATGATGGATTATTTGATAAAGATAAGGTTGGGGCATGCGGCTCGATTGCTTGTTGATACCACCAATTCAATTACTGAAGTTTGTTTTGATTGTGGATTTAATAATCTATCCAATTTCAATCGAATATTCAAGAAGTATAAAGGTGTTTCTCCAAAAGACTTCCGTGAGAATTATCGTAAAACAAAGAAGCTTATTTGATGAACGTTCGAACCGTATAAATAAAAGAGAGCATGTCAAAATAGACACGCTCTCTAGCACTTATATTTCTGACTAACGATTGTTAATTAGTTTCTCTCAGGGCGTAATGTACGTACTGTTTGACCAGTTTGCCACATTTCACTTTCATGCAAAGCTTTTAACTCAGCATTTAATTTCTCACGATAGTCTGGTTTAGAGTTGCTATCAATTGAAACTTGAGCTTCATGTCCAGTCTTCACAGAGTTGTATAGTTTCTCGAATACAGGTTTTGCTGCATCATGGAACGGGCCCATCCAGTCAAGAGCTCCACGTTGAGCTGTAGTTGAGCAGTTAGCATACATCCAATCCATACCTTTTTCACCGAACATCGGGCCTAGTGATTGAGTTAGTTCCTCAACCGTTTCGTTGAATGCTTCAGAAGGTGTATGACCGTTTTCACGCAATGTCTCGTATTGTGCTAACAAAAGACCTTGAATAGCTCCCATCAATGTACCACGCTCACCGGTAAGATCTGACCAAGTTTCACGTTTGAAAGTGGTTTCAAACAGATAACCTGCACCAATACCAACACCTAAAGCAATTGTACGTTCATAGGCTTTGCCTGTAGCGTCTTGACCAACAGCGAAAGAGCAGTTAAGTCCACGTCCTTCTAGGAACATTGTACGAAGAGAAGTACCTGATCCTTTAGGAGCAACCAAGATAACATCTACATCTGTAGGAGGAACTTCCCCTGTACGATCTTGGAATGTGATACCAAATCCATGAGAATAGTAAAGAGCTTTGCCTTTGGTCAAATGTTTCTTAACAGTAGGCCATTGATCAATCTGACCGGCATCAGAAAGCAAGTATTCGATGATCGTAGCTTTTTTGCAAGCTTCTTCAATATCAAATAAAGTTTCACCGGGAACCCATCCGTCAGCTACTGCTTTCTCCCATGTCTTACCACCTTTACGTTGACCAACAATTACATTAAAGCCATTGTCGCGCAAGTTTAGAGATTGACCAGGACCTTGAATCCCATACCCTAATATTGCAATTGTGTCATTCTTTAAAACCTCGCGGGCTTTCTCTAAAGGAAATTCTTCGCGTGTTACTACTTCTTCAGTAACACCACCAAAATTCAATTTTGCCATTTTACTTAAGTTTTTATTGTGGTTTAATAGCCACAGTTATTGTACATATTATAATAGTCTCTTATTTATTCTCAAAAACAACTCTACTTCTGCAAGCGACGGTATCATTGCATTTAACTTCTATATCAGAGATGTTTTCTTCCGGCTCTTCCTTGTAAAAAGAAAGTGTATTCCCGTAGTAACATTCTGAAACGTATGCTATCTCAAATCGTTTGATACGTTGTGCCTTATATTTCTCCATAGGGAATATATCAAGTATGTGCTGCATATATTTGACACTGTTGACATGTCCGTTGATATCTATGTCGCTGTATTGTGATGTATATTCTTTCACAAGTTTCCCTTCATGCAATTTGATGTGTGAAGGCTTTTCCATGGGGCATTCAAGATCAGGGTCCACATAATCAACCAATCGTCCACTTTGAACGGATAGAAGGTCAAGAGGTTTGCGCGTATCAATGTCTATCATTGCCCAAACAGAACGAGCGTGACCGATTATTTCACCTTGTCCGTCATAAACATTGTAGTTACGGTCAGTGAAGAAACGATATATCTTTTCGCACCAAGTTTCTATTTCAAATGATTCGTATTGGTATGGCATGCGATTCATTTCAACAGCTAATCGTGAAAGCACCCATGTACATTTATTTTCTCTTAGAAATGTAATTCCAAATCCACGTGCATCGCTATGGAAATCAGCAGCATTAAGCATACAATTGCTTAATACATTCATAGGCAATTCACCATTGCAATCAACGTGAAAAGGCTCTGCCATGAACTTGTATCTTCCAACTTTGCTTTGTTCCATGTGATGTTATTCTTTACTTTGTTCGTATTTTTGTTTGCGGTCTTCAAGGAATTCGTTCACATGTTCGAAGCAACTGGTTGTAATTGCTACACGACCTGAACGTACAAACTGAAGAACACATCCTAACGCTTGTAATTGTTCGTAAAGAGAAGTGATGTCTTCTGTCATTCCGGCTAATTCAACTATAGAGAATACCGGATTGACTTCTACTATATGAGCATTACATCTACGAATCACCTTTGATGCCATCGGGCATTCGGTAAATTCAGGTGTAGATAGTTTGTATAATGCTATTTCGTGAAGAAATATATCATCGTCTGTGAAGTAATTTACTTGAATTACATCAATCTTCTTTTGGATTTGTTTCGCTACATTCTCTACAGTTTCTTTGTCGGTCAAGCAAGTTATGGTGTATTTGTGCACACCTTTGATTGAAGACGCTGAAACATTTAGGCTTTCAATATTGATCTGCCGACGAGTAAACACCGCAGTAACCTGATTGAGAAGTCCGGCTATATTCTCCGAATGTACGATAATTGTATATAATGTTTTATCCATAATCTTCCTAATTAACATTCAAGCAACATTTTATCAACGGATCCTCCCGGAGGTGTCATAGGCATTACATTTCCTTCCTCTATGACACATGCTTCAAGTAGAAACGGTCCGTCACAACTAAGCATCTTATCAATTGCATCCTGCAACTCTTCTCTTTTCATTACTCTAGCTGAAGGAATGTCATAGGCTGATGCAATTTTCATGTAATCGGGATTCATCATAGGAGTGAATGAATAGCGATGATTGAAGAACATTGCCTGCCATTGTCTTACATTACCTAAGAAGTTGTTGTTCAATAATATTATTTTTACTGGAGCTTTCTGTTCCATGATGGTACCAAACTCCTGAATGCTCATTTGTATTCCACCGTCGCCCATAAATGCACATACTGTACGTTCAGGGGCACCGAATGTGGCACCAATAGCTGCCGGTAGTCCAAAGCCCATAGTTCCCAGACCTCCACTTGTAATAATGCTTCTATCTGCTGAATATTTAAAATATCTTGCAGACATCATTTGGTTCTGTCCTACATCAGTAACTAGTACAGCTTTGTGGTTGGTTGCTTCACTCACAGCACGAACCACTTCACCCATGCTTAAGTTCTCATCGCTTGGATGGAGCTCAGGATATATAACCTTGTCATGCTCTAATTTAATAAATTCGTTGAAACTGTCTACCCATTCCTTATGATTATTCTCTACCAACAGATTTGTTACAGCAGCAAGTGTTTCTTTACAATCACCTAATACTGCTACATCTGTCTTTACATTCTTGTCAATCTCTGATGGATCGATGTCGAAATGAATCACTTTTGCCTGCTTGGCATAAGTGCCGAGATTTCCTGTTACTCGGTCATCAAACCTCATTCCTACAGCAATCAAGACGTCACATTCGTTCGTCTTAACGTTAGGGGCAAGGTTACCATGCATGCCTAACATTCCCATGTTTAACGGATGGTCAGTTGGCAGAGTCGATAATCCTAAGATTGTGCAACCTACAGGCATTTGAGCTTTCTCAACAAAAGTCCTTAATTCTTTTTGTGCATTGCCAATTTCAATGCCTTGTCCTACTAATACAAGCGGACGTTTGGCATTGTTTATTAATTGTGCAGCTTCTTTGATTGATTGTTTGTCAGTATTGGGGATCGGTACGTAACTTCGTATGAAGTCAATAATAGTAGGAGTATATTCTGTCTTTTCGATTTGTGCATTTTTAGCAAAGTCAAGAACCACAGGCCCGGGACGTCCGCTTTTTGCAATATAGAATGCTCGAGCAACTGCCCAAGCCACATCTTTTGCGTTGCGAATTTGGTAGCTCCATTTGGTGATAGGATGTGTTATGCCTACAAGGTCAACTTCTTGAAAGGCATCAGAACCTAAGAAAGCAGATCCTACTTGACCGGCAATAACAATGATAGGAGTGCTATCAATCATTGCGTCTGCAATACCGGTGATTGTGTTTGTAGCTCCAGGTCCGCTGGTAACTAAACATACACCAACTTCGCCTGAAACTCTTGCATAGCCTTCGGCCGCGTGAGTTGCAGCCTGTTCATGGCGAACCAGAATATGATTTAATTTGTCGCGGTGGTCGTACAGTTGATCATATACCGGCATGATACTACCTCCGGGATAACCGAATATGGTTTTTACTCCATGATCTTCTAGTGCCCTCATTAAGGCTTCGGCACCTGTGATTATTTCGTTATTCATATTTTTGTCCATTAATCAATTAATCTTACAGCTCCCTTGTCAGCCGAGCTAACAAGACTTGCGTATGCTTTCAAGCTCTTTGGTACAAAACGATTACGTGTTACAGGAGCTTGCGGACGAGCCGCTAGCTCAGCGTCACTTAGTTTCACATTGATGCTACGGTTTGGAATATCAATTTCAATAATATCACCGTCAATTAGTTTACCAATGTTACCTCCTGCGGCCGCTTCCGGAGAAACATGTCCGATGCTCAGCCCTGATGTACCGCCACTAAATCTTCCGTCTGTTATCAATGCACATTCCTTACCTAGATGACGAGATTTTATATAAGAAGTTGGGTACAACATTTCTTGCATTCCAGGACCGCCTTTAGGACCTTCATGAGTGATTACAACAACATCGCCGCTCACTACTTTCTCATCAAGTATACCTTCGCATGCTGCTTCTTGTGAATCAAACACTTTTGCCGGACCGGTGAATTTCCAAATGCTTTCATCCACACCTGCTGTTTTAATAACGCAACCGTCTTGAGCTATATTTCCTTTTAGTACAGCTAGTCCGCCATCTTTAGTATATGCATGTTCTAGGTCTCTGATGCAACCATTGGCTCTATCAGAATCAAAATCTTTGTAATAAGTTTCTTGTGAACCCATTACAGTGCTGAACTTGTTTGCAGGCCCACTTGCATATATCTTTTTGGCTTTGTCTGTTATATTCTTACTAAGTATGTTGTATTTGTCTATTTCTTCGGCAAGAGTCATTCCATCTACTCTTTTAAGAGATGCATCAACAAGATTACCTTTTGCTAATTCATCCATAATAGAAACAATACCTCCGGCACGATTTACATCCTGCACATGATACTTATTTGTATTAGGAGCAACTTTGCACAAGCATGGAACTTTGCGACTAAGCATATCAATATCGTCCATCTTAAAATCTATTTCACCTTCATGAGCTACAGCCAAAAGATGAAGTACAGTGTTGGTCGATCCTCCCATTGCGATATCCAAAGTCATAGCATTTAAGAAAGCTTGACGTGTGGCAATGTTTCGTGGTAATACGCTTTCATCACCTTCTTCATAGTATTTTAAAGCGTTTTTTACAATAAGACTTGCAGCCTCTTTCATCAAGTTCTTACGATTGACATGAGTGGCTAAAATGGTTCCGTTGCCAGGCAATGCAAGGCCGATAGCTTCAGTTAAACAGTTCATCGAATTAGCTGTAAACATGCCGGAACAGCATCCGCAGCCAGGGCAACCATGTTGCTCCAAATTACTCATTTCTTCATCTGTTACTGATTGGTCCGCACCTTTAACCATCAAATCGATCAAGTCAAGTTGCTCTCCTTTATAGTTACCGGCTTCCATGGGGCCACCACTTACGAAAATTGCCGGTATATTCAATCGCATTGCTGCCATTAGCATTCCCGGAGTTATTTTGTCGCAATTGCTAATGCAAACCATAGCATCGGCTTTATGCGCATTGATCATATATTCAACACTATCTGCAATAATGTCTCGCGAAGGTAATGAATAAAGCATACCATCGTGTCCCATAGCAATACCATCATCAATAGCAATTGTGTTGAATTCTGCCGCGAAACATCCTAGTTTCTCGATTTCTTGTTTCACTAATTGCCCCGCCTCATGCAAATGAGTGTGTCCTGGTACAAATTGAGTGAAGCTATTCACAATTGCTATAATAGGTTTACCAAATTGCTCTTTTTTCATGCCATTGGCACTCCATAGAGCACGAGCTCCTGCCATACGGCGACCTTGAGTACTAAACGAACTACGTAACTGATTTTTCATCCTATTAAAATCTTTAATTAAAAAAGCCTCTCTCATATTATTGAGAAAGGCTTTTATACAATATCTTATTTGTTATGAAACATACATATTAACCTTTCTCACATTTTTGGAATATCCACGACGTGCAAGTGCAAAATGACTAGGTTGATAATAATAGATGTATGTAACATTTCTTTTTCTTTTGTTTCTATTTCGGGGGCAAAGGTAAATCGTTTTTTTATATTTCCAAACAAATTGAAGTTTTTTTTCTTTGAAAAATTATAATTCGTAATATTTGGTGTGCTAAAATGTAAATTTCAACACAAAATATACTTGTTTGTATCAAATGTCCGGATTCTGTTACTTATCAGATATAGAGTATACTCATTGTCTATTGAATTTAATTATTAGCCTGTTTTATTGATAAAGATTGTGACATTGGCATTGATATTATTTTGTAGTTTGCGAAAGATCAATAAATATATTAACTTTGTACCCATTAATTATCAATAAATAAAGATGGAAACAACAGCAAGTAAAATGATTATTCTGTCGTATAAGCTATATACTACGGAAGATGGAGAAAAAGAATTAGTGGAAGAAGCTACAGCGCAACATCCTTTTCAGTTCATTTCCGGAATGGATATAACACTTGAGACTTTTGAAAAGGAGGTTATTGGCTTGAATGCGGGAGATAAATTTGAATTTACAATTCCTTGTGATGATGCATATGGTGAATATGATGAGGCACATGTGATTGATCTGCCTCGTTCTACATTTGAAGTGAATGGACATTTTGACAAGGAGCATATTTATAAAGATGCAATTGTTCCATTGATGGACTCTGATGGAAATAGAATGAACTCTACAGTAGTAGAAGTTGCTGATGATATTGTAACTGTCGATTTGAATCATCCTTTAGCCGGTGCTGATTTGATATTTACAGGAGAAGTCATAGAATCACGTCTTGCTACAAAGGAAGAACTTCAAGGTTTAGCCAATTTATTGAGGGCACATGACGACGACGGTTGTAGTTGTGGTTGCGATGATTGTGGCGGTGATTGTGATCATCATGATAAAGATGAAACCGGCTGTTGCGGACATGATCATTGTGATCATTGATTGATGAAGAGAAATTAAAAAGATAATGAAAAAAGAGAAGTCTTTAGTATATATACTTATTATTGGGATTATTCTAGGTTCTGTTTTTTTTATTATTAGAGGGCAAATATTTGCTTCGGCTTTTGAAGTAACAGATGAGCTAGGCGGGAATATATTCCCGTCTGCCATTCTGGCTGTTGCAACAACGGATACAGTTATTGTTAAGCCGGCTAATCCTCAGTACCTGGGAGATCCTAAAGGTGGATTTATGATAAAGATCAAGTCTAATAAATCCATGAGCAAAGTGCGGATAGTCATTGCTAAGACTCCTTTTTTCGATCAATCTATAACAGATTTTATTCTTGATAAAGCTGATTCTACCTATCAATTGTTCCCTAATGTAATATGGAATTATCAAGCGTTAAAGAATAATACACAGCCAACTCCTGTGAGTGTTTCAATTTCAGCTACTATTGATGGAAAGGATGCTGGGAATATAGTTAAAAACTATTCCGTGAGAAGTGTAAATGAGTGCTTGCTGGCTTATGTGGATAGTAAAAGGAAATTTCATGATACCGGAATCTTTTTTGCAGCGTATGTAAATGAAGAGAGTCCGTTGATAAGTAAAATATTACGCGAAGCATTAGATACCAGAATCGTAAATAGTTTTGTAGGGTATCATTATCATACACCTTCTTCTGTGCGTAGGCAGGTGTATGCTCTTTGGAATGTATTGCAACGTCGTAACTTTAAGTACAGTTCTGTAAGTACAACCTCGCTTTCATCAAATATTGTTTATAGTCAGCGAGTTCGCACATTAGATGAATCTTTTAATAATTCGCAAATAAATTGTGTGGATGGTACTGTACTATTCGCTTCATTGTTGCGGGCAATTGAAATAGATCCGATATTAGTGCGAGTACCGGGGCATATGTTTGTAGGTTACTATTTAGATAAGAAGCACAAGCAAAAAGAGTTTTTGGAGACTACGATGGTTGGGGATGTTAATTTAGATGATTTCTTCCCTGCAGAAAAGCTGGATTCAACAATGCATCAAAAATCACAGAATGAAATGTCGCAAATGACTTTTGATAAGGCACTTCAATATGCCAATAATAATTTCTTGAAATACGAGCCACGTTTGAAACAACATGCTCGCTTTTGTTTGTTCCTACCGATTGTTGACGATGTTCGTCAATACATTCAACCGATAGGAAAATAATAATATAATATAGATTAAGTGATGGAAAGTTGTATGCAAGTAGAAGGATTGACTAAATCTTTCGGTGATCGTCTTTTGTTCTCAGATATAACATTTGGTATTGTTCAAGGTGAACGTATTGGTTTGATTGCGACAAATGGCAGTGGTAAAACGACGTTACTTAATATTATAGCCGATAAGGAAAGTTATGATGAGGGAAGGATTACTTTTCGCCGCGATATAAAGATCGGCTATCTTGAACAAGATCCCCGTTTCCCTGAAGACTTTACGGTGAAGCAAGCTTGCTTAGACAATTGCAACGATGATGAGCATCGCTTGAGGATGGAACAGATCCTAACGAAATTAAAGATAACAGACTTTGAACAGATCATAAGTCAACTTAGTGGAGGGCAATTGAAAAGAGTGGCTCTAGCTGCCGTACTTGTTCATAACCCTGATTTATTGATATTGGATGAACCTACCAATCATCTTGATTTGGATATGATCGAATGGTTGGAGGGGTATTTGGAACGTGTGAATGTAAGTTTATTAATGGTAACCCACGACAGATACTTTCTTGACAGAGTTTGCAATTCAATTATTGAAATAGATAATCAACAAATATATATATATAAGGGAAACTATAGTTACTATTTGGAAAAGCGTCAAGACCGTGTAGATGCTACCAATGTAGAACTATCCCATGCTCGTAACCTTTATAAGACCGAATTGGAATGGATGCGACGTATGCCACAAGCTCGTGCACATAAGTCACGTTACAGAGAAGATAATTTTGCCACTTTGGAAAAGAAAGTGAAAGGTGTTTCACAAGATCAGAGCATACAATTGAATGTGAAGTCTACATATATAGGAAGCAAAATATTTGAAGCGGAGCATCTATGCAAGCAGTATGGAGACTTAAAGATCCTGAATGACTTTAATTATGTCTTCTCACGATATGAAAAGATGGGTATTGTGGGCAATAACGGTACCGGTAAGTCAACCTTCTTGAAGATTTTAATGGGACAAGAATCTGCGGATAGTGGAATGCTTGATATTGGTGAAACGGTTCGCTTTGGATATTATTCCCAAGATGGACTTAAATTTGATGAGCAGCAGAAAGTACTTGATGTTATAAGAGATGTGGCAGAAGTCATAGATTTGGGAGATGGACATAAACTTACAGCTTCTCAGTTCTTGCAACATTTTCTTTTCTCTCCGGATTCACAATATAATTATGTGTATAAGTTGAGTGGTGGTGAGAAACGACGGTTGTATTTATGTACTGTGTTGATGACTAATCCCAACTTCTTGATATTGGATGAGCCAACGAATGACCTAGATATACTTACGATGAACATTCTTGAAGAATATTTGCGAACGTTCAATGGATGTTTGATTGTGGTTAGCCATGACCGTTACTTTATGGACAAAGTGGTAGACCATCTTATGGTATTTCATGGTCAAGCAGAGATCCAAGACTTTCCGGGAAGCTATACCCAGTACAGAGAATGGAAAGAAGCTAAGGAACAAACAACGCAAAAGGCTACTAAAGAGGTTGCTAGTGATGCCAACAAGACCAAGAAAGTACGGTTGAATGACAAACGTCGTAAGACATATAAAGAACGCTTGGAGTTTGAATCTCTTGAAAAAGAAATAGAACAATTGGAGCAGGAGAAGAAATTTCTTGAGGCAGCATTAAGTACAGGAACTCTGGATGCTGCTGAAATAACAGAAAAAAGCAAACGCTATAGTGATATAGAGAATGCTTTGGATGAGAAAAGTATGCGTTGGCTTGAACTGGGTGAGATAGATGATTAATCATCTATTCTCAGTTTTCAATTCATAGGGAAGTGAGGTATATATCTCATTACACGCTCAATGTGATGTTGCCTTTTCCTCATGTATCTTGATGGCTCGCCTGAATTAAATATCAGCGGATTGGGTAATGATGCTGCGATTAGAGCACATTCACCACGCTTTAGTTCTTTTGCACTACATCCGAAGTGTGCTTTCGCAACAGCTTGTACTCCATATATTCCGTCGCCCATTTCAATGGAATTCAGATATACTTCCATGATACGTTGCTTTCCCCACAGATGTTCAATAAGGAAAGTAAAGTACACTTCAAACCCTTTTCTTACCCATGATGATTGAGGCCATAGGAACACATTCTTTGCCGTTTGTTGTGAGATCGTGCTGGCACCTCTTCGTTTCCTTCCCATTTCATTATCTATTGCTGCTTGTTGAATAGCCTTGAAGTCAAAACCATTATGCAACATGAATCGGTTATCTTCCGATGAAATTACAGCGATAGGCATGTACATAGACATTCTGTCTATTGAAACCCATTTGTGGTTAATGTGCACAGGTTCACCTTCGGCTACTTGTTCATAGCAGCGTATAAACATCAAGGGAGTGTAATATACAGGAAAGAACCTATATATAAATACCATTAGAAGTGTTGATCCGAAAAAAAACAAGAAAAGGTATTTGAATATTTTGAAGATATTGAAACTTTTCATGAGTGTAGTTAAGAAAACGCGTGAATGACGAATAGAGTCTTCATTCACGCGGATTTATTTAAATAATTATTTTGATGCGTTTGTTGCTTCCTGAATCATTTTCGAACTAGCAAGCAAATAAAGTTCGACACGACGGTTTTGAGCACGTCCTGCTTCTGTACTATTGCTGGCAACAGGATATTGATAATCATAACCTTTGATATCTTTGATTCTGCTTCCTGCAATGCCATTATTTTCAAGGTAATCGGCAACTGCATTCGCGCGATTCAACGATAACGTTTGATTAATAGCCAATGAACCGGTATTATCAGTATGGCCATAAACAGCAAGATCTACATCCTGATCAAGTTTCCTGGCAAAAGCTGCTAGGGTTGATTGTGAATTGCTATTGATGATAGACTTACCTGTAGCAAATGTAACGCCTCCATCGAGAGTTACTTTTACGGCTTTTACACCATCAAGAGTCATTGTATCGACTTTAGCTCCAGATATTTGTTTAGCTGCAGTTGCAGCTTTATCCATTTTCTTTCCGATGATAACACCCGCTGTTGCACCTAATGCAGTACCGGCAGCTCCACCAATGAAAGCTCCTTTGTTACCGCCGATAATTTTACCGACAATGGCTCCTAATGCTGCGCCTGATCCGCCACCTATTAATCCTCCTTTGGCTGTATTGCTCATTCCACAACTAGTTATCATTAATGTTGCGGCCATAAGGATTGTAGCAAATTTGATTCTTCTCATATTCGTAATATTTAAAATTAAATCCTCAATAAATAACGTGCAAAGATAAATATTATAAATAATATAAGACATAAATTGCGAGGTTTTTCTTATTTCAATATCTTTGCAAGCAAAACTAATAGATATTTATGTATACGATTTTGGTCTTTACGCTGATTGTGCTGGTAGGAGCATACTTCGCAGGCTTATTGGGATCTTTGACCGGATTGGGTGGAGGTGTTGTAGTTATTCCTTTATTGACATTGGGGTTTGGTGTTGATTTCCACTATGCCATTGGTGCTGCATTGGTTGCATCAATTGCTACGTCTTCGGGATCAGCTAGTGCTTATGTGAAAGAGGGGATAACAAACATTCGATTAGGTATGTTTCTTGAAATAGCTACTACGGTGGGAGCAGTCGTGGGTGCCAGCATTGCTATCTTCCTGAATTCAGATATTATTGCTATCATTTTCGGTATAGTTTTGATATTCACCTCTGTCATGTCATTGCGTAAAAAAGGAATCGAACGTCATGTTGAAGGCAGCCCGTTGGCAAAGCGACTGAAATTGTTTGGAACATATCCTACGAAAGAGGGTATGAAAAGTTATAATCTCACCAATGTTGTCCCAGGTTTCTTGGTAATGCTTGTAGCCGGTGCTACTTCTGGATTGCTTGGAATAGGTTCGGGCGCCTTGAAAGTGTTGGCAATGGATTCTGCAATGAAAGTTCCTTTTAAGGTGAGCACCACTACCAGTAACTTTATGATTGGTGTAACGGCTGCTGCCAGTGCTGTCATATATTTGCAACGTGGATACATTGATCCGGGAATTGCTTTCCCAATAGTTATAGGTGTATTAATGGGATCTTTATCCGGTGCAAAGCTATTGAAGAAAATCGATGTAAAAGTACTTCGGATTATTTTTACGTTTGCCATTCTAGCAGTTGCAATTAATATGATTTACAATGGTGTTCTCGGAAAATTCTAAATAAAGATGAAGAATAATATAAAGAAAGTTTTCGCTGATCGTGACATTCAACAGTTTATTGGTAAACAATTACGATTGGGCGTCATCCTTTCATGTTCAATAGCTCTGTTAGGAGGACTTTATTATCTATTTGCACATGGTGCAGAGCAAACACCTAATTATTCAAGATTTTCGGGTGAACCTTCATCTTATACCTCATTAAAAGGGATTATGGAAGGAGTGTTTGCATTGCATGCACGTAATATCATCCAACTAGGTGTGGTGGTTCTATTAGCCACGCCTATTTTGCGTGTTTTCTTTTCCTTGCTGGCCTTTATCAAAGAAAAGGATCGGATGTACATTATTATTACTACTATTGTGTTGGCGATAATCATTTTCAGCATGACGAGTGGGGTGAAGATATAATATTAAAACAATAAACGATGAAAAAAGTTATTAGTACTTCTAAGGCTCCCGCAGCAATCGGTCCTTATAGCCAAGCTATTGAAGTTGGCAATTTAGTGTTTGTATCAGGTCAGATTCCTGTAGATCCTGCAACAGGCAAAGTGGAAGATGATGTGAAAGCACAAGCTCGTCAATCTTTGACGAATCTGAGTAACATCTTGGAAGAAGCCGGATTGAGCATGGAGAATATTGCTAAAACTACCGTATTCTTGGCAGATATTGCAGACTTTGTTGCTGTGAATGAAGTGTATGCCACCTTCTTCAGTGGGGCATTTCCTGCACGCTCGGCTGTTGCTGTGAAAGATTTACCAAAAGGGGTTAAGCTTGAGATAGAGGCTATTGCTTCAAAATAAAACACATGTTGGTGTAGTCTTCTTTTTGTAATAAAAGGGAATATCACATTGATCGTAACAAGATAAAGGGAATGTCTAATCAGGCATTCCCTTTTTATATACTTTAGGGTCGACTGATCTTCCCTCTTCGAATGTATTTACTCTAAAGCAGTAAAACACCCATTGCATCTATTGATTCCTCGAATTGCAAAGCTACATTTTTTTGTTCTACAGTTGTAGAAAACATTTCTTACCCAGGTAAGAATCATTTTCCACCTAGGTAAAAAACGTTTCTTACCCGGGTGGAAAATGAAAATGTCGCTTTGAAGGTGCAAAAAAGCAGGACTTATTATGAATAAATCCTGCTATGTTTTTTATGAAAAGCTCCTTATGGGTTTGATTGATTGTTTACTTCGGACCTTGTAGAGAGGCTAGTATGTCTGCCACAATGAAGCTACTGCCACCTACGAAGATAAAATCATTTGCTCCGGCGTGCATGCTTGCTGCTTTCACCGCTGCAGGAACATTCAGGTATTTATCTCCGTTAAGTCCGGCTTCGCGTCCAAGTTGTTGTATATCTTCAGCAGCAAGAGCACGTTCCACAGAAGGTTGGGTGAAGTAGTAAATAGCATTCTGAGGCAACATGGCCAACACGCCTTTTATATCTTTATCATTGACCATTCCGATCACAATATGCAGTTGCTCACACTCCAGACTCTTTAGTTGCTGTGAGATATATTCCATGCCTCCCGTGTTGTGCCCCGTGTCGCAATATACCGGGCAAGTAGCAGATATGTTGATTCGTTCCCAGCGTCCATGCAAATGAGTCAGTTCAGTGACATGTGCAAAGCCATCTTTCAGATGATTTTCATCAAATTGATATCCTTGTTGGAAAAGGGCGGATAACGCATGCAAAAGTGTCTCGGTGTTGCGTGGTTGACAATATCCGCCTAACTCACCGTGGAATTGTATTGTTATCGGGTAGGGAACTTGCTGCGACAGATATGGATTGTCCTGAATGAGTGTACGTTCTGCTTCCGGTGCAAAAGGTGAAATGGCTGTGTACTCATACCCTCCTTCTTTGCAAGGCGTTATGCTCATCAGCATCGAACTATCTTCGGCAAACACAATTGGTGCATGCATCTCTTCCGCTTTTCGCATGAACACCGGACGGGTCTCTTTATTTGCTTCACCTATAATAATAGGTGTGTTCTCTTTGATGATCCCAGCCTTCTCTGCGGCTATTTCTGCTAAAGTGTCTCCTAATATCTTTGTGTGATCCTTGCTGATGTTGGTGATTATTCCTAAATCGGGAGAGATCACATTCGTACAATCCAAGCGACCTCCCAAGCCCACTTCTACTACAGCCACATCAATCTTCATGTGTGCAAAATAAGAAAAGGCCAGTGCTGTGGTTACTTCAAAAAAGGATGGTGTCAACGGCTCGAAGAAACTTTTTTCCCGTTCAATGAAATCGATCATAAACTGCTGATCCATCATTTCCCCGTTTACTCTGATTCGTTCTCTGAAATCCAATAAGTGAGGTGAAGTGTATAAGCCAACTCTGTATCCGGCACTTTGCAGTATTGCGGCTAACGTGTGTGAACACGATCCCTTGCCGTTTGTTCCACCCACATGAACCGCATGAAACTTCTTATAAGGGTTGCCAAGATGGCTTTCCAAAGCGATTGAATTCTCCAATCCGGGATGATAAGCAGCTTGCCCTTTCTGTTGAAACATCGGTAAGGTGTGGTATAGGTATGATAACGTCTCTTGATAATTCATCATTTTTTTAAAAATTAACGAAATGCGAGTGATAACGTATTCCTATTTTCTTTATATTCGATACAAATATAATTAACTTTTTAATTCTAAAGAGTATGGGAACAAAGAAAAATTTTGTATTGGACACGAATGTGGTTTTACACGATTATGCTTGTGTAAAGAATTTCCAAGAGAACGATATATATTTGCCGATAGTAGTTTTGGAAGAGCTCGATAAGTTTAAGAAAGGCAATGAGCAGATAAACTACAATGCACGTGAATTTGTACGTTTTCTTGATAAAATTACGGATGAGAAGTTATTCACCGAAGGTACTTCACTAGGAGCGGGAAAGGGACGCTTATTTATACCGACAAGAATTATGGAATCGAAAAAAGTAAGAGATACATTCCCTGATCGTAAGCCCGATAATGAGATTTTGGGTGTTGCCGATTATTTGTCGAGTACTAAGTTAGGTATGAAAACGATCCTTGTTACGAAAGACGTGAACTTAAGAATGAAAGCACGTTCGTTAGGTATTCCTGTAGAGGACTATATTAATGATAAAGTAGATAATGCCGTTCTTTTCGAGAAGTCCAATGAGGTATTTGAAAGCATTGACCCTGCATTGATTGATAACATTTATTCTACAAGAGAAGGAGTAGATATAAATGATTGCGGTGATCTTCACGAAAAAGTAGTGGCGAATGAATGCTTCCTTTTGAAGAGTGATCGCAACAGTGTGATGGTACGATATGATCCATTCAACAAGTCGATAAAGCGAGTTTTGAAGACAAAAGACTACGGTATAGAACCACGCAATGCCGAGCAAAGTTTTGCCTTTGAAGTGTTGAATGATCCGAGTGTCAAACTAGTAGCTCTTACAGGTAAGGCTGGTACAGGAAAGACCTTGTTGGCATTGGCTGCAGCTCTGAGTCAGGTGGATGATTACAAACACATCTTGTTAGCTCGTCCGTTAGTCTCTTTGTCAAACAAAGATATAGGCTTTCTGCCGGGAAGTGCTCAGGAAAAGGTCGCTCCATTCATGCAACCGCTGTTTGACAATCTAAATGTAATAAAAAATCAATTTGCCCCATCATCACCTGATGTAAAACGTTTGGATGATCTTCAAAAGGCCGGTCAATTGACTATAGAGGCATTGGCGTTTATTCGTGGCCGCAGTTTGAGCGAGACCTATTGTATCATTGATGAGGCTCAGAACTTGACTCCGCATGAAGTGAAAACGATTATCACACGTGCAGGCGAAGGAACTAAAGTGGTGTTTACGGGTGATATACAGCAAATAGATCAGCCTTATCTGGATAGTCAAAGCAACGGTCTAGTATATATGATAGATAAGATGCGTGATCAAGAGCTCTTTGCACATGTCAATTTACAGAAAGGTGAACGGAGTGCATTAAGTGAACTTGCAAGTAATTTGTTGTAACAAGGATATTGACTATATTTGCAAAAAACAAATGAATGGATGAGCAACCAAAAGTAAGTGTCATAATTCCGGTATATAACACCGAAGCTTATTTACGTGAAGCTGTAGAAAGCGTAATGCAACAAACGCTTCACGAGATAGAAATCATTATTGTTAATGACGGCTCTACGGATGGTTGCTCATCCATTATTGATGAGCTGGCGTCTAAGGATAAGAGGATTCATCCATTTGTTCAGGAGAATCAAGGGCAGTCTATTGCCAGAAACAATGGCATGTTGCATGCAGAGGCTGCTTATTGTTATTTTATGGATAGTGATGATATCCTAAGAAAAGAAGCTTTGTTAGAGTGTTATCAGACATGTGAAGCAGAAAATCTGGATTTTGTTTATTTTGATGCAGATATTATCAATGAATGTCAATCGACATCTTTCTCAATGGATTATCATCACGATAGTATTGAAGAGAAAGTTTATGACGGAAGTGATATTTTGAACTATCTGATAGATACCTGTCAATTGAAAATACCTCCTTATTTATTCTTCATTCGCAAACAATATCTACTGAATAATGATCTTCATTTCTTTCCGGGAATCATTCATGAAGACGAACTCTTTACAATGTTGCTTTACCTAGGAGCAACACGTGTGAAGTATATTGGGAAAGAGTTTTTTCTCCGCCGTATTCGTGAGGCATCAACTATGACAAAAAGAATTTCATGGCGTAACGTTGACGGATATTTCACAGTCTTTCGTGAACTTGGTAAATATGCAGCAGGGAAAAGTCCTTTGGTGCAGACTATTATAATAAAGTATATTAAGTTGACATTAAATGCATTTTTAAGAAATGCTCACGAGATGACAATGGTTGATAAGCTAAGAACATGTGGGTATTGCTTGAGCGAAGGGCTGGCAAAATATATTTCGTTGAGAGTTTTTATTAGATTTTTAATGCCATAAATATGAAAATTGCGGTTATTACATCAGGAATATTGCCTATCCCACCTGTTCTAGGGGGAGCTGTTGAGAATCTTATTGATTTTTATCTCAGATATAATGAAGAAGAAAAGAATCATGATATTACTGTTTATAGTGTATATAATAAAATGGTTGAAGATATTCCGATTGTTTCAAATTCAACAAATATACATTTTTCTTTTATAAGAGACAAATCGATACACTATAGGCTTAAGCGTAAGTTTTTTTGTATGACCCATAAATCAGGCCTTTATTATAACCATTATATAGAATTCTTTTTATATAATGTTCTTAAACGAATGAAAAATAAGTCTTATGATATTATTCTATTGGAAAATCGTCCTGGATATGCTATAAAATTGCATCAGGCATTTCCTTCTGCTCGCATAATATTACATTTGCATAATGATCTTTTGAATTCAGGGACACCTTATGCTCATGAAATAAGAAATATATTATCATTGATAATAGCGGTATCTAGTTACATAAAAAAAAGAGTAGATTCTATTGAATTACCATCTAAAACTAAGATTTGTTATAATGGTATTAATTTGAAGCCTTTCAATAAGAATCAATTGAAATTGGAAGTTAGAAGTCAATTTGGATTTGATAATTCCGACTTTATTGTTGCCTTTTCTGGCAGAATGATTCCAGAAAAGGGCGTTAAAGAGCTTCTAGAAGGATATTTGCAGTTGGCATCTTCTCATCATAACATTAAATTATTGATAGTTGGAGGTAGCTTTTTTGGTAATGATTTAAAAGAGAGCCCTTATATAAAAGGATTAAGAGAGTTAGTCCTTCCATATCGAGGTATGGTTAAGTTTACTGGCTATATGTCCTATGATCGTATGCCAGAATTATTGCAAAGTGCTGATATCGGAATTGTTCCTTCTATTTGGGATGATCCTTGTCCCTTAAGTTGTATCGAAGGTATGGCTGCGGGACTTCCTTTAATAGTAACGAATTCTGGAGGAATTCCTGAAATAGTAGATGAAAAATGTGCTATTATTTTAGAAAAGGAACAAAATCTTTCCAATCAAATAGCTAAATCAATATATTATCTTTATAATAATCCTGATTTAAGAAAAAAGATGTCTCTGTGTGCTGTAGAACGAGCGGAATTACTCTTTAGCAAAGACCAATTTGTTCGGAATTTCTTTGGTTTAATGAAAGAGTAATGTTACCAGTTTTGTATCTCTTTTCCATTTGCGAAATGGAAGTAATCGACTATTGGAGAAAAACTTTCTTCTGTGAAGTTTTGGTCAATATCTTTTAAAAAGCAAAGAGGCTTCTCTCCATAAAAAGAAGCCCAGCGAGAGAATGTGCTAAATGGTCCAATAATGCGGTCGCATAATGATAATGTATATAAATCTAATATAGGGGATTCTGATTTTTCTTGTAAAAAACAATTACATTTTGCGAAATAATCAAGTTGCACTTTCTCGTTTGAACTAATGAAAAATGCGACTTTTTGAGTGGAATATAAAGCTTGGATTTTTTGCATAAAAGTATAATATTGAGACAGGCTATAATAGAACTTTCCATTGTTCCACACCTCGTAGTCACCTCTTCTTATATGTACTCCGACAATGATATCTGCAGAAGATCTCATTTCTGATATTAGGCCCGTTCCCTTTTGTACTATGTCGGTTCGAGGTGTAAAGATATGAATAATTTCTTTTTTTGCGTCTGAAATATATTCTATTTTTCGGCGAGTATTCCATCCTTTAAAGAAACCAAAGAAATTGTATATTTTATCAAGTTCTTTATTATGTGTAGCCTTCCATGTTAAACCTTTGAAATTATTCCATCCATTTCCATGCTCAAGGTACCATTCTTGGTAAAGGGGGAAATAAATAAATGGGCAATGTTTGAAATTGGGGAAATCTTCAATACTATAATCAAAAAAAAAGATCATCATCTTTTCCCTTTTTATAATGCATTCTGCTATGGTCGCAACATATGACCAAAGCCTGTTGCATGTTTGTCCTGGCGCATCACAGATTACTTTCATCCTTTTTATGATTTAAAATATTGGACAATAGAGGTATTCGTGAAATAAAATATTTCATTCCTTTTGTGAATTTATATAGAGTAAGAAAATACAAAAGGATAAATGGAATCAAAATGGCACCGGTAAATATGGCTAAGCTTATGAAATTATGTACATGTACATTAAAAATGTAGTATTTTATGGGGATGAGTATAATAAGGAAAACAATAAAAATAAGGTAGTAAGGTAGAATCCCTTTCCAATATGTTGAATATGGTATTTTGAATCCTTTTGTAAATAAATAGTATGGTTTCCATAAAAGTACAATTGCTGTAACACTTATAATTTTTCCCAATAATATTCCCAGAAGTCCTAAATGAGGAGCAACTAAAAAAATGATAGATATATTAGTAATGGCTTCAGTCCATGCGGCCCAAGTATCTGCATATAATCCGTATGACTGAATATACATTTCGATAACACCTCGTGAAAGCATTATGAATAAGTTGAATAATATTAAATATAATAATATATTATCTAAGAGATACTCTCTACCTAGCCAAAATGAAATGAAAGGTTGAAAGCAAATAAAAAAAGAAAAGATTATGAATCCCACAAGAAGAAAACGTATTGCTGTAAGTTCCCAAAAAACTTTCATGGTATTTTTAAAATTTCCTTCTGCAATTAAATTACCAACTCCAGCGTTCATTCCATCCGATGTGATATTAACTAGATAATTTAATTTATTTATTATCATCATGTAATTTCCATAATATGCAACCATTCTCAAAGAGACAAATGCAAAAATAAGTATTTCATCACTTTTATTGAGAATAAAATCTTTTATTCGATGTATGAATATCTGCTTGGTTTTTGATATGATTAAAGGATATTTTTTTAATAGATCTTTCCCATGAGAAATATTTGTCTTTAACCATGGATATTCTTTGTTTATTTTTTTGTTAAGAATGATACAGCATATTATGCTAAATATAAACTCAACTAAAACCCATAGATAAAGATTCTTGTAATAATAAGCAAGGGCTATTTGGAGTGCTGTTTTAAGTAATGAAACAGTTTGAAAATAAGCAGATACAATATAATTTTTTTGATCAGCTGTAAGCAAAATCTGTCTATAATTAATAAAATATCCGATCAGAGATGATGCTAAGAATGAGAAGAAAGAGAAATATATAATGCCCATTCCAAAAATTGTATGTCTGAATATTAGAGGGAAAAATAAGCTAATGATTATACTTCCAAAGCCAATAGTTGCTCCTATTATTCTATATAAATATCCAAATATTGAGAGAATTTCTTGAATCTTTTCTTTATTGTTTTCTTGGAGAGGTTTATATAAAAAGTATCCGATGCTTACACCTACTCCAAATTCAGAAAGATTTAACAACTCAAGAATATTACCTAGAGTGCCGGTTAAACCTATGAAATCTGCACCAAGACAAGTTAAGAAAATTTTTCGTGATATGAACGAAAAGCCCAATGATAGGATATAAAATATAAGTCCTATTTTAACGTTTAATAAACTTTTATGAACTCTTGATTCTGCCATTCTTCTTGAATTGTTATTTATGACTTTATATTAATTCATAAAGTTTCACATCCTCCCGCTCCAAACAAACTTCTCATTGAACTGACTCGTAATATCTTTCCCTATAGGCTCTTCAAAGATCCCGTAGATTGTAGAACCTGAGCCACTCATTGCTGCATATGTCGCACCTGTACTATAAATCTGTTCCTTTATTTCTTTTAATTTGGGATGTTGGGGGAATATACTATCCTCGAAATCATTTTTGAGTAAGCTCTTCCACTCTTCAATTGGACGGCTACATATATCTGTTGCAGATAGAGTAGGAGTGTGAGGCTTTATATTTGCAAATGCTTCTTTAGTGGAAATGGATAGATCCGGTTTCACCAATAGAATGTATTTACCTTTTAACGATAAGTCAAGTGGAGTAAGAACATCACCAATTCCTTCGGCGTAAGCTGGAGCATTCTTTATAAAGAAAGGACAGTCAGCACCGAGTTTGGCAGCTTTCATTAATAATTGCTCTTCTGTTGCACCAAGTTCAAAAGTCTCATTCAGCAATCTTAGCATAAAAGCTCCGTCAGATGATCCGCCACCTAACCCTGCTTCGCTAGGAATGTGTTTATGTAAATAAATATTTATATCAGGGATCTGAGGGTATTCTTCTTTCATCAGATTTAATGCCTTCATCACCAAGTTGTCTTCAGGCTTACCTTCAATCTTGTTCCCGGTGATTTCAAATTTAGGAGTCTCTTTGTAGGCAGTAGCACAAGGTATGATTTCTAAAGCGTCTTCAATGAATATAGGATAAAAGACGGTCTCAAGGTTGTGGTATCCATCCGAGCGTTTGGATACGATGTTAAGCCCTAAATTTATTTTAGCATTTGGAAACGTAATCATAATTTGTTATTTTTATGCTGGCAAATATATAACATTTTCATTGAAAAATGCTAACTTTGTCGCCCTGATTATGGCACAAGAAAGAAAATATACTCCAAGATCAAAACGACCTGTGGCTCCTATGGAACTGGCAGATGGTAGAATGCAACCCCAAGCAAAAGAGCTGGAAGAGGTTGTGCTGGGTGCTTTGATGTTAGAGAAAGATGCTTATCCGTTGGTTAGCGAGATACTGCATCCTGAATCATTTTATGAGACGAAGCACCAATTAATATATAAAGCCATTACTGAATTGGCTTTTAACCAAAGACCTGTAGATATTCTTACTGTTACCGAACAGCTTAAGACGGATGGCGTACTTGAAGAAGTGGGTGGCGCTTATTATGTATCGCAGTTAAGCAGTTTAGTGACTAGTGCGGCACATATTGAATATCATGCTCGCATCATTGCACAGAAATATTTAGCTCGTGAATTGATAAACTTCTCGGGCATTATAGCAACGAAGGCATATGATGAAACCATTGATGTGGATGATTTGATGCAGGAAGCTGAGGGTAGTCTTTTTGGAATTTCACAGAAAAACCTTAAGAAAGACTATACGCAGATTAACCCGATCATTGATGATGCCTATGAGCAACTTAAGAAAGCTGCTGCCCGTGCCGATGGATTAAGCGGTATTGAAAGCGGATTCCATACTTTGGATAAAGTAACATCCGGTTGGCAGAACTCCGATTTGGTAATTATTGCTGCTCGTCCGGCTATGGGAAAAACAGCATTCGTGCTTTCTATGGTCAAGAATATTTCAGTAGATCAACGCATGCCGGCTGCTATGTTCTCTCTTGAGATGAGTAATGTGCAATTGGTCAACCGTCTAATTTCGAATGTTTGTGAGATACCAAGTGAGAAAATTAAGAGCGGACAATTAGCACCTTATGAATGGCAGCAACTTGACTATAAGTTAAAAGATCTGATAGATGCTCCTTTATATATTGATGACACTCCGTCACTTTCTGTTTTCGAACTTAGAACGAAAGCTCGTCGTCTGGTACGTGAGCATGGAGTCAAGATCATTGTTATTGACTACTTGCAGTTGATGAATGCAAATGGTATGAATAGTGGTAGCAGGCAGGAAGAGGTAAGTACTATTTCCCGATCATTGAAGGGATTGGCCAAAGAGTTATGTATTCCTATTATAGCCTTGTCACAGTTGAATCGTAGTGTGGAAACCCGTGATCCGAAAGAAGGAAAGCGTCCGCAGTTGAGTGACTTGCGTGAGTCTGGAGCCATTGAGCAAGATGCCGATATGGTATGTTTCATCCACCGACCGGAATATTACAAAATATATGAAGATGATCAAGGAAATGACTTAAAAGGTCTAGCCGAGATTATTATTGCTAAGCACCGTAATGGTGCCACCGCCGATGTGCGTTTACGATTCAAGGGTGAATTTATTAAGTTTATGAACATTGATGACGAGCAAGTCCTACAAATGGATGGTCATTCAGAAGTAATGGAGTCTAAGATGAATGATGATTCCGTTCCACCTTTCATTGCTTCCAATATTCCTCCGCAAAATGGATCAGCGTTTGGCACACCTACCAACGAGGTACCGTTCTGACAAAGAATATCCTCTGTGTTAGCAATTTAGAAATATATTAGTAACTTTGCACCTGTCTTTTTGGAATAATTAAATATAAAATATATATGAATATCTCTTACAATTGGCTGAAAGAGTATGTCGATTTCGATTTATCGGCTGAGGAGGTTTCAGCTGCTCTCACTTCAATAGGTCTTGAAGTGGAGGGAGTAGAAAAGGTTCAAACAATTAAAGGTGGACTTGAAGGTTTGGTCGTTGGTGAGGTTTTGACATGTGTTGCTCATCCTAATTCAGACCATTTGCATATAACAACAGTGAACTTAGGAAGTGGCGTTCCCACGCAGATCGTTTGTGGTGCTCCTAATGTTGAAGCCGGACAAAAAGTGATAGTTGCTCCACTTGGTGCTACATTATATGATGGCGATGAGTCCATCGTTATGAAAAAGATGAAACTTCGTGGCGTGGAATCATCCGGAATGATTTGTGCAGAAGATGAAATAGGCCTTGGTGGAGATCATGCCGGCATTATTGTTCTTCCTTCTGACGTGCAACCGGGTACTCTTGCTAAAGACTATTATAAAATAAAGAATGATTGGCTGATTGAGGTTGACATCACACCTAACCGTGCAGATGCAGTTTCACATTATGGCGTGGCCCGTGACATGTATGCGTGGCTTATACAGAATGGTTATCAGACAAAAATTCACAAACCTATTGTTGATACTTTTGCCGTGGACAATCACGACTTGGATATTGATGTAAAGATAGAGAATGAGGAAGCTTGCCCACGCTATTCCGGCGTTTCGATGAAAGGCGTGAAAGTAGGTGAGAGCCCTGAATGGTTGAAAGAACATCTTGCCAGTATCGGCATTCGCTCAATAAACAATATAGTAGATATTACCAATTATATCGTATTTGAATTAGGCCAACCTCTTCATTGCTATGATGCAGATGTTGTGGGCAAAGAGGTGATTGTGAAGACAATGCCTCATGGAACTAAATTCGTTACATTAGACGGAGCAAAACGTAGCCTTGATGAAAACGACTTAATGGTTTGTAATAATCAAGGACCGATGTGCATTGCCGGAGTCTTTGGTGGTGCTGCTTCAGGTGTGACGGAGAAGACAACAAATATATTCCTTGAAAGTGCATACTTCCATCCTACTTGGATACGTAAGACCGCGCGCCGTCATAGTTTAAATACAGATGCTTCGTTTCGTTTCGAACGTGGTGTCGATCCGCTTAATCAAGTCTATGTATTGAAACGTGCCGCACTTCTAGTTAAAGAACTGGCAGGCGGAACCGTCTCTTCCGAGATCAAGGATGTATGTCCTAAACCGGCAAAGAAATTCTTGATACATGTTTCATACAAGCATATTAATGACTTGATCGGTAAGGTGATACCTATTCAAACGATCAAAAGTATTGTTCGCAGCCTGGAAATGGATATTACAGCTGAGGCTACTGAAGGCTTAACGCTGGCTGTGCCTCCCTACCGTGTGGACGTTCAGCGTGAATGCGATGTGGTTGAAGATATATTACGCATCTATGGATATAATAATGTAGAGATACCTGCCTCTTTGAAGTCAACGCTTACCGTAAAAGGAGACGTAGACAAATCATATAAACTACAGAATCTTGTAGCTGAACAATTAGTAGGATCAGGATTCAACGAGATAATGAACAACTCACTTACAAAGATTGCATACTATGCTTCTTTGAAGGATTATCCTGTTGAAAATCTAGTACGTTTACTTAATCCATTGAGTTCAGATTTAAGTGTAATGCGTCAGACGATGCTCTTCGGTGGATTGGAAAGTGTGGCACGTAATATTAATCATAAGAGTCCGGACTTGAAGTTCTTTGAATTCGGCAACTGCTATCATTTCCATCAAGAGAAGAGAGTGGCTGAGAAGATTCTTAGTCCGTATACTGAAGACTACCACTTGGCATTGTGGCTTACCGGAAATAAAGTATCCAACTCTTGGGCACACAAAGACGAAGAATCCAGTGTTTACGAGATGAAGGCTTATGTAGAGAATGTACTTAAACGTGTAGGTATCAATTTACATAGCTTGAAACTTGAAGAGTATTCGGATGATATATATTCATCGGCATTGGTAGCAAAGAATGCTGCCGGACAAATCCTTGTCACATTCGGTGTTGTAAATGCTAAGATCCTCAAGCAATTTGATATAGAGCAACCGGTGTATTATGCCGATATTAATTGGAATACATTACATAAGGCACTCAAGAATTTCAAAGTATCATACTACGAAATATCAAAATATCCGGCTGTAAAGCGCGACTTGGCTATGTTGGTTGATAAGGATGTGAAGTTCTTGCAAATAGAGCAGCTCGCATATAATACTGAAAAGAAACTCTTGAAAGATGTTTGGCTGTTTGATGTTTATGAAGGAAAGAATCTTGAACCGGGTAAGAAGTCATATGCAGTTAGCTTCTTGTTGCAGGACGAGAATCAGACATTGAACGACAAACAGATTGACAAAATAATGAATAAATTATTGAGCAGTCTGCAACATCAATTGGATGTGAAATTGAGATAATAAATAAAAATATAATAATCATTAAGTAACAAAACACATGGGAAGAGCGTTCGAGTATAGAAAAGCTACCAAGCTGAAAAGATGGGGCAATATGGCCCGTACATTTACAAGAATAGGCAAACAGATCGCCATTGCAGTAAAAGAAGGTGGTCCCGATCCCGATAATAATCCTCATTTAAGATCTGTGATCCAGAATGCCAAGGCTGAAAACATGCCGAAGGATAACGTAGACCGTGCCATTAAGAATGCAATGGGCAAAGATCAGAGGGATTATAAAGAGATGAATTATGAAGGATATGGCCCTCACGGAATTGCTGTTTTTGTAGAAACTGCTACTGATAACACCACTCGTACTGTTGCCAATGTGCGCAGTGTATTCAATAAATACGGTGGAACGCTAGGTACATCCGGTAGTCTTGACTTTATGTTCAATCATAAATCAGTTTTTACCATTGCTAAGAAAGAAGGAATGTCTGCTGACGATTTAATATTGGAGTTAATCGATTTGGGTGCTGATGAAGACTATGATGAAGATGATGATAGCATCACTATTTATGCAGGTTTCCCTGATTTCAATGGTCTTCAAACCTATTTTGAAAGTAATGGTTTTGAAATCCAAAGCTCAGAGATTACTCGAATTCCTGTTGAATTGAAAGAACTTAGTGCTGAAGAACGCCAAGTCATCGATAAGATTGTTGATAAATTAGAGGATGATGAAGACGTACAAAATGTTTATACCAATCTAAAACCTATTGACGACGAAGAATAGTCGTATATTTTACCATGAAACTGATAAGGGCGTTCCGCGATGGATCGCCCTTTATTTTTTGCAGAAAGATAAGCAGGAAAAGAGAAATTCATAACGGGCTTTCTTCCTGTTGCATACTAGCATTTTCATTTTTTACAGTTGTAGAAAAGCATTTCTACGGCCGTGGCACGACAGTTCTACATTCGTAGAAAAGCATTTCTACGGTTGTAGAAATAAGTTTTGCTGCTTTGTAATTGATAAAATACAGGCATGGAGATGAAAGAATGCATGTAAGGATTCGATGAAATGCCTGTAGCGATCCATAGAAACTCAGCTTGAAAGGAAGTGCGTTGCTTTGTTTGAATGCTGCTTCTGATGGTATGAATAGAGAAGATAAAGAAATGGGGCTAATCAGTATGATTGCCCCATTTCTTTTAATTTCTTGTAAGTAGTAGAATCATTCATTGAGTATCAAAAGCAATTCTCCTTCTTCTGTTTCACTAGTCGTGATTTTATTCTCACGTAGTAACCATCCCAATCCAAGGAATAGGTCTTTATCAGTTTTGATTTTGGTCGCTTTCTTGAGATCTTTCACTGATAGACCATCTGTACCGTTTAAAGCATTCCATATAAGGCCTGCATCGTTTCCTGCTTTTTCTTGTAACATCTTTGATTTACTTTTAATTAAACATGGAATCCACACTGATCAGTGCGTTGTATCAAATATAGTACTTCTGCAAATATATATATTTCTATGTTATGTAACACAATAAAGCAAAGAAAATGGAATGCAATAGCTCCTTTTAACCTTATTTATATTCTCTCTTAATGAGCGCAACAGCAATCAGTTGGTATCCGTAAATGAAGATTCATAGAATGGCAATCATGGCAGCAATAGCTCCCAAGATGCAAATCATAATGATTGCTCCAATAAAAGAAATCATTAAACCGACAATGGCCAATCCTTTGTGCCTTTTGAATATTCCGCATAAAGAGAAAACAAATCCTAACAACCATAATATCCAGTTTATTACGGGTAACCAACATAATAAAAGCCCAAGCAATGCCAGTACAAATCCGGCAGTACCAATTCCATTTGATGACTGCTGTATAATAATTGTTTGCCTTGGTTGGGAGGTGTCGTTTGAATAATATTGTTTCATGATCGGTGTATTTGTTTGACTGTTCTCTTTAGCAATATAGGATGTTACTTTTGCTGTTTCTTCAAATAGTTGGCCCAAATCTTAGCTCCTTCTTCTACAATTTGAGCACATGGACGTTTCTTATAATATTGATCAGTGCGTGCTTCGGGAGTGCTGCTGATGGCAGAATTGGGAGTAAGTCCCAATAATTCACCACAATTGATGGCACCGTTCTTCTCTTTGAAGGCAGCCGCCAAGTCTTGCACCAGTTTATACGTATCGGCTTTTGCTTCATGATCTTTAGGATCAGAGGTTCCTTGTTCCATGCCGGCAAGCATGAACATGCCGCAGGCTACACCGCATGTTTGTCGCATACGCCCGATGCCGCCACCAAATGAGGATGAGAGTTTCAATGCCGTTTCTTTATCAATACCATACATATCTGCAAAGGCACTGAATATGGATTGAGAGCAGTTGAATCCCGCCTTGAAGTTTTCTTTTGCCAGCTCTATACGTTTGTCTAAATCGTTTTCCATCATTTATTTATTCTAATGTATTGTCTTCATTGTTATCAACGAGAAATTTACCACCTATTCTTTTCTTTGGTGACAGTTTCATTTCCCTTAATTGTTCTGCTTGTCGGATCACATTGCCGGCTCCTGTGCAAAGTTGTTTCATTGCTCCATCATAAGCGTCTTGAATGCCTGTCAGGTTCTTACCTATTTTATCAAAGCTTTCGGTGAAGTTGACTAACTTCTCATAGAGTGAGGTTGCTCTTTCTACAATTGCTTGCACATTCTTCACTTGATACTCTCTCTTCCATAGATCAAGGGCCAGCCTTAGAGCAGTAATCAGATTCGTAGGGCTCATCAGCAATACCTTTTTCTGGTATGCATAATCCCACAAGTTCTTGTCTGCGCTTATAGCCAATAAGTAAGCCGGTTCGTTGGGTATGAACATCATTACGAACTCAAGTGAATGCACATCATATCTTGAATAATCCTTTCTACTCAGTTCATCGATATGGTTCCTCACTGAGACTACATGGGCTTTCAGATACAAATCTTTATCACTGTCTGATTCAGCAGCTACATAATTGCTATATGCTGTAAGTGAAACCTTTGAGTCAATAATAACTTCTCTATTATCGGGATATTTCACAATGACATCCGGTTGCATCTTCTGTCCGCTTTCACCGTTGATCAGTGTGTTGCCATTGTCATCTTTAATAAACTCTTGTGTGAAGTATTCTTCGCCTGATCTTAACCCACTGCTTTCAAGGATCTTTTCGAGAATCATTTCGCCCCAATTGCCTTGAATCTTAGAATCTCCTTTTAGTGCCCGTGTAAGGTTATTGGCATCTTCACTAATTCTATTGTTTAGCTCTACCAGCTCTTTGATGCGTTCCTCCAGTGAATAACGCTGTTTTGATTCGCGATCATACACTTGATCAATCTTCTCTTTGAAGTCTTTCAAGTTATTGCCCAACGGTTGAAGAATATGAGTTAAGCTTTCTGTGCTGAGGCGATTAAAGTCATTCGCTTTCTTTGAGAAGATATCATTAGCCATCTTCTCAAACTCCAGATTCATCTTTTTGTGTAACTCTTCCAATTCATTCTTTTGACTCTCCAAGCGTTCTGTCAGAATAGCCTGTTTCACTTTAGAGTCTCTAGAGGTGAAAAGCCATCCTATAAAAAAGCCGATTCCTAAACCTATGATGAGTAATACGATCTCCATGTTCTTTATTTTTTACAAAGATAATAACATTCCCAGAAAAAAAGATCATATGAATGTTGTAATTCTCAGGACACTAAGTTCTGATTGAGAAAAGGGATGGAGGCAGTTAAAAAGAAGAGGCGCACTGGATAGCACGCCTCTTCGTCATCTACGTCTGTGATGTAAGATAGAATTGTTTATTAGTTCAGTTTATTTTATAGTATTCCACTCGAATCTGGTTCCGTCTTTCCTGTTAGGAGATGGATTATCTTTCAATGCATTTAATGTTCCTTTATTATCAAGTTGTAAATATCTGTTTGTTTGTAATGAAAGTAATACCAGATCACCTCGTTCCAATTGTATCCATTGGAATGTTTCATTATTACCTAAAGTTTTACATGATTTCAGAGTCACTTGTCCGTCTGCACTCACCGATACATATTTATTGTTTACCAGCAAAGCAACTCGTCCAAGTTCACAATTGATTACTTTAAAGCTCTTTTGTCCGTTAATCATTACGACTCCATGATTATTATTTACGTCTTGTAGCCTTATTGTTTGATTGTAAGGAATCGGTTTGCATAATGATTTTGTAAGGTCATTCACTTTGTAGTCACTAAAGTCTGCGTATCCTCCATTTCTGTCTTGATCATTGTATTGAAAGAGGGCATATCTCACTCCTTGGAATGTTCTTAATTGAAAGACCATTGTAAAAGGATTACCAAGAGGATGGGAGTCTTTTGTGAAGTCACCATTCTCACTATAGTAGAAGCTTGCTTTCTCTTTTTCAAAATCTGTTTTTACCTTTAATCGGATGATGGAGGATGTTGTTTCAACCGTATTGTTTTGTTCCGGTTGTGATTGGTCATACATCTTTATTATGTATTTGTCACCGACTTTGGTGATACCAATCCAGGCGTACGGATAATTAAGTAATGCTAATCCGGCAATATCTCCGTCTTGCATTCCCTTTGTTTCTATCGTCACTTCACATTCTGATTCGGTACCTACAGCTCTTTGCGTGAGTGTATTCCTTGCATAGAAGAAATCTTTTGCAGGTAATGAATGGAGCCTTAGTCTGCCCGGAGCCTCTGTTAATGACCACATGCTATCATTGGGTAAATGATTCCATTGCCAGATAAGCTTTAATTTATTGGATGAGAAATCGTCGTTTCGTTCTGCGATAGGAACAATTGGTTGTTGAGGTAATCCAACATTCGGTTTAATCCATGTACGTGGAGTAACACCAAGGTTACCTGGCAGTCCGAAGTAAGGATATCCATCTTTCCAAGTAAGAGGTGACAGACAAGTAACACGACCAATAGAGTTGTGATCTTGCATTGAATATCCCCACCATTCACCAGAAGGAGTATCGACGATGCCTCCTTGATGCATGGTGACGCCATAATCCATATTGGGACTAGAGTATTCAAAGCTTTGGCCTCCATGCCATGGTGAACTCTTTAATCCATACCCACCATGTACTCCAAGATTATTATGGTCACAGATCTTTACGATCTTGTCATAAGGACCATAGATGTTATTTGATTTCGCAGCCAGTTGTGGAGTATTATTTCCAGGTACTGCCCATATTATTATATATTCACCGTTGATTTTGTATAGGTGTGAACCTTCTGCACCGGACTTGGCAATTAATCTTTTAGTGCCGGGGATTGTATCCGTTAGTTCTTCATTCAATTGAGCCAGGTAGTTATTTCCGGCTCCCCAGCAAACATATTTCTTTCCATCCGTATCAAAGAAAACAGATAAGTCGTGAAATCCACTTTTCATTTCCCAATGCTTCCATGGTCCATAAGGATTTGTTGCTTCGAAAGCTTGAGTAGTATGCCCGTTTACGTTTGCAAAAATGTAGAATGTCTTTGTCTTATTATTGTAGACAAAAGATGGTGCCCATATTCCTTTACCATACATGTCTTTTCCATCCGCCATTGAGAAGTCAGGACCTAAATTAAGGCGATCAAAAGCATAGCTGATCAATCTCCAATTGACTAAATCACGCGAATGAAAGATAGGTAATCCCGGCATTGTATGCATCGTGGTTCCTGTCAAATAGAAATCGTTCCCGGCTCGTATCATACAAGGATCGGAGAATTCCTCAAAGAAAAGAGGATTTGTATAAGTACCGTTTCCATTGTCGGCCGTCCATGTTTGGGCTGATAAGAGACCTATATGCATCCATATCAATATTAGGATTAGCAAATTCTTTTTCATACTGAATCGTTTTTTATTTATGTATACAAAAGTAGAGAGTTATTTTCTTACGCTAGATGAATTGTGTTACATATTGATTCTCTTGTATTACAAGTCGATAGATCTTTGCATATGTTACAAATGTAGTGAGAACATTAATGGGAAAGCATTTTAGATAAAAGAAAAGATGTTTATAGAAATGAAACAGTTCTTTTAGTTCTTCGATATTATTGTAATGTATTGTTTTGTAGTTAGTTATGCGCGTTTATGCAACATGATTAGATACAAATGTTACATATAATAGAAACATGTAAGATAAACGAAAGAAGATGAATCATATTTATTGTAGTAAATATTAAAAAGAATATAATTTTACAGCCACTAGATAGCTGTTGTTAACTCTTAAAATAATGCTGATGAATTATCTGAAATGTAAATTTCAAGTGACTTTATTGAATCTATTGAAGTCTACTTGTGTATTAGATGCTTGGGTGGCTATAAGTTGCATACCTAGTGCTTGCTTCTCCAAAGGAGCTTCAACTTTAGATCAAGTACCAGAATCAAACTACAAATCAATTGTTTATTCTGATGAATTTACTTACAAAGGATGTAATGATTATTACAAAAGCAATCTTTCCTCCGATCGTCGTTCATTTTATAGAACAATATATCCCAGGACGTTTGGTAATATTAATTTGATGAAAAAGATGTAAACGGATAAATACCGTTGTATTATGACTCTTGCGGTAGTATAGATAAGCAGAATATTTTTGCCAATATATAAATATATTTATTAATTTTTAAAACTAATAGTATGAAGAGAGAGCGCAATTGGAGAATTCTGTGTATGTGCTTACTTCTGTCGTTGATATGTATACCTTTATCAGCGCAGAATGTTAAAACAGTAACAGGATTAGTTCTTGACGAGAAAGATGATCCCGTTATTGGAGCTACAGTAAAGCTGAAAGGACATCCGTCCATTGTCACAGTCACTGATATGGAAGGAAAATTCTCCTTGAAAATCCCAGCCGATAGTAAAACGTTTACAGTTACTTATATAGGTATGTCACCTATTGATGTGGCCATTGGTTCGGGTAGTTATTTAAAAGTTCGTATGAAGGATGATAACATTCATTTGAATGATGTTGTTGTCGTTGGTTATGGTCAACAGAAAAAGGTAAGTGTTGTTGGTGCCATATCGCAGGTTTCTGGAGAAGTATTGGAACGTGCAGGAGGTGTCTCCGATTTAGGGGCAGCACTAACAGGAAATTTACCGGGACTTACTACTATGTCGAGTACTGGTATGCCGGGAGAAGAAAGTCCGGAAATAGTTATTCGTGGTATAAATACATGGAATAACACTAGTCCCTTGATTCTAGTGGATGGTATTGAGCGTAATATGTCAAGTGTGGATATTGGTTCTGTAGCAAGTGTTTCTATTTTAAAGGATGCTTCAGCAACATCTGTCTATGGAGTGAGAGGTGCTAACGGTGTTGTTTTGATTACAACAAAGCGTGGAGAAGAAGGCAAAGCAACTATTAGTGTTGGAATGAGCACAACGATAAAAAAACCATCAAAGTTACCTGATAAGTATGATTCATATGATGCTTTGGAAATTCGAAATGCGGCTATTGAAAATGAATTAGGTTTAAGCCCGTCTTCATGGTCTTATATGACCCCACAGGCTATTATCAATAAATATCGTTATCCAACAAGTGTTGATGAATCCGAGCGTTATCCGAATGTCGATTGGGATAACGTATTGTTCAAAAATCAAGCCATATCGTACAATCCCAATATAAGTATCACAGGAGGTAACAGCTTTGTAAAGTATTTTGCAAATGCTGATTTCTTGCATGAAGGTGATCTTCTTAAAACTTATGATAATGGTCGTGGATATAAAGGTGGATACGGATATAACCGTCTTAATGTTCGTAGCAATTTGGATTTCCAATTAACAAAAACTACGTCATTGAAATCCGATATATCAGGTTCATACGGTGTGGAGAAGAGACCTTATGGGCTTACGAATGAGTATACGGTTTGGCAAGGTGCTTATAGTATGGCACCGGATGTCTTTATGCCTGTTTATTCCGATGGATCTTGGGGATATTACCCACAGGATGCCGTTGGAGAGACAAACTCTGCAGCTAATTTAGCTTTGAGTGGTAATATGGAAAATATAACCACCAGAATAAATACGGATTTTACCTTAAATCAAAAATTGGATATAATTTTAAAGGGTTTGAGTGCGCAAGCGACGCTCTCATATGATAATATCTTTGTAGAATCTAATCGGGGTATTAATGATCAGAATAATGGCGCACAGTACGAATGGATAGATCCTTCAACAGGAAAGATCACTTATCAACAATCTTATGATGCTAATAATAAGTTTGATTATCAAGATCCGATAAGTTGGACGACAAGTGGGGGAAGTATAACATCTGTAACACGTACATTATATTATTCAGGTCAAATGAATTATGCAAATTCCTTCGGTAAGAATAACGTAACGGGTATGGGGCTTTTCAGCCGCCAAGAAACGGCAGCTGGAAATGAGGTACCTCATCGTCGTCAAGATTGGGCATTCCGGGGTACTTATGATTATAATAATAAATATTTCTTTGAATGTAATGGAGCATATAATGGATCAGAGAAATTTGCAAAAAAATATCGTATGGGTTTCTTTTCCTCAGGCGCTGTCGGTTGGATGATAAGCGAGGAAAGTTTTATGAAACCGATTAAATTTTTAGATATGTTGAAGTTGAAAGCATCGTATGGAGATATCGGTGATGATAGCGGAAGCGGAACCTCTTCTACTAATAGATGGTTATATATGTCTCAATGGTCATATGGTGGCTCCACGACAATGGGGACTAATAATGCAAGTAGCCCATATACATGGTATACTGAAAGCTCAGCTGGAAACTCCAATATACATTGGGAAAAAGTCTACAAAACTAATTTGGGCGTAGATTATTCTTTTCTTCATAATATGTTTGCTGGTAGTGTTAATTTTTATAAGGATTTACGTACACAAATTATGATTGATGGTAATAGCAGGGCTGTTCCATCTTATTATGGAACGACAGCTCCTACAGCCAATTTAGGGAAAATGCAGACTAAGGGATATGAAATAGAATTGCGTTTTAATAAAACTATCGGTAAAGTTCATTTATGGGCCAATCTTAATATGACTCATTCTATTAATAAAGTATTGTCAAAGGATGATGCACAATTATTGCCTGATTATCAGAAAGCTGCAGGTAAACAGTTGGGACAAACTTATTCTTATATCAATTCAGGATATTTGAAGAATTGGGATCAAGTTTATGGAAGTTCACAACTAAGTAGCGATGATGGAAATAAGTTGCCGGGTGATTACAATATTGTAGATTATAATGGTGATGGAAACGTATCCTCTTATGATAGTGCTCCTTATGGATATTCCAGTACTCCACAGAATACCTATAATGCAACTATAGGTTTTGAATGGAAAGGTTTTAGTGCGTATGTCCAATTCTATGGAGTGAATAACGTCACAAGACAGGTCGTATTTACGGATTTCCCTAATAAGCAAGATGTTGTATACAATGAGGGTTCTTATTATTCTTCGAGTAATTCGAATGCGGATGTATCTATGCCTCGCTGGATAACGACGTTAAGTGATTATAGTAGTGGTACACGTTATTATTATGACGGTTCTTATATTCGTTTGAAAAATGCAGAAATAGCATATACCTTTACCGGTAGCTGGCTAAAGAAGGTCGGTTTCAAAAATTTGAAAATATATTTGAATGGTGATAACCTTTGGGAGTGGACAAAAATGCCTGATGATCGTGAATCAAATTTTGCAGCTACCGGATGGGCTTCGCAAGGTGCTTACCCTACTGTAAAACGGTTTAATTTAGGTGTTAAATTTACGTTATAAAATAAATTGTATAAACATGAAAAACTTTATAAGAAACCTTGTATGGGGTATAGTATTCTTAGGAGCTTTAAGCTTGACCTCTTGTTCCGATTGGTTGGAGAAAACCCCCGACTCTACAGTATCTGAAGAGGATGCCTATAAGAATTTTACTAATTTTCAGGGATTTGTGGAAGAATTATATAATTGCATACCTGATTTTGGAAATGCATATTGGAGTAATTCGTTCAATTGGGGAGAAGATGAAATCATGGCAACCGGTGTCACTTACCATTACGGATATAAAATTGACCTTGGCGATTTTTGGGGATGGCAATCAAATCATGATGGATGGGGAAGTGGATGGATGGATAGAAGTACTTCAAGCAGCACATCGACTGATCGTATGAAAAAATCTTTATGGCCGCTTGCGTGGTATGGCATTCGTAAAGCCGATCTGGGGCTTGCTAATTTAGATAAAATGAAAGATGCAACCGATGAAGAGAAAAATTTAATTGCAGGTCAGTTATACTTTTTCAGAGGATGGTTTTACTTTGAATTAATGCAATATTTTGGGGGGTTGCCTTATATTAAAACTGCATTGGCTGCAGATCAGCAGTTTACATTGCCACGTTTAAATTATCAGCAGACAGCTGATAGTGCAGCTGTAGATTTTAATAAGGCGGCCAGTTTATTGCCGATTGATTGGGATAATACAACTGTCGGCAAGAACACATCAGGTAATAATCAACTTCGTATCAATAAAATCATGGCATTGGGCTATTTAGGCAAAGATTTGCTTTGGGCAGGAAGTCCATTGATGAATAAAGAGTCTACGGGAAAAGCTACATATAATACTGATTATTGTAAAAAGGCTGCTGACGCTTTTGGCGAATTATTGAATTTAGTGGAAACTGGTCAGACTCAATATTCATTGGTTTCTTTTTCAAATTATTCTTCTATATTTTATAGTTATCAACAAAGTTGGAAATTACCGGGTTCAACCGAAGCTATTTTTAGAGGTCCGGTATATGATGCAAATGGTACAAATTGGGGACTATCGAAGCAATACACTCCGCAGATTGTAGGAGATTCAGGTATAGGAGATTCTCCCACTGCAAATTACGTAAATTATTATGGTATGGCCAGTGGTTTGCCTTTAAATGATCCTGCTTCCGGTTTTGATCCAACGCATCCTTGGAGCGGACGTGATCCTCGTTTCTATCATGATATCGTATATGATGGAGAAAAGTTCGTACAAGGTACGATGAAGGCTGATGTTGAAGCAAATCGTTATGCGAATTTATATAGCGGAGGGACTTATCGTGATGCTTCCAGTGGGAGTAGAACAGGCTATTTATTGCAAAAGTTTGTACCCAATACGGCTAATACATATGACCAGGGATGGGGGTATGGAAATGCACTTACAATTCATATCCCTTATATGCGTTTAGCTGACATTTATTTAATGTATGCTGAATCCGCAGCTGAAGGATATGGTTCATCTACAGGTAAATCTTCAAATTTTTCGAAAACAGCTGTTGATGCAGTCAATGCTATTCGGGATCGTGCTGGAGTTGGAGAAGTGTCAACTGAATTTTTGACTCCCTTAGATGGATTTATGGGTGAGTTGAGAAGAGAGCGTGCCGTAGAATTGGCTTATGAAGGTCATCGGTTTAATGATTTACGTCGTTGGTTACTGCTAACTGTATATCCTTATACAATTAAGACTTCTCAAGAATTTATTCGTACAGGAACTTTTAGCACTACTGATACTAGAGATAATGCAGTAAGTAATTTTCGTGAAACAACGATTTTGACGCGTCCTTTTACAAGTGATAAATACTATTGGTTGCCTCTGAAGGTGAAAGATGTAAACATATATAAAGGTTTTAATCAAAATCCTGGCTGGTGATCAGGGAAGAGTAAGTATTTAAATAAATATATAATTTAAGTAAGATAGTTAAGTTATGAAACATATAAAGATAAAAATCATTTTATGTGCTATATTGGTAGGAGGGCCACTTTGCTCTACCGCACAAAATGATATTCCTAATGGTAACTTTACTTCAAGCAAGGATTCGCTTACGACGAAAAATGATATGATACAACTTATTTTTCATCAAGTGAATAAAAAAGATTTGTTGGGAGGTGTTACCGAAGTGAATGTGGCTGAACTGATGAAGAAAAATTATTCTACATATAGTTTGGATAATATGGAAGATTTCGTAGGAGGGTATAATGGTAATATGTGGGGAAGAGATAGTTATTTAGTCCTTGTGGACGGTGTTCCCCGCGATGCGAATAATGTATTGCCTACTGAAATAGATAAGATTACTTTCTTGAAAGGTGCTCAAGCCGTAATCCTTTATGGTAGCCGTGCTGCCAAAGGTGTCATATACATTACTACAAAAAGAGGAAACGAAAATGAAAAAGTGATAAATGTACGTGCTAATACAGGATTCTATGTACCAAAGAGCTATCCGAAATATTTAGGATCAGCCGAATATATGACTCTTTATAATGAGGCACGTACAAATGATGGTTTAACGGCGTTGTATAGTACTGATGATATTTATAATAGTGCGTCCGGTACAAATCCATATCGTTATCCCAATGTAAATCTTTATTCATCAGAATATTTAAAAAAAGCTTATAATTATTCCGATGCTACGGCCGAAATATCCGGGGGAGGTACTAGTGCACGGTATTATACGAATATCGGGATACAAAATACCGGTACTCAATTTAAAATCGGTCAGGCAAAGGATAATCATACAACGCGTTTTAATGTTCGAGGAAATGTCGATTTGACATTAAACAGTTGGATTACTAGCCAAATTGATGCAAATGCGACTTTTTATGATACTCGTTCTGCCAATGGCAATTATTGGAGTGATGCTGCCAAATTTCGTCCTAATCGGGTAACACCATTGATTCCAATTAGTTATATTGAAAGCAATGATGCATCTTCGTTATTGTTGGTACAAAATAGCGATCACTTAATAGACGGAAAATATTTGTTGGGTGGTACTCAATTGGACGAGAGCAATCCTCTTGCTGATATATATGCTTCAGGTTATCATACATGGACGAGTCGTCAATTTCAATTTGATGCAGGCATTAATATGGATTTGAGTAGTGTATTGAAAGGACTTTCTTTTCACACTTTGTTTAGTACGGATTACGCTACTACTTATATGCAGTCGTATAACAATTCCTATGCTACTTATGCACCGACGTGGAATGATTATTCAGGTAAGGATATGATTTCAAGTCTTACGCAATATGGAAAAGATTCAAAAGATGGAGTAAATTATATAAAAACTAGTTCGGATAACCAAACTATATCTTTTTCGGGACAATTGAACTATAAAAGAACATTCAATCAAAGACATAATGTTTCTGCAATACTTGTTGCTTCCGGTTATCAAACAAGTATAGATTCGGTTTATCATAGAGTTAGCAATGCAAATTTGGGTTTGCAATTAGACTATAATTATCTTGGTAAATATTATGTCGATTTTGGTAGTGCTGAGGTTCATTCTGCTAAATTTTCTTCTAAGAAGCGGAATGCATTTTCTCCTTCTTTAACGGTCGGATGGAGACCGAGCAAAGAGAGCTTCTTAAAAGATTCTCCTGTAGTTGATGACTTGGTGCTTAGCGCTTCAGCAAGCATTTTACATAGTGACTTGGATTTTTCCGACTATTATATGTACCAAGGCTATTATACACAGACTAGCGGCACATGGTGGGGATGGGACGATGGAAAATCGGAGCGATCTACCGATTCACGACGTGGAGATAATAATAATTTGACTTATGTGAAATTCAAGGAATTTAGTATAAATGTAAAAACATCATTATGGAAAAAAATATTGACGGCCGATGCATCTTTCTTTTTGATTGACAGAGATGGTTTGCCCATACAACCTTCCACAGTTTATCCAAATTACTTTGCTACTTCTTATCCTGAATCTTCATTTGTTCCTTATATAAACTATAATGCAGATCGTCGTATGGGGTTTGATTTTAATGTGAATTTTAACAAACGTATTCGTGATGTTGATTTTACATTAGGATTAGCTGGTATGTATTACACTACAAAGTGGACTAAAATAGATGAAGTTTATTCCAATTCTTATCAATATCGTAAAGGTCGTCCAATAGATGGATATTGGGGATTGAAAAGTAAAGGATTCTATCAAAGTCAAGATGATATAAATAATTCTCCTACTTCATCTTTTGGTACTGTGCAACCTGGCGATATCAAATATGTTGATGAAAATGGTGATGGCAAAATTGATTCTAATGATGCCGTATTTTTGGGCCGTTATGCTTCCCCGTTTACTCTAGGAGTTAATCTGACTGTGAAATGGAAAAATTTTACCTTCTTCGCTTTGGGTAGTGGATATTTTGGAGGTTATGGCATGAAGAGTAGCTCTTATTATTGGGTGTCTGGTGATGGGAAATATTCAGAGGTTGTACGCGGTCGTTGGACAGAAGCCACTAAAAATATGGCAACTTATCCTCGTTTAACCACAGGAAGTAGTTCAAATAATTTTCAGAATTCAGATTTCTGGCGGTATAGTACCGATCGTTTTAGTTTGAATAAAGTACAGATTACTTATGACTTGCCTGAAAGAATTTTACGTAAAAGTTTTATTCATGAATTATCTGCATATGTAAGTGGATCTAGTTTGTTGACGATATCAAAAGAACGTAAAGTTTTGGAAACAAATGTAGGAAGTGCTCCCCAAACAAGATATTATGATTTAGGAATAAAAATGTCATTTTGATGAATAAAATTGGTTTAGATATGAAAAGAATATTTATATTATTGTTGATATTAGTTCCATTGTTTTCGTCTTGTGATGATTTATTTTCTCCAGCAATTGAAAACAATAAGGGCTTGAGCTATATGTTCAAAAATGCTGATTATGCCGCAGGTATTTTGGCTAATGGATATACGCGCATTCCAAATGATTCTTGGTCGTTTAACGATGTGGCAACTGATGATGCCGTAAGTAATAACACGTCTAATGATTATAGAAAAATGGCTACTGGAGCATGGACGTCCCAAAATAATCCATTGGATCGTTGGACAAGTTGCCGAGCAGCTATTCAGTATTTAAATCTTTATATAACAAACGTTGATAATGTTAAATTTGCAAGTGATGTTACTGCGAACAAATTATTTAAAGAGCGTACGAAGGGCGAAGCTTATGGATTGCGTGCTCTTTATATGTACTATTTATTACAAGCACATGCCGGTTGGACCACCGATGGTAAGTTATTAGGAGTACCTATTTTGACCGAACCGGAAACACCAAATTCTGATTTTAATCAACCTCGAGCTACATTTGATGATTGCATGAAACAACTTTATGCGGATGTAGATTCTGCTGATGCATTGCTTCCTTTGGATTATGGTGATCTTACCAGTGATAATCAGGTTCCAACTAAATATAGCACATGGGGCGTGGATCATTCTATTTATAATCGAGTATGTGGTACTGATGTAATGTTGCGCATGACGGGACGTATTGCAAAAGCCATTCGTGCACAGGCTGCCCTAATGGCTGCAAGCCCTGCTTACAGTACCGGAACGACTACAACATGGGCGGATGCTGCAAATGATGCAGCAAAGGTCTTGGATTTGATTGGTGGTGTGAGCGGATTGGATCCTGATGGTTGGCATTGGTTTTCTAACACAACTGAAATTGGTAATTTGAAGGGTGGTGCCAATCCTAAAGAAATACTTTGGAGAGGAAGTACCGGTCAGAGTTTATCTCTTGAATCTGATAATTTTCCACCTACTTTATATGGCAAAGGCCGCGTAAATCCGACTCAAAATTTGGTGAATGCTTTTCCTATGGCAAACGGTTATCCAACAGATAATGTAAATAGCGGCTATAATTCATCAAATCCATATTCTAATCGTGATCCTAGATTGGCTAAATATATTTTAGTTAATGGAGGAACAGCCGGACCAAGCAGTACAACTATTTATACAGCTGCTGATGGTACTACTAATGATGCATTGAATGCAACGTCTACATCAACCCGCACAGGCTATTATATGCTTAAATTGATGCGTCAGGATGTAAATTTGAGTCCAACTTCTCAAAATCAACAAGAACATTACCAAGCACGTATTCGTTATACAGAGCTATTTTTGGATTATGCGGAAGCGGCTAATGAAGCATGGGGGCCTACTGGAAATGGAGGACACGGCTATTCGGCTTACGATGTAATCAAAGCTATTCGTAAGAGAGCCGGAGTAGGTACTACTAATGGAGATCCTTATTTGGAATCGATAAAGGGAAACAATGATAAAGAAGCCATGCGAACGTTAATTCATAACGAACGTCGTTTGGAACTTAGTTTTGAAGGCTTCCGTTTCTGGGATTTACGTCGGTGGAAAAGTTCAATAACTGAAACAGCACAAGGTGTAAGTATAATGAGTAATACTTATACGACCATAGATGTAGAAAAGAGAGGTTATTCCGATTATATGTATTATGGACCGATTCCTTACAGCGAAACTCTGAAATATAATCAGTTGATTCAAAATAAGGGATGGTAAAGTTTATTGAAATCTTATAAATTTGATAAAATATGAAAAAGTTATTTTTAATAATAATATCGGTGTTAATGATGTCGGCTACATTCTCTTGTAAAAATCAAGATGTTGAATATCCGAATTATACATACCAAACAATATACTTTGCTTACCAGTCTCCGGTAAGGAAGATTGTTTTGGGAGATGATGATCAGTATGATAATAGCCTGGATACATTACATGAATGTGAAATTGAGGCTACTATTGGCGGGGAATATTCTAGTAAATCTAATGTAAAAGTTAATTTTAAAGTCGATAATTCGCTTTGTACGAATGTGTATTCATCTGATGGCATTAAAATAACGGCTATGCCTTCTAATTATTATTCATTAGATGGTGATTCTATTATTATCCCCAAAGGAAGTTTGATGGGTGGTGTGAAGGTACATTTGAAAGACGCATTTTTTGACGATGCTACATCGATAAATGTCAAATATGTGATTCCTTTGGTAATGACTACTACAGATAGTGGAGATTCAATTTTGCAAGGGGAGGCAGCAGTGTCTAATCCCAATCGTGTGAATTCAGCTGACTGGACGACCGTACCCAAAGATTATGTTCTGTATGCTATTAAGTATATTAATCCATGGACAGGTTCTTGGATACGACGAGGTGTTGATGCTATTACTTATTCTGATGGAACGAAAAAAGACACAGTGCGTCATGCACAATATATCGAGAATGATGATGTTTGTAGTTTGACCTCCAGTACTCTGAAATCTGCTGTATATCCGGTTTCTATCACAGTCCCTGTGTATAATCCCAAAACAAGTAAAATGGAAAATCAGGTGTGGACAGCCAATTTGCTTCTTACCTTCAATGATTCAGGGCAATGTACCATAACCAGTAATACAGAAACATATCCGGCCAGTGGTAGTGGTAAGTTCGTAAAAAAAGGTGAGAAGAATAGTTGGAACAACAAAGACCGCGATGGCATTTATCTTGATTATAATGTCAATTTCGATGGTAGAATGTATGCAACGAAAGATACTTTGGTCTTACGTGATAGAGCTGAGAAGATGGAAACATTCACTCCTGTATATAAGAGCAATTAATGGATGATAAAAAAGTAAAGATATGAAATTTTATAAGATAATATTCCCTGTTATTACTGCCTTAATGGTGATGTCCTCATGTGCAAATGATGGAAGTTTGGGATATTCCGTAACAGAACCGGATAGTCTTGCTGTATTGGACTATCTTAAAGCATATCAACCGTTGAAGACTTATGTTGATCGTACGGCTAATCCCAACTTTAAGTTGGGTGCCGGCGTATCGGTTAGTGATTTCAACGCAATGGGTGCTTCGTATAGATTGTCTTGCAGCAACTTTGATGAAATGACTGCCGGTTACGAAATGAAAGAAGGCTCAGTTGTACAATCGAACGGCCGTTTGGATACAACTGATGTGGTTACATTCTTAAAAAATGCCAAGAAAGCAGGCATGTCTGTGTATGGGCATAATTTGGTTTGGCATGCCAATCAGAATGCGACATATTTAAATAGTTTAATTGCTCCTGATACGATTAAAAGTGGGACTCATGATGACGAAGGGTATGCTTATAAAATTATGAATCCTTCGGTCGCTGACTTTGATTATTATGTTCAATTTTGTTATGGCTTTTCTTCTACACTAACGTCAGGAACCACTTATGAATTGAAATTTATGGTAAAGGGAACTGTAACGGGATCAATTAGCCCTTGTTTACAAAGTTCTGATTATTCGAGTGATGGATTCAGTACAGTCTCAATTACAAAGGATTGGCAAAGTGTAGATATAACAACTCAAGTCACAGCCGCTACAAGAAATAAACTGATTATTAGTTTAGGAAAATATGTAGGAACATTTTATATTGACAATGTCTCTTTATGCCCTTTGAGCTCCGGTGTCGCTGGTAGTAATCTTATTTCTAACGGAGATTTTGAAACAGGTTCAACTTCCGGCTGGGGAGGTTGGGGGGGTGCCACTTATGGTATATCCGCATATGGTGAAGGTTATAATCCTGGTGTAACTTATGTAGTAAAAACTTCAGATGAAAAAAATCAAATTTTGACAACTGAAATGGAAAGATACATAAAAGGCATGATGACGGCATGTAACCCTTACGTGTACGCATGGGATGTTGTAAATGAGCCGATGGCTGATTATCCTGATCCTTCACAATTAAAAACCGGAGTCGGCCAAACTTTAAAGTCGGATGAATTTTATTGGCAAGATTATCTTGGAAAGGATTATGCAGTTAAGGCTTTCAAATTTGCTAGAAAATATGGTAATACCAATGATAAACTCTTTATCAATGAATATGGTTTGGAGGCCACAGGCCAAGCTAAGTTGACTGGTTTGATCAACTATATTAATTATATAGAAAGTCAAGGTGCTACAGTTGATGGAATAGGTACACAAATGCATCTCACAGTGGCTTCTGCTGATACTACAGCTATAGCAGAAATGTTTAAAAAATTAGCTGCTACAGGCAAACTTATTAAGATATCGGAATTGGACATAGGTATTGCCGATGGGGTACTAACATCTGCTGTTACTGATGCGCAACTTCAAGCTCAAGCTAAATTATATAATTTTGTAGCTCGTGCTTACTTCAAGTACGTACCTGCAGCACAGCGTTATGGTATCACGATCTGGAGCCCATTGGACAGTCCTAAAACATCGTCATGGAGAGGTGGAGAACCGATTGGCTTATGGACGTTACAATATGATCGTAAACGAGCTTATGCAGGCTTTGCAGATGGCTTGGCTGGTAAATATTAATTAGGTCCTATTATATTGAAAGGTCGATTAACTAGTAAAATAGTTAATCGATCTTTTTTTTGCCCCTATACTCTACGGATTTGAATTTGATTGAAATTTTGTGGAGAAAGGTCAAATATAACTGGATGTCATTTGAATGGGAATGAGTGTGATATTTAATTTCAGGCACTCCTTGCCATGCCTATGTACGATAATAAGAAGAAATTGTTACATTCTTATTTCCGCGTGTACGATAAGTAAATAATTTTGTATCGTATTTCCAATGCAGTCGACAAAGAATGCTCTACTTTTACAAAGTGAAATGAAATACTGGAAAAATGAAAAACAAAATTCGAAAAACATTTTCAAGTTCATGTATAGTTATAGTACGTGCGATTGTATTAGTGATAATGAGTTGTGAACCTTTTATCTGTAATTCAAAAGCGTCTAATGCATCTGCCATATTTGTATCTGACGATAAATCGGTTGCTTATTTTGACAATTTTATTTACAAAGGGAACGACAATTATTATCAAAGTAATCCATTACCCGATAAAATGTCATTTTATAGCACCATTCTTCCGGGGTGGAATTCTGATCCAAGTATTTGCACGAATGGTCAGGGTGATTATTTTTTAGTTACATCTACATTTTGTTATTTCCCGGGTGTACCGATATTCCATAGCCGCGATTTAGTTAATTGGAAACAGGTTGGATATGTTCTTAATCGTCCCTCACAGTTGATTAATCTTGTTGGTCAAGGTATAAGTGGCGGAATTTTTGCTCCGGCTATTAGTTATAATCCCCACAATCAAACTTATTATATGATAACGACTAATGTTGGTGGAGGTAATTTCTTTGTTAAAACGAAGAATCCATATGGATCATGGTCTGAACCGGTTTACTTACGAGGAGTAAAGGGAATTGATCCGTCGTTCTTTTTTGATGATAATGGAAAAGCCTATATTGTGAATAATGCAGATCCTGATGACAAACCGGAATATGATGGTCACCGTGCTATAAGAGTACAAGAATTTGATGTAGAAAATGAGACCACGATTGACAGCCCTGGTAAAGTGCTCGTTAATAAGGGATCACATCCTGAGGATAATCCTATATGGATTGAAGGTCCCCATATGTATAAAATAAATGGCAAATACTTTTTGATGTGTGCTGAAGGAGGCACTTCCGGTAATCATTCGGAAGTTATATTTCGTAGTGATTCACCTATGGGGCCATTTACGGCGTGGAAAAATAATCCTATTCTCACACAACGTAATTTAGACGAAAATCGTCCAGATCCAATTACTTGTGCGGGTCATGCTGATTTGATACAAGCAAAAGAAGGTGATTGGTGGACTGTATTTTTGGCTTGTCGTCCTATAGATAATAAGTTTGAGAATTTAGGACGTGAAACCTTTATGATGCCTGTAAAATGGAGTGACGATGGGTATCCATATATGACACAAGGGAAAGACATTATCCCTATGATACAGAAAAGAAGAGATGTAACGCGTGCTTCAAATGTTACATTTGGTAATTTTGAAAAGGATGATGACTTTAGCACTAAGAAATTGGGAATGGATTGGTTTACTTTAAGAGCACCGGCCACAAATTTGTATTCATTAAATGAAAAGCCGGGATATCTTGCTTTACACTGCAGTGAAATAAGTGCAGCCGACAAGAAAACTCCAGCTTTTATATGTCGCCGTATACAACATCATAAGTTTGAATGTGCTACAAAAATGATTTTTAATTCTTCTAATGAAAATGATGCCGCGGGTCTTTTGTTGTTTAAAGATGAAATGCATCAATATTTCTTAGCTGTAAGTAAATCTGGGACAAAGAAAAAAATTGAATTGCAGCAAATATCAAGTAATGGCGCTAAAATTCTGTTTAAACAAAATTTTATTAATAATGGTAGTCCTATTGGTTTAAAAGTTATATCAAAAGGGACATACTATGACTTTTATTATTCAACTTCTGCAAACAAATGGCAATTGCTTTGTCAGCATATAGATGCGAGATATTTATCTACAGCAAATTGTGGAGGATTTACCGGGACAACAATAGGCTTATATGCGATAAAAAATAATACCAATTACTAATTTATAATTTTAAAAACTAATAGTAATGAAACAAACACGTATTCGAAAGATTCCGTATTTGTGCTTATTTATGCTATTGATATCTTTAGCAATATCAGCACAAAATGAGAACCTAGTCAAAGGACTTGTCATTGACAGCAAAAATAACCCTGTCATTGGAGCCACTGTAATGCTTAAAGGAAAGCCTTCTATCGTGACAGTAACTGACACTGAAGGAAAATTCTCTTTAAAGATTCCTGAGGGAGCAAAAACACTAACTGCCACATTTGTCGGTCTGATCCCTCAAGATGTTAGTATTGGCAAAAATAATTATGTTAAGGTACAGTTGGAGGAAGACAATGTCCAATTGAATAATGTAGTCGTTATCGGTTATGGGCAACAGAAAAAGGCCGATTTAACGTCTTCCATTTCTACATTGGATCCAAAGGAAGTTCTTAAAGCTCCTGTTGGTATTACTGATGCTTTGCAAGGTGCAATAGCAGGTGTAAACGTATCGGGAGGTAAAATCCGTATCAGAGGTACAGGTTCTATTACTGGCTCCACAGATCCATTGTGGGTTGTTGATGGAATTATTGGAGGAAGCACTCCAAATGAAGAGGATATTGAATCCATTCAAGTTTTAAAAGATGCTGCGTCGTGTGCTATTTATGGTGTGAGAGGAGCTAATGGAGTTATTTTAGTAACAACTAAAAAAGGTAAAGAAGGGAAACCAAAAATTAGTTTTAATACTTATGCCGGTACCGGTACATTGACTAAGAAAATAAACATGATGAACGCGTATGATTATTCTACTTATGTTAATGAGCTATATTATAATTCGTCAGATGCAGCTTCCATTGCAAATGGTACGTGGAATTCGATTGTGCCTACTCATGATTCTAATCCAAGCTCTCCATTAGCAGATACAGATTGGTGGAAGCAATATTTCGACACGTCTACATTTCAGAAATACGATTTATCAGTAAGTGGTGCTAATAATCTGGGAAACTATCGTTTAGGTGGAACTTACTCAAATAATGGGACAGATTTAAATACGTATCAAAATCATGCAGAGAATATTTATGCTAATGTTCAAGGAACTAAAGGGCGCTTTACTTATGGCGGTCGTCTTCTTGCAAGCTATAGTCGCACCAGTCAATCGTCAGGTGAATCTTTAATGAATTTGTTGATGACTCCGTCAAATCTCCCAGTACATAATAGTGATGGTAGCTATTATAAAACAGGAGTGAATGGTCTTGATGGCAATGACTTAGTGAATCAGTCTTGGTATATTAATAACGAGAAGGAGCATGATTATTCTGTAGGAGGTGAAGGTACTATTTTTGGTGAGTTTAAGATATTTGATTGGTTAAAATATCGTTTGTCTTATTCTCATTCATTCTCTGGATATAATAATACCACATTTACTCCTAAGTATGATTTAAGTTCATCTACAGTACAGGACTACTATAAACAGTCTAATACTAAGGGAGGAGGAGGCCATAAGGTCATTGAAAGTTTACTTTCTTATGATAAAACTTTTGGAAAACATTCTATTTCCGGTGTATTGGGTATCACTTCAGAATCGTCTGATTCTTGGTCAACTACAATAACAGGACGAAGTGATGAGCAAACAACGGAGGGAGAGCAAAGCTTATTTTCAAATTCAATAACAGTAAGTTCTTCTCAGTATAATGAGGCGTATTATTCTTATTTAGGACGTTTAATGTATTCTTATGCTGGTAAATATTTATTTACTGCAAACTTTCGTGCAGATGAATCCTCTAAATTTGCTAAAGGTAAACGCTGGGGATACTTTCCTTCATTTTCTGCAGGATGGCGTATAAGTGAAGAACCATGGATGCAGAGGTTAACGTCAAGTTGGTTGAATAATTTGAAAATACGTGCAACTTTGGGCTGGATAGGTAGCGCATCAGGCGTAGGAGATTATGATTATCAGTCTGTAGTAGATACAAATAATCGATATTATACATTGGGATCGAATCAATCTAATGTTTCAGCTCCGCTTCCTGAATCTATTGCGAACAGTTCTTTAACATGGGAAAGAACCCGTGATGCCGGTGCTGGTTTTGATATGGATCTGTTGCATAATAAACTTAGTATTGTTTTTGACTATTATAATAGAGATGTTACAGATATGCTTTTAGATGTTCAATTGCCAAAGTCATCAGGAACAACGAATACTGTACCTATGAATGTGGGAAGTATGACCAATTGGGGTGTTGAATTGTCTGCAACATATCGTGATAATATTGGAGGTTTAAAATACACAATTTCTCCTAATTTCTCTTTATACCGTAATAAAGTTACAAGTTTGGGCGATAATACTTCTTTAGCTGGAGGTTCCATCAGTACAGGAGCAAATGTTACTCGTACCGTTGTTGGGCGACCTGTTGCTCAATATTGGGGATATAAAACAGCGGGTTTGTTTAAAACGGATGAAGAGGCGACTAATTATGTAAATTCTAAAGGAGCACGTTTGCAATCTTCTGCTAAAGCTGGAGATTTAAAATATGTGGATTTGAATGGTGATGGTCAAATATCAGATGATGATAAAACATATTTAGGATCTTCTATTCCAAAGTATTCATTAGGATTAAATATTTCGTTGGAGTATAAAGGTTTTGATTTTTCAATGTTATGGCAAGGTGATTTCGGGAATAAAATTTATAACAACTGGAAGTCACAATTGATGGGAGGATATTGTGCTAAGAACCAAATGACAGATATGAATAATCGTTTCCGTGCTACGGATGTTACTTTTACAACTGCCGGAGGAGAAAAAGTAACTTTACCTGCAAATACAACAACTTCTGTACCACGTGCTGTCTTAAATGACCCTAATAATAATCATGTGAATGCATCTGATTACTTTATAGAAAGTGGATCTTATCTACGTTGTAATCGTATTACCTTAGGTTATACTTTTTCGAAGAAGTTATTGCAAAAATTTCACATGGATGAATTGCGTCTTTATGGAGGTATAAGGAATCCGTTTACTTTTACCAAATATTCAATGTTTGATCCACAGGTTCCTGTTGATGGATCAACCCTTAACCGTGGCGTTGATGGCTCTTATTACTATGTGTCAAACACTTTTTATAGCCAGCGTGAGCCTTTTATAGGATTAGAAGTAACATTTTAAGAAAAATATAATAAAATGAAACGAGTTAAATTATATATCAATATTTGCGTGTGGATAGGAGCATTGACTTTTACTTCATGTGAACCCACTATGGATTATACGAATCCTAGTGCGCAAAGCGCCGGTAATTATTATAATACACAAGAACATTTAACAGCTGCAGTCAATGGTGCTTATAATATTCTTCAACGTGGAGGATGCTGGGCACGGGCAATGCCTTTTTTGTTGAATGCCCGTAGTGACGAGTATGTTTACACAAGTGGGGCTGCTGCAGGAGAAACCAGTACTGCAAATATGTCTCAATATAGTGTTCAATCAGACAATGACATGATGTCATCAGCATATCAAGATTTTTATGCGCTTCAGTATGCAGCAAATTTGGCATTAGAGAAATTGAATATCAATCAGGATAATGCTTTTGATCTGACCAATACAGATGACAAAGCTTTGTATAATCGATTAAAGGGTGAAGCTACCTTTCTTAGAGGATTCAGTCGCTTCTATTTAGTATATTTTTGGGGAGATCAAATTCCTGATCGTGATTATGTTACGACAGGTGGAAGCGATTATTTTGGTGCCCCTTCTGCTTCTGGAGCTATTTATAAAAAGATGGTTCAGGACTTCAAGGATGCAGCCAATTTGCTCCCTGCACGTTCTGTTGTATATGCTACAGACGCTAATATTGGCCGTGCAACGAAAGGTTCTGCTTTAGCTTATTTAGCAAAAACCTATATGGGGCGTCCTATATTGGATGGTTCGGCAAGTGCAGGAACCGCTGAATGGGATTCGGCAAAAACAGTTTTAAAGGAAATCATTAATTCAGGAGAGTATGAATTAGTGAATAACTACTCAGGTAACTTTTCTGAAACTAATGAGAACAATAAAGAATCAATGTTTGAAGTTCAGTTTGCTCCTAGCACAGACACTGATGGCTTTAACCCTGTAACAGATGGAGACTTTAGTGGGTGGACAACAACAGGACAAAATACATGGAGGCAAATGGAGTTATCTTCACCCAATTCTACGGAATCGGGACGATGGTGGAATGGGCAACCGTCTTTGGCATTATATAACGAGTTTGAGCGTGATGCTGACGGTAATATTATTGATCCTCGTGCCTATCAAGGGTTATGGATCCCCGGCGGAGCAAAATTTGAAGGTAAATCCGGCAGCTGGATTGGTTATGATGCATTGTTTAGCGGTGGCACATTTGATAATTGGAGAGGCAAATGGTTTGGAACTCGCAAATATGGTTCTGATGCATATACTAGCCAGTCAGCATACAGTGGCATAAATGACCGATTGATTCGATATGCTGATGTTTTATTGATGTATGCAGAATGTTGTGTGGAAACCAATGACGCAACAACAGCATTACAATACATTAATAAGGTCCGTACACGAGCAAATAATCAAATAACAGGTGCCACTGCGGCCGATGCCGATATGTTCTATGCTAAAGGAACGGGTAGTTTGCCTTCTGCTGAAGCACTAATAGCAGCACATCCAATAGTAGGTAGACTTGTTGGTGATGATGGTACAGTGATTTGTAAAGGTTCTGAGATTAATACTGTTCGTCGCTTATTAAAGCATGAATATTCCGTAGAAGAATATTGGGAAGGTTGGAAATTTTTTAATATGATGCGCTGGTATAATAACCCTAATGATCCTGATGCGTCATCTGTATTAGATAATTTGGTAAATAAGAATGCTATTCAAGTCGATCAGACAGGATTAACAGGAACTAGAGCCTTTAATTATTCAAAGAATCTTCGTGTCCCAATTCCTTCTTCTGAATTGACGACAAATCCTAAGATGAAGGGTAATTCTGCAAACTAAGATATAAAAAATAGTTGAAGGAGTTGATTACTTATATTTCTAAAAAAGAGGAATGCAGTACTTATTAAAGTTCTGTATTCCTTTTTTATTCTTGATGAATTCGTCTTGATTTTCTTCAATAACTCCTGTTTTTCTTTAATTGTAACATTATAAAAATAATATGTAACATTTATCATTAATATGTGACATCAGTGAACTAATATGTATTTTTATTCTTGTTTAAAGAATAAAATATTGAATACATTTGATGCATAGATAACATGGTTAGTTTTCGATAGGTTTACTGTTTGCATAGGCAGCAACATTTATTGTTGTTGTCGGCAAACAGTAATTAATCCGATTTTGTTAAATGAATAATATATATTATGAGAAAGTTGAAATACTTTGGGGGATTTTTATTTATTACATTCTGGAATGTATGCAATGCACAAAATCCGATTATTCAAACCCGTTACACTTGTGATCCTGCACCAATGGTCTATAATGAAAAGGTATACCTTTATGCAGACCATGATGAAGAAGGATCAAAATATTTTACAATGAATGATTGGCGGGTATATTCTTCTATGGATATGGTGAACTGGACAGATCTTGGTAGTCCTTTAAAATATAGTGATTTCAAATGGTGCAATGGACAAGCGTGGGCAACTCAATGTATACATAGAAATGGAAAATTTTATTGGTATGTCGCTTGCTTTTATCCAAAGATTGGACGTCATGTCGTCGGTGTTGCTGTGGGTGATAGTCCTACTGGACCATTTAAGGACGCATTAGGTAAACCTTTAATTGAGGCAAATTGGGGAGATATTGATCCAACAGTCTTTATTGATGATGATGGTCAAGCTTATCTTTATTGGGGAAATAATGGATTGTGGTATGTGAAATTGAATAAAGATATGATTTCATATAGTGGTGGCATAAAGAAAATAGACCTTACGGAAAGTGCCTTTGGTGGAGTAAAAACAAAATATGTGGATGAGAAAATAACAAAAACTAGAATAGAAGGTTTGGATTGTTATGAAGAGGGACCTTGGATATACAAGCGTAATGGGAAATATTATCTGCTATATGCCGCTGGTGGTGTGCCTGAGCATATTTCATACTCTACAAGCGATAGCCCTATCGGTCCATGGAAATATCAAGGAATTATTATGCCGATGCAAGGTGGTAGTTTTACCAATCACTGTGGCATTATTGATTATAAAGGCCGTTCATATTTCTTTTATCATAATGGAGCATTACCTGGTGGAGGAGGTTTTACCCGTTCTACTTGTATTGAGCCTTTTCAGTTTGACAAAAATGGCAATATACCAACGTTAAATATGACAACACAAGGGGTTATTAAATCTGTTGGGTATTTAAATCCATTTAATCGTACTGAAGCGGAAACTATTGCATGGGAGCAAGGTGTGAAAACAGAGCAAGATAATGTAAGAGGAGTTTATGTGACATCTATTCGCAATGGTGATTTTATAAAAATACGTTCTGTTAATTTTGGGAAGATTGGTGCATCCACATTTGAAGTGAGTGTTGCAAGTGCAACGCATGGAGGAGTCATGGAATTACATTTGGATAAAGCAAATGGAACAATAATCGGTTCCTTAAAGGTGCCTTCTACTGGTAGCTGGAAATCATGGAGAAGCTTTTCTACAAAAGTCTTCGGTGCTAAAGGTTTGCATGATTTATATTTAGTTTTTAAGGGTGATAATGGTGAGCTTTTCAATATAGATTATTGGAAGTTTAGAAAATAAATAACAGAACATGAAAAAATTATTAGTAGTATTTATGTTGTTTCTGGATGTCTTTGCTTCTGCCCAAGTTCCAATGGCGCAACGTAGAATTGTAACAAGAGCTTTTAATAGATAAAATCCGGTTAAAATGTATAAGAAGTCTTTAATTATATTGTCTTTCTTGTTGTGCAGTTCCGTCTATGCTAAAGACTTGAAATTGTGGTATAGTAAGCCTGCTGCGAATTGGTGGGAGGCGTTGCCTATAGGTAACTCACATTTGGGTGCTATGGTCTTTGGAGGTATTTCTTGTGAAGAAATACAATTTAATGAAGAGACATTTTGGGCAGGTGGTCCGTATGCTAATAACAATCCCAAAGGGAGAACAGCTTTACCTAAAATACGTAGTTTGATTTTTCAAGGAAAAGCGAGTGAAGCCGAAAAATTGATAAATGAAACTTATCTGACCCAACAAAATGGTATGCGTTATTTACCGTTGGCTAATTTGTATCTTGATTTTCCCGGGCACGGTCAAGCATCCGATTATTATCGTGACTTGAATTTGGAGAATGCAACGGCGACAACAAAATATGTGATGGATGGTATTACATTTACTCGTACGGTTTTTGCGTCAATGACGGATGGAGTAATTGTTATGCATATACAGACTAGTAAACCGAAAGCTTTAAATGTTTCAATTAGGTATGGTTGCCCTTTAAAATCAAAGGTGTATGCGAAAAGCAACAAACTTATATTAGATTGCAATGGAGAGCCTCAGGAAGGGATTCCGGCCGCTTTGCGTGCTGAATGTCAAACAGAGGCAAAGACGGATGGGAAGGTTCATTTCACCGAAACGGGAATGACTATTAGTGATGCTACTGATGCAGTAATTTATTTGTCTGCCGCTACTAATTTTGTTAATTATCATGATGTTACAGCAAATGAATCAAAACGTGCTGCTTCTATTTTATCTAAAGCTCTTCGGATACCCTATGCAACAGTTCTGAAAAATCATATCTCGTATTATAAAAGGCAATTTGATCGTGTCGCATTAAATATTGAAGGTAGCGATGCTTCAAAAATGGAAACTCCCATACGTGTTGAACATTTTGGTGAAGGCAATGATATGTCTTTAGCTGCTTTGCTGTTTCAGTATGGCCGTTATTTATTAATTTCATCTTCACAACCGGGTGGACAACCTGCAAATTTGCAAGGTAAATGGAACAAAGAGTTATATGCCCCATGGGATAGTAAATATACGTTGAATATCAATGCTGAAATGAACTATTGGCCGGCTGAAGTGACAAATTTAAGTGAAACGGCCGATCCGTTTTTTGCTATGATAAAAGATTTATCAGTAACTGGTCGTGAAACTGCAAGAGTGTTGTATGGCTGTAGAGGATGGGTTGCTCATCATAATACCGATATCTGGCGTGCTTGTGGTCCCGTGGATGCTGCATATTTCGGAATGTGGCCTAACGGAGCCGGATGGGCGAGTCAACACTTATGGCAACACTTTCTTTTTACCGGAGATAAATCCTTTTTAATTAAATATTATCCAATTTTGAAAGGAGCGGCTGATTTTTATTTGGATTATATGGTTGAACACCCTGAATATAAATGGATGGTAACAGTTCCGTCAATGTCGCCGGAACATGGTCCTGGGGGGAATAGTTCAACAATAACGGCCGGTTGTACAATGGATAATCAGATTGCTTTTGATGCACTTAAAAATACATTATTAGCATCTCAAATTGTAGGTGAAAGAAAAGCTTATCAGGATTCGTTAGTTGATTTATTAAATAAAATGGCTCCAATGCAAATTGGACAGTATAATCAATTGCAAGAATGGTTATCAGATTCAGATGATCCTCATGATCACCATCGACACGTTTCACAATTGTATGGATTGTATCCCAGTAATCAAATATCTCCTGAATTAAACCCTCAATTGTTTCAAGCTGCTAAAACTACTTTGATACAGCGTGGAGATATGGCTACAGGTTGGAGTTTAAGCTGGAAGTTAAATCTATGGGCACGTTTATTAGATGGAAATCATGCTTTTAAAATTATTCAGGATTTACTTCATATCTTACCCAATGATGCAGAACAAAAAAGCTATCCTGAAGGTCGGACATATCCTAATTTATTCACGGCTCATCCTCCTTTCCAAATTGATTGCAATTTTGGATATACGGCAGGAGTCGCAGAGATGCTTTTGCAAAGTCATGATGGAGCCGTACAATTGTTACCAGCGTTACCCGATGCATGGAGGAGTGGTAGTGTAAATGGGCTTGTTGCTCGTGGGGGCTTTGTTGTTGATATGGAATGGGATGGGGCTCAACTAACTAAAGCCGTGATCCATTCCCGTATCGGAGGAGTGTTGCGCATTCGTTCGTATGTTCCGCTTCAAGGAAAAGGATTAAAGAATGCAACAGGTTCTTGCCCAAACTTTTTTTATGCTCAGGCAAAGATAAAAGAGCCATTGAAAGCAAAAGGGTTGAATCCACAACGTCCTGTTCTTTACCGCACTTATGAATATGATGTTGAAACCCAACCTGGGCAAGACTATATTGTTGAACGTCTGTAATTAAAACTTTTAAATAAAAGATGAAAAGAGGAAAATGTATACTATTTTTGTTAGGGTTATTATTTATACCGGTGAATGAATTGCTTGCTCAAAACCCAATAATAAGAGACCAATTTTCTGCAGATCCTTCTGCAAGAGTTTTTGAGGGAAAAGTCTATCTCTATCCTTCCCATGATATATTTGCTCCAAGCGATTATCCTCGTAAGGATTGGTTTTGCATGGCTGATTATCATGTTTTCTCATCAAGTAATCTTGTTGATTGGACAGATCATGGTATTATTTTAGACCAAAATAGAGTTGATTGGGTTAACTCTAAATCATATAGTATGTGGGCTCCCGATTGTATGTTTAAAGAAGGTAAATATTATTTGTATTTTCCTGCAATCTCAAAAGATTCAGTCAATACCATTGGTGTGGCTGTGGCAGACAAGCCTTATGGTCCGTTTGTTCCTCAAAAAAAACCGATTACGGGTGTCAAAGGCATTGACCCGAACCCGTTTATTGATAAAGACGGGCAAGCCTATTTGTATTGGGCTGCCGGTAATATATTCGTAGCTAAGTTAAAACCGAATATGCTTGATTTAGCTTCAGAACCTAGAGCAATTAAAGAATTACCGAAAGGATTTAAAGAAGGTCCTTATTTATTTGAAAGGAATGGTATTTATTATCTCACTTATCCTTTCGTCCTGGATAATCGCGAATCACTTGCTTATTCGATTAGTGACAATCCTATGGGACCATTTGAATATAAAGGAGTAATTATGGATCAATCGTTGACTTGTTGGACAAATCATCATTCAATCATCAAATATAATGATCAATGGTATCTATTTTATCACAATAATGATTTATCTGAATTTGACAAGAACAGATCTGTAAGAATCGATAGTTTGTCCTTCAATAGTGATGGAACAATTCGGAAAGTTATTCCGACTTTGAGGGGAGTTGGCCTGTCTGATGCTTTACAAAAGATTCAAATTGACAGATATAGTAAAATAAGTAAGTCTGGAGTATTCATAGATTTTATTGATAATAGTAATAAGTTTAATGGGTGGAAAACAATTTTTAAAGAGAAAAATGCTTGGGTTCAATATAATAGTGTAAACTTTGGAACGAATAGTCCGAAAAGAGTAAATGTTCAGGCCTTATCAAGGCGAGGAGGTACGATTGAAATTCGCATGGATGGTTTAAACGGGCCTATTATCGCAGAGGTAAAAATCCCTTCAAATAATAAATGGGATGAGGTTAAATCATCTGTAGATCGATGCCCAAAGGGTATTCATAATTTATATATCTTCATGAAAGATGGAGATGGCGTTGAAATAGATTGGTTGAAATTTGAGAAATGAGATTTACAATAATTTTTTAAAATCGTAATACTATGAAGAGGTATCTTTTATTTTTATTATGTACAGTTTTTTGTGGGGCGATGTCGGCACAAGTTCCGGCTGAAACAAATGTCTCAAAAGGTAAATATCCTGCTATTCTGCCGGATAATAGAGTGGAGTTCCATGTAAAAGCTCCAAATGCGCTAAAAGTCCAAGTGGATCTTGGTAAACAGTATGATTTGACGAAGGATAATGATGGAGAATGGAGCGTTGTTACAGAACCTCAAGGATCTGGAATTCATTATTATAGTCTTATTATTGATGGCGTTTCGGTTGCCGATCCTGCAAGCGAATCATTCTACGGATGTAGCAAGATGATGAGCTGTATCGAAATTCCTTATTCCAAAGGAGAAAATCAGTATGAAGTGGCCAATGTTCCTCATGGCGATGTTCGTACCAAGTATTATTTTTCAACAACAACTAATTCTTGGCGTAAAATGTATATTTACACTCCGGCAGGATACGATAAAAAAATATCAAAAAAATATCCCGTTCTTTATATAATGCACGGAGGAGGTGAGGATGCCCGCGGATGGGTGCAACAAGGTAGAATGGATATTATTTTAGATAATCTGATAGCTGCCGGCAAAGCTTTGCCGATGCTTGCGGTCAGTTTTGATGCGAATGTAGGAGGATATGCCGGCATTGAAAAAGAAATAATGAAGAATGTAGTTCCTTTTGTCGAATCAAATTATAGAGTTGATGCAACTCCGGATAAGCGGGCTTTGTCCGGACTTTCAATGGGAGGTATTTTCACATTATATGTGGGCATTCCGCATAATGATTTTTTCCATTATTTAGGTGTCTTCAGTTCAGGATGGTTTTCTCAAAAGAACTCATTTTTTGGTAATGGAGATGAAGCAGAGGCTAGCTATGCCTATCTGAAGTCTAATGAAGCAACATTCAATAAAAATATGAAGCTTTTCTGGATATCCATTGGTGGAAAAGAGGATATTGCTTTTAATAATTGTCAGATTATGAGAAATAAATTTGATGGAATAGGTATTAAATATGAATTTTATGATAGCCAAAAAGGAGGTCATACATGGCCGGTATGGAGGAATGATTTATATTTATTTGCTCCACGATTATTTAAGTAATGCCAGTTTGGTATAATTAATGATGAACAAAATCAATGTCAACACAATTTGATACATTAAAATTAAAGCTCTTGAAAATTAGAATAATAAAATGCCTAAGCATTATTTGTTTGATAATCTTACCGATCAAAGCATCTGTTCCCATGCAGCCATGGCAGAGAGGAGCGTTTGAAACGGGTAAGTACCGGAATTTATTTGCAGAAATGGGATATTCACAACAAGCTATTGATGCAAAGTTAAACGAAGTATTCCAGGGCGTGTTTGAAGGACCTAACAAAGTATATTTTAAAGTGGGCGATTCATTGGCATACATTTCTGATATAAAGAATCATGATGTGCGCACTGAAGGTATGTCTTATGGAATGATGATTGCCGTGCAATTCAATAAAAAAGACATATTTGATCGTTTATGGCGATGGAGCAAAAAATATATGCAACTTAAAGAGGGCCCTTCAAAAGGATATTTTGCATGGAGCTGCAAAACTGATGGAACGCATAATGCAGAAGTTCCGGCATCAGATGGAGAACTTTATTTTATCACTTCATTGATCTTTGCATCAAACAGGTGGGGGAACAATTTGGGTATCAATTATCTTGCAGAGGCACAATACATACTAAACAGCTCAATGGAGAAGAGCAATGAGAACGGAGCTACGCCTCTTATTAATACTAAATCCAAAATTATATCTTTTGTTCCCAATGGCTTTGGAAGCAAATTCACCGATCCCTCCTATAACATTCCTTCGTTTTATGAAGTATGGGCACGTTGGGCAAATGACGGACGTTCGGATTATTGGAAAGAATGTGAACAGAGTTGCCGTCAATATCTCCATCATGCAATCAATCCTGTAACAGGATTAAATCCGGATTACAGCAATTTTGACGGATCTCCACTGAAATTTAGGGGAAGAGGCATTGGCGATGCTTTTCGATTCGATTCTTGGCGTGTTCCGATGAATATTGCTTTAGATTATTCATGGTCATGTGCTGACAAGGAATGGCAGCAAAGTTATGGTAACAAAATTCAAGATTTTCTCTATTCAGAGGGCATTGATTCTTTTGTTGATCAATATAATGTGGATGGTACGCAAGTCAAGGACATAATGCAGGCTGGAGATGATCATAAAGCACTGCTTCATTCTTTAGGTTTGGTCTCCACTTCTGCAGCGGTTTCTTTAGTTTGCACCCATAATATAAGTCGTGAATTCGTTGAACGTTTATGGAACTCAAAACATGTTCCTTATGCCGATGGGTATTTTGATGCTTATTACGATGGATTGTTAAGGTTATTTTCATTCATGCATCTGAGTGGAAAATATAGGATTATTGAACCGGAGAATAAATAAGTTTTTAAAATTTACTTATTAAAATGTTCCATATGCTCTACGAATTGGTTACATTTTCAGGGGCTGATGCTGATCAGGTATCAGTGTTGGCCTCTGTTGGTCAGACGGCTAAATATCATGATAGGCATTTGGATGCTTATAAATAGAATGTGCAACATATTATATAGTTTATGTAACATCTTTTTTATCGGTTCAAGAAGAATTATTGTACTTTTGTGATAGTGGATATCAGTTTAATGACTATTATAAATAGCTAATATTATGAATAAAGAGATCAGATTTGTTGCAATTGGATTGTTTGTAGCAAATCTATGTAGTGTGTGTACAGCGCAAAATCCCATTATACAAACTTGTTATACGGCAGACCCTGCTCCAATGGTGCATAATGGTACTGTTTATTTATATGCAGATCATGATGAAGACAATTCCAAGTATTATACAATGAATGACTGGAAAGTTTATTCTTCTACTGATATGGTTAATTGGACGGATCATGGTACTCCCTTGCATTATACGGATTTTAAATGGAGTGATGGTCAGGCTTGGGCCAGCCAGTGTGTTTATAGAAATGGTAAGTATTATTGGTATGTGTGTTGTCATTCAAAAACGCTGAATCATCATGCTGTCGGAGTCGCTGTGAGTGACAGCCCTTACGGACCGTTTAAAGATGCATTGGGAAAACCGTTGGCGTCTCTAAGTTGGGCGGATATAGACCCTACCGTGTTTATTGATGATGATGGACAAGCTTATCTTTATTGGGGAAATAGCGGGCTTTGGTATGTGAAGTTGAATAAAGACATGATTTCTTATAGTGGAGATATTGTGAAGGTGGATGTAAAAGATAAAAAAGCATTTGCTCCTATTTATGTTGAAGCACCGTGGTTGAATAAGCACAACGGAGTTTACTATTTGAGTTATGCTGCAGGTGGCATCCCGGAACATATTGCTTATTCAACAAGTAATAGCCCAACCGGTCCATGGAAATATCAGGGAGTAATGATGCCTCAACAAGGAGGTAGCTTTACAAATCATGGTGGAATGATCGATTATAAAGGAAAGTCTTATTACTTTTATCATAATGGAGCATTACCCGGAGGAAGTGGATTTACACGTTCAATTTGTGTGGATCCGTTTACTTATAATAGCAATGGAACAATTTCTCCATTCAAGATGACGAAAGAAGGAGTAAAAGATCCCGTTGGTTACCTCAACCCCTATGAACGTGTCGAGGCTGAAACCATGGCATGGTCTGAAGGAGTGAAGACTGTTCAAGATGCGAAAGCCAGAATTTATGTCACCTCTATAGATAATGGAGATTACATTAAAGTGAGATCTGTGAATTTTGAGAAAAAGGAGGCTAAAACTTTTGCCGCCTGTGTAGGAGGTCTAAAAGGTGGAATAGTTGAATTGCGCATGGATCAGAGAGACGGTCCCATCATCGGTACACTGAAAGTCCCGGCAAATTCGCAATGGATGGTGCATCGTACTCTCATAAAAGGAAAGACCGCTGGCATCCATGACCTTTATCTTGTTTTTAAAGGTAAACAGGATCTTTTTAATTTCGATTATTGGCAATTTGATAAATAATAACTGATTATAAATAAATTAAAAGATTGAATCAAAGTTGGTTCTTATCTATTGATTTACAAAAAACGGAAAAGATGAAGAAGAAATATTTTATTTTACCTATGTTATTAAGTGTAGTCTGTTTGTCTGGCGGTATTTCTGCGCAGACGTTGTCTGAATCTGACACATTGAACAAATACATATTAACCCCTAAAGCACCGGAGACTCCACGTATCAACGGAGCAAAAGTATTTGGAGTGAGACAGAGGTCGAAATTCCTCTATACGATACCTGTTACAGGGCGTCGTCCGATGAGTTTTGGGGCAGAGAATCTACCTGCAGGATTGAAATTAGATAAGAATACCGGACAAATTACCGGTAAAATTTCAAAACAGGGAGAATATAAAGTAGAGTTAATAGCAACGAATGATCTAGGTGTCTCTAAAAGGAATTTTAAAATTATCGTTGGCGATAAGATTGCGCTTACCCCTCCCATGGGATGGAATAGTTGGAATTGCTGGGGATCTTTTGTAAGTCAGGAGAAGGTTCTGAGTTCGGCTAAAGCTATGGTTGATAAGGGACTTGTAAATCACGGCTGGCAGTATATTAATATTGATGATGGCTGGCAGGGGCTACGTGGGGGAAAGTCTACAGCATTGATGCCTAATCGTAAATTCCCTAATATGAAAGGGCTTGCGGATGAGATACATGCTATGGGTCTGAAAATAGGGATTTATTCAGCTCCTTGGGTGGGTACTTATGGAGGGCATATTGGTTCTTATTGTGATAATGCCGACGGCACTTATGATTGGGTTTCAAAATATGCCAATGAGAACGACCGTTATGATGTTGGTCCCAAACAAACGATAGAACATTGGGTGAACTGTCATTTCGGAAAATATTCATTTGTGAAAAACGATGTACAACAATGGGCTGATTGGGGCATAGATTATTTAAAATATGATTGGTATCCGAATGACGTATATCATGTAAAGGAGATGGAAGATGCTCTTCGGTCACAGAATAGAGATGTAGTGTATAGCTTATCTAACAGAGCCCCTTATGGTGATGCCGTACAATTTGAGAAAATGGCAAATTGTTGGCGTACTACAAACGATATAAATGATTCATGGAAAAATATGAGCGGTATAGGTTTCAATCAATCCAAATGGGCTTCCTATACAGGACCGGGACATTGGAGTGATGCCGATATGCTCGTTGTTGGAATGGTCGGATGGGGTCCCAGTTTACACAGAAGCCATTTGACTGCTGATGAACAATATACTCACATCAGTCTATGGAGTATGCTTTCTTCTCCGTTATTGATTGGCTGCGATATATCGAGATTGGATGATTTTACGATTAACCTTTTGACAAATGATGAAGTGATAGACGTCAATCAGGATCCATTGGGTAAACAGGCTATGGTGGTCGCAGAGTCGGGGGATGTGGTAGTATATGCTAAACCTTTGGAAGATGGCTCTATGGCTGTAGGTTTATTCAATCGCGGAATTTCTAATACGAAAGGTTCTGTAACTTGGGAGGAATTAGGTATCAGAGGAGAGCAAAAAGTGCGTGACCTTTGGAGACAGCAGGATGTGGCGGAATCTTCAAAAGAATTTACAACCGACCTTGCTCCTCATGGGGTGCGTCTGGTAAAAGTCTATCCTGGTAATAAATAACAGTCAACTTGTAATGATGAAGAAATTTTTATTATTGTTTATCATATTGTGCAGTCATATTATGGCGTCACCACCTGTGAAAAATATTACACAGCAAATCGTATCATGGAAAGATGTGCATAACCAAATCAATGTGGTAACAACGGATGGAAATTTGTATATTATACCTTTGGCAAATAATATTGTTCGAGTTAAATTTCAGAAGGAAGTCTATTATAAGTTACCGGAATTAGTCTATGTTGATAATCATCATTCTATACCTGGCTATCGAGTAACGGAAAGCCCGAAAGAAATTATTGTCAATTTAAAGGGAATGTCTGTTTCCATAAATAAGTTGACGGGGAGACTTTCTTTTTTTAATTCAAAAAAGGAAAGAGTGTTGGTTGAAGGACAACGGGATTTGTCCACCACTTCTGTGCAGGGTATGAATACATATTGTGCAGAACAACATTTTAAGTCCCTTCAAGATGAATATTTGTATGGACTTGGTCAGTTTCAAGACGGTTATCTGAATGTTCGAGGTTTATCACGAAGATTGACACAGGTAAATACTCAAATTTCAGTTCCGTTTATTTTATCTAATAAGGGATATGGGATTTTATGGAATAATTATGGATTAACTGAATATAATCCTTCAGACAATAAAATTCTCTTTCAAAAAAGTAATCAAAGTGAGGATAAAGTAACTGTAGCTGTAACTTCGACCGAAGGCACAAAAATGGAAACACGCGAGAATAATGCATTCACTGCAGTTTTGGATGTACCGCAAAAAGGAAAATATTCTTTATTACTTGATGTAGGGCAAAAGATGGCAAGAAATTATCATTTAGAGATAGATGGTAAGGAAGTTCTTGACATGCGAAGTTTTTGGTTGCCTCCTACAGCATCCGTTATTGTGGAAATGAATGCCGGTCGCCACATTTTGACGGCTAAATTAGAGAAGGATGACAAACCTGTATTGTATTATAAACTGGTGCAGGATGAAACCGTTTTTCGTTCTCCTGTTGCGGAGTCCGTTGATTATACTGCATTTGTAGGGAATGCCGATCAGGTGATCGCAGGTTATCGCGCAGTGACCGGAGAAGTACCAATGATGCCTCGTTGGGCATTGGGATATATACATTGTAGAGAACGGTTTCATTCACAAAAAGAATTGTTGGAAACGGCTCAAAAATTCCGCAGTGAACAGATCCCGATGGATGTGATAGTGCAGGATTGGCAATACTGGGGGAAATACGGATGGAATGCAATGCGTTTTGATGAGGCTGATTATCCTGATCCTAAGTCAATGGTAGATCAATTGCATCAAATGAATGCCCGTCTGATGGTTTCTGTATGGTCAAAGATTGATCCTCAATCTGAAGTGGGAAAACAAATGTCCGAAAAGGGTTATTATATACCTAATACGTCTTGGATTGATTTCTTTAACCCTCAAGCTGCTTCTTTTTATTGGAAGAATTTTAGTGAGAGGCTTCTGAAACCTTATGGAATTGATGCATGGTGGCAGGATGCGACCGAACCTGAAAATGATGATTTGGTTGGTAGGAAAGTCTTGAATGGTCAGATGCCGGGTGAAGTTTATAGAGACATCTATCCTTTGTTGGTTAATAAAACGGTTTATGAGGGGTGTCGTCATGATGACCCTTCTCGCAGAACGATGATTCTTACTAGATCCGGATTTTCAGGTATTCAGAAATATGGTGTTGCTACCTGGTCGGGAGATATAGGAAATGATTGGGAAACTTTACGCAGGCAGATTACGGCAGGTTTGGGGTTGATGGCAACAGGACTCCCATGGTGGACGTATGATGCCGGTGGCTTTTTTCGTCCGGGCAACCAATATACTGATAAGCTTTATCATGAACGTTTTTTGAGATGGTTTCAAATAGGAACCTTTTTGCCCTTGTTGCGTGTTCATGGTTATATGACCGATACAGAGTTTTGGAAGTATGGGGAGGATGTTACTCGCATTGCACGCATTTCGTTGAATTTACGTTATCGCCTTCTTCCTTATACTTATTCGGAGGCTGCAAATGTTTCTTTTAAAGGAAGCACTTTAATGCGTCCGCTTGTTATGGATTTTGTGAAAGATACCATTGCGTTATCTCAAAAATATGAGTTCATGTTCGGCCCGTCTTTGCTTGTGGCGCCTATTGTAAAAGAGAATCCTAAAACTTGGAATGTCTATTTGCCTGGGAATAAAGGTGGATGGTATGATTTCTGGAATGGTGAAAGACATCAAGGGGGAAATTACCTGAAGACAGACGTCACTTTAGAGCATATTCCCTTATTTGTTAAGGCCGGAACCATTCTCCCATTGGGCAAAGAAGGTCAATATGCAGACGATTCTGTAAATAGTCCTTGGGAAGTCAGAGTTTATCCCGGAGCAAATGGAGAATATACCCTATATGAAGATGAAGGGAATAATTATAATTATGAAAAGGGATTATATTCTACCATTAGATTGACATGGAATGATTCTAAACGAGAGTTGACATTTTATCCTCGCTTGGGGAAATATCCGGGAATGTGTGTCAAACGGTTGATAAAAGTGGTGAAAGTGGATAAGTCCAATGGTATAGGAGTCGGTGAAACAAGCTCCGTTCAAAAGGAGATTGTTTATGAAGGTCAAAAAATAACAATAAAATTAGAATAAAGATGAAGAGGTTTTTTACGTTAGAGAGATGGCTCTGTCTGATCACGTTTATGTCGGTGAGTTCTTTCGGATGGGCCGGAGTTAATATCACCTCCCCCAATGGAAAGATCTCGGTAAATCTAAATACCGGGCAAGATATCTCTTTCGAGGTTTCTTATATGAACAAGAGTAAATCTACTCATGTATTCACTTTATCTTCGGTTGGCATTCTTACTCAAGATGGGGGAGGAAAACAATTGAAGTTGAAATCCATGTCTCGTCCTAAAAAGATTATGGAACAGTACACAATGCTTACAGGTAAAAGGAAAAATTGCAACAACGTTGGCAATGAATCTACTTATTATTTTATTGATAATATGAATAGGGATGTCAATCTTATTTTTCGAGTTTACAATGACGGTATAGCTTTCCGTTATGTATTACCTAAAGTGCCACATTCTGCAATTGCTGATGAAATGACAACTTATAAAGTTGCGTCCGGTATAAAGCGATGGACCCAAAACTATATTACTTCTTACGAAGGCTTTTATACTTGTAATACCAATGGCATTGGCAACCATGGTCAAAGGCAATGGGGATATCCCGCGTTGTTTCAAACGTCCGAGTCAACATGGATGTTGATATCCGAGGCCGGAATCAGTAGAAATAATTGTGCTTCCGGTTTGACGAATAAGGATGATCCTTCTTGCTATAAAGTGCATTTGGCGCAAAACAATGTAAATGCGTCGGATTCATGGACTTCGCCATGGAGGGTCGCCATCATTGGCTCTTTGTCAGATATCGTTGAATCTACGCTGGTTACGGATGTAAGCAATCCGTGTAAACTGAAAGACACTTCATGGATACATCCGGGAGTGGTGTCTTGGATTTATTGGGCCTACAATCATGGATCCAAAGATTATCAGGTTGTGAAGAAATATATCGATATGGCCCAACAACTTCATTTGCCTTATGTGCTTATTGATAGTGAATGGGATGAAATGACGAATGGTGGAAATGTGGACGACGCTGTTAAATATGCTTTGTCGCTTGGTGTGAAACCTTTGTTATGGTACAATTCATCTACAAGCTGGGTCAGCAAAGATGCCGGAGGTCCTTTTTATCGTTTGAATTCTCCTCAGAATAGAGAAAAGGAGTTTGCTTGGTTAAACAAGATCGGTGTAAAAGGCATAAAAGTCGATTTCTTTTCGGGTGACAGTTTATCGACAATGAATTATTACATGGATTTACTGGAAGATGCAGCAAAATATAAACTGATGGTGAACTTTCATGGAGCTACGATACCTCGTGGATGGCAAAGGACTTATCCGAATTTAATGAGCGTAGAGGCTGTTTATGGTGCCGAATGGTATAACAATGCTCCTGTGCTTACGGACAGTGCAGGCCATCATAATACGACTCTTCCTTTTACGCGTAATGTGATCGGCTCTATGGATTACACTCCATGTACATTTACGGATTCACAACATCCTCATAAAACTTCTAATGCACACGAATTGGCATTGACTGTCGTTTTTGAGTCCGGCCTTCAGCACTTGCCTGATAGACCTTCCGCCTATTTGTCTCAGCCCAATGAGGTTCAAAGTTTTATAAGCCACCTTCCCACGGCATGGGATAATATAAAATTATTGTCCGGTTATCCGGGTAAATCTGTCGTTATTGCCCGCCGAAAGGGACAGACGTGGTATATCGGTGGATTGAATGGGATGAATAAACCTTGTAAGTTGCCATTAAACTTGTCTTTTATCAAAAGTAAAAATTTAGTTGTTACTTTATTTAAGGATGGCAAAAAGGAGAGATCTTTTGATATAAGCAAGGAAGCGATTTCTAATCAAATAATTCAAATTCCATGTCTGCCCTATGGTGGATTTGTGGCAGTAGTAAGTAATAAATAATATGATGAAGAATAGATTTTGTATAAACTTTAAGCCATTATTTTTGGTAATAGCCTTGTTTGCGGCTGTATCTGTTAAGGGGCAAACGATTCTTTATCCGCAACATTTCAATCTTAATGAAGTGACATTGCTGGATAGTCCGTTTAAAACGGCTATGGATAAAAACTTTAATGTTTTGATGGAGTATGATCTTGATAGACTGTTAACTCCGTTTATAAGACAAGCAGGGTTGTCAAATACGACGGATAAGAAAAGTAGATATTATCAATGGGAGATAAAACATCCGAGTTTTAAGAATTGGGGATGGTACCCGTCTTTTACTTTGGAGGGGCATATAGGAGGTCATTATTTGACGGCGCTTTCATTAGCTTATGCCGCATGTCCTGATCCGGCGATGAAAAATAGATTTAAAGAACGTGCAGACTCAATGGTTGTTGTACTCAAAAATTGTCAAGATGTGTACAATGGAAATGTTGAGGGACTGCAAGGCTATATTGGAGGCATTCCCGACAATTCAATATGGACGAAATTATACCAAGGTGATTATTCTCAATACCAAGCACATGGCGGATGGGTTCCTTTCTATGTTATGCATAAGATTTATGCAGGTTTGCGTGATGCCTATGTTTATACAGGCAATAAAATGGCGAAAGACTGTCTCCGTAAGCTTTGTGATTGGGGAATAAATGTAGTTTCCAAACTAAGTGACAGTCAAATGCAGAGCAACATTTTGAGTAATGAGCAGGGAGGCATGGATGAAGTATATGCAGATGCATATAAAATATTTGGAGATAAAAAATACTTGGAAACAGCTAAAAAGTTCTCTCATGAAGTGATGATACAAGGTATGCAGAATGGTTATTCTGATACATTCTTGGATTATAAACATGCCAATACGCAGGTTCCTAAATATATCGGTTTTGATCGGATTTCAGAATTGGATAAGACATCCATACCTTTTAAAATAGCAGCTCTTAATTTTTGGGACGATGTGGTGGATCATCGTACGCTATGCATTGGAGGAAACAGTATTGATGAACATTTTCTTGCAAAAGATAAATGCGCGTCCTATATTACAAACTCTGATGGCCCTGAAAGTTGTAATACCAATAATATGCTGAAGCTTTCAGAAAATTTATTTGAAGATACACATGCAGCCAAGTACGCTGATTTCTATGAATATGCTATGTTGAATCATATCTTGTCAACCCAAGATCCTGTGACAGGAGGGTATGTCTATTTCACATCGTTGCGCCCTCAGAGTTATCGTATTTATTCAAAGGTAAATGAAGCAATGTGGTGTTGCGTAGGCACAGGAATGGAAAATCATAGCAAGTACGGACATTTCATCTATACTCATTCTATCGAGAATGATACTCTTTTTGTCAATTTGTTTATTGCAAGTAAGTTGAATAGCAAGAAGTTCGTAGTTGAGCAAAAAACATCATTTCCTTATTCCACTTCTTCGGTGCTGCAAATAGGTAAATCAGGCAGATATACTATTGCTCTGCGCCATCCTTCATGGGCAGAAAATAATTACAAAGTGATGGTTAATGGAGAAGTGATACCGACAAATATTACCAAGGGAATAGCCTCTTACGTATACATTAGTCGTTCTTGGTCTGTAGGAGATAAAGTAGAAGTGATCTATCCCATGGCATTAAAATTAAACGAATGTCCTAATTACACTAATTATATTGCTTTTAATTACGGACCGATACTTTTAGGGGCTTCAACAACAAGTAGCGATTCCAGCTCCTCTAATTATGAAAAACTCCTGAATGAGTATGCCGGTGAAGGTCGCATGGATCATGCCCCTGAATGTATGGCATTGCAGAAAAGCTTAGCTTCGGCTCCGATGATATTGTGTGATCGTAGTGAAGTTTTGAAACGTGTCAAAGTGGAAGATGCATCAAGATTGTTGTTTGATTTAGACGTTTCAGGAGGCAATTCGAAATGGAATAGAATTGAATTAAAGCCTTTTTATTCCATTCATCATACCCGTTATATGGTTTATTGGAATCAACAAACTCCTCAAGATTACATGAACAGTGATTTGATTAAGCAAGAATTAGCTGCAGAGGTATTAAAATCACGTACATTGGATGAAGTTGCTACCGGAGAACAACAAAGTGAAGCAGGGCACAATCTTCAATCAGAAAATTCAGGAAAAGGAATTTACAGTGGAGAATTTTATCGTAATGCATTCATTGGAAATTGGTTTCAATATACATTTAAAACAGAGGGTGTAAAGGACAGCGTAAGTTTAATGTGCCGCTTTAACTCTGTAGATAAAGAACACGCATGCACAATATATGTTGATGGAAAAAAATTAGAAGAAGTTGCTATTAGAGATATTCCAGGTCGTCAATTTTATGATATTGAGTATCCTATTCCTTCTTCCTATTTGATAGATGAGAATGGTAAGGTGAAATCTTCAATAGATATTAGATTCTGTGCAACGACGCAGAAGCCTGCTCCGGGTATTTATTATTTACGTTTACTGAAAGACTATAAATAACTACCTAATATTTCTGAATCATACAATGCTTATTAAGAAAAGGAGATAAATTATTGCAATTTATCTCCTTTTCATTTACACAAAACTCTAAGTGAGGTCTATGATTTATTCTGTAATGAAGTTACTCCATTTTATAGATTCGCTCCATTATCTGCCATTTTTGGTCGGCAGTTGCTTGAGCGGATGTATTCTGAAACCGAGAGACATATGCTTCCCATTCGCTTTGACGAGGTTTTTTAGCCAATTCAGCCATTGCCTTATCGTGGTCAAAATCGATAACAGTATCCATAATCATAAAAAGCTTCGTTCCCAAAAGATAGATTTCCATATCAAGAATTCCAACTTCTTTCATCCCTTGAGTTATTTCAGGCCAGGCAGCACCTTTGGCATGCACTTTTTTGTAGTTCTCTATTAATGCGGCATCATTGCGAAGCTCCATCGTTTTGCAATAACGTTTGGATAGGATTTGTTCATTTATTTTCATTGTGTATTATCATTAAATTAATTCTAAAAACAGGTAATCTCATTCATACAATCAAACACGGATAGAATTATTCTTCTATTATTTTCAATACAGGAATCATGTTACTTGTATTTTTTGCCGGAAGAGTAACAACCAAAGCATCCTCATTTCTTGTGAATGGAACCTTACCATATCCTAATAGCATTACACTTTTGATGTTAGCGTCATAATAGGTAGAACCTTTCGCCAAAGAATGAATCATTATTTCACGCTTATCCGGCCATTCCATTAAAATAGCGTAGACTGTTTTGTTCTTTTTTGTGAAGCGTATATCAGTGGTAGAATACTTGCTCTTTCCTTCATTGAATCCTTGTGCTAAAAGAGGTCTTGATTTTTGTGCATCAGGCCCTTCTCCAAAGATCTTCCATGGACGAGTATCAAAAATACATTCTTTGTTGACATCCATCCATTTTGCGATACCGTTTAATACATTAATTTCTTTATCGTCGATGCTTCCATCTCCTCTTACGGGAATGTTGAGCAATAAATTCCCATTTTTACTGACAATATCAGCTAGCATTTGTATGACAGTTTTTGCTGATTTATATTGATTGTTTTCATAGATAGAACGCTTGTAATGCCAATCTCCAATGCATGAACATGTTTGCCAGGGTTTTTCTTGTATTGCATCAGTTGCCCCTCTTTCAACATCCCAAACGAGGCATTGCTTCTGTTCATCTGTAAGGATTTTCCCGAAAATAACGGCATTAAGTTTCCCATTATTTTTCTTCATATTGCTGTTATAAAAGTCTGCTGCAATATAAAGTCCGGCATCACTGATGGGCCATAAAGGAAGAGCTGTGTCATCAAAATAGAGTAAGTCCGGCTTGTATTTGTTGATTAAGTCTGCAGTGCGATCGTAGAAGTTCTCACAATATTCCAAACTTGGTATTGATACTCCATTACCCCATTCCCATTGAGAATGTATCGTACCTGTTTTCTCACTGCCTTTGCTTAATTCGTGATTTTGTGCATATAATTCTTGTGGATCCAGACCTTCCCACCAGGTACCTTTGCCATCCTTTTTAGTTAACTTACCGTCATAGGGTATTCCGGCATAGGGACCGGACTTATCTGACCGTTGAGAAGTTTCATACCAAGTCCACGCATGTGAAGCGTGAATACTCACACCAAAAGGTAATCCATTCCGTTTGGCTGCTTTAGCCCATCCTCCTATTATATCTTTTTTAGGACCTATTTTAGTTGAGTTCCATGTATGATATTTGCTATCCCATAAATCGAAATTATCATGGTGATTTCCCATAGCAACAAAGTATTGAGCTCCGGCACGTTTATAAAGTTTGACGAGCTTTTCCGGATCCCATTTCTCAGCCTTCCATTGATGTATTACATCTTTAAAACCGAATTTTGAAGGATGACCATAATTCTTTACATGCCATTTATAATCATCAGAACCTTCATCATACATGCTGCGTGCATACCAATCTCCTTGTTCAGGTTGGCATTGGGGGCCCCAATGAGCCCAAATCCCGAACTTAGCGTTACGAAACCATTCCGGGATTTTGTATTGTTCCAATGATTTCCATGTGGGTTTAAACTTTCCCTTTTCCATGGGGACTTTCAGATGTTGCAATGGCCGTACGTCTTGCTGAGCATTACATAGCTGCCCTCCTAAAGCAATAAATAAGGATACTAATAATATCTTTTTCATATTTGTCAATGTATTAAATCTTTACAAAGATAGGATAATAAAAAAATAGTATGAAATAAATAGGTTATATATTGTTTGGCTCGTATTATAATACTGGTTTATACACATTGGATTATAATCCCTTATTTGCTAAATACTTAAGTATCTCACGGAAGCTCCATAAATCAGCTTGAAAAGCTATATAGAATGGGGGTGCGTTGCTATATAGGTTTAACATATGTTTCAAGCATTGATTAACAGTCAATCCATTATAGGAACGCACCCTGATCCTATATAGCGACGCACCCTCCTTCTATATATCCTGATATCGCTTAAGAGAATGGCTATACCGGCTGTCGTAAGTTATCCACCTCGTTACTGAGAGTTTGGAAACTCGTAGTTTTGGATTGGTGAACTCGCAGTTATGGGGTTGGAAACTTGCTATTGGCGGGTGAACAACTCGCAGTAACGAGTTTTTGAAAAGAATACTTTGATTCATCCGGTACATCTTTATAAGGTTATTTACATAATGAAGGCTGAGGATTTATTTGCTTGGCATTATAGAAATTTTACCCCATATCCTCAATTATCAGAAAACTGTTTTCTTCCTTCATCCTTCATCTCCCTTTATTCATCGGGCCTCCCGAATGAACGAATGAAGGCTCCGTTTCGTTTTGTGCCTTCATTTGTATCGTCCTAGATTGGGGATTTCTTTATGTTTGCCTGCTTAAAAGGTTGGCTTGTCATTCTTTCTTTCCGATATTTTGGGAACCTTATACATATATGTATACAAAGAGGATTTTCTAACACGAATGAAAGCATCCTTCATTTATCTTCAAAGCTACACCTATTATATAGGTGTGGTTTGTGAAACCTCCGTTTCCTTACATGCACAAGTTTTGTAAACTTGCATTCACCTTCCAACTGTCACACTTTCATTCGATTACGGGTGAATGAGTGAAGGCTCCAAATTTTCCATCTGCCTTCACTTTCCTATTTTCCAAGAGCTGAGGTATTGACAAAATCAAAGGGTGTTTTGATTATCTCAACTTGTTCGATTGCTCAAATGAACTGTATGTGTTGGTAAACTCAAACAGTTCGGTTTATTAAAACATACAGTTCACTTTGACGGTTGCTCGCCTGTAATCTTATTACTACTGCTCTGCTCTTGCTTCACTACGCGCCTGTAGTTCGGGAACTACCCGCCTGCTCTCAGGCAAATGCAGGCGGGCAACAAGATGAATGCCCGCCGGTAATCGGGAAGAGGGATTTAGTGAATGTGTTAATTTTTGTCTAGCCTTCATTCGTTCATACGTAAGTAAATGAAAATGTGTGAGTTTGAAGGATGAATGGTGATTCACACTTTCTGTATTTTCGGTGTTTGGTATCTTGCGATCCATTCAATTTAAACAAAAGAGGAATGCCTGCCGATAAAAGGAAATGAGGATTGAAATGAATATGTTAATTTTTGTCCATCCTTCATTCGTTCATGCGTAAGTTGATGGATATGTGTGAGTTTGAAGGATGAAGGGTAGTTCACACTTTCTGTATTTGGGGTGTTTGGTGTCTTGCGATTCATTCAATTGTTGGATTCTATTAAAAATCAATTCCCCGCATCACTGCGAGGGATTGACTCGTCCTAATCTCAATAGGACATAAGCGATTGTAAATTTTAATTAAACTCAAGAAGCATAAAGGCCGGTTATTTGATCCTTCATGCAATATGTTAGAATGTTTATTGTTGTATCTGAACCCAGTCATCCGAGACCAGTAATACTTGCCCGCCCTGTTCCTCTATATGCTCCAGCACCACAGCTAGTTGATCAGCAGGAAATCCGGCAACAAGTATCTCTAATCCGTTTGTCCTTATTTCTCGTTTTATAGGGTAATGCATTATTCGAGACAGTGCATTGGCACCCTCATTGTAGGCGTAAAAAAAGCAACCTTTCTTCACTAAATAAAATACCTTACTTACGGATTCCCTTTGCAGGACAATCACGTCATCTTCACTATAATGTCTGTTCTTCAAATTCTGCTTCATTATTCAAGTCTTTTAGTTATTTTATGACACATCTGTTCTTTTAAATAATCAGTTCCGCGCATCACTGCGAAGAACTGAGATTGAATCAAGTAATTATCTGTGTAAACAATTACCAGTTATAAACTATAAGCGATTATAAATGTCGAGAATCAATTCTCCGCATCGCTGCGTCGGATTGGCGAACACTTATTCTTGTTAAAAATAGATACATTTTTATTATAATAGACTATATTCGTTACTTTGATGTTAACCAGGAAAATCGATTGTTACAGCCTGTTTCCGGGAAGGTCGGCACTCCCGCAGAAACAAGGCTGGTAACAACACTTGAACCAATTATATGAGAATTGTTGTCGGTCCTTTTATCTCTTCATTCATTTTCATTTGCAGGCTTTTTCCCTTGAAGGATCCGAGTCACTTGCACTCTTTGTGCCACCATTAGTAGCATAAAGAGTATAAGGAACCTAGTTTATATAATTCTTTCTTCATGGTTTTCTTTTTTACGTTCATACAGAGAGAAAATAAAGAAATCGAAGCTTGATTGGGGTCGTAAACCAACCTTGGCTTGTATCCGATTTAAGCTTCGATTGAGTGGAAACCAAGCTTAGATTATCGGATAATCCAAGCTTGGTTTTTAGATGCATGATTCTTTTTCTTGTTTTATGTTACTTCCTTTTTTGTTTTAAATAGATACATCGAATAAGTCGCCGACATTACTGCCGCTTTTAGGCTTTTCGAATCGTTACGATGCCTACGAATATTCACTTCCGTTATCCATATTGGTTAACCTAGCCATCCATACCCTATGATGTTTCGGGTAGTTATATTCGTCTTACGACTTCTATTCCTCTTACGAAGGACTTTTTTGTCAAGGAACTTCATACAAGTTGATTACTCAAAATGCACGTCTTCGTAGGCTTAATTGACGGAACAATCAGTTTAATCAAATATCTCATAAATATCTGTTAAACAATTATTTATACGAATTCGTGTCGCACTCAAAAAGCAATAACTGACCTGACATGGAATTTTGTTGTGGCAGACTTAAGTGCGTCGTTTAAGTAGAGCGCGCCATTAGCACCGAGATTTATCATATCGGCACTATTAGCACCAAGCTCACTACTGGTCCAAAAAAATTGCTGATTAGGATTTGCGCTTGTGTCATCGATCAAATCGCTACCGGATATATTGGACATTTTCGTATTGAACGCACTTGTTGCATCGAATGCTGTTGGACTATTCCAATATATCCAAGTGCTTCCATTCGCAGGAGTTGCAGTGATCCCACCCAGGTTCTTAACAATCAGATAGGATTGACCAGCACTGGGCAGATACCATCCGCTGGTGCCCGATGGAGCGGCATATTTTACACCTCCCACTTCTGCTGTGCCATAACTCGTTGCATAATAAAAGGCGGGATATTGGCTTTGCAGATTGCTGCCGGCTTTTGTCTTAATGGTCTGAGTTTCTGTGTAGCCATCCATATTCGTCATTATCAATGATGGCGTATTGGTAAATGATCCGAATTCGGCCACATTATTGGTAGACCACGCCACACCTCCCTGGGCATTTGTCACTGCCAATGCATATCCATGTGACCATCCATGTGCTTGATCGGCAGCAGTGGTGGTATTTGAGAATACGACACCTATGATCTGCCGAGTGGCTGTCGATGCAGGGATAGTTGTTCCCCATGTACCGTCATTATACAAATAGGTATTGCCATCTGTGGTTACCGCAGCCACCGGACCGAAATTGGTGTTTTGGTTGGTGGTAGCTCCCCATGCATTCACGCTCATAGTCACAGTCACCGGTGTACTACCCGTAAATGTTTGACTCGGATCGCTTACTCCTTTGGCAGTAATTGTAGCCGAAAGGCTATATACCTTGTTGTTCAGAATCACACCATCGGTGCCGTCGGGAATAGAGCTCCCTGTAGTACCTGTGAACGTAGTACCTGTGGCACTGTGGTTAATGATGATCGGGTAATAAACGGTTGTACCCGCATCACTGGTGCTCGTCTTGTAAGTCCCCTTGATCTCCAATCTTGTTTGAGTGGTGGTGTTATTATTGGGGAATGCATAGAAGGTATCGAATCCGCTCCAAGGAAGGGTTTGAGTTGTACCGCTCAAGGCACCCGTTCCCAAATAGTTCTTCTGGTTGGTGGTCAGGAACGGAGACACTTGCTCACCATGCAACCAAGTTGACGAGGTGGAAGTGGTTGCTGTAGGGCTGGTGGCATTGCAATATGCCGTAGGAGCAACATTGTACATAAACACTTCAGTTGGTGTGAAAGACTCACCGCTAGCGGCTCCGGGGAAGTTGGTGGTAATGCCTGTGAGTGTGATTCTACTCACCAAGCGTGTCAGCTGAACCGTTGCCGCACCCGTATTTGACGTGATTGTCACGGGGCTTGTGCCTGCCATAGGCAATGCTGTGGCATACTGTTGGGTTGTACCCGCTACGCTGGCATTTGCGGTAGCCGTGTTATCCAAGTTTGCCTGCACGCCTTGAAAGTCTGAAAGCGTTTTCACATCCGCAAAAGAAGCCTCAGGCACATTCACTGCCACGGCCGCTTGGGTCACCGAGCTGGTACCGTTAATAGATACCTGGCCACCGGTGATTTGCGCACTTGTGAAGGATTGCTTAGCCACAATGGTGCCGGATGCATCGAAAAGCCCCACAACTGCACGGCTTATTGTACCTTCACTGCCCACATAAGTGGTCGTGGTGGGATCATCCGAGATTGCCGCCCGGGTCTGGGGACTCGACAGGGTAAGCTTGAAGCTCACCGGAGTGCCTGAGATTGTAGGCGATTTGTCATTGTCTGCGCAGGATGTCGATAAACCTATCAACACCATTGCTACCATTAATAATCTACTAATACTCATACTTTTTTTTCTTTTTGTTTATAAATATTTGATTCTGTAAACGCAACCACTTTTCGGAGGCTGCCGTGTATGTCCGCGAAGCCGTAAAAACAATCGCAGAGTGAACAATGAAGCATTTATGCTCCATCATCGGTATAAGAATAGCGGTGTGTACACAGGCCAAACAATGGACGATAAGCGATTGCAAATAAAATCTTTTACTTGTGCTTACACTTGTTTGGCTCTATCCGCTTATTATCAGAATGTCGTGCCTTGTGTAATTGTAGACGGCCAGTCAACTACATTTAAAGTCACACCCACCGGTACATTAAGAGGTTTGGTAGGATCGGTTGTTCCAATGCTGCCGATCACCGCAGTCAAGTTGTATACCTTATTGTTCTGAACCGTACCACTATTCAGGGTGATCGGATAATAAACGGTAGTACCTGTATCAGAGCTGCTCATCTTGAAAAGTCCCTTGATTACCAATTGAGTTTGTGCGGTTGATCCGTCATTTGGGAACACATAGAATGAAAAATATTGATTGCTCCAAGGGAGAGTTTGGGCTGTACCGCTCAAAGCACCTGTTCCCAGATAGTTCTTCAGATTGGTAGTCAGCAACGGAGATACCTGCTCACCTTGCAAGAAGGTTGGTGCACTTGCGATGGCACTTGTCGTGGATGTTGCATTGCAATTTGCCGTAGAGGGCACATTGTACATGAACACTTCGGTGGGAGTGAAGGAGGCATCGGCATACACTCCGCTAAAGTTGGGAGAGATGCCGGAGAGGATGACTTTGCCCACCAAACGGGTCAACTGAATGGTTGCCGTACCTACTGATTGAGCGATGGTCACTGTGCCTTCGCCTGCCATTGGCAGTGCTGTGGCAGACTGTTGTGTGGTGCCCGCTGCACTGGCATCTGTGGTAGCCGTATAATCCAAGTCCGCCTTCACACTCTCAAAGTCAGAGAGCGTTTTCACGTTTGTGAAAGAAGCCGCAGGCACATTCACTGCCACAGCCGCTTGAGTCATCAAGCTGGATCCGGTAGCAGATACTTGATGATTAGTCACTTGGGCGCTAGAGAAAGATTGTATACCACCCACAAGATTACCGCTTGCATCGAAAAGCGCCACCACCACATTGTTGATGGTGCTTTCACTGGCGATGTAAGTAGTCGTATTGGGATCATCAGTTATCGCTGTTTTTGTCACAGTGGGACTGGTGAGGTTCAAGGTCAACTTCATTGACGTTCCCTTTTCAACCGGCGATTTGTCATTCTCCGAGCAGGAGGCCAATAAACCTATCAGCATCATTCCTGCCATTAATAATTTACTCATACTTTTGTTCTTTTTTTTGTTAATAATTATCTGCATAAAGCATTCAATACCTATTTCACAGGTGCATTCTTCTTGCCTTATCGGCACTTGTCAAATGCCCCTGTTCCTTCATATATCGCACCTCTCTGCGTCTGCTTCACAAGCGCAAATCCGGAGCGTTATGTCGTTTCATTCATTTCATTTTTTTAATCCATACCTCCCATCACTAAGGCGGATTAAACTTCCATTGCACTGTGTACACATGCTTCACTATTGATAATAAGCGGTTATAAATAGTTATTATATGTCTCTTCTTTGTGCTCGTGCATTGCACGTTCTGATTACAGAAGGGCGGGGAGGATTCAGGTACACGCCCCTCCGCCCCTTTCTGCAAATCTATATCTATGAGAATCAACATTGGAGGTCGGTTCACACTCCAAATCTCTTTGTATCCTTCCTTTCGCATATTTTGTCAGTACTCTACATGGGCTTGAATATAATCCGCCCAGGGCACCACCTGCAACGTGATCCCTCCGCCGGAGGCATTCACCACCAATGCTTTGTCGTCCTCGGCGGCAAGAGTCACTTTATTGCCCCCGCTGTCCGTGCCTGACCGCATCAATTGGTTACCGTCTTTATAGACTGTCAGCGTCACATATTCGCCCGTCATGGTGGGCAGCGTACTGACCGCTTCGCTCACATAGTTGCCCGATCCGTCAAAACTGCCGCCGGGCGTGTATACCACCGAATCACCCGACACCTTGCCCGTGAAGGTGATGCCGTTGCGGAACCCTTCCAACTTGAGCGTGTAGTTGCCGGTGCCGTATCGTGCCTGCAAGTTGTTGACCACCACATGCAAACGGGCATGCTGGTTGTACAACGAGATGCTCGCCAGGGAGGCGGAACCTTTATTGGCCGAAGTGTAGTCAAATCGCCCGTAGAACAAATAAGTTGGAGAGAAAGCCCCCGACACCGCAGAACGTGTCACCGGGGATAATTTCACCGATACATTGTCGATATTGTCGCCCACGGCGGGGGCAACCACATGGAGGCTGTCATTTGCCACATTGCCCAACACCACCAACGAAGCTTGGTCTCCACTGTCGAAACTGACCACATACTTGCCATCCGTTCCGGGGCTGACCGATTGATAAAACAAGTTGTTGACAAATAGGAATGCATCCACGCCGTTGACAATCTTATTGGACAAGGCGTGTCCATCCTTGTCCACATATTGGGTGGTCAAGGTATATTGCACGGTGGTGGGTTGTTCGCCTCCGCCGCCACCTCCTCCGCAACCAACCAGCGTGGCTACGAAAAGCAACAGCAATAATAGGGATATGTTATATCGGTCCTTCATCGTTTTTTCATTTTTCTCATTCTAATTATTTGATTCTTTGAACGCTACATCAGGAAAAGCCTGCCATTCCTACATCGATAGCGGGAATGGTCAGCGGGAATGAAACCCACGAAAAGCCCACCGCCGGAGGGGGCTTGGCCACCTGCAGTGTACATTATTAAAGAAGGATTTGTAGCGACAAAAGGACCGGTATAGGGGGCACCGCTCCATTTTCGGCTATCCGGAGGGGCTTCGGGGGTATGGATCCCCGACCGGTCATGTATGTTTGATTGCCCTACAACCGGACATACTTGACATTTATCACAATTGCTTGCTTTCATCTTGTTTAATCCTTTTTGTCTCTCTCCTGGAAAGAGAGAGCCGTTTATTAACAAAAAGAATATAAACAATTGAAATACAGTAGATTATGAATTGTGAAAAAGAAGAAATGTTTCTGCAAAATGAATTACAAGCCAAAAGCATTCATGATTATAGATGATAAAAGATTCATGATCAATCATTTAATGATCATATCTGCAGAAACATTTGCAGAAACAATGTGAGAAAATAAATAGTTATTGGGAAAGTAGATAAATGCTAAATAATTGATAATGAATATTATATATATTACAAAAAGGTAAAAAAGAGAAAATAGCAAAAAAGTAATAAGGCTTTTTGCGGAAACATTTTATCTCTTGTAGAGCGATGAATAAGGAATTATAAAAAGTTGAATAGTGGGTATGTAATAATTCGTAAGTAGCTGATTTACATGAAGATGAGAAGTAAAGAAGAGAAGTAATAGAAGATAAAAAAAAGAAATAAAGAAGAGTAATTTAAATGCGTCCCTCTCTTTCCAGGAGAGCTTCTTAATTATGCTGCTAATATAAAGCATTTTTATTATTTAGAACAAAAATAACAATAAATTTTATTTAAAAATACATAAATGACATATTCTCATTCGCTGAATCCACGACTGCAGGATCTAAAGCAGCTAAATAAATATATGTTATTTTTTCTGAAGTGTGACCTAAACTTTCACTGATCACCGAGACGGGTATTCCGTCTTTACGAGCCTGAGTCGCCCAAGAGTGACGGGCCACATAGGAGGTGAGATGAATTTCAAGTCCCAAAAATGAAGAAAGTTTATCAAGATCTTTATTGGTTTTCCGAAGTTCGCTACGATATTTATTATAGAGTGATTTATCGCCCTTGCTAAGAATCGGAAGAACATATTCCTCATCCCGACGGTATTTCTCAATGAGCTCCTGAAGCTGGGGCAAGATTTTCACCCGCATCGGTTGCTTGGTTTTTCGTCGATTATAATAAATGACCCCATCAATGATATTTGTATGTTTCAAACCGGCCATATCAACGAAAGACATTCCCCGACAGTATAAGCTAAAAAGAAAAAAATCACGTGCAATCTCCAATCGCTTATTATTTTCAATCTTTGCATGAATTATTTTCTTGATCGCTTCGCTATCAATGGCACGCTTCACCGTCTTCGTAGTTCCAAAAGAAACTTTCTTAAATGGCGAATCATAACTTGTGCCCGTTACACCTTCATTATAGGCTCTATTATATACGGCACGAAGTATACGGCAATAGAAATTAATGGTGTTGTCTTTCAATCCTGATTTTTGGAGGGAACTGATAAACCGATTTAACCAACGAGGAGTGATGTCACAAAAATATAAATCCTCTTTTTTACCAATATAACGAATAAGGCGGTTATACGTACTTTGATAAGAGTCCAACGTACTCATTCTTTTCTCTTCTTTCAATTGGGCGATCAGCTTTCGCATATAAATCAACACAAGGCTGTTGTTCTGGTGAGACCGAAATAATTCTGTAATGTCAGCAACCGAATAGTTCTCTCTTTCGTCTTCCAACATGTTGATCGTTGTTTCAAGTTGACCAACCATGTTATGAATATAATCATTTATTTCACTCGCATTGAAAACTTTTTCTCTTCTTCGACTTACCACACGGCTATGTGCTTTATCAAAACATTCTTCATGTATATGATAAGACGAATAAATAACACGCTTCTCCCTCTGGTGAAGGATCTGAAAAACAAGCGGGAAGGTCCCTTTTTTAGTTGCACGATAAGTGTACAAACGTACTTTAATAGATGTCATTTCTACAAAATTAAATAATGATTACACAGTAATTAATCAGATGGAGAAGGCCCTCCTCCACCCAAAATGACGATAAAGCTAAGCCTTTTAAATAAACACGCACGTAGACATTCACATTACTTATATTTAAAGAGCTTTTGTTCAGAAATGCGTTTTCAACATATTTACATCTCACTCGATATATTTACATTTTACATGATTCAATTGCCAAAGATAAATATTTTTTATTTATAAGTACTAATATTCAATAAAAGTTTCATTAGAATATCATTAGAATTTCATTAGAAAACCATTAGAGAATTAATGAGTAGATAGAAACAATAGGAAATCTGCGACATGTAACCCTTATTGAACGTTGACTTGGATGCCATTGTTCAATAATGCTCATGCTACTTTAGGGAAATCTTTAGTCGATGAACACTTATTTCATAAATAAATTACAAATATAGCCGTTTTGTTACATATCAAAAATCTTATGTAACATGTATGTCGATCTTTTATCTGTAGTGTCCTTATATTTGTATATAAATAAAAATCTAATGATTAGCAATACAACGATTACTTGCATTGAAAATTTTTTATGGAATCGAAGGGATCCATCAGTTTCAATAATGTGCTTGACGGTTTTAGCAGAATGGATGGATGGTTCCATTTCGGACTGACAATTGGTGGAAATAAGGTTGATATTAACGTTAATATAAATATAATGAAAAAGTTCCTTTTTATTTTAGGTTTGCTCTTTTCTGCTTCGTCTTGGGCGCAGATGTTGCCCTATCAAAACCCCAATTTAAGTTTTGAAGAGAGGGCAAAAGATCTACTGTCTCGTCTGACATTGCAAGAGAAAGCGACGCTTATGTGTGATAAGTCGGATGCAATTCCACGTCTTGGCATCAAGAAATTTAATTGGTGGAGCGAAGCACTTCATGGAGTGGCCTATCAAGGCAACGTAACGGTTTTTCCGGAACCGATCGGCATGGCTGCGTCTTTTAATGATGAGTTGGTGTATCAAGCTTTTAATGCAGTTTCAGATGAAATGCGTGCCAAGTATAATTTACGAATGAAAAATGGAGAAGAGGATGCTCGTTATAACAGCCTTTCTGTTTGGACACCCAACGTTAATATCTTTCGTGATCCTCGTTGGGGACGTGGACAGGAAACCTATGGTGAGGATCCTTATCTGACTTCGCGAATGGGCGTTGCAGTAGTTAAAGGACTACAAGGGTCGGAAAATGAGAAGTATAGAAAATTGTTTGCATGTGCTAAACATTTTGCAGTGCATTCAGGGCCGGAATGGAGCAGACATTCCGCAAATTTGAATAATGTGTCTCCGCGTGATCTTTGGGAAACTTATTTACCTGCTTTCAAAGCATTGGTACAGGATGCAAATGTTCGTGAGGTCATGTGTGCCTATCAACGATTGGATGATGAACCGTGCTGTGGAAACAATCGACTCTTGCAACAAATCTTGAGAAATGACTGGGGATTTAAATATTTGGTCGTATCCGATTGTGGAGCCATTTCGGATTTTTGGACTTCTCATAAGTCTTCATCAGATGCCTTGCATGCTGCTTCAAAAGGAGCGTTGGCCGGAACGGATGTTGAATGTGGCGAAGGATATGCTTTTAAAGAATTGCCCAATGCCGTTGCTAGAGGCTTGATTAGTGAAGATGACATAAACAAGCATCTGATGCGTATATTGACCAGTCGTTTTGAATTAGGTGAGATGGATGACCCTTCACTGGTTCCTTGGTCAAAAATACCCACATCTGTTATCAATAGCAAAGATCATCAGAGATTGGCATTAGATATATCTCACCAATCGATGACGTTGTTGCAAAATAAAAATAATATTCTTCCTTTAGCTAGATCGATAAAGAAAATAGCCGTGATCGGACCTAATGCCGACGATAAACCATTGATGTGGGGTAATTATAATGGTACTCCGGCGCACACTACTACCATATTGGAAGGCATTAAATCAAAATTATCCTCAGATCAGTTGGTGTATTATAGAGGATGTGATTTAGTCGATGATAAAATAACAGAGAGCCTTTTGAATGAGTGCTCTTTTGACGGAAAGAAAGGAGTGAAAGCAACTTACTGGAATAATAAAAACAGGGAAGGTGAACCTGTTTCCACAGAACAGTATGTCAATCCTATAAAGTTGACGACGATGGGGCAACATGAGTTTGGTCAAGGTGTTCATTTACAAGATTTTTCAGCAAACTACCAAACACTTTTCAAACCATCGGAATCGGGTGACGTTGTAATAAAAATTAATGCTGTAGGTATATTTGAGCTTCGTGTAAATGGTAAATTGATGGCAAATTTTAATTCTTGGAAGGATGCACCGACACGCATACCGTTGCAAGTTGAGAGAGGCAAGGAGTACTCAATTGAGCTTCGCTTTAACCAGGAATATAACTTTACTAATGCGAGTTTGAGTTTTGTAATCGGAAAAGAAAAGAGCATTGATTACAAAGAGCTTATCAATAAATTGAAAGGTATAGATACTGTGATCTTTGCCGGAGGTATTTCATCTCAATTGGAAGGAGAAGAAATGCCCGTTATGATCCCCGGTTTTAAAGGTGGTGATCGTACAGACATAGAATTGCCTGCAGCTCAGCGCAATTGCTTGAAAGCATTGAAGGCGGCCGGTAAGAAAATTATATATGTTAATTGCTCCGGATCAGCTATCGGCATGGTTCCTGAAACCGAAAATTGTGCTGCAATTCTGCAAGCATGGTATGGCGGTGAATTCGGTGGACAGGCTGTTGCTGATGTTCTTTTTGGTGATTATAATCCGTCGGGCAAATTGCCTGTCACTTTCTACAAGAATATACAGCAGATACCTGATTATGAAAATTATTCAATGAAGGGTCGTACATACCGTTATATGTCAGATCCGTTGTTTCCATTTGGCTATGGTTTAAGTTATACTACATTCTCTATAGGCAATGCTCAATTGGATAAAACTGAAATAAAAACTGATGATGCGGTTAATTTAACGATTCCAGTATCAAATACGGGAAAGCGTGGCGGTGTAGAAATTGTTCAGGTTTATATGCGAAAAATAGGTGATTCAGACGGACCACTTAAAACATTAAAGGCATTTAAACGTGTGGAACTGAATGCAGGAGAAACGAAGGAGATAAAGATGACTCTTCCTTCTACCACATTTGATTGTTTTGATTCTTCTACGAATACTGTGAGAACAACGACAGGAGAATATGAATTGTTGTATGGAACTAGTTCAGATAATAATGATTTGAAGCCACTAAAAGTTGTGATTAATTAATCGGTTTTCCTTTCATTTCACCATATTATTTTTTTGAAAAGTGGAGGCGTTTTAGTTTTATCTAAAATACCTCCACTATTTTTTATTCTTTTTTCTCAGAATATTTTTCAGCATATTTACTTGGCGTCATTCCATACAATTCTTTGAATGCAGTAGAGAAATAGGTCACGTTGACGAATCCTACGGCTCTGGATACTTCCGTGATATTTTGACTTTTACCTTTGATAATAGATGCAGCTTCTTGCAGTCTGATATTTCGTATAAAGTCACGCGTCGTTTGATTGGTAAGTTCTTTAAGTTTTCGATGAAGATGAACGCGGCTGATTCCTACTTCTTCAGCTAGTGACTCTACACTGAATTCGCTATCCCCTATGTTCTTGTTAATAACTTTCATGACTCTTTCCAGCAATCTCTCATCAGGAGACGTTACTTGTATTTTACTCATTTTTTCTTCCTGATATTGCATGCCGCTAAAACTGTTTTTTAAAGTTTCACGGTTCTTTATTAAGTTTGCAATCGTCTTTTTTAGTATCGCTACATTAAACGGTTTGGTGATATAGCTATCGGCACCAATGGAAAGTCCTTCGATATTATCTTCTTCCCTAGTCTTTGCGGTCAATAATATTACAGGAATGTGGTTAATATTTATGTTTTGTTTTATTTTTCGGCAAAGCGTCATTCCATCCATTTCCGGCATCATTATGTCACTAACAACCAAATCCGGGGCTTTTTCCAGAATCATAGATAATGCCTCTTTGCCATTAACACAGGAGGAAATATGCCATTCTGCACTTAATTCACTGCATAAATATTTCCGAATTTCTTCATCATCTTCTACTATTAGAATTCGATGCTTACTTTTTGCTTGGTAAAGAGTCATATCATTTTCATCGGATTTAGCAGAATTATAGCATATTTCTTTAGGTATCTCATAAGTATCTTGGAAGTCCTTGTCCATTTCTTCGGGCTTAAAGAAAGAGTTGCCTAATGGCATTCTTACAATGAATCTACAACCTTTTTGGTCTTCATTATTTACTGCATAAATTGAACCATGATGCAACTCGACCAATGATTGTGTTAAATGCAATCCGATTCCGGTACCGACATTTGAATTGTTCTGGCTGTTGTTTATTTGATAAAAGCGTTCGAATATGCGTTCAAGTTTGTCATTATCAATAGCAATGCCGTCGTCAGAGATGGTAATTTCATAATACTCTTCATTCTCGTTCTTACCGTTTTGTATGTATACGTCAACCGCTCCTTTTTCAGACGTGAATTTGAATGCATTGGAAAGCAAATTCATTATAATTTTGTCGAAATTCTTAGGATCAATGTATGCTTGAAGGTCGTTCAAATCAGTATGTAATGTAAACTTGATTTGTTTCTTGTTGGCCTCGTATTCAAAAACGGCAAGGATGTCTTTCACAAAGCCGATGATCTCAGTCTTTCTGAATTTCATAATCATCTGCCCCTTGTCAATTTTTCTGATATCCATGAGTTGATTGACCAAATTAAGAATGCGATTGGCATTTCTATAAATGATTCTATAACTCTTTCTCCGCTCGTCGTCATTATCTGTTGCCAGCAATTTCTCCAATGGACTAATTATAAGTGTCATAGGAGTCCTTATCTCATGCGAAATGTTGATGAAAAATTGCAATTTGGCTTCATTTATCTCTTTCTCATGAACCTCTTTAAGCAGTTGCTGACGAATATAATATCGGCGTTTTATTTCCTGTATTACGAAATAACCGATAAGGAAAATCAATAGGATATAAACTAATTTTGCCCATATTGTCAGATACCATGGCGGCGAAATTAGGATAGTGATTTCCTTTATATTTGAATATACCTCATAATCTTTGGCTTTGATTCTAAAATGGTATTCACCCGGTGATAAGTTGCTGAATGAGACTCTATTCGTTCCAGGTTGTAGGGTGATCCATTTTTCGTCGTTTAGTGAATACATATAGGTGATTCGTTCAGGATTATTGAATTCCATTGTTGAAAATTCGATACTGAATGAATTGTCATCGTAGCATAAATGGAATGTTTGAGCATCTGTTACAGCAGTCTTGATTATATCATAGATGCCGGATTTTGTACCTTTATGTATTGCTTCATCATGCACATAGAAATCTGTGATATGGATGCTCAATCTTTTAATCGGAATGTTTATCTGATTTGGGTTGAAATAAGTAACGCCATTGACACCTCCGAAATAAATCATTCCTGTAGCATCAGAGATGGCAGCATTTCTACTGAATTCATTTCCTTGAAGACCATCATTCGCATAAAAGTTTGTGAATCTTCTTTTTGAAAAATCAAATTGTGAAATACCATAATTGGTGCTAATCCATAAGACGTGGTTATTGCCTTTAATTCCGTATATAGTGTTACTCGGCAGTCCGTTATGTGTATTATAGGATGTAATTTTATGACTATTGTGGTCAATGCACATCAGACCATCTGATGCTCCAATCCAAATATTGCCTTTAACGTCTTCATCTGTTGTGAATATAGCAACCCCGGGTAAGAGTCTATTCTTTTTATAAGTAGATACAAAATTCTTTGTTTTTAAATCTAAGCATCCTATTCCATCATAAGTCCCAATATAAAGTTTATTGTCTTTTGAAACCATTAGGTTATTAATCCACCCGTTATGTAAACTGTTTAATTGTTCATTGTATGTTAATCCGCTAACGGGGGAAAATGATGTTACTTCATTATTGGCTAAATTGATTTGGAATAGTCCTGTACCCATCGTTCCAACCCATAGATTTTTTTGAGAATCTTCGACAATGCTGTATATACTTATTGCCGGTTCGAATCCTTTGTCCATTAATTTTATAGGTGTGCAAACTCCGCTATTTTTATTTATTTTCATAAGTCCTTCCATGTAGGTACCAAGCCATAAATTCCCATTTGAGTCTTCAAAAATACTCATAATTGTACGGGGAATGTGATTATTAACGGAGGGGTCAAAATGTACTTTTAATTTCCCATGAGGGTCTATTCCGTATACCCCGTCATTATCAGTACCGATCCAAAGTGTGCCTTGGCGATCTTTGCATAGTGACATCACGCAACATGAACCAATCATATTTTTGGTTGAAGATTTGTATCCGAAATATTGAAAGGCATTTGTTGTTGTAGGTTGTAGCAGCACTCCTTTTTGAAATATTCCCATCCACAAGTTACCGGCTTTATCTTCAATGATAGAATGCACTTTTGATTTTGAAAAATCAAATTGAGGGATATTGTATCCTTCATTAATAAGATTATTGGAAGAGGGCAATAATGTTTTTATACCTTTACCGTCAGTACCGATTATTATTTTGTTGTTTCGGGTGACACATAAATCTTTTATAGGTAAATCTCTTGTTCCTGATACTAGTTCAAATTGATCTTTTAGACTGTTATATTGAAAAAGTCCATTATCTAATGCTCCCACATACAGTCGTTCATTTTTGCTTTCACATATAGTAGATATATTGCGAACAGCTGCTTTCTTTTCAAAGAAATATTGCTTACACAGTCTTTTATTAATTCGGAATATCCCCCTGTTTATAGTGCTAATCCATAAATTCTGTGCATGGTCTTTAAAAATGAAATTGACAAAAAAACTTTGTATTGGATATTGTAGTTGGTTCGCTTGATACTTGTTCCCATTAAGTTTTAAAAGGAATACCCCATGGCCGGCAGTACCGATAAGGAGATCGTTTTGGTTTGTCCTGCAGAAACAGGTAACATGTGCTGCAACAATAGTACCTCCTTTTAATTTCATTGAAACATTGTGATATGTATCAGTGGCAAAATCATAGAATTGTAGCCCATCGAGATAGCCTACAAATAGATGTCCTTGCTCATCCCCGTAAAAGGCTTCAGCAAAATTGTTTTTTATAACATTTCTTTTGTCTTTATTATATTTATATGTGGTGAACTTTGATCCATCATATCGACATATTCCGTTTTCTGTAGCAATCCAGATGTATCCTCTATTATCTTGATAGATGCGGTTTACCATACTGCTGGGAAGTTCTTTATCTACAGTGAATAGCTTTCCGGTTTGTGCAGGACAAATTATGCACAAGCCTAAAAATAAAATAGTTAACACAACTTTCGTTTTCATAAGTATTAATTGGTTACATGTTTTGTACAAAAGTACGATTAAATATTAATTTGAGGTATATCATCTATGATTTTTATGTTACATCCATTTCCGATTATGTTACTTCTTTCTTGCTATATAATCTTTTTTTTGTAATTTCTTTATATATTCATTGAATCAGATGGCTTTCTTGTGATTAAAGTCAGCTCTTCTGAAATTTGCAACATCATTGAATGATTCTGTAACACCGTATTGATGGCATCTGGATTATTTATTTTACATTTGCATTGTTTATACTTCATTACTATGAAAAAGAAAATATTAGGATTTTTATTTATTTTGCCATTGTGCTTGTGCTTATATGGACAAAATGTTGAAAGCTTTACGAAAGTGGCTTCTACTAATGTTCCCGGATATGATTATCCGAGATTAGATTCTAACAATTGTGCCTATTTCCGATTGTATGCCCCAACAGCAGATAAGATTCAAATAGATTGCTGTGGAAAAAAATATGATATGCAGAAAGATACACAAGGTCTTTGGACTGTAAAAACGAATCCATTAGTTGTTGGCTTTCATTATTACTTTCTGATTGTTGACGGAGTTTCTGTAGCAGATCCATCAAGTTATACATTCTTTGGTTGTTGTCGCTTGGCAAGTGGGATAGAAGTCCCGGAAGGAAATGAGGGTAATTATTATAGACCTCATAATATATCTCATGGACAAGTACGTTCTTGTATTTATTATTCTGCTTCAGAAAAGAAATATAGGAGATGTATGGTTTATACTCCAGCTGAATATGAGTCTCGTGTCGGCAAACGTTATCCGGTGCTTTATTTGCAGCATGGAATGGGTGAAGACGAAACCGGCTGGTCAAACCAAGGTTTTGTTTGCAATATAATGGACAATCTTATTGCTGAAGGCAGATGCACCCCAATGTTAGTGGTGATGGATAGCGGTGATATTGAAGCACCCTTTAATGCAAAACCGGGGAAAAATGTTGAAGGGGAGAGGGCTTTATATGGAGTATCATTCACGAATGTTATGTTGAAGGATTTAATTCCTATGATAGATAAGACTTTTCGTACATATACTGATCGAGAGCATAGGGCGATGGCTGGGCTTTCATGGGGTGGACATCAGACTTTTGAGATAGCTCTTCCGCATTTAGAGAAGTTTTCATATATAGGTGGTTTTAGTGGTGCTATATTCGGCTTGGATGTAAAAACTTGCTATAATGGCGTTTTTTCGAATTCAGCAGATTTTAATAAGAAGGTTCATTGTTTATTCTTAGGATGTGGCACTGCAGAAAATATGGGTACTAAGAATTTGGCTAAATCTCTTAAAGATTTAGGTATAAATGTCATTTATTATGAGTCGCAAGGTACAGCTCATGAATGGCTGACTTGGAGACGTTGTCTGCACGAATTTGTTCCGCATCTGTTTAAAAAATAATGTATAACGGAGGTGGCGCAAGCAATTTCAACTCTTATGGAGCGAATAAAGACTGGGCGTTATGGATAAGAGGATCGTAATCTTGGGGATTATTCAGGAATGCGAACTTGTTTATGAAACCTGATCATATAATGTTTTGTTTAGGATCTACTTATGAGCATGGTTATTTATATTCGTATAATTTCACATGCAGTATCGCGAATTTACCTACAGGTATACGAACATGACGTCCTTGGTGATTCTGGTCGCCATTCATTCGACGGAGATATTTAATGTTTCCATCCGATGAAATGCTTACTTCGTCTACAGATGCAATGCCTGCTCTTGTTTCACCATCCCATTTTGTTACTTTGGATGTGGACTCTCCGGCATTTACAAAACCATCCTCTCCAAGATTTTGTGTAGGAGTAATCTTATTTTCATTTTCTTTTTCGAAAGTGATAACTATGCCACTTCCTGCTATCAAGTACTCGTTTGTATTCAGCTTTATCAATATCCCTCCACCTTCAGGCCATACGGAGCCATCTGTTGCTTTGGGATCCCATGGCAGAGTATAGTAATGTTTACAAGTTATTTTATAGCCATCCCTATTAATGATTCTTTCTTTGTTTTCTTGATCAAAAAGCAATCCATTCATTTCGTTTTTCCCCTGATGTTTCAGAATAACAGGCATTAAGTCATGGAGTTTGGCATAAGCTTGTACTAAGGGCGAATCTTGTGTATCCGATGCATCTTCAATTGAAAAGGGACTGAAACCAATAGCATCCTGTTCTCCAAATACATAGAATGCACGTACTCCATCATTTTCTGTTAATCTAGTTTCCGGTATAAATAAAGGGTTGTTGTGCAACTTGTATTGTACTGTCCAGCTCGTAAATCCTTTGTCATATAAATCTGGAGCCAAGAGATCAAGAGACGGTGCAGCGCAATGCCAAATATCTATTAAGTGAGCTAGAGGACCGGCCGATGGATATTCTCCGGGTTTGCGGTCACGGCTATTCATGGCTGCATTTACATACAATGGTATGTTGTAAATGGATTTGGCTATCTTAGCCATCTTCTCCACATAAGAAGCATAATGCCAGGCCATAAATATTTCGTCGGTATAAATATCTGCTCCAAACATTGTTTGCCAATTGCCCTTTGTCTTAAACCCATTATCTTTCCATTTCTTCAACATTTGTGGATGAAGTTGCTCTTTGTTTCTTTGTAAATAATTTATTAGTTGACTCGGAACGTTTGCATTAAATAGTTTATTGGCAGCGTCGGAATAATCGCGCGCATCTTCAAGCATACCAATCTCATTTTCTATTTGAATCATGATCACAGTTCCATCATCTTTGTCAATTGATGCTATGTGTTTCATTAGTTGGGAAAAGGCACGGCTGTCTGCATTAAAAACGTTTTCAGAAAATGCACTGGCTATTTCTAATGGTTTACCTGTTTTTGTATGAGCGCGAGGATATTTATTGTAATTTGCTTTGAACCATTGAGGTGCATAACAACTCATAGAGTTCTTCCATGCTCCAAACCATAAGAAGATTACTTTCAATTTATTTTCACGGGCTTGTTGAATGACTTTATCTGTCAATGTAAAATCAAATTTACCTTCTTTCGGTTCTAATAAATCCCAATATGCCGGAACTAATAGGGTGTTAAGCCCTGTCCTTTGTAGTTTGGGAAAGTTAGATTCAATGTCTTCAACAGATGATGCAGAAGAATTACCTAATTCTCCACCCAGTATGAGAAAAGGTTTATTGTCGATTCGTAGCTGTGTGGCCGAACCTTGCCTCTGCATATAAGTTTGAATTTTTTGAGCTTTTGCGATTGTAAAAGCAAATACGCATAGTGTTATAGCTATAAAAGAATGTTTCATATTTAAAAGGTATATATGAAAATCAAATATATCAATTTTATTGATAATGTGGAATAAAGATTACTGTATTTTTTATATGTATTTTGAATTTTCTCAGATGGGGGTATAAATAATAAAAAGTAGGATAAAAATAGATAGATAAATAAATAGATTCTTCAACATACGGATCTCTATAAATATATACTATAACGATGGCAATGAATAAAATTAAGACGTTAATCTGTTTTATTTAAGTGTCTTTTGCGAAGAAACAGATGGAAGTTAAAGCTAAAAATATAGAAAATTTGCTATCGCAGGATGTAGGCAATTAACGAATGTAATGTTGAGAAAAGTTTTTGTTACCAATTGAATATAAATGTAACGCTAGGATAAGTTTTTGGAATCCTAGAGAAATTGAAAAAAATGCAAATAGGTACATTTGTAATTATTAAATGTCAACCATGCTTAAAAAATGAAAACTTGAGAATTCTTTAAATAAGTAATTAAAAATCTAATAAAATGAAGTTAAATTATGAAAAACAAAAAATTAATTAGGCCTTTAAGCCTTTTATTCTTATTCTTTTTATTGCCATTCGGTGCATTTGCACAAACAATAACAGTAAAGGGAGTGGTGAAAGATCCAAACGGTGAGGCGTTAATGGGAGTTAATGTGAGGGAAGTTGGAACTTCCTACGGAGCGATCACCGATGTTTCCGGAAAATATGAGTTCAAAGCCCATGCGAATTCAAACTTGAATTTTTCTTATGTAGGTTATCAGACTACAATAATAAGTGTTAATGGTAAGTCTATAATTAATGTCGTCTTAAAAGACAAAGATAAATCATTAAATGAAGTTGTGGTAATAGGATATGGTAATCAACGAAAAGAAGCTGTGACCGGTTCGGTAGTTTCCTTAAAAGGAGATGCTTTACGCGAAGTTCCTGCCTCTAATATCACGCAGGCTTTGCAAGGACGTGTAGCCGGAGTGGATATGGAACAGACCTCCACTAAACCGGGTACCACTATGCAAATTCGCATTCGCGGTACGCGTTCAATAACAGCCGACAACAATCCGCTGATCGTGCTTGATGGTATTCCTTTTGCCGGAACGATCGCCGACATTAGTACGGATGACATTAAGAGCTTAGATATTTTGAAAGATGCCTCGGCAACTGCTATTTATGGTTCGCGTGGCGCCAATGGTGTTATATTGATAACAACTAATAAAGGAACCAAAGGGCAACAAGCTCGTCTTACCTACAATGCCTATTATGGCGTGAAAGACGCAATTAAATATCCAATGATGAATGCGACCGAATTTGCTGCTCTCAGGGAAAGAGCCGGTTTGTATAAAACGCCTGGGGCAGACGAACCATACACAAAGAATACGGATGGTTCTATATCATATACAACAAATACCGATTGGCAAGACTTGTTTTTAAGAACCGGTGCAGTAGAAAATCACGAATTAGGTATTTCTGGTGGTAATGAAAAAGGCAGCTACAAGTTCGGTGGAGGCGTATACAACGATAAAGCTGTAATACCCGGTTCTGACTATACTCGTTATTCCATACACGGTTCTGTTGATCAGGAATTTGGCAAATATATCCGTGTAGGTTTCACTACTAACAGCAACTATAATATTACCAATGGTGCCAGCATGGGCATGTATGGTTGTCTAGATACTTCACCTGTTTCCAACCCTTATAATACAGATGGTTCATTGAAAAGAACAGTTGTAATGCCAATGGATGAAAACTGGGTATATACAAGAAGTTCTATTGCTGCTTTGGGTGATAAATGGGTAGATAAAACCAAAGCATATGGTTCCTATAACTCCGCCTTTGGCGAGCTAAGTATTCCAGGTGTAGAAGGCTTAAAGTATCGGGTTAACCTTGGTGCAAACTTCCGTACGAGTAACAGTGGCTCCTACACAGGAGTGGGTGTTTTTAGCGCTACAGTGGATAATCCTAATTCTGCGTCTATCAGTAACTCGCTTACCACCAATTGGGCGGTTGAGAATCTATTGAGTTATGACCATGTGTTTGCTCAGAAGCATCGTGTGAATGCTGTCGCTTTGTACTCTGCCGAACAAACCATGACAAATAATTCAACTATTTCGAGGAAGAATATTGCCGGTGATAGTTTTCAGTACTTCAATCTTGGGCAAAGTTCTACCAGTAGTAATGATGACATCACAATTAATTCAGACAACCAGGGCTATTCAAAGACAGGCTTACTCTCATATATGGGACGTATCATGTACTCTTACGACGACCGCTATATGATAAGTGCTACCGTTCGTTCCGATGCATCTTCCGTGTTGGCTAAGGGACATCAGTGGCATACCTATCCTGCCGTATCTGTAGGATGGAACATCATGAAAGAATCGTTTATGAAGGATGTAACTGCAATAGATGCATTGAAACTACGTGCAGGATTTGGGCAGACATCTAACCAAGCTGTGTCAGCATACTCGACACTTGGGGTTTTAAGTACTCGACCTTACAACTTCGGTGCTACAAACGCCACAGGGTATTATGTATCCACATTGCCTAATCCTGCGTTAGGATGGGAGTATTCTAAAACAAAGAATATCGGTTTGGATTTCTCTATGCTGAAAGGCCGCCTGACAGGTACTATAGAAGGTTATGTCACGGATACTAAAAACCTTCTACTGAGTGTTACTATGCCTGTTACATCAGGGGTTAACAGCTTTATGGGAAATGTTGGAGCATCGCAAAATAAAGGATTGGAGTTCTCACTTCACGGTGTGATATTGGATAACTTTCACGGATGGACATGGGAAGCCGGGATTAATATGTATACCAACAAAAATAAGATAGTGAAACTTGCTTCAGGAAATACAACAGATACAAGCAACAATTGGTTTGTTGGCCATCCCCTGAATGTAATTTATGATTACAAGAAAATTGGAATTTACCAAACGGATGCTGAAGCTAAACTATATGAGGGAACAGCAGGAACAGCAGGCATGATTAAGGTGCAATATACAGGAACCTATAATGATGACGGTACACCGACAAGACTAATTACATCTGCCGATAGGCAAATTATTAACTGTGATCCTGATTTTCAGGGTGGCTTTAACACTCGAGTAACTTATAAAGGATTCGAACTGGGTATAGTCGGCACTTTTCAACATGGGGGTATTCTTAATAGCACTCTTTATGGATCGAACGGCTACCTCAATTTAGAGAGTGGACGTGGGGGAAATGTGAAAATAGATTACTGGACACCGACGAACACCGGTGCTCGATTCCCTGATCCAAGCACAGAGAAAGACAGTAACAACCCCAAATATGGTTCTACCTCAGGTTACTTCGGTGCATCATATCTGAAAATAAGTACTATCACACTTGGATATAATGTCAATGCGAAATGGATGAAATTAGTTGGCATTCAGAAACTACGGATTTACAGCACAGTACAGAATCCATTGATACTATTCTCTTCATACCATACTCTATCGGGTCTGGATCCCGAGACCAACTCGTATGCCAACGATAGTGGAAATATGGCTGTAGCATACTCTTCAAATTTAAAACGTATGTTGACTGTCGGCTATAATACGCCTTCAACTCACAATTACATGATGGGTATTAATGTAACTTTTTAATAGATAAAACAATGAAACGTATATATAACAAGACTTTAATAGGAACACTCCTTATGGGGTTCTTTCTGATGGGATGCACTGATATTTTAACAGAAACCCCACGCGCTACTTTCACACCCGAATATTTCCAGACCAAGGCAGGCGTTACCGGAGGAATAACCTCCCTGTATGCTGACATGCGTTACATGTTCGGTAATGGCTACTTCTTGGGTGCAAACCAAGCTGGAACTGATGAATCTACATGGGGCCAAAACTCTGATGGAAATGTATTGAATATAGATTTTTCAGGTGTTGGAACGATTAACTCGGACGCTCAAACCGGTGTATTATGGAGTGCTGCATTCTCTAATATTAACACTGCCAGCGGTGTGATTGAATATGGTGCCGCGGCAGGCGTTTCGGATGCATTGGTTGCTGAAGCCCGGTTTTTCCGCGCATTCGACTACTTTCTCTTAGTACAAACTTATGGTGGCGTACCTTTAGATTTGGGAGCAGGAATATTGAAATTTAATACTTCTACTTCGAGAACCTCTGTGCGTGACAGCGTAACGACAGTTTATACCAAAGCGATCTTTCCCGATCTGTTGTTAGCGGTAAACAATTTGCCTGATGCCGGGCGTGTTACCGGAGGTGTTACTAAAACGGCTGCCCGTTTGTTTTTGGCAAAAGCTTACTTGACCTATGGATGGTGGCTCGAAAATCCAAACAACATTCCTACTTATCCGATATGTGACCGAACCGATCCTGATGGACACAATGCCGCTTGGTATTATCAAGCAGCATACGATATGGCAACTGCGGGCATTACTAATGCTGGTACAAATTTCGGTTTACAAGCCACATTTTATGATGTGAATGTAGCTACGAATGATCGCAATAATGAAATTGTGTTGTACGCAGACCACACTCAGACAAGCGATACCTACAATGGTGGTAGCCTTAGTTATAGTACAGGAGGATTCTCTACCGATAATTTTGCCAGTTGGTTTGAGCAGTTTAGTTATCCGACCATTACCAGTTCTAAAACCAATACTGCATGGAACGGTGGGAATTCTGTTCAACGTGAAGCAGCACAGTGGGGAGGACGTCCTTGGACGATGTTGGCTCCTCCTCATGGGGTATTTAAAAACACTTTTGCTGACAAATCAAATGACTCTCGCTATGATGGTACTTTTACAACTGTTTACCGTGGTAACTGGACGAAAGGTACTATTTCTCAAACGACAATGTATAATGCGAATTATCTGCCTGTTGCTGTGGGTGATCCAATAGTAAGTTTCTTATCCAAGGATACAACAGGTGTTGATTATTCGAATACGACATACAATAGTACTATTGGTGCAGGTGTATTACCCACAAGAGCCGATTTTGTGATAGAACCGAGTGCTATAAGCAGAATCTGTTATCCTGGTAATTGGAAGCTTGGCCCTTACCGCACCGACAACGGCACTGGATTGGGATCACCAAATGGTAGCAGTACCCGTCCTTTTTCTGTTGCTAAATTCTCTGAATTATTTTTTATTGCTGCAGAAGCAGCTGTGAAGGGGGCAAATACGACAGCTGTAACCGGTACATATGCAAATGATGGCACAGCCAAAGGATTGATTAATGTGATTCGTGCACGTGCAGGCAAATGGCGATTTAGCAATGCTGAAAATGTTACCAAGGTACAAGATCATAGCGCAGCTATGATAGCTGCCACACCTTCGACCATTGATATTAACTATATTTTGGCAGAACGTTCGCGCGAATATTTCGGAGAAGGATATCGCTGGTTGGATTTGGTACGCACGCAAAAGTTGATAGAACTGTCTAGCTCTTTTGTTATTTGTGGTAATACAACAACCAAGAGCATCTGGAAAAGCCATGTGCCGGAGACATTTACACGTACGATATTGCCCGGTTACTATTTACGCCCTATTCCAACAAGCCAGTTAGATGGCATGGACGGAACCGCTGCTGAAAAGAAGGCTTATCAAAATCCGGCTTATCAATAATAGACTCATCATTAAGCAACTTGTGTTTGTTTAATTAAATAATGGCTGATTGGGATTAACTAATAATCTATCCCAATCAGCCTGTTTTTCTAAAATTGCTGGTTGTTCAAGAGTAAATGGCTAATAAATTCCATCGTCAACTTCTTTTCACAATAAATTTAAATGAAAGTCTTTAATCCCCGAATAATGCCCACAGCGTTACCTCTCACTATTGCCATATTTTTAGTAATTGCAGGCGAGAATAAAATCTTACAATTAACATTTAAAAATAGCATAATATTAACTATTGGTAAATGGAAAATCATTTTTGATACGATGCGGAGAAATTGACAATTCCAAGTCGTAAAGCTAGTACTATTCCCTCAAAAAAATATCAAGAGAATTCGTCAAGGATGGTTCTCGACATGATGTTCAATATATTCTTTTGGCGATTCACCGAAGAAGTCCTTAAATGAATCTGAAAAATGAGATAAGTTTGAAAATCCTGTAGTGTATGCTACTTCTGATATATTAATTTTTTTACTAATCAGTAATTTGGCGGCTTGCTTGAGTCTAATACTTCGTATGAAGTCACGTGCAGACAAATTTGTTAGTTCTTTTAATTTACGATATAAATGCACACGGCTTAAGCCCACTTCTTGTGCAAGCATTTCAACATTCAGTTCCGGGTTTGATATATTTTCGTTGATAACTTTAATTATTTTTTCCATGAGAGTATCATCGTTTGATTTTATTTGTATTTCTGATATTTTTTCATCAATCTTCTCTCTGTTTTCAAACCTACTTGAAATACGTTTACGGTTTTCAAGCAGATTCTCTATAGATTTTTGTAAATAATCTGTACTGAACGGTTTAGGAATGTATGCATCTGCACCTGTTTCTAGTCCAGTCATTTTATCTTCGATTCCTGTTTTTGCGGTTAGTAAAATTACTGGTATATAATTTATGTTGATATTCTGTTTAATCTTCTTACATAGCTCTATTCCGTCCATTACAGGCATCATGACATCGCTTATAACTAAGTCATAATGTTCAGTGAGTAATTTATTTAGGGCTTCCTTACCGTCTCTACAGGTTTCAATGCTATACGTTTCACATAGTTCATCATGTATGAATTTTCTCATTTCATCTTCATCGTCTATCACTAATATTCGACTATTGGTCTTGGGCTTCGCTTTCGATGATATTGTTGTCCCATTCAATAATATATTTGCATTTTCAATAGAATGTTCTTCATTGTCAATCGCAATTTCTTCCGGTTCTAAATGATCACAACCTAGAGGAATGCAAATACTGAAACTGCATCCATTTGTACTGTTATTATATGCATTGATAGTGCCATGATGTAAGTGAACAAGTTTCATTGCTAAGTTTAGTCCGATTCCAGTGCCGTAATTCGAACTGGCATTTGGATTGTTGATTTGATAAAATCTTTCAAATATGCGGTTGATTTTATTTGGATCAATTCCGATTCCAGTATCAGAGATTGATATTTCTATATATTTGTCTAAAGGATGATGTGCATTTTTGTTTTCTCCTGTTGACAGGTTTATTGTAATAGTTCCTCCTTCAGGGGTATATTTGAATGCATTTCCAACAATATTAAGTATTATTTTATCAAAATTGTTTTTATCAATCCATGCTGTAATTGTTTCCTCATTATGCAACAGCTGCATCGTGATTTGTTTACTTTTAGCAAGGTAGGTGAAATTGTGCATGAGTTCGTTTATGTATGTAACTAAATCTATTTTGCGAAAGGTTAGGTGTAGTTGTCCTTTATCTAATTTTCGCAAATCCATTATTTGATTTATGAGTCGCAATATTTGTTGGGAATTTCGAAATATCATTTCGTATGTATCTTTTAGTTCAGGATATTTATTGGTTTTCAATAGTTTTTCAATAGGGTTTATAATTAATGTCATAGGAGTTCGTATATCATGTGAGATATTTATGAAAAATTGAAGTTTCGATTCATTTATTCTTTCAGCTTCTTGTATCTGTAAATACTTTCGCTTGTTACGTATTTGCATTTGAGCATAGTTGAAACTAAAATATCCTATACAGAAAAGTATAAACAAATACAATAGATATGCTTCTCCAGTTTGATACCATTCAGGACGAATAATAATATCTACTTTTACAGGGAATGAAGCCACATCATGGTCAATGGCGCGAGCGATGAAATTATGTTTACCGGGTTTTAGTTCAGAAAAAGTAACTTGATTAATTCCTGGGCGCATACTGATCCATTCGGAATTGTCATCTAACTTATATTGATAAGTAATGCGGTTAGGATTACTGAAGTTCATAGCAGATAACTCTATAGAAAAAGTATTATCACGATGAGCTAAATTAAATTCTTTTGCATCGTAAATAGATGTATTGATGATATTTCGACTTCCTGATTTATCACCCATTCTTACAGCATGATTTGCGATGTAGAAGTTAGTGATCATAAGATGCATTACGCTGTTCTGATTAGTAATTTGTCCTGAGTAAAAGGTGGTGATTCCATATATACCTCCGAAGAATAGTTTGCCGTCTTCACAATTGAATGAAGCCCCTCTTGTGAATTCATTTCCTTGGATGCCGTCTCCGTCAAAATAATTAGTAAAACTGTTGTCCCGAGGATCGAATTTCGATAACCCATTGTGAGTACTGATCCAAAGTGTTTTTCCGTTTCCTGCTTGAATGCCACATATTACATTATTAGGTAATCCATTTTGTGTGGTGAAGTGTTTTATTGCATGTTTGCGTGGAGTGATTATATAGATTCCATCGGTAGTTCCGACCCAGATATTCGATTCAGAGTCTTCATGCAGACAGTAGATCGTTCTTTTCGGTAGCAGATTATTTGTTCTATATAATGAAATGAAACTTTTTCTTTTTGAATCATAACATGATAATCCGGAACAAGTCCCGATCCAGATATTTCCTTTATGGTCCATTAGTAAAGCATTAATCCAATTATTACATAGTTGGTTCTCTGTGGGAGCCGGTTCATCGTGTGTGGTGTAATAGTGTTGAATCTTGTGATTATTTAAATTATATAGGTAAATGCCATTTCTATATGTCCCAATCCATAGATTGTTATTCTTATCTTCATTGAGGCAATAGACTGTGTTGTTTTTAAGTAAAGGCAAGTAATTGCAGCTTCCTGAGTTGGTGTTGATATTGGCTAGACCATTGAAAAATGATCCTCCCCATAAATTGTGATGGCTGTCTTTGAAGATACAAATTAAGGTGTTGGGAAATGAAGTTATATTCTCCTGGGAAAAATGCTTTATTTGCTTTCCATTATCGTCAATACCATATAATCCGTCATTGTCTGTGCCAATCCATGTGATATGCTGATAGGAATCTTTGTATATAGACATAACGCACCCTGTACCGATTGTATTTTTCTGAGGGGATTTGCAACCGATATAATCAAATTTGTTTTTCTGAGTTGGGATCATTATTGTTCCTTTTTCAAAGATTCCTAACCAAAGGTTGTGATCTCTGTCAAATATTAGTGAGTGAACTTTGCTATGTTCTAAGTCATAAATAGTATTGTATATAGGGTAGTTTTCAATACATTGTTTTTGCTCATTGTATTTTTTAATTCCTTGTCCGTCAGTGCAGATAAATATATTTTTATCCGCAGGCCGTTCAAGTGTCTTGATATTTAAAAATTTGCCAATATAATTGACAGGGATAAATGTACCGGTAGCAGCATCAAGCCTGAAGAGACTTCCTGAGAAAGATGAAACGAGCAGGTTCCCCTTCCGGTCTTCATTAATTGATGTGATATTGTTGTCGGTAAAGTCATTGAAAATCTTATGATAGATTATTCTTTTTGCTCGAGAGTCATATTTGAAAAGACCTCGATTTTCAGTACCTATCCATATACAGCCATTATGATCCTCGTATAAGCAATTGATATAGTCCGTATGGATTATATTCGATATATCCTGTCTTAAAAAAGATTTATTGTCCGGTGATATTGTGATGAGACCTTGTCCGGATGTAGCGACCCATATATTTTTGTCTCTTGATTCAATAATAGATTGAATGTATGGTGTGATTCTTTTTTTGTTTTTGTAAAGATTGAATTCAGTGAAATTATCAGAGGCTCTATTATAGCGCAATAATCCGGATGAGCTTCCTATCCAGAAACGATTCATATGATCTTCTAATACTGTTTGTACATAATTTATTTTAAGTGATAATGGATCTTTGTTTTCATGACGGTAAATAGTAAATTTATTCCCGTCAAAGCGGTTAAGCCCATCTTCTGTAGCTATCCAGACGAAACCCTTGCTGTCTTGATATATTTGGTTGATCAAACTACTTGATATTTCTTTATCGGATGTATAGAACCTCTCAGGTTGAGCATCTAGAGATAACGAAATAACGAATATGAGTAGTATCGCAAATAAGGTTGTTGAATGTTTCATAGTAATATACGGATTTATATAGCAAAGTTAGTTTTTTTCTCTGATGTAACATTCATAATAAATAAAAATATGCCCTGATAATAGTCTATGTAACATATGAAAAAGTTTATGTTACAAAATTCATGCATAATGTAACTTATCTTCAATGACATGCAACTTAAGAAAAGCGTAGATGTCAAATTATAGATTACATTTGCATAAATAATTTGTTAAACATGAGAAACATAATAGGTTATATCATTCTAATTATCTGCTGCCTGCCTCTAAGAGTGTTTGCCGTCAAGCATTTTATTAGATTTGATGCATCTAGTGGGTTTAATCTAATAGAAGAGGGGCATCCTTGTTCTATATTAGTAGACTCGAAGGATGATTTAGGTGTTTTGAGTATTGCAGAGTGGTTGCAAAAAGATATTAAATGTGTGGATGGTGGTGAAGCTCCAATAATTCAGAGCCAAATTGCAGCACAAAAATATATTATTGTTGGAACGTATAATAAGAACAAGTATATTTCAGAATTCATTAAACGTGGGTTGATTAATAAGGCTGATCTTATAGGAAAGTCTGAAAAATATATAATTACGACTGTTTCAAATCCAGTTAAAGGAATTAAAAGTGCCTTGGTTATTGTAGGAAGTGATAAGCGAGGGGCTATATATGGAATGTTGGAATTGTCTCGGCAAATGGGTATTTCTCCGTGGCACTATTGGGCGGATGTTCCTGTTCAAAAACAGTTGAATGTATCAGTTGCTCCCGGTATTTATTCAGATAGCGAACCAGCTGTAACGTATCGAGGAATCTTTTTAAATGATGAGGCGCCGTCATTAACGGGCTGGGCAAATAAGACTTTTGGAGGATACAATCATCTATTTTATGAAAAGGTATTTGAGTTGATACTTAGGTTGAAAGGAAATTTCATGTGGCCTGCCATGTGGGATGCAAAATTTTATGATGATGATCCTCAAAATTCAATATTGGCAGATCGATATGGCATTATCATGGGTACATCTCATCACGAACCAATGGCACGCGCTCATAAGGAGTGGAGAATGTATGGTAAAGGACCTTGGAATTATCAAACAAATGCGGCTGTACTTGATACATTTTGGACTCATGGAATAGAGCGGATGAAGAATACCAGTGATATTGTGACAATAGGTATGCGTGGAAATGGGGATGAACCAATGAGCAGTGGCAGTAACATCGCTTTATTGGAAAAAATTGTAAAACGTCAGCGAGAAATAATAGCTAAAGTTACTGGTAAATCAGCTTCTCAGACTCCTCAAATGTGGGCGTTATATAAAGAAGTGCAGGATTACTACGATAAGGGTATGAGGGTACCGGATGATGTAACGTTGTTATTTAGTGATGATAATTGGGGGAATATAAGAAAATTGCCCAATCTAAATTCTAAACCAAGAAAAGGTGGTTATGGGATATACTATCATGTAGATTATGTAGGTGACCCTAGAAATTACAAATGGTTAAATGTGACACAAGCTGCGAGAATGTGGGAGCAGCTGAATCTTACATATGAGTATGGTGTTCGCAAGATGTGGATACTGAATGTCGGGGATCTTAAGCCTATGGAATATCCAATTAGTCTTTTTATGGACATGGCCTGGAATCCTTCATGTTTGTCTGGTGATTCACTCTCGGCTTATTCTGTAAAATGGTGTGCAGAGCAATTTGGGCAAGAATTCGCAAAAACTGCAGCTGATCTATTGACACGTTATACAACTTATAATCATCGCGTAACTCCTGAATTATTGAATGATACAACTTATAATTTACATAATTATAATGAGTTCGCACGTGTTACTCAAGATTATGTTTTGCTTGAACGTGATGCTTTGCGCTTGTCTCAGAAAATTCCTTCTGAATCGAAAGATGCATTTGATGAGTTGATACTTTTCCCGATTCAAGCTTGTGCTAATTTGTATGAATTATATTATTCTGTTGCGATGAACAAAGACTTAGCATTGAAGGAAGATCGTAATGCTAATTTCTGGGCGGATAAGGCTCGTCAATGCTTTGAACGTGATTCATTATTGGCAATACATTATAATAAGGAGATAGCGAATGGAAAATGGGATCATATGATGGATCAAACTCATATCGGTTATACTTATTGGCAGCAACCGGAAAAGAATAGTATGCCTGCCGTTGTAACAGTTGGTTCAGATTCAACATCAGTATATGTAGAGCATAATGGTTATTTGTCAATTGAAGCAGATCATGCTACAGCGAAGGTTGGATCCGATTGGTATACAATTCCCGATTTTGGTAAAACATTAAGTGGAGTCACTACAATGCCGGTAACGAAGCAACCTGATGCAGAAATGTATTTGGAATATAAATTCAAAACAGATTATAATGGACAGATATCTTTGCACTTATTACTGGCCCCTACATTAAATTACAATGATAATAAAGGATTGCGCGTAGCCGTTTCGATTGATGGAGGAAGCGAACGAATTATTAATTATAATGCTAAGTATACAGATAATCAATGGCGTAAATGGGTGGCAAATGCTATTATAGACAATGTTTCAGAATGGACGATAGATAGAAGAGAGAATCACGTCTTGAAAATTAGATTTTTAGATCCGGGCATTGTGCTGGAGAAAGTAATGCTTGATATGGGAGGTTTAAAGCCATCATATTTGGGAGCTCCAGAAAGTCCATGTAAATAAAAGTTGGATAATGAAAAATAATACAATGAAAGAACAAACTCAAAAGGTGTCAATGACCGAGAAAATCGGTTATAGTATGGGAGATGGATCAGCAAATTTGGTATTCCAAATGATGATGATGTTTCAACTATTTTTTTATACGGATGTATTTGGTATTAAAGCAACAGCTGCAGGAATGATATTATTGGTGGCTCGTGTCTTTGATGCATTTGTTGATCCGCTAGTTGGAATTTTATCTGATCGCACAGAAACAAAGTGGGGAAAATACAGACCATGGATTTTATGGACGGCTATTCCATTTGCTCTTTTCTTTGTATTGTCATTTTCTACTCCGGATTTAAATGAGCGTGGAAAAATCATTTATGCAGGTGTGACATATATAATGTTGATGAGTATTTATTCTTTTAATAATACTCCTTATTCTTCATTGGGAGGTGTAATGACTAGTGATATAAAAGAAAGAACAAGTATATCTTCCATCCGTTTTGTTACTGCGACTATTGCAACATTTATTGTTCAGGGATTGACATTGCCGTTGGTAGCTAAATTCGGTCAAGGTGATGCTGCAAAAGGATGGCATACTACTATCACGTTGTTCGCTATTGTTGGTATCGTATTATTTATAATAACCTTCTTTACAACCAAGGAACGTATTAAGCCTATCAAAAATCAAAAGACAAGCATAAAGCAAGATTTTAAAGACTTGGTGGGAAGTCGCCCTTGGAAGGCAATGTTTGTGTTAACCATATTTTTGTTTACGACATTGGCGATGTGGGGAAGTAGCATGTCCTATTATTTTAATTATTATGTAGATAAAAATGCCTTGTATGCTTTCTTGAAAGCTTTTGGATTGGTGTCATCTTCTGATGCGGGAATCATGCATAGTATACTTAGTGCTTTCGGATTGATAGTAGTTGCAGATCATAGCAATGTTTTTGCTGTTGGCTATAGTCTTTTCAATATGGTAGGACAGATTATGACTTTGATTGGTGTCATTACATTGAGCGGATGGCTAAGTGGCATATTTGGGAAACGGAATGTTTTTGTTGTTGGTTTGACATTTACAGCCATGTTTACAGCCATGTTTTATCTTGTGGGCTGTACGAGCATCACGTCAATGTTTATTATTAATATATTGAAGAGTTTATCCTATGCCCCAACAATACCGTTACTTTGGGCAATGATGGGAGATGTGGCTGATTTTAGTGAATGGAAATATAATCGTCGCGCAACCGGATTTACTTTTGCAGGTATAGTATTTGCTTTGAAAGCAGGATTAGGACTTGGTGGAGCAATTTGTGGCGTAATTGTTGATAGTTTTGGTTTTATTCCCAATGCGACACAGAGCACAACTGCTATTCTTGGAATTCGATTGAGCTCTAGTTTGATCCCATCAATAACCTTTGTTATAGGCGTTGTAGCTTTATGTTTTTATCCTATTACGAAAAAGAGTAATGAAGATATACAAAAAGATTTGTCTGAAAGGAGGAGTGTTGCAGAATGAAATCAAAAATATATTTAGGCGTTTCAGCTTTAACTTTGATTCTATTGGCCGGTTGTAAATCAGTGTCAGATCTATCTTTAAAAAAAGCATTGAAAGAAGATTTTCTTATAGGGGTTGCGGTAAACACTCATCAGACAGATGATCGTGATTCAAAAGATGGCAAACTGATTTGTAAGCATTTTAATTCAATAGTTGCCGAGAATTGTATGAAGAGCGAAGTCATCCATCCTGATCAAAATCGTTATAACTTTGAGCAGGCCGATAAATTTGTTGAATTTGGTCAAAAGAACAAGATGCAAATTATGGGACATGTGCTTATTTGGCATTCTCAACTTTCTCGGTGGTTTTGTGTAGATAATGAAGGTAAAACGGTGAGTCGTGATACATTAATAAATAGAATGCGTGATCATATTCAGACGATAATGCGACATTACAAAGGGAAGATTAAGGGATGGGATGTTATAAATGAGGCTTTTGAAGACGATGGCTCTTATCGCCAAACCCCCTTTTATCAAATTATTGGTGAAGATTATATTCCTCTTGCTTTTGAATTCGCACATGAGGCTGATCCAGATGCAGAATTGTATTATAATGATTTCTCGATGTTTAAGTCGAAAAAATGTGATGCGGTAGTTAGAATGGTGAATAAGCTAAAAAATAGAGGAATCCGTATTGATGCTGTAGGTATGCAAGGGCATTATTTAATTAATGATCCGAGTATAGATGAAGTTGAAACTAGCATTGTTAAGTTTGCAGCATCGGGAGTTAAAGTAAATATCACTGAGTTTGATTTGTCTGTACTTCCTTTGCCAGAGCATTATGGAGGCGCAGATGTGAATAGTAGATTAGATTATAATAAAAAATATAATCCTTATGCTAATGGTATTCTTTCTGACTCCATGGCTTTACGTTGGGACAAAAAAATGCTTGATTTCTTTAAGATGTTTCTCAAGCATAAGGATTGTATGGAGCGGGTTACTATGTGGGGATTAAATGATGGGGAGAGTTGGAAAAATAACTGGCCTATTCCCGGACGTACAGATTTCCCTTTGTTGTTTGATCGGAATGATAATCCGAAACCTGTAGTAAAACAAATTATTGATATCGCAAAACATTATTAAAAAGAGTGGTTTATGAATAAAGCTAGATACATTTTCACGACAGATTACATGGCTGATCCGGCTGTGCATGTTTTTGATGGAAAGTTGTTTATTTATCCCAGTCATGATTGGGAAAGTGGGATACCGGAGAATGATAATGGAGATCATTTCAATATGAAGGATTATCATGTTCTCACGATGGTGGACATCAACAATGAAGCGAAGGATGGGGGAGTCATATTGAGATTGGAAGATATTCCTTGGGCTGGTCGTCAGTTGTGGGATTCAGATGTTGTTTATAAAGATGGAAAGTATTATTTGTATTTTTCAATGAAAGATAAGAATGATATTTTCCATATAGGCGTAGCGGTCGCATCAACTCCTTATGGTCCCTTTGTCCCTCAGAGTGATCCTATAAAAGGAAGTTATAGTATTGATCCTTGTGTTTTCAAGGATGATGATTGTAGCTGTTATCTTTATTTTGGAGGTTTATGGGGTGGGCAATTACAACGTTATCGTAGTAATAAGGCATTAGAGTCCGCGATTCTTCCAGAAGGAGATGAACCTGCACTTTGTGCTAAAGTTGTAAAGTTAAGTTCTGATATGAAAGAATTTGCTGAGGAACCTAAGGATATAGAGATTGTAGATTCAAATGGAAAGTTGTTAAAAGCGAATGATCCACATCGTTTTTTTGAAGCTTCATGGATGCATAAATATAATGGAAAATATTATTTTTCATATTCAACAGGAGATTCTCATTTCTTATGTTATGCTATAGCCGATAATCCTCAGGGTCCATTCGTTTATCAGGGCGTTATTTTAAGTCCTGTGGTTGGGTGGACAACACATCACAGTATAGTAGAATATAAAGATAAATGGTATTTGTTTCATCATGATTGTGTCCCATCAGATGGAAAAACATGGCTTCGTAGTTTAAAGGTATGTGAGTTGAATTACGATGATCAAGGGCACATTATCATGATTGATGGTCAAGAAAATTCATAGGTGTTAATCTATAGGTGGTTTGGGTTACCTGACGGTGGTTCTTATTCGTGGTGATAAGGGCCACCGTTTAATATAGTCATAGCTCGATAAAGTTGTTCTATAAATACCAATCTTACCATTTGATGCGAGAATGTCATTTTAGATAATGAAACTTTCTCATTGCATTTCTCATATACAGCTTGTGAGAATCCATAAGGTCCTCCAATAACAAAAATTAGTCGTTTACCGACATTTACCATCTTCTTTTCCATCCAATATGCAAAATCAATGGAACGCATTTCTTTTCCGTATTCGTCCAGTAAAACAATGTAATCACCAGGTTGGAATGATTTCAAGATGAGTTCTCCTTCTTTTTCCTTTTGTTGATCCATACTTAAATTGCGAGTATTTTTGATTTCAGGTATGACCTGCATTTCAAAATTTATGAAATGTTTAGTACGTTCAATATAGTCGTTGATTGCGGTGATGTAATGCTTTTCTACAGTTCGCCCTACAACGATTAATACAATTTTCATCTTATTTCCTGTTTATTACTTCGCAAAATTACGGAAATATATATAACTTTGCAAATAATAATGAGGTTGTACTGACCTTTTAAACAATGAATTATGAGTGAATTATTATCTACGGATGAATTAATAGACAGATTAATCGATTTGGCTTTTGCTGAAGATGTTGGTGATGGTGATCATACAACCCTTTCATGCATTCCTGCTTCAGAAATGGGACGTCAAAAAGTTTTGATAAAAGAACCCGGTATTTTGGCAGGAGTGGAGATTGCAGAAAAGATATTTCATCGGTTTGACTCGGATTTGAAGATTGAAGTTTTTATGCACGATGGAGATAAAGTGGTACCGGGAGATGTGCCTATGGTTGTATCTGGTAAAGTACAGTCACTGTTGCAGACAGAAAGGCTGATGCTTAATGTAATGCAACGTATGAGCGGTATTGCCACGATGACTCATCATTATGTTGAACGCCTGAAAGGAACTAACACTCGTGTGCTTGATACGCGTAAGACAACTCCGGGAATGCGCATGCTCGAAAAGATGGCAGTGAAAATCGGAGGAGGATGCAATCATCGTATTGGATTGTTTGATATGATATTGCTTAAAGATAATCATGTAGATTTTGCAGGTGGTATAGCAAATGCCATCGAACGAGCTAAAACCTATTGTCAGGCAAAGGGGAAGAAATTAAAAATAGAGATTGAAGTACGTAATTTTGATGAACTTAATCAAGTGTTGGCGGTTGGTGGAGTGAATCGCATTATGCTTGATAATTTTAGTATTTCGGATACAACGAAAGCCGTAAAACTTATTGATCATCGTTATGAAGTGGAATCATCAGGAGGTATCACTTTTGACACACTTCGTGATTATGCAGAATGTGGAGTCGATTATATTTCAGTCGGAGCACTTACTCATTCCGTTAAAGGTTTAGATATAAGTTTTAAAGCTTGCTGATATAACTAATATATTAAGATGGAGTTTCAGAAGATTCTCCATCTTCTTTTATTGGTATCGTCACATTAAAAGTCGTTCCTATACCTATTTTAGAATTAACAGCAATAGTTCCTTTTAGGTGGTTAATGATCGTTTTGCAAATTGATAATCCGATTCCAGCACCTTGTACATAGTTATTTACTTTATAAAAACGCTCAAAGATCTTTTCTATTCGATCTTGTGGTATTCCGATACCGGTATCTTCAATAAATATATTAACGTTATCGTTTTCAACCTTGTAACCTATCGTAATAAATCCTTTCTTTGTGAACTTTTGTGCATTCGTTATTAAATTTGTGAGTACTTGCTTTAGTCGTTCCCGATCAGAAAAGAGCTTTATATTGTTTTCAGGGAATTTTTCTATTATTTGAACTTCATTGTTTTTATCTAGCAGGCGAGAGTTTATTACTTCTAAAATCAATATGCTTAAATCGAATTCCGAAAAGAAAAGTTCGGTAGCTCCGCTTTCTATGGACGAAAGGTCTATCAAATCGTCAATCAAAGCCAATAACGTTTGACAATTACTATTAATGATTGAAATGAAAGATTCTATTTCACCTTTACTGTATGAATGTATATCTGATAGGATAGCAGAGAAACCGACAATAGAGTTGAGCGGAGTACGAATCTCATGGCTCATATTTGCCAAGAATTCAGTTTTTAATTTATCGCTTTGCATCGCTCTGTCTCTGGCGCTGATTAATTCTTGCTCTCTGTCTTTAAAGTTTTGTATACATTGGCATATTCCTAATAGATTTGTAGAAAGCTTATTATCGTTCGAAAATTCAGAGAAATCAAATTTCCACCATTCATAGATTCCCTCATTGTTCTTTAATCTCAGTTCAATAGATGATGTTTTCTTTGAAGGTGTATATCTTTTGTTCTCTTTCTTTGTTAGTATCTCTCTTGCAAATCGTTGATCATCAGAATGTACACACTCATTGATAAAATCACTAAACGTCATGGATGAAGAATGACTTTGCAATCCTAATAAATTAAGGAAGCCTGTAGAAAAATAAAGTTGTTTTATTGTTCTATCAAATTTGTATGTATAGATTTTTCCAACTCTCATTGCTAAAGTAAGCCAATTATTCATGATAAGTTCATCTGTCGTGTTTCTGAAGCTTATGATGATTCCATTGCTTAAGGGACCTTTTTTTATGAGAGTGAAGTCACCACTTATCGGAAATGAAGTGTTAGAGCATTTTATTAGCATGAAACTTTGTGGAGGAATACTTATATTTTTGTCTTTACCGTTTATTGCATTGAGCATTATTGGTAGTATGTTTTGTCTTCCGCATATGATTTCCATAAATTCATTTATGGGTTTATCAATTGCATACTCATCTTTTACTCCAAAGGGTATTTGCATTAAATTGAGGGCCGTGTGATTTATCAGATGGATTTGATTATTTTTATTTAATGAAATAACCCCAAATAAGATTGAATTGAAAATGCTTTCAAAATCATTTCGTTGTTCTAGTAATGCATTTTGTGTGATGACCATCATTTTCCTTTGTGAGTCGTTCTTGATTCGATTCATTATGTAGATTAATGATAAGATCAATGCCATAAATAATAGAGATGAGACAATAATCAATAGAGTGAAATACTTTTCACTCAAAAGCTCATTTATGATTACAGCATCTTTGGGTATAAGATCTTTAGTGCAATGGAAATATTTAATTTGTTTCCAATCACAAGCTAATATTTTATTTGTTTTTAATGAGTCTTTTATGTGACTGTGTTTAAAGAACAGTGCAGTTCTCGTTCCGGCATTATATCCTAAATCGTACTCTTTTTCAGAATATGTTGCGAAAGCACCATTGGGCACTGCGTTTATGTTTGTTGATATACAAGGACAGGCTGCAAGTCTCATGATCCATTTTATATTTTGGTTATAAAGTGGAACAAGTAATACGTCATCTCTTATGTTGATATTGAATCTCAGTAGTTTGACTATTTTAGCCGCTATCTTATCTGAAATATTAATAAATTTTAGTTTGTAGTCAGGATTCCTTTTGTGGAAAATCATCCATTGTCGTATGAATTTTGAGAAAGCCGCATTGCCTAGAGCTCCATTTTCAGAAGTAACAATAAATGTCTTTCTTTTGGGGAAAATCTTTTTTGATATATTCATTAATGTAATGAAGTCTTGCGATTCCTGTTTCCCGGAAATATTTGGGTAATGTGCCAACAACGGGTAATTAGGATATTTTACAGAGGAGTAGATCGTTGGTATTTTATGGGCAACTGGAGAATTGCATGCCATCAATGAATAGGTAGCCTCGTCTCCGAAAGTTGCGATAATATCACTTTGCCACTTATTGGCTCTTTGAAGTATCCTTCGCATGATAAATTCTTCTGAATCTTTTTCCCAGAACCATGAATTTAGATATTCAGTATGAATGTCAGCTTCTAATCCTTGTTCTTTGAGTCCATCATTGAAACCTTTTAATAATTCTGAATTCCAATAGTTTTGTTCTTCATAAGATTGTATAAAGGTTATTTTATACTTCCTGGCAGATTGAGCTGGAATTGCAAAATAAAATAGGATAAAAAGGTTACATAATATATAAAGATATTTACGAATCATTATTATCATTGTTTTTATACAAATATAGATAAGATTTTCCCCTTTGCAAAAAAAAAAATATCTATTTTCGTAAAAAAAAAGAGAAAGCCATGCAGCATTTGTCTAACTTTTCAGTTATAAGTAATATATCGTGAAGTTAATTCGCAAAACACAAAGTAAATTGGATGATGAGAGTGATCTTGTAAATCAATGTAAAGCGGGGAATAATTCTGCGCGCAAAGATTTGTATCTCAGATATTCAAAACGATTACTTGTTGTATGTTATCGTTATTGTGGCGATGTGGATTTGGCTCACGACCTCTTGCATGATGGGTTTATCAAGATCTATTTAATGATAAACAGCTTTGAATGGAGAGGAGATGGCTCTTTGGAATTGTGGATGAGACGAGTGGTTGCAAATGTTTGCTTGGATTATTTGTCAGCTCAAAAGAAACGTTATGAAATTGAACTGACAGATGATGACGGAGCAATAGTTAGCGAAGAAGATCCAGAAATGATTGACAATGATAGTGCGAATCAATTATCTGAAGATCAATTACTAGGATTTATCGCAGATTTGCCGGAAGGGTATCGTATGGTATTCAACTTATATGTGTTTGAAAAGAAATCTCATAAGGAAATTGGTACTTTACTTGGTATTAATGAACATTCGTCTACATCTCAGTTACACAGAGCAAAATGTATGTTAGCGAAAAGAATAAATGACTTTATCAAAAATGAAACAAAAGAATGATCAAATAATTGATTTCTTCTCTTCTCGATTAGAGAACGCTGAAATGCCATTGAAACGTGATTTATGGAGCGAGTTGGAAAAAGAACTGCCTTGTAAGTCTCAACATAGATTGGTTCCTTTTGTATGGGCTAGTATTGCCGCTGTTTCCGTGATAGTGGTTGCTATGGGAATAACTTTAGTGATGCATCATTCAATAAATAGCACCGTTCCATTAAATGCCGAATCTCATGGCGTGGAATCTCCGGAAAAGAGTGTCTCTAAGTCTAATTTGGTTGCGGAGACCTCAAGTAAGCCTATGGTTGTTAAAGATGTACATCAAAAAGCGGCTATGGGTAAGGCTAAAAAAGGAGACAATATTCAAGCGGATGATTCAATGGTGCACGTCACCGTTACCATTCGCCAAGTTGAGTATGGAATGATGTCGCATGCAAATAACAATAATAATTCTCTTCGACAAAGTACTTTGTTAGCAGATGCTAGTAATCGGAGCGAAATGCCGGAGGAAGATGTAAAAGTGCAATCAAATGTAGAAACTCCTGCTTCATCATGGGCGGCGACTGCATATCTATCAGCACACGAAGATGAGAATCTAATTTACGGAGTTGGCATTGAGAAGAAAATTTCTAATAGATTCTCTTTAGTTTCCGGAGTCACTTATTCAACAGCAGATATAAAAGATCAGCATAAGGTGCAAAAGTTTCTAGGCATACCGTTAAAACTTAAGTATGACATCTTAGATAAAGGGCGTTTATCTCTTTATTCTGAAGCGGGTTTGAACGTAGATCAATGTGTCCATAATGGAAGTAATACAAATGTTTCGTTACTTGCATCACTTGGTATTCAATATAAAGTAGGGAAAAACATAAATATTTACACGGAACCTGAAATAGCTTATAATGTGGACAATCAATCATCAATCGTCACAGACAAAGGGCAGCATTTGTTCTCTCCGGGAATATCTTGTGGCATTAGATTAGATTATTAACCAATTAAAGAAGGTACCATGAAACATATAACCTATTTTATCCTGATTACAATCATCTTGGCGTTTACCGGATGTAAGCATGATAAGGTTGATTTCAATAATCCGGATGTCAGTACGTTTGTTGCTCAATTGAAGGCCGGGACTTATCAAACCAAAGGACCGAGCGGTTTTGTTGAAGTACCACGTTTTACCAAAGCTGATATTCCTGAACTGATGAAATATGTTACTGATATGAGTACAATAAAAGATTTTCCTCTTCCTCCAAATTCGATCTATATGCATGCCGGTAAGTTCAGATTAGGTGAGTGTATTATGTGGATTATAGAGAGTGTTCGTAGAGGAGGGAGCGCATCAGAGGGATGCCAATTGGTTCGCGCCTCCTCACATCATGGTGAAAGCCTTATTTTGAGCGACAAAGAAATGAAAAAGGTTGCCCATCTTTATCGGGATTGGTGGAGCTCCGTTCTATTTAGAAACGGTAACTCCTTAGCAAATCTTTATAGTCATAGTCCGCTTGATAACACAGAATATATATGGAATTAAACAACAACAAAACAACATTAATAATTCTTTTCTTATTACTCTTAAGTTTTTCAATAGGTAATGCCCAAGAAAAAAAAATCAGAATAAGGATGCCCAAAATACATAAGAAAGAGCATTTGAAGACGATTAATTCCGAGGCAGTAAAAGCTCTTAATTTAGGAGCACCGTTGAAACCATCTACATCTACACACGTGAGTGCCTATGATGTAGATGCTTTAACGGATGAATTATTAAAGCGTCAACGTTTGGAAAAAGCCGACTCCATTGGGGTTCGTCCTTTACTTGGATACTCAGCTTTCCGTGGATTTTATGAGTCTAATAAAACTGGACGCAAGATTACAGTAGATCCTAGTTGGCTTATGCCAAAAGACTTTTTTATAAATCTAAAGACAGATCGTATTACTTTGACTTCATCTATTCTGGCTACGATGAAAAGGTTTCCGGCTACTCGTCCAAAAATCAATGGCTTCAGATTCGGCATGGAGAATATACTTGAATCTATCTTTTGGAAAAAAGCTCCTGATCATTGGACTGCTTATTCAAAAAAAATCATTCCCACGTCTACTTGGCAAAATATACCTACATTGATGCCGGATAGTTTGGTGCGTTTACGAATGATTGTTTCTACAGGAATAGATTCAATGATTCGTAACTCGAATAAGAAGTATAAGATTGTTTACTTATTTTGTGCGGATAATTCAAAGCAAAAAGATAATTTTAAGAGAATAACATCTTATGTCTCAAACCACAAAGATTTATACTATTTCATTCCTATTTCCGATATAAAGAACGTAGCACCGGTTGCTCTTTATTTAAAGCGTCAAGGTTATTTTGACAATGCATACATAGTTGATCGACCAGAGGGAATAATGAGGTCGCTTGCTAAGATGTCTGATATGAAAAAGAGTTCGACTAGCCCAACCTTCTTTGTATTGGATTCTCAGAATAAAGTGGTTGCAGTCGGCAATGATTCTTCCTTTAATAATAGTGAGCTGGATATCACTCTTTCAAACCTAAAGTAAGTATCCTTTAGATGATAGAATTATGATAAAATGTCATTGACTGTGAGTGAGTTATATGACATTTCGTCTCCTTTTATGACAAATTGCCATTAGAATCGAATTGGTATCTCTTTTGTTCGTTTCTCATCAGTTATTTGAGATGAAAATTGAAGATAACGGTTAACATGTTTAATTTTAAAGATAGGAGATTTGAATTATGTTACCAGTAAGAAAAAATCAGAATTGGTTACCGGATGTATTTAATGATTTCTTTGACAATGATTGGATGGAAAGAGCGAATGCAACTGCACCTGCCATTAATATCCTTGAATGTGACAAAGATTATAGCGTAGAATTAGCTGTTCCAGGAATGAGCAAAGAAGATTTTACGGTTCGCATTAATGAAGACAACGAATTGGTTATTAGAATGGAACATAAAGAGGAGAAGAAAGAAGAATCGAAAGAAAATAAAAAGATTAATCGTTATTTGCGTCGAGAGTTCTCTTATTCTCAATTCCAACAAAACCTAATCTTGCCTGATGATGTTGATAAAGAGAAAATTGGTGCAAAGGTTGAGAACGGATTATTAATTGTCACGCTTCCCAAAGTTTCTCCTAAAGAAATAAAGAATGATGTCAAGGTTATAAACATTGAGTAATAGTCATTATGTAGATGATTATTTATTCCGGTATACCTGCCTCGCGAATCTGAACACGATTTAGAGGCGTTGAAAATAAACTGTGTCGGCAAAGAAATGAAATACTTTGCGGGCACAGTTTTTATATTATATGATCTTTGATAATTATCATTCACCATTCACAGTCCTTTGTTTATCGATGTATTAAGATGAACGAATGAAGGCACTTTTTCGTTTTGTGCCTTCATTTGCTCTCTGTTTATGAATGGCTTAATGAACCTATTCAGGATTCATTAAGCATTGTATCTCCAAGAGAAAGTCACTTGCTCATAAGCAATAATTCTGTGGATATTGATGGGCAAATGATCAGATACATGCCTGCTTTTTATCATCTCCTCAGCAGCAAAACTTATTTCTACGGATGTGGAAATGCTTTTCTACAACCGTAAAACATATGTGTCACATTCGTAGAAATGCTTTTTTACGGCCGTAGAAAATGAAAATGTTGCTTACGAACAGACAAAATGCATTATAGGAGTTTGTAAAATGTATACAGGGAGTAGATACATTTCACAATATGGGTTGGCATATTGTTCATTACGTATTGATACATTGGCCATACTAATGTATCTGCTGAACAGGTAAATGATTCGATGTTATTCTCAGCATTTTTCTATTGGAATAGCAAGAATAAACAAAGTTTTTTGTATGTTTGCAAAAGATTAATATATATACGAAATGGATTGTATATTTGCAAAAATAGCCGTCAAGATTGGTAGCAATGTACTTACAAGGAAAGACGGAACTCTCGATATTACAAGGATGTCTGCACTTGTAGACCAAATTGCAATACTTCATCATTTGGGCGTGAAAATTGTATTAATATCCAGTGGAGCGGTGGCTAGCGGACGTAGCGAGTTGCGCGTAAAGCATAAATTGGATGGTGTGAAACAACGCCAGCTTTATTCAGCTGTAGGGCAGGCTAAACTCATAAATCATTATTATGACTTATTTCGTGAACATCATATTCATGTAGGACAAATACTTACGACGAAAGAGAACTTTGCCACACGTCGCAGTTATCTTAATCAGAAAAGTTGCATGGAAGTAATGCTCGAGAACGGAGTGATCCCAATTGTGAATGAGAATGATACCATTAGTGTGACTGAATTGATGTTTACAGATAATGATGAACTAAGTGGAATGATTGCCAGTATGCTTGATATGCAAGCCCTAATCATTTTGAGTAATGTAGATGGCATTTATGATGGTCCGCCTAATCAAGCAACTTCTAAGATTATTTCAACGGTAGAACATGGTAAGGATTTAACTGATTATATTCAGACTGAGAAATCAGGATTTGGAAGAGGAGGAATGCTAACAAAGGCGTCAATAGCAAGTAAAATTGCGGATGAAGGCATCTCCGTGTATATAGCAAATGGGAGAAGAGATGACGTTCTGTTGGGCCTATTGACAGGCGTAGGAACACCTTGCACGCATTTCGTACCTTCGGAAGAAAGTGTGAGCAGTATGAAGAAATGGATTGCACATAGCGAAGATTTTGCAAAAGGTCGTATAAAATTAAATGAATGCGCCACCAGAACTGTACTTGGGGATAAGGCTGTGAGCGTCTTGTTTGTGGGAGTCATATCTATTGAAGGTGAGTTCGAAAAAGATGATTTGGTGAGTATTGATGATGTAAACGGCAAGCAAATCGGCATTGGTAAAACGGCTTATGATAGCGAAGAAGCTCGAACATTAATAGGTCAGCATGGATTGAAACCATTGATTCATTATGATTATATGTATATTGAATAATAACAACTAGTAACAAGCATACAATGGAAAGTGATAAAAGAGATATTGTAATAAGCCAAATCCGTGCAGGACATGATGCGATTTCAGCACTTAATGCGCTCAATGATGATCAGATATCAAAGGCGTTGCGTGTGTTGGCAATGGCTGTGTTGGAACATAGTAATGAAATTTTGGGAGCTAATTCACTTGATCTTCAAAAAATTGATTCAAGTGATTATCGTTATGATCGTTTGAAATTGACTCGCGAACGATTAGAAGATATCTCTAAAGGTATTTCTTCGGTAGCGATGTTGCCTTCACCTCTTGGTCGGATGCTAGGTTGGGATGTTCGGAGTAATGGTATGGTTATCCGTCGGGTGAGTGTGCCGTTGGGAGTAGTGGGAGTCATTTATGAAGCTCGTCCCAATGTTACTTTGGATGTTTTTGCACTATGTTTTAAAAGTGGAAATATTTGTTTGTTGAAAGGTAGTAAGGATGCTTACGATACCAATAAAGCAATCGTTGATATAATTAAAGCGACCTTAATTGATTTGCAGATTAATCCGGATGTTGTTATGTTGTTGCCACCGGAGCATGAAGCAACAGATATCTTGATTACCGCCACGGAATGGGTTGATCTAGTCATCCCTCGAGGTGGAAGTGGGTTAATCAAGTCTGTAAGATCAAATGCCAAGGTACCGGTGATTGAAACGGGAGCCGGCATTTGCCACACTTACTTTGATGAGAGTGGTGATGTGGTTATGGGAGCCGGAATCATTGATAATGCGAAGACTCGTCGTGTGACCGTGTGCAATGCATTGGATACACTTCTTATAAATGAGAAAAGGTTGAAAGATTTGCCTGCTTTATGTCAGGCACTTATTGATTCGAAAGTAAAGATAGTAGCGGATGATCGGGCGATGGATGCTTTGAAAGGTCACTATCCTGATGAGTTGTTGCAGAGAGGATGTGTAGAGGGCGATGCTCACACTGAATACCTGTCTTATGCAATGAGTGTATTCACGGTGAAAGATTTGTCTGCTGCTATTCGGCATATCAATACGGTAGGTAGCAAGCATAGTGAAACCATCATTACCACCGATTCTGATGCGGCTGCATCTTTTCAAAAGGAAGTAGATGCATCTTGTGTGTATGTGAACTTACCGACGAGCTTCACGGATGGCGGACAATTCGGATTAGGTGCCGAAATAGGTATTAGCACTCAGAAATTACATGCACGTGGTCCTATGGGATTGGAAGCCTTAACTACTTACAAGTGGTTGATAAATGGTAACGGACAAGTACGTGAGAAATAAAAATGAAATATTAAAAGCAAAAATAGTATGAATAGTTTTATTAATGTATCTGATTTGGGCAACCTTCATGCTGCTCTGCAGGAAGCTTTCGAAATAAAGAAAGACCGTTTTCAATACAATGAATTAGGTCGCAACAAGACGTTGTTAATGATATTCTTCAATAATAGTTTGCGCACTCGTCTGTCCACTCAAAAGGCAGCAATGAATTTGGGAATGAATGTGATTGTATTGGATGTGAACCAAGGTGCATGGAAGCTTGAAACGGAGCGAGGCGTGATAATGGATGGCGACAAATCAGAACATTTGCTTGAAGCGATCCCTGTGATGGGATGTTATTGTGATTTGATCGGGGTGCGAAGCTTTGCTCAATTAAATGATAGAGACTTTGATTATCAAGAAACCGTATTGAATCAATTCATTAAATATAGTGGTAAACCGGTTTTTGCCATGGAAACAGCTACAGTGCATCCACTTCAGGCTTTTGCCGATTTGATAACCATTGAAGAGTATAAGAAGAAAGAGCGTCCAAAGGTTGTAATGAGCTGGGCCCCACATTGTCGCACTTTGCCACAAGCTGTTCCTAATAGCTTTGCTCAATGGATGAATGCAGCAGATGTTGATTTCGTGATTACTCATCCTAAAGGTTATGAATTGGATCCAAAGTTTGTAGGAAATGCTACAGTTGATTATGATCAAATGTATGCCTTGGAAGGTGCAGACTTTGTATATGCTAAAAATTGGAGTGTAGCATTAGGACCTGATTATGGTAAGATTATCAATAAGGACATGTCTTGGACCATTGATAAAGCACATATGGATGTAACGGATAATGCTTATTTCATGCATTGCTTGCCTGTGCGTCGTAACCTTATCGTTTCAGATGAGGTAATAGAAAGTCCTCAATCACTTGTTATTCCCGAAGCTGCGAATCGTGAGATATCAGCAACTGTCGTTATTAAAAGATTCCTAGAGCAAATGAAATAAACTTCTTATAAATGCGTTAATGAATTTATTATAATATTCATTAACGCATTTTAAATATCAAATTATACTATGAAATATAACTATCTTTGACCGATTATTCTAATAACTATTTATTAATGCATCTTCTATAAAGAGAGAGACTCTTTTTAGAATTAAACATCTCATCAATGAAGAACATTTTATTCTCTGTGTGTTTGCTAATATCTGCAATCTGTTGTGCCCAAAATGCACCTGTATTAACTTTGGTAATTAATGGAGAGGTACGAGATTCCCTCTCTCGTGAAGCGGTGCCATACGCAACAATTCGCATAAGTAAGAAAAGCGATCCGGGTAAGGTCGTTAAGGTGGATGCAACCAATCTGAACGGACAGTTCTCTGAAAGAATCCCTTTTATTAAAGGCAATTATGTGTTGGCTATTTCATCAGTAGGAAAGGAAACTGTAACAAAGATAATTGTTGTAACAAATTCCGGTAAAAATATTAATATAGGAACTATATTAATGTCTGATGCTGCCAATAAAATTAAAGGAGTTGAGGTGGTTGCTCAGAAGCCTCTTGTAAAAGCTGACATCGACAAACTTACATATGACATTGAAAGTGATCCGGATTCAAAGACGAACACCGTGCTCGATATGTTACGAAAAGTACCTTTGGTAACGGTTGATGGAGATGATAATATAAAGGTGAAAGGAAATGGCAATTTTAAGGTTTATATTAATGGGAAGCCCAATAATATGATTTCAAATAACCCGTCGCAAGTTCTGAAAAGCATGCCGGCTAGTTCCATTAAATCAGTTGAAGTGATCACCAATCCGGGCGCAAAATATGATGCAGAAGGTGTAGGAGGAATCATCAATATAGTTACTGTGAAGCAGGGAATTGAAGGATATACAGCGACAGTAAATACAGGTATAGATAATCGAAGAGACATGTTCGGTGGTTTCGTGACAGTAAAAAAAGGAAAATTAACTGTGTCTACAAATTATAATCTGAATAAATTTAATAATCCGGCGAATACAAGTAGTTCCAGGCAAGAGAACTATGCTTCTTCTGATCAGAAATATCTGAACACAGATGGCAGGGGTAAGTATAAAGGATTGTTTCAGTATGGGAATATGGAAGCAAGTTATGATATCGATTCATTAAGATTAATCAGTGTATCTTTGGGAATGTATGGGGCAAGTTATAAAAATAATTCAGATAGCCAAACCGGAATGTTTTCTCAAGCATTAGACACCTGTTATTCATACATGTCTCTATCAAATAGTAAGAACTCGTTCTATTCTGTAGATGGTAGTGTTGATTACCAGCGTCTTTATAAAGTAAAAGATCGTAGGTTAACTATCTCTTATAAGATAAATACTAATCCTTCAACAAGTAATCTGTATTCAGTTTATGACAATAAGCGACAGGTGCCGGAAAGTCTTAATTTATATGATCGCCATACAAAAGGAGAAACTAATACGACTGAGAGCACTTTTCAAACTGACTATTCCACGCCTCTTGGAAAGATACATACAATTGATGTCGGTGCTAAATATATTTTACGAAACAATGTAAGTGATAATAAGTATTACTCCACATCTTCATCCGATAATGAATATAAATATGTAGAAAGTAAGAGTAGTCATTATAAGAATTTGAATGATATTCTATCCGCTTATGCCAGCTATACTTTGAAGTATAAGAAGATTTCTTTCAGACCAGGTGTTAGATATGAATTTACGATTCAAAAGGTGAAGTATTTGGTTGGAAACGGTTCTAATTTTACTTCGCATTTGAATGATATCGTGCCTTCTGTTACTTTTGGATACAGCTTGAGTCAGATGCAAAATATTCTTTTGGGATACAATATGAGAATATGGCGTCCGAACATTGAACAATTAAATCCTTATTTTGATGATCAGGACCCCATGAATATTAGCCAAGGAAATTCAAAGTTGAAAAGTGAAAAGAATCATGCATTCAATCTAACTTATAGCAATTTTAATTCTAAGGTCAATATAAATTTGTCTCTTGACTATTCGTTTAATAATAATGGTATTGAGAATGTGACTAGTTTGATCCCTACCAGCCAAACAATAGATGGTCACAGTGTGAGTGCCGGGGCATTATATACAACTTATCAGAATATTGGAAAATCACAGAATTCAGGATTGAATTCATATGTGAATTGGAATATCTCCTCAACAACTCGAGTAAATATAAATGCATCAGGTAGTTATCAAGATATAAAAAGCCCTCAACAAAGTCTTCATAATTATGGATGGAATGGCTCTATTTTTGGAGGAATTCAACAAACATTTCCATGGAAAATACGTTTTAGTATGAATGGAGGAGGAATGACTCCGAGTATAACTCTTCAGGGACGAAGTACGGGATTTCATTATTATGGATTCAATTTGAATAAGACTTTCATGAAAGATAGATTGACGTTATCATTATTTGCTAATAATATATTTGATCCTCATATCAATTACAATTCGCATAAGACAGGAACGAACTTTAGTAATTGGAGTTATTACCGTTATTCGAGTCTTCGATATGGCTTTAATTTAAGTTACCGGTTCGGTGAATTGAAGGCTGCCGTGAAAAAAGCAATTACCTCTATTAGTAATGATGATGTGAAAGCAGGCAAGAGTGACAGCACTAAAGGAAATTAATATGTAAAAGACTTCTTATCGCTTCACTCTATTAAATATATTCTGTATTTTTGTACCTTATAAATAAGATAATAGAGAAAATGAAAAGAAAACTAATTGTTAATAGTGCTTGTGTCGGTTTATTGGCAATAATGCTATTTACTTCGTGCAAATCGCATTATCAAGTTGTCAACATAGTAGGCTCAAAGCAGTTTATTGATAAGAGATTCGATAAAAATCCGGATGCAATTACAACAGCTATTGTTGATAGGTATAAATACAAAGTTGATAGTTTGATGTCGCCAGTGATTGGCTATAATGATGTGAATATGAAAAGTGGCAGACCGGAAAGTTTACTTTCTGATTGTGCATCAGATATGCTACTAAATGGAGCTAGGAAGTATGATCCATCCGTCTCTGTTGCAGTCACTAATATTGGCGGATTACGCAGCCCCCTTTATAAAGGGACACTCACCATAAGAAGTATATTTGAGGTCTTCCCATTTCAAAATACACTTTGTTTGATGACACTCAACGGTAAAGATCTTCGTCAATTGATGCGTGAAATTGCTATTCGTTTCGGCGAAGGCATAAGTGGAATCAACATTGTGATTACTCCCGACAGCCAATTGGTAAGTGCAAAAATAAAGGGTGTGGATATTGATGATAACACTTCTTATCGTGTGGCGACACTCGATTATCTTGCTGAAGGTAATGATGGAATGGTTAGTTTTCAAAAAGGTACGAACTTGGTATATCCTGACGGTGCTAGAATCAGAGATTTAATGCTTGATTATGTGAGAGAATTAACTGCAAAAGGAGAGCATTTGAGTGTTAAACTTGACGGACGCATCACAGTAAAGAAATAAAATCATGAAGAAATATATTTATATACTAGTTTGTTTAGTTCTCTGCCTAAATTTATCAGCACAAGAGTATAAAAGCTTTACGGTACTACATACAAATGATACACATAGTTGTATTGAACCTTTTAAACAAGAGAATGGTCATTTGGTTGGCGGGTATGTCAGACGTGCTACATATATTGCTTCCATGCGTGACAGCATTAAAAATCTTTTGCTATTTGATTGTGGCGACATTTCGCAAGGTTCTCCATACTACAACATCTTTAAAGGAGATGTAGAGATTTCGTTGATGAACGCCATTGGATATGATGCGATGGTAATAGGTAATCATGAATTTGATTACGGAGTAGATAATATGGCACGAATATTTCGTATGGCGAAGTTTTCTATTGTATGTGCAAATTACGACTTTGGAACGACTCCTCTTGCCAAAATAGTTAAACCGTACATTGTCTTACATCGTTTTGGTTTAAAAATAGGAGTCTTTGGTCTGAGCCCCGAGCTAAAGGGCTTGGTGCAGAATAAATGTTGTGAAGGTGTGACCTATGAAGATCCGATAAAGGCAGCTCAAAAAGTAGCGGATGTATTGAAATATAAAGAGAAGTGTGATTTTATTATCTGCTTGTCTCATTTGGGATGGGATGCAATTGCTCAAGGGCTAATATGTGATCCGGCTTTGATTAATCAGACGCGAAACATTGACATGGTCTTGGGAGGACATTCACATACATTGATTCAGCATCCGATATATTACAAAAATTTAGATGGCAAAGAAATTCCAAATACACAAATGGGGGCACGTGGTGTTTATGTGGGACGAATGGATATAAAATTGATTAAGAAATAGTTAAATGAAAAGGGGATTATTGACAATTGCATTTATTGTAGCTAGTTTACTGATAGGCAGAGCTTATGTCGCTCCCATGTTTGTCTATCAATGTGAGCAAACTACGGCTTGTCAACGTTGGGTGGAAAGTACCTTATCGCACATGACCTTAGAGGAAAAGGTAGGGCAACTATTCATCTATACGATAGATCCAACGGTCAATAATCCTAATAAACAAAAAATCTTGAAGATAGTATCTGACGATCATGTCGGAGGCTTTTTATTTTCAGGAGGAATGGCACATAATCAAGCCTATTTGACGAATATGGCTCAGAAGTCTTCTGCAATACCATTAATGATTACATTTGATGGAGAGTGGGGACTTTCAATGCGCTTGAAAAACTTACCGACTTTCCCTAAGAATGAAGCTTTAGGGTGTGTTCAAGATGATCGACTCATCTATGAATATGGACAAGAAGTGGCTCGTGAATGTAAAATAATGGGGATACAGGTTAACTTTGCACCGGTTGCAGACGTAAATCGAAACCCTAATAACCCTGTAATAAATGTAAGATCATTTGGTGAAGAACCAATAAATGTGGCTGAGAAAGTCGTAGCTTATTCCGAGGGATTGGAAAGTTGTGGCATATTATCTGTTGCTAAACATTTCCCTGGGCATGGAGATACAAATGTAGATTCGCATAAAGCATTACCTATACTGAATTTTACACGTGAACGCCTTGATAGTGTTGAGCTCTATCCTTTTCTGCATTATATCAGAGCCGGATTGGGAGCTGTCATGGTTGGGCATCTTGAAGTTCCGGTATTAGAAGAAAACTCATTGTTTCCAGCCTCTTTGTCTAAAAATATTGTCTACGATTTGTTGACGGAGGAAATGCAATTTCAGGGATTGATATTTACAGATGCTTTGGCGATGAAGAGTGTGAGCAATGATGCTCATGTATGTTTGAGGGCATTTCAAGCAGGTAATGACATGGTGCTTGCTCCTGCAAATATTTCTGCAGAGATAAACGATGTGATACGTGGTGTTCAATCAAGGGAACTTACTTATGAAGAAATAAATGAGAAATGTCGCAAAGTTCTTACTTATAAGTATGCCATGGGGCTATATAAACGTCCATCTATTAACGTTGCAACCATCTATGAAAATGTTAATAATGAATATGCAGCAAAGCTGGCTGATCGGCTGCGTTTGGCAGCTGTAACGGTTTTGGGTAATCATGATTCAATGTTGCCTTTTCCTCCGTATTCGAATGATACAATAAATATCATAAATATTGGAACACATTTGGCTGATACGAGTTTCGTTCATCGTGTATCGGACTATGCACATGTGCGGCATTATGAACTGACTCCTAAATCATCTGCCTCGCAAAGTGCTTTTCTGCAACAATCAGTCAATAAGAATAATCGCACAATTATTTGTATAACAACCAATGATTTACGACCTTATGTAGAGACTATTACAAGTCTTTCGTTTAGAATGCACACTGTTTTCGTTGACTTTGCTTCTATCAAAACATTGAGTAATCTGACGACTCCATTGTCAATCGCCGATGCTGTCATTTTGGGACATTCCGCTAATCAGGATGTTCAACAACGTGTAGCGAAGGTTATATTTGCACGTGCCATGGCAAATGGGCGTTTGTCTACAAGTATAGGCACATTGTATAATCCAGGAGATGGTGTGAGTATATTTCCTGGAGCAGTTGAAAAGAATGCACCGGAGTTGATGGGAATGGATCCCATGAAACTTAACAGAATTGATTCTATAGCACGCTCGGGCATTTACAATAAAGCTTATCCGGGCTGTCAGGTGTTGGTGATGAAAGAAGGGAAAATCGTATATGATCATAGCTTTGGAACATTCACTTATTCTACTCCTCAAACAGTAAAGTCCAACACAATGTATGATTTAGCTTCATTGTCAAAAACTACCGGAACGCTCTTGGCTGTAATGAAACTTTGTGATCAAGGGAAGCTTAATATTAATGATAAAGTTTCTAAGTATTTGCCTTTTATGCGTCGTCCTGATAAACAAAATATAACGGTCAAACAGCTATTACTGCATGAAAGTGGATACCCTGCCTATTTGCCTTTTTATAAATTAGCAATAGATGATCATAGTTATGTGCAACCATTTTTTGCATTGAAGAAAGACAAGAATCATCTTGTTCAGGCTGGTACTAATATATGGGCACCAGCATCTTTCTCCTACAAGAAAGGATTGACAGCCAATCGACCATCAAATACCTATTCAATACAAGTATGTGGCAATTTGTACTTACGTGCAGACTTCCACGCTATGGCTATGAATCATGTTGCTACAGCACAGCTTGGACCTAAAAGATATTTATATAGTTGTATTAATTTTATCTTGCTTAGAGAAATAATAGAAACGATCACAGGAAAGCGTTTGGATGAAGTCCTTAATGCTGAATTCTTCAGACCGATGAAGCTTAGTCATATTTCTTATTTGCCACTAAGCAATCATCACACAACTAACGAAATACCTCCTACGGCATATAATAATTTTTTACGTCCGGGTGTTTTACAAGGATATGTGAATGATGAAGATGCCGCATTTCTTGGAGGTGTCGGAGGTAATGCCGGGTTGTTTGCAAATGCTCATGATGTGGCTCAAATATATCAAATGATTCTTAATGGAGGAAACTACAACAACCATCAGTATATCAGCAATCATACTATAAAACTGTTTACAACTACAACATCTGCTATTAGCTATAGAGGACTAGGCTTTGATAAGCCGAATATGAAGAATGTTCATAATAGTGCTTGTTGCAAATCAGCTCCTGCAACAGTGTTTGGGCATACAGGATTCACGGGTACATGTGCATGGGTAGATCCTACAAATAAGCTTGTATATGTGTTTTTGAGCAACCGTACTTTCCCGTATTCATGGAACAACAAATTATCATCTCTCAACATTCGTAAAAACATTCAGCAAACGATATATAATTCGTTGCGATAATGTTTAGCTATGAGATTCATTCAATAGGAATAGTTGATTGTAACTTAAGGCATTCTGCTTGTTTTTAGTCATTGTATAGTAAAGTATTGCTTTCTATTACACAATTATAACCGCTATTTATTCATATAGTTGTGAATCACATGAGAATTATATATATTTGTAATAGAAGAATAATTACGTAATAATAAATTGTATGTTGAAAGTTTTGATTGCATACGCAGTTAATGGCGAGCGTATAAGTGTGGATGTTCCCGGTTGGGAAGTGAGATATGTGCGTACTGGCATTGGCAAGGCGAAAGCAGCAATGCGTTTGACAGATGCAATTCATGAGCAAAGACCGGATGTTGTCATTAATGAAGGCACCGCTGCAACGGCTAACCATGGCGTGGGAGAGGTTTTCATTTGTCGGCATTTTATTGATAGAGATTTTGAAAAGATACAGATTGCCGGTTTAGACTATGAACAGGACTCCTGTGATTTATTGACTGAGTCTCATCTTTTTGAAGACTGGACGCCTGAAGGAGTTTGTAATACGGGTGACAGCTTTTTGACAGAAGAAGTGGATAGTGAAGGCGATGTATATGATATGGAAGCTTATGCCGAAGCCTTGGTCTGCAATGAAAAGAAAATACCTTTTATTTCTGTCAAGTGTGTCACTGATGTCATTGGGCAAAACTCTGTTGATGATTGGAATGCAAAGATTACTGAAGCAAATATTATTGTATCAAACTTCTTTCAATCAATTGATGCAAATAATAATTTAATGCCTTGATTCTTTTATAATTAAGCTATGCAGAAAACCTCATTCATCAAACAATATTATTCTATCTTATCACCGGATTATCCATCTTTTATTGATAAATATCTGAATCTTCCCATTTTAAAAAGATTAAATGGTGTGGGATTACTTTGTGGTACGGATTGGACTCCTTTGTACAATAACTCGTTTTTCTATTCTCGCTTAGACCATAGTATTGGTGTTGCCTTAATTATTTGGAATTTCACTCATGATAAAGCACAAACCCTGTCCGGACTATTACATGATGTTTCAACTCCGGCTTTTAGTCATGTTCTGGATTTTATGAAAGGCGATACGCTGCGTCAAGAGACCACAGAGTCTTTGAATGCTCATATAATTCTAACGGATAATGAGTTAAAAGAGATGCTGAAGACAGATGAAATATCTTTGTTGGATGTTTCTGATTATCATCGCTATCCTATTGCAGACAACGACTTACCCAGATTATCTGCAGATAGATTAGAATATATGTATTCAACAGGATTTGTGATGAGAGATATTTGGACTCTTCATGATATTCGGGAAAGTTATAATAATATGAAGATCTTCAAGAATGAAATAGGGAATGACGAGTTGGGATTCACCTCGCTGGACATTGCTTCTGACTATTGTTGTAAGTGCTGCTTAACAAGTAAAATATTGTTGGAAAATGAGAATAAATTAACTTTAAAACTACTATCTGTAATTATTTCAAAGGCTATTGAGATAGGTGCAATCAAGGAAAACGATTGTTATTTATATAGTGAAGAAGAAATGATGGATATTTTTAGTCATATAAAGGATGAAGAGTTTAAGCAACTTTTTCAAACATTTCGATTCATGACTAAAATAATTAGAAGTAAGTTTCCCCTAAGCAATATGTTTTCTGTCAGTTTGGATGTAAAGCGACGATATATAAATCCTTTGGTTGGTTCTGTACGTGCCTCTGAATTATCAGACGTGACGCAACGGGCTATTGAAGATTTATTGTCATATACAGACAGCTTATATGCTAATGTTTTGTTCTATAGTTGTTATAACAATTGAAAATGTTAATAGGTGCCTTTAATAAGTGTTAAACTATTAATGCCTTCTAATATAGATAGGCTTTAAGTTGTATATTTGTATGTAAACTTGTTACGGTAGAGTACAAACTGAAACGGACTAATATATATTATGAAAAAGTATCTGTCAATATTAATTCTTTTGTTTATAATGTCTGACTTATCTGCTCAAAGGGATATAACTGTAGTTGAGCAGGATTCCATGCAGCTTGCTTCCAACCAGAAGTTCCTTAAACGGAAGGTCGCAATTGGTCGTTTTTCTAATGAGACACAATATGCAAAGGGCTTGTTTTATGACAAAGAGAATGATCCAATGGGCAAACAAGCGCTGGATATCTTATCAACTAAGTTATCAGAATCAGGTAAATTTATACTTCTAGAGCGTAGCGATATGGATAAGTTGCAGGAAGAATCTAAGAAGAATGGTGCTTCTTATCAAAACGTAGGTGCCGATTATTTGATTTTAGGTTCCATCACTCAATATGGCCGTAAAAATAATGGGAATGTAAAGATGTTTTCCACGACCAAAACTCAGACGGTGGAGGCTACTGTAAGTCTTCGTCTAGTGGATGTGTCTACCGGATTGATAATCTATTCAGCTGAGGCTTCAGGGAAAGCAGAGCAAAAAGATAAAAAGGTATTGGGACTTGGAGCGGTAGCTGATTTTGATGCAACATTAAGTGATAAAGCTATCTCTGTAGCGATATCTCAATTGGTTGAAACCGTAATCAATAAATGTACGGACAAGCCTTGGCGTTCTTATTTCTTGAGTTATGATAAGGATGCCATTTTAGTATCCGGTGGAAAAAGTCAAGGAATAGAAGTCGGTAATACCTTTGGCGTGATGGTCAAAGGTAAGAGTGTAAAGAATCCGCAAACAGGTATGATGATAGAACTTCCGGGTAAGAAGATCGGTGAGGCTTCTGTTCTTTCTGTTGGTGGCGATACTCCGGAGTCAGAATATTCGATAGTGTCTTATATCGGAGAGGATATAGATACAGCTAATTTATCAAATTATTATATACAGGAGGAAAAGAAATGAAAAATAAATATGTGTTATTACCTTTATTGGGTTTATTGCTAATACTGGCAAGTTGCAAGGTGGGTTCGTATACTCAAACAATAGGAGAGCCTGAGCAGGCTTACTTATTATTTGTGTCGCCACATCACTATTCCGGAAAAGTACATGTCAGTTTAGATCATATGACAAACTTTAATGCATCTGTAATAAAGGAGAAGAAAGGTACGGTTAAAGGTACCGTATATGGTATAGTCTCAGGAACGCGCATGATCAAAGTAACTAAAGCCGGTAAGTTACTTTACGAAGGTCAGGTCTTTATATCTAGTCTTGAAACCAAAAAGATATTGCTGCCATGAAGAAAGTTTTGTTGGTTCTAGTAGTTGCTTTATGTTGTAGCTCATGTGGATGCGGATTGTACAATTGGTGTGATTATGAAAAAACATCCTTCAACTACTATAAAAAGCAAACTCCTCAGACAATGGGACTTTTGATGCTAACTTACCAGACAATGATTAATAACCAGCAACACAGCAAACGGAAGGTAGTACCTCCAGGCATCCATGCCGAATTTGGGTATTTACTGTTGAAGAAAGGTTGCAAAGCAGAAGGCATTGAACAACTGAATGAAGAGATGGATTTATATCCTGAATCGAAAACATTTATAAGTCGCATCGTTAAATTAGCTGAGCAATGAGGTATTTACTGTTATTATTTATGAGTGTTATCACTTTCTCCTCTTGTAGTACAACAACAGGATCAGTAGCATCTAGTAGCAGCCCCTATACGCGAGCTTCTACTTATCCTGGTATGTATTCAACTGATCAGAGAAAGACAGTTATGATCATGCCTCCAATAAATCAGACTGTGAATGTTGAAGCCAAGGAATATCTTTATTCCTCTTTGGCCAAGCCTTTGTGTGACAAAGGTTATTATGTTCTGTCTCCGTTTTTGGCTTTGGAAACATTGAAAGATCAAAGTGCATATGATGCAGAGCTTTATATTAATGGGAATCTCAAGAAATTAAATGAAGCTTTTGGAGCAGATCTGGCTTTGTTTACTATTATTCACAAGTGGGATAAGTCAGTATTAACCACTTCTGTTACAATAGAAGTAGAGTATTTGTTGAAATCAACGATAACAGGTAATGAACTTTTTCACCGCTTGGGAACAGTTGTAGTAGATACCCAAGTTAAAGATGAACATGATGATGGAGGGATTGCCAGAATGTTGGCTTATATGGCAGCTTCTGCTATAAATACGGCTATGACAAAGAAGATGAATGCAGTGAGATCTTGCAATGGGTATGTTTTGGAAGATTTGCCTTGTGGCGTTTATAGTGATCAATACAATAAGGATCAAAATGTATCAGCAGATGGTCCTGATGTAACCTTATCACCAAATGATTCTAAAGTATCTATATCAATGCATCGTGAATGATAATTTTTAAAACAAACTAAATATATCGCTTATGAAAAAGTATTATGCGTTAATGTTAACTTTGTTGTTCTTTATGACTAATATATTTGCTCAAAGAACAACCTCTGTGGTTGAACGTGATTCTTCATCATTAAATCAAACACAACGAATTCTTAAACGAAAAGTGGCAATTGGTCGTTTCTCAAATGAAACCCAATACGCAAAAGGGTTATTTTATAGCAAAGAGAATGATCCTATGGGCAAACAAGCTTTGGACATATTATCATCCAAGTTAGCTGAATCCGGAAAGTTTATCCTTTTGGAACGTAGCGATATGGACAAGCTGCAAGAAGAATCAAAGAAGGATGGTGCTTCTTATCAAAATGTAGGTGCCGATTATTTGATCTTAGGCTCCATCACTCAATATGGCCGTAAGAATAATGGTGATGTGAAGCTGTTCTCTACTATTAAAACTCAAACAGTAGAAGCGACCGTAAGTATTCGTTTGGTAGATGTATCTACCGGATTGATTATCTATTCAGCTGAGGCATCAGGCAGGGCTGAACAAAAGAACAAAACGACTATGGGAATCGGTGGTAAAGCTGATTTTGATGCAACATTGAGTGATAAAGCGATCTCTGCGGCTATCTCTCAATTGGTTGAAACTGTAATTAATAAATGTACGGATAAACCTTGGCGTTCTTATTTCTTGAGTTATGACAAGGATGCCATTTTAGTATCCGGAGGAAAAAGCCAAGGAATAGAAGCTGGCAATACTTTTGGCGTGATGACCAAGGGAAAGAGTGTAAAGAATATGCAGACAGGTATGATGATAGAACTTCCGGGTAAGAAGATCGGCGAAGTTGCAGTTCTTTCAACGGCAGGTGATACTCCTCTGTCAGAATATTCAATAGTGTCTTATACCGGAGATAATATCGATACTGCTAACTTGTCTAATTATTATATACAGGAGGAAAAGAAATGAAAAACAAATATTTGTTATTACCCCTATTGGGATTGTTGCTGATATTAGGCAGTTGCAAAGTGGGTTCCTACACTCAAACAGTAGGAGAACCAGATCAAGCTTATTTATTGTTTGTCTCTTCTCACCGCTATTCTGATAAAGTGCAAGTGAGCTTAGATAATAAGACAAATTTTGATGCAACAGTAATAAGAGAGAGGAAACGTACGATTAAGGGTACGGTGTATGGTATAGCCACAGGAACTCGTGTAATCAGAGTGACACAAGATGGCAAATTACTTTATGCAGGCAAAATATTTATATCCACCCAAGAAACCAAAAAGATACAATTGCCATGAAGAAAGTATTGTTAGTTTTGGTTGTAGTGCTATGTAGTTCATGTGCTCAAACAGGATTGTATTCTTGGAAAGATTACCAGAAGACATCTTATAACTATTATAAGAAGCAATCTCCTGAATCTACGGCAGCATTAATAGCTACGTATAAGAAGATGATCGCATCCGAACAAACGAGTAAACGTCAGGTAGTACCACCCGGTATTCATGCAGAATATGGTTATTTGCTATTGCAAAATGGGAGCAAAGACGAAGGTATAGAGCAGTTGAAGAGAGAAGTAGAATTGTATCCTGAATCAGGTACTTTTGTGAATCGTATAATAAAACTAGCTGAAAAATGAAAAAAGTAATATTCTTTATCCTTTGTGTGTTAACTTTCTCAGCATGTGGCACTGCAACTACCTCTACGAATAATAGAGAAAAGAACTATGGTGATATGTATTCATCAGGCATTTCACGAAACACTATTTTGATTATGCCTCCTATTAATCGTACAGTGAATGTGGATGCAAAAGAGTATTTCTATTCTTCATTGTCTATGCCTTTGTGTGACAAAGGGTATTATGTGATCTCTCCATATTTGGCTTTAGAGACATTAAAGAATGAAAGTGCTTATGACTCTGAATTGTTTATCAACGGGAACTTGAGCAAGTTCCATGAGGTGTTTGGAGCTGATCTAGCTTTATTCACAATCATTGATCGTTGGGATAAGTCAGCATTAGGGCATTCTATTACTGTGGAAGTAGAATACATCTTGAAGTCTACAACTGCCAATAAAGAGCTTTTTCATAGAAGAGGCATTATAACCGTGGATACAGGAGTTCAATCGAATAGTGCTGGATTGTTCGGAGCATTGGTTGATATGGCTGCTTCTGCCATTAACACGGCTGCTACTGATAAGGTGATTGCTGCAAGAAGTTGTAATGCATATGTTTTGAGTGATTTGCCATGCGGTCCGTATAGCGACCAATACAACAAGGATCAAAACTTTGCTGTTGGAGACTCTGTGGTGACAGCGAACTTACGTAAATAAGTAGAATTAATATAGAAGTGTGCCAAAGGTATTTGTTACTTTTGGCACATTTTATTTATGCCTTTATTTCATTTTCTTCAATCTTTATTCCCATCTTTTTCATCAGGAAACAAGCATTCATGTTTTGCGCCACTCCTTCGCGTAGTTTATATGAGAAGGTCAATTCATTGTTCGTAATATCAGCTTCGAAACACTGTGTGTTGATCTGTTCGGGGAATAACTCTTTCAGATGAGCCAGCTGCAAGTCATGGGTGGCAATAAGACCGGTCGCGCCCAACAAGGTAAGTTGTTTGATAAAAGAATAGGATCCCTTTTGCTTATCAGCGGAGTTGGTACCTCGTAAGATCTCGTCGAGGATGATAAAGAGTTTCTCTCCGCTATGCAACTTGTCAATAATCATTTTCAGTCGTTTCAGCTCTGCAAAGAAGTAGGACTCATTGTCATTTAATGAATCATTCGTTCGCAAGCTTGTTACCAAATGAGCCGGATAAAAGGTCATGGACTCTGCATCTACAGGCATCCCCATGCATCCCAACAGATGGTTTATACCCACCGTTCTAAGGTAAGTACTTTTGCCGGCCATATTAGCGCCGGTTATGATTTCAAAGTCAGGAGCACCTGCCATGTTTATGTCATTAGGTACACACTTTTCTCTATTCATAAGCGGATGTTTCAATCCTTTGGCTTTGTACATAGCAGTGGGGCTGATGATCGGGTAGGTGAATGACGGGTTGTTGTAAGCAAACGTACCAAGAGAGCATAGTGCATCCATCAGTCCTATGCATTCAGTCCATTGTTCCATTGAACTTCCATACTCATCCTTCCATGTCTCCACTTTAATTATTTGGTGCAATTCCCAAAAGAAGAGTCCATTAAGCAGAGCGGTGATCAGAATGTTGTTTCGTTGATCAAGTGCATTCATCCGGCGGGTCAATTGCTTGATAGCAGCAGATGCTGAAACAGGTTTACCTTTAATCCATTTCTGAATATCGACCAGCTCTTTGCTTTTGAATTCTTTCTCTTCAATCAGAGATAACAAATTTGCATAAGTGCTTAAGATATGAAGTTCCTTCTCGAACGATAGTTGTATCTTGGATATCTTCTGAGTGAGATAGACGCTGCATATGACAAAAACAATGAATAAGAATGTAGGAATGGTGTAAGATATGATATTCAATGCAGCTAAAGTGATGGCTATGGCATTCGTAAACGGAATAACCCACTTTATGAAATGATACCATCTCTTTTTGCTGAAGTAATTTTCGTTCATACTCCAGCGTACAAGTTCTTCTTCATCGGTCGGTTTACCATCGTAGAGAAGTCCGAAGGTACGAAACCTTTGTCGGAACTGAACGTCTTCTGCCAATTCTGCAATAGTTTGTTGTCGGTCGTGGATCTCTTCTTCTTGATCAAAAGGATCTGTGAAAAGTGTTGTCAAGCAATTGCGTCCGAACGTAGTGGTTGTACGATTTGTATATTGGAAGAGTGACTTCTTCCCAAAGATATCAATATCATAAGTGAATGGATGCGTAGGGCTTATATGATCGGAACCGTCATCGAATTCAGAAGGATCGTAATCAATGGCCTTCAGCTCTTGTTGATTTATCTTTAAGGCCTGTTCCAAGTAATCCTTTCTTTTGAACATTTTGTTATGAACCTTGATTAGTAAGAAGAAAGGGATCATTGTGATGCAAACAATACCTGCTAAAGTCCACCAATTGCTATGGTAGAATATTATAATGCCGGCAATGCAAGCTATGAACAATATCAGGCGAATTGTACCTATTTGATATATTTTATTTTTCTCTGCAGATAGTTCCTTTTGTCTTTTTTCTATTTGTGACCGGTAATAGGTAATCACTTCTTGTAATGAATTCATACTGAACGGTATTAGTTATATAGTACAACAAATGTAATGTTTATCTCTTATTCTTCTGAATATCTTTCCTTTTTTTAATTATATTTGTGCCCAAAATAATACGAATATGAATAAATTGATGTTTATATCTTTGGCATTTGCTATGTCATTATCAGTGAATGCCCAAGAGAGTAATGGCGGTATATCGCCTGATATGCTGCAAAAGATTGAGCAGAGTTATCAGGATAAAGGTGCTGACCGTGCATTGCGCAATGCCATTATTGCTAATCCGCTGAAGAAACTGGCATTGAATCAGGACAATCATGTTGCTACAGATACTTACTTTTCAAATGAAGTGAAATCCTCAGGCATATCCAATCAAAAGCAATCAGGACGCTGTTGGCTGTTCACCGGATTGAATGTGATGCGTGCGCAAGCTATTGCAAAGTATCATTTAGGCAGCTTTCAATTCTCACAAGATTATTGTTTCTTCTGGGATCAACTGGAAAAGTCCAATCTCTTTTTACAGGGAGTGATCGATTCTGCAAAGAAGCCGATGGACGATAAGATGGTTGAATGGTTATTTAAGAATCCGTTGAGTGATGGAGGACAATTTACCGGTATATGTGATATCATCACCAAGTATGGTGTGGTTCCTAAGGAAGTTATGCCCGAAACGGAAAGTAGCGATGATACAGCCGTAATGAGCAGTTTGTTGGAACGCAAATTGCGTGAAGATGCTTTGGAACTGAGAGATAGAGTAGCCAAAAAGGAGAAGACAGCAACTATTCAGGAACGAAAAACAGATATGCTTGCTAATATTTATCGCATATTGGTACTGAACTTAGGTAAGCCTCCTGTTAAATTCACATGGACACGCCGTGACAAGGATAGTAAGCCGATTAACACCAAAGAATATACTCCTAACGAGTTTTACAAAGAGTATGTGGGCAATGATCTGGTTAACGGATATATTATGTTTATGAATGATCCTACACGTGAGTTTCATAAGCTTTATACCATCGACTTTGACCGCCACACTTATGATGGGCATAACTGGACTTACATAAATCTACCGATGAATGAATTGAAAAAGATGGCTATCTCTTCAATCAAAGACAGTACGATGATGTATCTTTCATGTGATGTAGGCAAAGAATTGAATAAAGAAACCGGACGATTGGATTTGAATAATTATGATTATGGATTGTTGTTGGGCACGACATTCGGTATGAATAAGAAACAAAGAATACAATCATTTGATAGTGGATCTACTCATGCAATGACACTGATGGCTGTTGATTTGGATGAGAAAGGGGTTCCTAAAAAGTGGGAAGTAGAAAACAGTTGGGGGGCTGATTATGGATTCAACGGGCATCTTATTATGACAGACGATTGGTTTGATGCTTATGTATTCCGTTTGGTCGTTTCAAAGAAATATGTACCACAGGACATTCAAGAGATATTGAATCAGAAACCAATCAGATTGCCGGCTTGGGATCCTATGTTTTCAAATGAACAATAATCGTTGTATTATATAATAATGATAAGAAGCTGTGCCAAAAGGTGTAGCTTCTTTTTTCTTGGTATGACGACCTATTCAATAGTATATAAATAAAAGACGCCCTTGTTTATAGGAATAAAGCGTGAAACAAGTCTTATTCGTATAAATGGTGGCGTCTTTATTTTGGCTTTGCTGCTAGTTGTTATTCAGCACCGTCTTTAAAATCCATTTTGTGGTGTGATCCATCACAATAAGGTTTGTTTTTTGACGCGCCACAACGGCATAGATGAACGGTTCCATTGTTAGGAATCTCTTTTCCATCTTTACCAATAAGACTGAAATTACCTTTTACTTCGTAGGGTCCGTCAGGGAACACCTTTACAACTACTTTGTCATCATTTTTTTCCATAACCATAATTCTATTAAATATTAATATAGACTATAAACGTTTCATAGAAGAAATGGTTTACACCTTTCTAAACTTTTATTTGTTTTTTTCTGTTTTAGGTGGTGAAACTCTATTTATTAACGCTTCAAATTGAGGAAAATATGTCCCCGTCAAAGGCAAAGGAGTTCTTTGTAAGGTGTAATCCGAAAGAAAGTAAGGGAGAAACCATCAGATCCATACATGCATTTTTCCTGCTCCTGCTTTCCAAAACTTATTTTTACAGCCGTGGAAATGCTTTTCTACAGTTGTAAAACATATGTGCCACGGCCGTAGAAATGCTTTTCTACAACCGTAGAAAATGAAAATGCTGCTTCCGAACAGGGAAAATGCAGGTATGGATCCGATGGATTTGTAACGTGCACCGGGAGGTATCCCTTTATTCTTTCGTAATGCGGAACCAATCTATTTGTGCCCATCCTCCGTCATTGTTGGTGACGTTGCGAGTACAGAATGTTCCGATCTTTGCTCCTATCCATTTGCCTTCACGGATATTGAAAGCACTGCCAAGGGATTCAAACTTCTTGTTGTCATAGCTATAAGAGAAGGTTGCTTTGTTATCTTTTGTAACCACGACCCGCAGGAACAGTTCATCTTGCTTCAACTTCAGTTCAGCGTTTCTCTTTTCGGTAGCTCCTTTATCCGCATCTTTACATTCGTTTTGACTTAGCACCAATCCTTCTTTTGTCTTTTCAATAGACAGCACCCCATAGTTCATACCCATTACTACAAGCCCTGTTCGTTCGCCTTGTATCTTATCGCTTGGCTGAAACTTCAGTTTCATTGTCACGGTGAATTCATTTGCCGGCATCTTTTGTAACAACAAGTTCGGTACATCCCAAAGGCTCTTGTAGTCTTTGCATACTTGATATGAATACAAACGAATGTATCCATCGCTGCCGTTGCAGTATATCCAACGAGGATTGTAATTGGCTTGCCATTGCCATTGTGGCCCCAAGTCATTGGTTGAGAACTCATCACTTTCCTGTGGCGTGCATATCGGATAAGTGTTGCCTACGTTCGGTTTGCGATATACGCTTACCGGTTGACCACATCCGTCTCCATCCTTATCTTCACCTATTACAGGCCAGTCCTTCACCCATTTCATAGGTTCGAGATGCAAGATGCGTCCCTTGGGGCCTACATCCTGAAAATGAATGAACCAATCCTCACCGGTCTGAGTGGTGACCCATGCTCCTTGATGAGGGCCGTTCACCGCCGTCTTTCCTTGGCGAAGTACAATCTTTTGTTCATACGGACCATATGCACTTTTAGAGCGCAATACCAACTGCCAGCCGGTTGATACACCTCCGGCAGGAGTAAATATGTAGTAATATCCATTACGTTTATAGAATTTAGGGCCTTCGCAAGTTTCGTTTCCCTCATGTCCATCGAAGACAATGCGACTAGGCTTTATAACGGCTGTACCTTCTGCATTCAGTTCGGCAACACAGATCACGCTTTTCAGTCCGGCACGACTTCCAGCCATTGCATGCACCAGATACACATGCCCGTCATCATCCCAAAGTGGGGTAGTGTCAATGAATCCTTTCGAAGCTTCCACCAAAATAGGTTTGCACCAGGGACCCTTTATATCTTTTGCTTTAGTCATGAAGATGCCTTGATCAGGATCTCCCCAGTAAATGTAAAACTCTCCATCATGATAGCGTATACTTGGTGCCCACACCCGATTGCCATGTTGAGGCGTTTCGATTGTTCCGGGAGCAATATCATCAAGAGTGTAAGGCATTGCAGATCCAATGATCGACCAATTAACAAGGTCTTTGGAGTGAAGAATCGGCAAACCCGGTATGCAGTTGAAACTTGATGCAGTCATGTAATAATCATTGTCTACCCGAATAGCATCAGGATCGGAATAATCGGCATAGATGATCGGGTTGCGATAGGTGCCGTTACCTTGGTCGGCTACCCATACTTTTGAAACATAATTTTCCTGCGCATATGCAGTGAAAGGGAAAAACAATGCCAATCCGATTAGCTTAAGAAGTTGTTTCATGATATTATTTTTAGTTGAACGCAAATGAATATGAATCTATACGAACAATGAGAAGCTGAGAACAAAGATATCAAATTTTATTAGCATATATTAATATTTTGTTGAAGTCTCGTATAGTTGTTTGCGTATATGTGGGATAGTGGTGAGTGTGTATTTCTGTAATGCATTAGATAAAAGAGAATGCAATTCGGATAGTTTGGTTCACTCTGTTCCGAATTGCATTCAGTCTATTTATTTCGTCTTGTTTATTATTGCGACACTAACCGGATGAGTCAATTCCTCTTTCCATTCAGTTGCATAGTCAAACCATTCCTTCGGAGTTTTATATCCGAAAGTTTCTTTTGTAGAAGTGAAACTGATGTAGTAATTGAAGTCCTTCTTGCCGGGAGCAGCTATTTGATAAAGGTAATCAGCAGGATCTTCTATTTCGCTTTTTACAAAGTGAGATGGAATCATTGTAGCCAATCCCACAGTCTCTTTGTGATATTTGATTGTATCGTCCACAGGCCAGTCTGTGCCCCATGATGCCACTAAACCTTTATGATCCGTGAATCCTTGAGGCTGACCCACTTTCTGCACACCCGTAGCAAAAACTTCATTCTTCAAAGGATCGTCGAATGAAACTTGTACCTGGCAATCTCTGTGCCCACTATAAAGAATGTATCTTACACGCATGTTCAAATCAGAACCTTGATACTTCCAATCCGTATTGATAATGTCAACCACTGAGCGTATGGGACCATAGGCTTGGACTGTTTCGGTAAGATATTCGACCGGTTCGATGTTCGTAATGCTTGTACCATTCCAGCCTCTAATTGTACCTAATCCGCAACTATTCAACACTTTCAGTACATCATCACCAAAACCTTTTGCCAACTGTGCATCTGAAGGATAGAATTCAGATTCCTTAAGCTCCAGTCCCTTATGGAATTTTCCATACAGATCCACCGTTTGTTTAGAGTTGAAATATACACGGAAAGCCGTCAGTTCTGATTCAAAAGCAGGGCCGTGGTGCATCAACAGACTGTATACGTTGCTTGATCCGGGAACAGTAAGTGATTTGATCGGCACATTCTTACCGGTCTTACCCACTTTGTCACGCAACAGCATATCTACATATACACCTTGAGGATATTGCTTGTTGCTTTTCTCTGAAGAAAGTACGATGCTTATTCTTTTCTTTGTATTGGCGGAAATGTTTAATACGAAAGCCAATTCATCCGATTTGCAATCGCCATTCAAATCATCAACTTGTGATGGAATTTCCTTGTCATTGTCTTTCACAACAGCAGATTTAACGTTAAACGAAACGCCTAAGTTCTTCAAGTTGATTACGACAGGCTCATTCTCTTTCGCTTTATTCCAAGAGTTTGTGATCAATACGGAAACTTGCTTTGTTTGAACCTTTGTTTCAGCCTTACAGTACAGTCCGTATGAGCCGATGGTCAGCAAAAACAATGAGATAACTAATTTCTTCATCTTTATATAATCATTTATAATTAATATTCCGGTTAATGTCCTATTATTGGATTCTTAGTCCTCATAGCACTTTATGTCATTTCCTTTTCTCCGCTTCATAGTGATGCGAGAATAAGCATTGCAATAGTAACGAGATGTGTCGTCTGATTATTGTATGCATTAAGGAAGTTTTATTTATTGTAAACTTCTATCTGATTTACATATTGGGGGTATTGAGCAGGAATAGTTGATGGTTATCAATGATTCACCGGATAAGCTGCTCTCACGAGCTGCTCATTCGGTGTTATTAATCATGATTCTTGTTAACCTAATTCTAACCTTAAATAAATATTATGAAAAAACCTCTTAGTTATCGAATGCAAATATATAGGAACATTAGGCTATAAGTGTGTACATTTTGATTGCATGAGTGCAAAAATTGATGAAAAACTGGTACTTATCCTATTCTTGAAGAGGACTGTGTGTGACAATATTTAAAAAGTTCGTATATTTGCAGCCAATTAACTAATAGAAATAAATATGAGTTATAATTTATTGAAAGGTAAAAAGGGTATCATCTTTGGCGCCCTCAATGAAAAATCCATTGCATGGAAAGTAGCAGAACGTGCTGTAGAGGAAGGTGCAACAATCACTTTATCCAACACTCCGGTCGCTGTTCGTATGGGAACGGTTTCTGCTTTATCCGACAAGTTACATTGTGAGGTTATTCCTGCCGATGCAACCAGTGTAGAGGATTTGGAAAATGTATTCAACCGTTCAGTTGAAATATTAGGAGGTCCCGTTGATTTTGTTTTACATTCTATCGGCATGTCGCCTAACGTTCGTAAAGGTCGTACATATGACGATTTGGATTATAGTAACCTAAATAAGACAATAGACATTTCAGCCATATCGTTTCATAAAATGTTGCAAGTAGCTAAGAAATTGAATGCTATTGCCGAATACGGTTCAGTAGTAGCTTTGAGTTATATCGCTTCTCAACGTACACTTTTCGGTTACAATGACATGGCAGACGCTAAGGCTATGCTTGAGTCAATCGCTAGAAGCTTTGGATATATCTATGGTCGCGAACATAATGTACGCATCAATTGTATCTCGCAATCTCCTACAGCAACTACAGCCGGACAAGGAATAAAGGGAATGGACAATCTTCTGGACTTTGCCAATCGCATGTCTCCTCTGGGAAATGCCGATGCTGCCGAATGTGCCGATTATTGTATATCTATGTTTTCTGATCTTACTAAGAAAGTAACAATGCAAACATTGTATCATGATGGAGGCTTCTCAAGTATGGGTATGAGTCTTCGTGCCATGGGACAATATGAGAAGGGACTTGACGAGTATAAGGACGAAAACGGCAATATCATTTACGGATAAAACCATAACGATTACACTTCTACTATATTATCTTGGTATCTTATGCATTTGCCGATTATAACGATCGACAGAATATACTGGACTAATAAAGTAGAAGTGTTTGTTTTGTAACTGTTCAATATCAATACTATTATTTTCAATTGTTATATTCGAATATAAATTTAATTTGTAACTAGAATGGAAACTGCATTATATTTGTTACCCAGCACTTTAGGCGATACGCCAATAAGTAATGTATTGCCTGCGGCAAACGTTGAGGTAATTACACAAATTAAGTACTTCATTGTTGAGAACATTCGTTCAGCCAGGCGGTTTCTGAAAAAAGTAGATCATAATATTGATATAGATACACTTACATTCTATACATTGGATGAACATACCTTGCCTAAAGATATTCATGATTATTTGAAACCGTTGGAAGAAGGCAATCCGATGGGAGTTATTTCTGAAGCCGGTTGTCCTGTTGTGGCAGATCCGGGATCATTAGTAGTAGAATTAGCGCAGAAGAAGAACTTGAAAGTCATTCCGATGGTCGGCCCGTCTTCTATCATCTTGTCAGTTATGGCATCAGGGTTTAACGGGCAGAGCTTTACATTTTATGGGTATTTACCTATAGAACCCGATAAACGTGCTGCTGCAATCCGTACTCTTGAAACAAGAGCATATAAAGAAAATCAAACTCAGCTGTTCATCGAAACTCCTTATCGCAACATAAAGATGCTTGAAGAGATTCTTCATGTTTGTCGTCCTGATACCCGCCTGTGCATTGCTACAGATATCACTTGTGAAAATGAGTATATACGCACAAAGACCATAAAAGAATGGAAGAAGCAGTTGCCTGATATAAATAAACGTCCCACTATTTTCTTGATTTATAAAGGATAAAGCGCAGATTTGCAGCAATAGATGTGCTACCGTTAGTGTAATGTGTTTATTATAGATTCCCTGAATAACATGAATTTTCTTAGTTATCAGGGTTTTTTATTGACCTTTTTAGAGAATAGGTATTAAACTATTGTAGAATCAGACATACACTACCAAAGATGTAATACGATTATCACAAGGCTGAAACATTTAAGATAAAAGTTCTAACTTTCTTTGCAGCTATAATGTTTATATATTAGAAATGCCACCATATAATATAACATCGATAGAAGACAACGATTTATTTCTACTTATCAAAAGCAATAATGAGGAAGCTTTCGCAGAAATCTACAAACGATATAATAAAAAGCTCTTTGAATTGGCTTTATTCTATTTGAAAGACTCCGAAATAGCAAAAGATATCGTTCAAGATGCATTCTTGCGTTTATGGGAGTCTCGTTATTCCATTTGCATTCAGACCAACTTAGGCAATTACCTATATACCGTTACTAAAAACATGATACTAAAAACCATTCAAGAAAAGAATAAAGAAATACTTCAGTGCTATCAAATAAAGTTCAGCCTTACAATGACAGAAAATGAATTACAAGAAAAAATCCATTCAGAAAAAAGGATCATAGATTTATATAAAGCTATAGAAAAACTCCCGGAACAAAAAAAAGAAATATGCCTGCTTAAATTAAATAATCGTCTAAATAATAAGGAAATAGCCGCACGTTTAGGCCTTTCTATTCAGACCGTTAAAAACCACTATAATCAATGTCTAAGGATTCTCAGGTTTTATTTACACAATGATTTTAACATATTGTTTCCTATAATACTCCTTATTTATATTTACATATTTATTCAGTAAAGATGGATAGACCCAATGACAACTTAATAGAGGCAGTACTAGCCAATCACGGGAAACCGGAAGAGGCAAAATTGGTGACAGAATGGTTTGCTACAAATGATGGACAAGAATATTTATCTATACATATGGATAAAAATTATCCAATTAAGAAGAGTGGGGAAGAAGTAAATAAATTCACAGAGGTCCAGATGTGGGAAAATATTCAAAAAAGGATGCATGCTCCATCTCATCGAAAAATACAGTTATTAAAATATGCAGCATTATTTATACCATTCCTTATTTTGATCTCCTTCTCATTTTATAAGAACAAGGAATTCAAATCATTTCAAAAAACAGAAATGGTAGACGTTTATGTACCGAAAGGGAAACACATTCATGTAACACTTCAAGACGGAACATCCATTTATTTAGGTCCGGATTCACATCTGCATTATCCTCGTCACTTCAAATTGAATGAAAGAATGATAAGTTTTGTAGGTGAAGCTTATTTTGATGTTGCAAAGAATTCACATTGGCCATTCCTTATAAAAATTGGAGATCTTGATATCAAAGTGATGGGCACCTCTTTTAATGTAATGGCTTGTTCGAAATCTCCGGAAATAAAAGTAAATCTGGATAAGGGAAAAGTGAATATGAAATCAAATTCCAACGGTTGTGAAGTTCCAATACGTGTAGGCGAATGTTTTGTCTACAGCAAATTGACGAAGACTATCAAACAGGATCATCAAGAAAATAGAGGAAGCTATTATTGCAATTGGAAAAATGGACTGATTGTATTTAACGATACCAAGCTGAAAACTGTGTTGAATGTACTAAGCTTAAAATTTAACACCAATTTCAACATAAGAGATTCTTCTATTTGCAAATTCACTTATACAATACATCTGGAAAACAAATCATTGAAGTCAAGCTTAAATGATATTGAAAGCATTACCCCTATTCGGTTTTATAATAGGGGAAAACAGACAGACGTTTGTGCTAAATAGAAATGTAACATAATTGTTTTATTTTTGTATAGAACTTTTGACCATCTTTAGTATCTACTTTATACAAAATCAATGAAATATAAAGTATGAAATGTAAAAAATTTATTTTTTTAATGTTGCTTTCCTGTTTGACACTTGCTCTGTCGGCTCAGAGAGTCACACTAAACTACCGAAAACAGCAGTTGGATATTATATTTTCCAGCATTACTAAACAAACAGGATTATCTTTGGCATATAGTCCCGAATTAGTAAATTTAAAAGAAACGGCGAGTATATCTGCTAAGTCAGAAGAATTGGAACCTGTGTTAGAACGACTTTTATCGAACACTAATATAGGTCACAAAGTCAAGGATAAATCCATTTTCTTATTTATTAAGTCGGAAGAGCCTGCTTCCAAGGGGAAAAAGAAGGATAAGGTCTTTAAGAAAGTTGTGAAAGGAATTGTCACTGATGAAAAAGGAGAACCTATTATGGGAGCGAATGTGACGATCAAAGGTACTAATGTTAGAACGATTACAGATGTTGAAGGTGAATATACCTTGGATGTTCCGGAAAATGCCACTATTCATGTATCGTTCATCGGTTGTATTTCAGTCGATGTTAAAGTAAGCAACATTATGGCTAACATCGCTTTAAAGAATGATTCTGAAGTACTGGATGAAGTAGTTGTAGTTGGTTACGGTATGCAAAAGAAGGCTAACTTGACAGGGGCTGTAGATCAAATAAGCAGCAAGGCTTTTGAGAACCGGTCTGTTTCTAACGTTACGCAAGCTTTACAGGGAGTCATTCCTAATCTGAACATTACCTTGACCGATGGTAAGCCATCACGTACGGCAAGTTACAATATCCGTGGAAATACGTCTATCGGTCAGGGTGGTAGTGCTTTGGTGTTGATAGACGGTGTGGAAGGAGATCCTGCCATGCTGAACCCGAACGACATTGAATCCGTGTCTATTTTAAAAGATGCTTCTTCAGCCGCGATCTACGGTGCCAGAGGTACTTTTGGTGTAGTGCTGATTACGACAAAGAATGCTGATAAAGATAAAACGTCTATTACATACTCAGGTAGCTTTACCTCAGAAAAGCCTGTAAGTACGCCGGATATTGTGGATGACGGCTACACTTATGCTTCTATGTTTTACACAGCATACAATGCTTGGAACAACTACTCTGCAACTCCGGCCAAAATGAACAAGACCCAAGCTTTTTCTACAAGCTGGCTGGATGACTTTAAAGCTCGCAAAGCAGCCGGCAATACTAAAAATTATGAAGTTGTAAACGGGCAATACGTTTACTATGGCAATGAAAATTACTATAAAGCTTTATATAAGAAATACACCTTTTCACAGGATCACAACCTCTCTATAAACGGCAATACAGGTAAAATGGATTATTATTTGTCGGGACGTATCTATGATTATGGCGGACTTTTCAAATACAATACAGATACATACAAGAGTTATAATTTGCGAGCAAAGGAAGCGCTTCAGGTCACCGACTGGTTGAAAATTACCAATAACATGGATTATTCAAACATGACATATCATAATCCCACAAATGTTGGTGAAGGCGGATCAATTTGGCGCAACATAGCTGATGAAGGGCACCCGAGTTCGCCCATCTTTAATCCGGATGGCTCGTTAACTTATTCTGCAGCTTATACCGTCGGCGATTTTATTTATGGTAAAAACGGTATGGATACCAATAACCGTGTATTCAAGAACACCACAAGTTTCATTGCTTCTTTCCTGAAGAATCATATGCATGTAAACGGCGATTTTACTTACAGAACAACAGATAATAATGTTACAACAAAACGGGTTCCCGTTCCATATAGTACTCAAGAAGGTGTAACCACTTATCTGCGAAACGATTTAAATGACATCAAAGAAGATACACAGCGTTATGATTATCTGGCGACTAACTTATATACTGACTATGAAACTGACATTGCCGAGAAGCATCATATGAAAGTAATGATTGGTTATAACTATGAACAACAGAAATATAAGAGCCTGTCAGTGCAACGAAATGGTTTACTGACAGAGAATGTGGAAAACATTAATTTGGCTTTGGGCCAGACAATAACCACTTCGGGTGAGTATAGCAAGTGGCGTACCGCAGGAGGATTTACCCGTGTAAACTATTCATTTGCAGATCGTTATCTATTTGAATTTGACGGACGTTATGATGGCTCTTCAAAATTTCCGAGCAATCAGCAATGGGCGTTCTTTCCATCGGCATCTGTAGGATGGAGAGTTTCTCAGGAACCATTCTGGCATGTGAACGATAATCTGCTCTCCAATTTGAAGATCAGAGCGTCTTTTGGCTCATTGGGCAATGGTAATGTCAGCCCTTACAGTTATATGGAACTCTTGTCAATAAATTCGGGCACTCGCATTCTGAATGGTACACTAAATAATTACACAAGTGCCCCCTCTGTTCTTCCCGACAATTTAACTTGGGAAAAAGCAACCACAGCCAATATCGGACTAGATTTCAGTATGTTGAAAAATCATTTGTTGTTCAACGGTGATTTCTATGTCCGTAAAACCAAAAACATGTACACAGTGGGTCCCACTCTTCCTGATGTGTTTGGTGCAAGTTCTCCAAAAGGTAATTATGCCGATATGACAACTAGAGGGTTTGAAATAAGCATAAACTACAGCAATAAATTCACTCTGGGTGGTAAACCTTTCAACTACGAGATAAAAGGTACCCTCTCCGATTATTTATCCAAAATTGACAAATATAATAACCTAACCGGTAATCTGAACGATTATTATAAAGGAGAAACTTTGGGCACTATTTGGGGATACCATATCGATGGTTTGTTTAAGGACCAAGCAGATATTGACAGTCATGCTTCTCAGAAACTGATTAAATCCTCTTCCAACGGCACCATTTATCCGGGTGACTTGAAATATGCAGATCTGGATAATAGCAATACCATTGACTATGGAACAAACACCTTGTCAAGTCACGGAGATTTGAAGAAAATAGGTAATACCACTCCTCGTTTTTCTTATAGCATGAACCTGAGTGCCAACTGGAACAATTTCTTTTTCTCTGCATTCTTTCAGGGAATAGGTCATCAAGATTGGTATCCCAGCAATGAATGCATTTTCTGGGGACAGTACAACCGTCCGTACAATAATATTCCAAAATGGCAATTAAAGAATATTTATTCCGAAAGCAATCCCAATGCCTATTTACCTCGTTATGCCGGATATAATGCATCCATGAAATCGACTGTTAACGACCGTTATTTACAGAATGTGGCCTATCTTCGTTTAAAAAATTTACAATTTGGTTACAATATTCCCAAACAAGTTCTTGCCAAGTGGAAAATTCAAAACCTTCGATTGTATGTTTCAGGAGAAAATTTATTCTGCCTGTCTCCCTTATATAAGTGGACAAAAGACATTGATGTAGCCAATATTTACGGATCGGACAACGACTTGACTTCAGGAACTTCCGGTGATGGTCAGAATTATCCATTAATGAAATCACTTAGTTTAGGTTTATCAGTAACATTTTAATAGATTTGTTTTATGAAAAAAATAATATATTCCTTATTAGTTGCCTGCACATTTTTAGTATCGTGCAGCTTAAGTGAAGAACCTCAGGCTTCTGTAACTGCCAAATCGATATTCGGTACAGAATCCGGTTTAAAGGCCTACTCTTATTCATTCTACAATATGCTTCCTGATGGCAGTTCTGTTTATGATCAAGATGCTATGGTCGATTACGGAGCCGTCAACAGCATTAATTCTTTTATCAGGAAAGGAGCTTATTCTGCTCAAACCAGTTCCGGTTGGGACTGGACCGATTTGAGGAATATAAACTATTTCATCAAAAATTGTACTAATGAAAATGTCAGTGAGAGCGTAAGAAACAATTATATCGGTATTGCCAAATTTTTCCGTGCTTGGTTCTATTATAACATGGTTGTCCGTTTTGGAAATGTGCCATGGGTTGACAAACCTTTGAGTGTTGATGATGAAGCTCTTTATGGGAAACGTGATTCTAGAAGCTTGGTCATGCGACATGTGGTAGAAGATTTGGACTATGCCTGTGCAAACATTACCGAAAGCGCATCCGACGGTTCCCTTGTTTCCAAATGGGCCGCTTATGCCCTGAAATCAAGAGTCTGTTTGTTTGAAGGCACTTTCGAAAAATATCACACGGAACTTGCTCTCACCGATTCGGCCGGTACTTATTTGCAGGAGGCTGCCGATGCGGCAAAAACCTTAATGAATCAATCGAGCTATAAATTATATACGGCAAAAGGTTCTTCCAGTTCATACAGAACACTATTCACTTCTGATGCTCCGGTTACTACAGAGGTGATATTGGCAGTCGTTTTTAGTGCCGATGCTTCTGTGTTCAGTTCCGCAAATTGGTGGTGGACTTCCAGTACTTATGGCCCCAGATGGAGCATGACTCGTAAGTTTGTCAATACGTTCTTGAATATAGACGGCACTCCTTTTACAGACAATCCCAACTACAAGACTATGGGATTTTATGATGAATGCCAGAATCGTGATGCACGGTTAGCTCAGACCATCCGTACACCTGGCTACAAACGCGACGGAGCTTATGCCGCACCTAACTTCACTGGATACACCTACACAGGTTACCAACCCATAAAGCTGTGCCTAGATCCTCTCTCGTATGATAATGGAGCCTATAACACAAACAGTATGCCTCTCATACGATATGCCGAAGTTCTACTGAATTATGCAGAAGCTAAAGCTGAATTAGGCACATTGACCGATGACGATTGGGCAAATACGATAGGTGCTCTTCGTTCGCGTGCCGGCATCACCGGAGGTCTTAGCTCGAAACCGACCAAAGTAGATACTTATCTGCAAACAAATTACTTCCCGAATATTTCGGATCCTGCAATCCTAGAGATTCGCCGGGAGCGTGCTATTGAGCTATCTCTCGAAGGATTCCGATTTACTGATCTGATAAGATGGAAAGTGGGCGAACTGATGACATCAACCTGGGATGGTATCTATGTACCTGCACTGAATGAGCCTATTGATCTGGATCATGACGGTACTTATGATGTTGTCTTTTATAAAGGAACCAAACCCTCCGATGTGCCTTCCGGTTGTTGGGCCATAAACGTAGATGGCACCACCACTACCACATTAAGCGAAGGCGATCATGGAACTATTCAGTATTTTCTGAATTCGGACGATAGGATTTGGTATTCAGACGGACGTCAGTATTATTATCCCATTCCGGCTACTGCCATTGTTAAAAATCAGGAATTGGAACAAAATCCAGGATGGTAATTTCATCATATAACAAATAAAATATTAATTATACGATTATGAAAAAACTCATGTATTTATTTTTACTGTCATTCCTGTGTATCGGCATGATTCAAGCGAAGGAACCTATTTCTTTTACCATAGCGACCTATAACTTGCGAAATGCAAATCACGGCGATTCCATCAATGGAAACGGTTGGGGACAACGTTACCCTTATATTGCCAAAATGGCTCTGTTTCACGGATTTGATATATTTGGCACACAAGAGGGATTGTATGGACAGCTACAAGATTTAAAAAGTATGCTGCCAAATTACGAATACATCGGTGTAGCTCGCGATGATGGGAAAATGAAAGGAGAGCATTCTGCCATTTTTTACCGCACGGATAAATTCAAGTTATTGGATCATGGGGATTTCTGGTTATCAGAAGATCAAACAAAGCCCAATTTAGGCTGGGATGCCGTATGTATTCGAATCTGCACTTGGGGAAAGTTTGAGGACATCAAGTCAGGCTTTACTTTTGTATATTTCAATCTGCACATGGATCATATGGGAGTTATAGCACGTGTCGAAAGCGCTAAGTTGATTCTAAAAAAAATTCAGGAATTGCCTAAAGGGATATCCGTCATCTTGTCAGGCGATTTCAATGTAGACCAAAATTCACCCTCTTATAAACTGCTCAACACTTCGGGCATCCTTCGTGATTCCTATGAAATGGCTGATTTGGTTTATGCCCCTAATGGAACATTTAATAATTTCAACCCGGAGAGTAAGACCAATAGTAGGATTGACCACATTTTTCTAACGACCAATTTTAGTGTCATAAAATATGGAGTTCTAACAGATACTTACCGTTCCGAAATAAATAAAAAGACAGATGTAGATTCCAATGATTCACAAAAAAAGGAATCTCAAGCCAGATGTCCTTCTGACCACTTCCCTGTAATGATTACAGTAGAATGCAAATAGCCCCTTAAAAAATTTATCTTTTAGTCATCAATAGTATTGATTTTATTAGCCTACCTACGAAGGGAGAGATAAATAAAAGCCGTGTCAATGTTTTATTTTTGACACGGCTTCATAATGAAGAGACGTTCTGCGTATTTTATTTTGTGAAATAAATTAATCCGGTTGTTGTGCCGTTTTTGAAAGTAAGGTAGTAAGTGCTCGTACTTGTATCGGCTGTTACTACTGAGATACTGCTCAATGTGACAGGAGTGCTGCTTACACCGGCAGTGACAAGTTGTAGTTTCCCGCTGGTTTTATCGCCTACGGTCAAATCACCGGTCCATGACAGGACATATTGTTGCTTTGTGCTGATATTGGTCACGGCGATGCTGTTGCTATAGATCGTGAGACCATAGCTATTTGCCTGATCCAATGCGATAGTGGTACCATTCCATACAAACTCAGACGTGGCAGGACTAACTGTTACAGCTATCGAAACCGATTTCCCGTCTTTATCTGTTAGTGTCAGTGTGGCCGTACCGGCTTTATTACCTGTAATGTTGATTGCACTTCCGGATACTGTGGCGGTGACAAGGTCTGATGCCGAATTTGTTAAAGTATAATTACCGTTTCCGGTCACGATCTTTACAGAGCTTGTGCCCCCTGCTATCAATTCAACTGCGGTTTTGTCCAATGTCAGTTCTACTATAGGATCATCCTGCTTGCATGATGCCATTGCGAAAGCACAACCTATTAATAATAGACTCAATATTTTTTTCATTTTCTTTTTTATTTTATAGTTCACTTATCTGTTTATTCTCGATTTGATCACAATGGAAGACGCTTTGGCAGTCGTAGTTGACTTGTTTATGGTCAGTTTAATCTCTCCGGTACTGTCGTCGGTAGTAGCTTTTAAGATCAATGTACCAGTTTGGTTCGAAAGATCTACTTTCCCATTGGTCATTGTAGCTGCCGTTCCGTTGATATAAAATTTAGTGAATTTAGCGGCATCGGTGCCCACTACTTTTGCGTTGGTACCTTCAACAGTGATGGCAGGTGCCAACAGCCAGCTGTAATTGTATACGGTGAGGTTCGCTGTAGTGCTGACAGCACTGTAGGTATCGTTTCCTGCTTGTGTGGCAGTAATGGTGGTAGTGCCTTCTTTCAATATATGTACTAATCCGGCAGTGCTAACGGTAGCAATAGTGGCATCGGCAACGGCATATGTAACGGCTAAACCACTGGATGCTGTGGCTGCCAAAGTAATGTCGGCATCGCCTACGTTAGCTGTAAAGTCTGATAGTCCGGTAATGGTTTGAGCTGTTTTTGCATTTTCCGCAATATTACTGAAATTTTTCCATCCGTCGGCAGCCTTATAAGCAGCTAAGGCACTTGAGGGCACATAAAGGATACATTTGGTTTGATCGACGCCAGTGAAAACTCCTGTTGGCAAAGTAATAGGGAAAGTGTTTTTCACCTTGATGGATTGCAATCCCGAGCAACTGTTGAACGCATCAGATCCTATCGTTGTAAGGCTTGCAGGCAATTCAATGGTTTGCAGGGTAGCATTTCCATAAAGAACACCTGCTCCAAGGGAGGTTACACCTTCGGGAATAACCAAAGAAGTTAAACTTGCACCGGATAGACAATAATCTCCTATCGTTGTTACCAAGTTATTGGTCGGAAAGGTAAGCGAAGTCAGCGGAACAGCTGCAAATGTCGATTGACCTAATGTCGTAACATTCGACGGAATGGTAAAAGAGGTGATTTGTGTATAGTCGAATGTTTGGTTCAATTTTCCATCAATGATTTGTATACCGGCAGGGAAATTGATGGTGGTTAAACTCTCACAGTCGTCAAATGTTCGATCTCCTCCCAGCCACTGCACGGTGGCCGGTATGGTGATTGTCGTCAGCGAAGAGCAGCCTTGAAAAGCCTGATTGCCAATGGTCGTAACCGATGTCGGAATAGTGATGGTACTTATTTTTGTCCTCGAAAAAGTCCCCCGCGGAATTGTTGTCAAATTATTCGACAATGTAACTTGAGCAAGGCTTGTTGCCCCTCCAAAAACTGACATCCCCAACGTAGTAACACTGTTGGGTAGGGTGATAGCCGTTAATCCTGTTTGCATAAATGCGTAATCGGCAATGCTGCTTACCCCATCCGGGATATTGACGGATGATAGCTTGGTACAACCCTCAAATGCTTGAGCACCGATAGAGTCGATGCTTGCAGGCAACACAACCGTAGTAAGCTTATTATTATTATTACCAAAGGCTTTATACGGAATCTGGTCGGCAGGATAATTCGTAACCGTGTTGTAGCAGTCGGAACCTCCGTTACCGGAATAAGCCTCAATTTTTGTTACACCGCTTAAATCCAAAGTTGCTAATGTAGAACTCACAGAAAACTGCTGAAGAGCCAAGAAATCGCGTGAATCCATGGTGCCTTTCACAACCAGATTGGTAATGCCCGTCTGGCCGGACAAGGCGGTAGATAGTCCGCCGGCAGTGATGTTTACCGTTGTTTGTGCCTGCATCGAAAGGAAGAAGCACAAAAGAATTGACAAAGAGAATAACTTTTTCATTTTTCTAATAAATTAAATTGATAGATCATTATGATTACATTATTATAGTTAATACATTCTGCGACTATTGACCCGCAAATCGGGCATGACATCAACCGAGAAATATTCGCTATTGCTTTTTTTGAGGAGGCGCACGGTTTCGCTTACAAAGCCCTGCACCACGAAAGTATAGGTGCTGCCCGAAATGGCAGAGACAGTGGTGGTGAGGCGTGCTTCGGCTTCGCCGTTTTTACGGAATTTAAGCACCAACTTATTGTTTTTGTTGGCACCTGCCGTGTCAAGTTCGGCATAAGGGCTGTAGGCTCCGAACGAAAGATTGGTCGGCAGTGTGGAAGTCAGCTCCTTTCCATTGTCATCTACCTGATAGACATCAATCGCCCCCAAGTCGGTTGCCAAGTTGACAATCTGCACACGCACTTTTCCCTGTACGGCTTTAGGCTCCACCGGAACGGTAACAATGGTGTAGGCAGAGTTTGATTCAGGACTCTCGGTAATGTATTGCGTGGTGTATGTTTTGCGCGTCAGCACGACGGCGGTATCTTTGAGAAACGTTTTGAAGCGAGAGGTATAAATAAACTTATATGTGCCTTCTGCAATGGGCATCCAAAACACATCTCCAAAGCCTCCCGCAATATCGGTCACATAGTCAGTCCCTGTAAAATGATACGGGTATTGTCGCTTGTCGTCGGACCCCGCATCGGAGAACTGAGGAAATTTTTTGAATACGGCATTCGGTACCGAGTCGTTGACGTAAATCATGTTGTAATATCCGAGCGAATCGGTAGCAAGGCCTTGACGAGCCGCTTCGATGGCATTGTAAAAGTTGATGTAGGTATCGTTGCCATTGCCGGGAATAATGTCGGCTACATTCTCAGAACAACTTTGAAAGCAGCACATCAGCAGCAACAGCAAGCCTCCAATCATATTTGCCGGATGGCGGACGAGGAAGCTATTTATTTCTATTCGTTTCATTGATAGATTGTTTTTAGAATTACACTTTTATTGTTGGCGGTCATATAAAGCATGCCCTGCGTGTCGCGATTCAGCAATTCGTCGGTGCCGTAGTTCATTACATAGCCCTGCCGCAAGAAGGCATCGGGTGCATAGCGGCTGCCCCGCTCGTTGATGAAATCGAGTATTCCCCAAGCGGGCAAATCATACTTTCCCGTCTGGTCGCCGGTAATCAAATTCTGATAGTAGAGTATCAGCAGTTTTCCACCGGATAGCGGCAGCATTCCCCACATGGAGTTATTACTATTCGAGTATCCCGCCGAGAGCACATCAAAGGATCCGGAGATATAAGGCTTTGCTCCATAATTAACATCAGAATAGCTGTTAAAGGTATTTAGCTCCACCTGATTGGTTAAATCGAATCGTGCCAATCGGGCAGTGGATTGCCGCACATACAAGAGGTTTTCGTCGGGGCTGATTGCTTCTATCTTCGAAAAATTAGCAGTGACTCCGGGAAAGAACTGCAGGGTGTGCGACAGGGAATAGTAATCGTCTGTTGCGGCATTTACAATTTGCGGTGCGGGGTCGGTCAACGCATACAACATGACGTAATACGGATTTTTGAACACATAGCTGTAGTTTCCGGCAGCAGTCATGCGGGTAATCATTCGGTTGTCCATATTAAAATAGACATTGCCCAAGCTGTCGGGATAAATGCCTGTGGCGGTAAACATCTTGACCTGCGAAATAGTGCCTTCGAAGGGTTGTGCATCGCTAAGCGTGCGTTTGCTCCGATAGATATAATAAGGCGTTTTGTTGAGCACGGTGAATGTTTTGTTTACCATGTCCCAACGACACAGGCGGTAATAGTGATAATACGTGGCATAGGGGGCTTCGGTATAGAGCGACAGGTACAGGTATTGTTCTTTGGGATCGATACTGCAGCCGTTTAGCCGGGTATAAGTAAACGCCGTGCCGTCGGCATCTTTGCATTGGCTCGGGTCGAACACCTGAGAGACAACGCCGGAGGCAGTCATGCGGGTAACCGCATTCGTTGTATTATTGATAAAATACATGTCTCCGTTTCCGCTCCGGCAATATACGGGCGTGCTGTTGGACGGATAGTCGGCTATTTTCTGCACTGTCAATCCGTTGGCCAAAACTCCTGCCTTGCTGCTCTCTAGTATCTCGATGGCTCTTCCCGACAGGGTGATGCCCGACGAGGTGATGCTCACGGGGCGTTTGGTACCTACTCCCATAGCATTGGAAACAAGGAGTTTGACGACCTGGATGCTGTCGTTGTATGTGGCGCTGTAAAGTGCGTTACTGATACTTATAATTCCAGCTACCGCGCCGCCTATTTTTATTTGCAGTCCGTCGGTGACAAAATGTCCCTCAATGGTCATTGTATCATTTACCGCATATACCGCATCGTAATCTTGGATAAGTTCGGGTTGCTTTTTCAATGTCGAATAATAGTTGTCCGTTTCGGAACAGCCTGCCAGCAGTACAAGGACAAGCGGTGTAAATAAGATGCTTTTTATAAATTTGATCTGTTTCATTTTTGGAATCTTTTTATAATGAATAAGATACGCTCAGGGTGAAGTAGCGTCCCGGGTTATACTTGGAAGAAATATTATCTCCCTCCGTGATCGAATTACCCGAAGAATCTGTCGTAGTCTTGAGCGGCTCGTATTTATTGGTAAAATTATAGTCCTCGGCTATCCGCACCCATTGGTTCAAGAGGTTCTGTACGGAGAATTTCATTTGCACCGACTTGAAAATGCGTTGCGTGTACGAGAAATCGAGCATGTGACGCGGCAATTCGATCAGACTGCCCCTGTATTCGGGACCTGCGATAAAGGTGTTTGTTTTATACCCCCTTCCGGCAGCATAAATGCTCTCGCCGGATACGTTGTAGATAAGAGATACTTTGGAGCCCCATGCCGGGTTTTCGTAATATAGACCGGCATTGATAATATAGGGAGCCTGTCCCTGCAAGGGCCGGCTCGAGATTTGGAAAGCAATCGCATCGGCAGTTAAATGCACCTTGCTCTTGATAAAAGAACCGTTGGCAATAACGGACAGGTTACGAAACAAGTTACCCGAAATAAAAGAAAGTGATTTGCGCAGCTCCACTTCGATGCCCTTGATGGTTGCTGAAGTGGCATTGGCGTAAGATATTTCTGGAAATACACTTTCTGCGCGACTGGAAGTATTGATGCGTTCGATCGGTTTTTTCAGGTCTTTGTAGAAAGCCCCTATGCTGATGAGTTCTCCGGTATTGCTGCCGGCCGGGTAAAACTCAATGCGGGCATCATAGTTGTTCACGGTTGCCGATTTTAAATCGGGATTACCGGAGAGTATCACATTATTTTCGAAATCGAGTTCTTTAAAAGGTGATACTTCACGAAACTCGGTACGATTCACCGTCTTGCCATAGGCCAAACGTCCCACAAATTGGTCGTTGGGACGCACGGAAATATTTAGGGAAGGCAACCAGGAGCGGGTAGGGTTATCAATCAGTATGGGAATATCGAGACCGGAAGTGGAGGTGGGAGGAACGGCTGCCGCTATCTTCTGGCGATTATATTCGTATCTTAATCCGCCGTATATCTCGACAAAGCGATTGGCCGGCGTGAAGTTCAACAGAAAATAGGCACTGTTGTTTTGTTCCGTACCCCTATAAGTATCGCTACCCGAGGTGCGGTCGAACACTCTCAGTCCGGTGTAATTATCGTTTAAATAAGTGTCGCTCCATACATTGGGCAAATCCTGCAGGCGGAAACGCACTAAAGCCGGATTTACATAACTCGTGAGCGAAATAGTCGTGGCGTCGGGATCATCGATATTAGCCTCGTGCACCGTATAAATGCGCCGATCCATGGCACGGCTTTTCCATTGGTTGAAAGTTCCCGCTTTGGCAGTGATCCAAGGCGTTATCTTATAGGTGTAATCGAGCGAACCGTTGTATACCCCCTCGCTGCTGCGTGACCAATTTCGGGAAATAATACCCAGTGCCAAAGGAATGGACACATCAGAATCGTTCGACTTCGGGTTATAGCCTCTGGCCCGCCATTGCAAGTCCGCATCTCCAATCGTGCCATTGGAGTCGATACCTGTCATTCGAATGACCCGCTGGTCGGGCGTTTCCTGTCGACTGTAATTATAGCCCGCATTCCACTTTATTTCTTGTTTCCCCTTAGCGAACGTATGCTCTCCGCCCAGATTGCCCACATACAAAAAACGCTGGTTGTAAGACAATATAATATCTTTGTCGCGCGAATAATCGTTGGAAACTAAATTATACGTTGATTGGCTGTTTCGGACAATGGTAGCATCCACTCCCTGCAAGAGGAAGAAGTTTTTAAAAGAAATAGCATTATTATCGTTAAAGCTGTATTTGAAATTCTGAAGCAAGTTGGTTTGCACCGTGTTGGTATTGCGGTCTTCGTCGCCCATCTTATCCGTAGTATCGAAAGATTCGGTTCCTATTCCCTGTTGCCGGTACATGGCCGCTTTCAGATTTTCGTTCTTGTAGCTGAGCGAGGTCAACGAAGAGAGCGTATGATTGAACAAGCGAAACGCATTGTAATAATTAAGGGTAAACTGCATATTGGGCAAGGCCATTTTCTTTCCGTACGACAGGGTAGGATTAAACGTTTTGGCATATTGTGACGGAGTGAGCTGAGCTTTTACCATGCTTCCGTATCCGGGAACAGAAGAAGGCAACTTCCTGGTGCCGTCGTCGAAACCCAGAAAATCCGTTTTCCCACCGTTGTAAGTCAAAAAGTTTTTGTTGAATGAAGTATTTGGACGTATACCCAACTGAAATTCCATATCGAAATGACGCACCGCTTTGGCATCTTTGGTATAGATCTTTACCACGCCACCCGTCGCATCCCCCTGATTCTCAGGCGAAGGAGACTTTTGTACCACTATTTTATCGATGATACGACTAGGTATCAAGTCCAATGCAAACGCACGGCTGTTGGTCTCAGTGCTAGGTGCTGCATTGTCGTTCAGATAGGTAAGATTATAGCGAGGGTTCAATCCGCGCACAATCACAAACTTATCATCTACAATGGTTACTCCGGAAACCCGTTGCACCGCTTGCGCCGCATTGCGGTCGGCGGTTTTAGCGATTTGCTCGGAAGAGATACCCGATGCCAACACATTGAGTCCTTTCAACTCCGCCATCAATAGTTTATCGGTAGTATGAGGCACAGAGCCACGCATGCGTCTCACTCCCAGTACTTGCACTTCAGAGAGAGTAGTACCGCCACCGGAGAGTTTGATGTCGTAGGTATTTTCTCCCGGTCTCACTGTAACGTCCGTCTTCTCGGGATTAAATCCTACAAAGGATACTTGCAGGGTCACCTTCCCTGCAGGCAGATGTGAAAAGGTATAATATCCATTGACATCGGCAACTGCATAGAGCGAGCTGCTTATTTTGACTATTGCTCCAGGCAGAGGTTCTGAGGTTTCGGACTCCACGACGCGTCCCTTGAGACTGCCCGATCCGGAACGACGGGGCTTAGCGGACGGAGTTTCTTTTCTCAGCACAGCGTAGGACGTTTCAGTCGTCTTTTTCCATGTAAATGACGTGCCGGAAAGACTATGCTCCAATGCTTTTTCTACGGTTATGTTTTCAATATTCAGTGCCGGGACACGAGTTTCAGCAATTAGCTTTTGGTCGGAAAGTATAGTGACAGCACCTTTTTCGGCAATTTTATTCAGTCGGCTTGCCAGCATCTCTTCGGGAAAATGTGCATTGAAAGTTATAGCTGCTGCAGGCGTCACGAAGCAAAGCATCAGTAGAGTTGCTCCTATCAGTACAAAATATCGGGAGCGCACGTTCATTATTGTTTGCTTCATTTGTTGTTTCTTTTCTTTCATCAGTCTGTTATTTAGTGGATAGTGAAGTGATAATTATATGATTCTTTTTGATACTATAATGGATGTTATAAATAGTGGCAATGGTAGTCATCACGTCCGTGAGCTTGCTGCTTGGGTCGAATGTACCCGTAATTCGTTGTCCGGCGAGGGCACCACCCTTGCAAGTCACTTCAGCTCCGAATTGTTGTCGCAGACGTAGGCGCAATTCTTCTACACCTGCCCCGTTAAGCACGAGTCGTCCTTTCGTCCATCCGGCGGCATCCTCCCAATTTGATTCAGTGATTTGAACAGTTCTGTTGGCCGTATTATACGCCAACTGTTTATTGTGTGTCAATAATCCATAAGTGTGGGCACCCTCACTTACTTCTACTTTTCCACTTCGTACCGATACTACGTATTCACTCAGCTGTGGATAAGCTTTTACGTTGAAGGAAGTTCCACGTACGGTAGTTTGCATTCTTCCCGTATGAATAATAAAAGGCTTCTCAGGATTTTTAGCCACGTCGAAGAAGGCTTCACCTGTGAGCCACACTTCGCGTTTTTGCTTGTTGAAAGTAGCCAGCACTATTTCAAAACGGCTATCGGCATTTACCTGCACAACCGTTCCGTCAGGGAGGGAGAGCGTCGTCCTGTGTTTATCATCCGTTGTCCATGCCTTGTGTGCATCGGCCATCAGGTTTGTTCCAAGTTGAAATAAATTACCCCGGTAAGCCATCCATGCTCCACCACCGAGAAGCAACACGATTGCAGCTATCGCAGCATACCTTTGGTAACGATTTCTCCACATTGGGCGTATCGTACGCCCTTTCTGGTTGTGCCGAATATGAGTTGCCACGTGTCGACTTACTTTGCTACGAGCAACAGTCGCTTTTTGCTCGTCCATCGGATAACGTTTCATGTCGGTGATGTCGGGAGTCCAGCTATCTAGTTGCTGTTTCATAGAATCACCTACCTCACCACTTTCATAACGCCTCAGCAAATCCACAATGTAGTCCAACACTCTGATTTGCTTTTTGTCCTTTTTACTCATAAAATGTATACTTTTTTTAGAATTTTTCGTTTTGAAAGAAAAGACTTTACCATTTCCCTTCTATCAGATAAAAGACTTGAGAAGGGCAATTGTCCCATACGAAAGTCGTTAAGATTCAATGACCATTCTGTTTCATTTATGTTATAGCACTTGGTATCAATGAAATAGCACGCAAAAAGGTTAATTCATAGGATTGTAACATGTAAGTGTCCTAATTTTATCTAGCTTTGCAAATTAAACGAAAGAGAAATGACCGATCGACAGTTATTAGAACAGATAGCAGAGAAGGACCAAAAGGCTTTTGATGAGCTATACAACCGTTATGAACGGTTATTCTATCGCTGGGTTTTTTCCCGACTCAATGATTATGATGCAGCCTGTGATGTCACTCAGAATTTTTGGATTGCCGTATGGACCTCACCGGCAGGTATACAAGCGAACGAGGCTGACTCGGCAAAAGATTATCTATTGCGTAGTCTGACATTTCGAATACTGAAATACGTGCAGCGTAAAATGGATCGGATTGAAATACCCGATGAGAAATTGATCGAACAACACATGCCGGACTTATCTTATACCCATATTTCAGAAGCCCTTTATGCGAAAGAAATATTGCAGTTGATGGATGAAATATTGAAGAATCTACCTCCGCTAACCCGCAAAATTTACGAGTTACGCCATGTGGAGCATCGTTCGGTAAAGGAAACAGCAGAAGCACTTTCGATAAGTGAGAAAACTGTTCGTAATGGCTTGTCATCGGCGCGTTCTACTTTTCGGGAAAAACTGAATTTAATGTACGACACCGGACATTCCGATAAACTGAAAGTATTATTACCGCTATTGATTTGGTTGCTTGGAGAATAATTTTAATTAAACAAACATCTTGAAAACTCACTATAGCGTTTCGTTCTATTTGTAACTGAGAGTTGCTCAATCCGTAGTTATGGGTGAACAAACTCGCTTAAGAGAGTTGAGCAACTCATAACTATGAGATGAACGACACGCCATAATTAGATGCGAAAATCTACCTTTTGTTATGTTGCGAATTTTTCCTTCACCCTTCACATTCCTTTATTCATGGTCATTTCGAGATGAACGAGTGAAGGCTCCGTTTCGTTTTATCCATTCATAATTTCCTATGTTTTAAGGTTGGTACAATAAATAAAGCCATACCTGCGTCACACGGGAATGGCTTCAGAAGTAGCAATTTTAGTTAAACTTGAGAATAAGAACTTTTTGCTTATGACAAAGGTCCGGATTCGCTATTTCAAATTGATGTATTTGTTGTGACTATCGTTTGACGCTTGCTTCAATGAAGGCACAAAACGAAATGATGCCTTCACTCGTTCATCCTGGAACGCCCATGAATAAAAGGATGTGAATGGTGAATGAATTTTTCATGTTTGGGATATTCTTGTTATGTGAGGAAAAGATTAAAGTTTGAAAGTCGGATGCTTTTCCATCTATGATTGAGGTCTTTCTTTTTACGTGAACGATTATTAAATAAATATAAATAAGGAATAAATCGTCACAAAAACTCACAAAAGCGCACAAAGAGTCACATAAAGTCACAATGGGTTTTTCGGCTGCCGTATATTTGCATCTCAAAAAAAACGAGAAAGAATATGATAACAAATTTTTCAATGTTTTGGGCAACGGGAGACCCGGATGCTCAATGGAATTTAGAGTCAAGGACTAAATTTATGAACGACGATCAAAAAACGACGGTGTGTTCCACTGTTTCAAAGAAGGATATTTCCCATGAGGTCTCTCTTGCCAAAGATGTAGAGGACACCGCAAAAGAAATTATCAAACTGGAAATATTCATGGATGCCCACTATGATTTGCATTATAATGTGGTGACGGATCAAACAGAATATCGACCTGCAAATTCTCGCGAAGCTTTCCGGAAAGTGACACACCGTGTTTTGAATGCCATGTGTACCGAAGCACGCAAACAGGGAGTGAATTGTTGGGACAAGGATATGCGTCGTCATGTGGAATCCATCAATGTGAAATCGTGTCATCCGATAATCGACTATTTGCGCCATTTACCTGCGTGGGACGGGTACGACCGCATCACTCCACTTGCTGAACGTGTATCCCACACGGACTATTGGGTAAACCATTTCCATACATGGATGCTTGCCGTGACAGCCCAATGGCTGGGAGTGAATAAGTTGCACGGCAACAGTGTGGCTCCGGTCATTATCAGCAAGCGGCAAGGACGGCAGAAATCGACTTTTTGTAAATTGCTGCTTCCCGAGGCATTGCAACCTTATTATATGGATCGGTTGAATATCTCTACCACAGGACGTGCAGAGCAAAAGTTGGCGGAGTTTGCACTTATTAATTTGGATGAGATAGACAAATATTCTTCAAAGGGAATGGCATCACTGAAAAACTTGATGCAGATGGCAGGGATGAATGTGAATAAGGCTTACCAACAAGGTATTTGTGAGCTGCACCGTACAGCTTCATTTATCGCGACGTCCAATTGCAAGGATTTATTAACGGATCCAACGGGAAGTCGCCGCTTCATCTGCATTGAGCCCGAAGGAAAAATAGACTGTTCGCCTATTGATCATAGTCAGATTTATGCTCAATTACTATATGAATTGAAAGGTGGTGCCCGTTATTGGTATACCGAAGAGGATGAATCGGAAATAATGCAGCGAAACACCGAATACAACAAAATATTTGTGGAACAGGATGTATTCAATTGTATCTTTCGTTCGGCAAGAGCCAATGAAAAGGATGTGTTGTTTTTGTCGGCAGCCGAACTCTACAGTGAAGCATGTCAAGCCAATCCAGCCGCCATGCGTGGATCAACGATCAATCGTTTTATTAAAACATTGGTAGCAATGAATATCCCTAAAGTACATATGAATACGGGAAATAAGTATAGAGTGGTGAAAATAAATAATGGTCATGCGTGAAAAATGATTAGGGATTGGGATGCGTGGCAACCTTTGCACAAGGAAGTTATAGGTATAGTAGGTGAGGATGCTTATGAAAAGCTCAAAATAAACAATATTAAATTTTAAACTCTATATTATTCAGTGAACCATTAGTTGCTTTTAAGTTCAATTGGACTGGAGTTGAACTCATTAAATCTATGATCTTAGTTCGTCTAAATTAGATACACTCTGTTAATCTGTTGATAATGAATGTGCTGAATAAATAAAATCCGTTTGTATTGTTGTGGACTTCTTAGCCCCAAAATGTTCTTATAGTATAGTTCTTAATATCTACTTTTGCTTCATTCTTATTAAAGACATGAAGAACATCATATTATGGAAAATACTACAAGCCCCAAAAGTGCTTTGATATCACAAGCATTCAAACAATATCATCAGATGATCATTGGTTATATTAATCGTCGAATCAATAATATTGACGATGCCGAAGATATGTCACAAGATGTGTTTTTGCGTTTAATGGAATACAAAGACATATTGTGTGAAGAGACAATCAAAAACTTCATATTTACAATTGCGCAAAACAGAGTCATCGATTATATAAGACGAATCAATAAAAAGATAGAGATATACTCTTATATATATGATTTTCAGCCCTCTGTCACCACTTATACTCCTGAACAAGAGGCCAGTGCTCATGATTTATTGATGATAGAGAATCATTGTATGCGAAAACTTCCTCCACAGCGTTGTAAAATCTATTATATGTCACGTATAGAAGAGAAAAGCACGGATGAAATTGCCAAAGAACTTCATTTGAGCAGACGTACGGTAGAATCACATCAATTCATGGCTCGAAGGGAAGTGCGTGAAAATCTTAGAAGAATTATTTGAATCTAGTATCTAAAAATAATAATAATGAAAACATGAAAAGTATTGTGTCGAGTTTAAGGATACATTTGTCCTTGGTAAAGAAAAATATTTGTTTAACCTCAAAAATGGTATTATGAGATTTATTAAGAAAATTCTTTTTGTGATGCTTTTACTTTTGACACCAGTCTTAGTATCTGCTCAATCAAAACTTACAGGAAAGGTGGTTGATGCTTCTGGTCAGCCTGTTATAGGAGCTAGTGTAGTACAAAAAGGTACTACGATAGGTACTGTAACTGATATGGACGGTAGTTTTACATTAAATGTATCGAATAAGTGTATTTTGCAAGTTTCATTTGTCGGCTATGAGAAAGCAATAATAGATGTTGATGGGCAAAGAACATTGGCTATTACTTTAAAAGAAAGCTCTCAGTCATTAAATGAAATTGTTGTTGTTGGCTATGGAACTCAAAAGAAAGCAACATTAACGGGAGCTGTAGAGCAAGTAAGCAAAGAAACTTTCGAGAGTAGAGCTGTAACTAATGTTGGGTTGGCATTGCAGGGTGCGACACCTGGTTTAACGGTGTCTCGTAGTTCTTCACGTCCTGGTAATGAAGGTATATCTTTTCAAATTCGTGGTATAACATCAATAAATGGAGGTTCACCACTAGTCGTGATAGACGGAGTTCCTGCTTTGAATTATGAATCTTTCCAAAACATGAATATGGATGATATTGCTAATATTAGTGTATTGAAAGATGGTGCTGCTTCAATTTATGGTGCTAAGGCAGCTAATGGTGTGATCTTAGTTACAACTAAAAAAGGAAAAGGTAAAACCAGGGTTGATTATAATTTTAATACGCGATTTACAACTAATGGTATAACAGGATATTCTCCTAATATGGCACAGTATGCCACTATGTGGTTGGAAGCAAATAAGGAAGAGAAAATCCCTAATTGGTGGTGCTGGTTGACGCAAGAAAGTATGCAGAGAATGCAAAAAATGGAACCTGGTATATATCATACAACAGCATGGGGAGATATCTTTTTGGATAATTCTAGTCGCGTTGATGAAATGTTTGCACGTCGTTATTCATATCAGAATAATGTTAGTCTGTCTGGATCTTCTGAAAAGTCAGATTATCGTGTTTCTGCACTTTATTCTGATAATCAAGGTAATTTGGCGACGGCATATGATGGTCAAAAGCAGTTTGATTTACGTTTGAACTATGGAATTCAAGTTAATAAAAGAGTTAGATTAGAGACAGCAGCAAGTTTGGTTAAAACTGATACAAGATCCCCTTCAACGGGTTTAGATGCTTCTTTATATGGTCAAGAAGCCCCAGTCTTTCCAGCAAAAAATCCCTATGGAGAGTGGTATGCTGATTATGGAACAGTTGGAGATCGCAATCCTGCAGCTGCAACATCCGATGGCGGACGTAATAATGTGTCGTCAATGACAACACGTTTAGATGTTAAAGCTATTGTAGATATATGGAAAGGTTTAAGCTTTGAGGGAATGGCATCATTCCAAAATGAAGAGTATAGACAAGAGCAATGGGTGATCCCTGTGCTTTGTTATGATTGGTTTGGTAATCCATGTAAGTCGTACATTTCGTCAACAATCCAATCTACAAGCAATCCTGGATACAAATCAGTGGCTAATAATAATTTCTATCAATATTATTCTGCATTATTGAAATATAATAAAAGTTTTGGGAAGCATAATTTTTCTGCTATGGCGGGCATAAATGCAGAGAAGTCACAAAATAAAAATCTTTCAGCTTCACGTGTGAAATTTGTTGATAATGGTGTTGAAGACTTAAATTTGGCTGATGCAACTACGCAGTTAAATAGTGGTGGCAAGTCACATAATGGAACCTATTCATACATAACAAGGTTAACTTATAATTATGCCGATAAGTATCTGGCTGAATTAATGGGTCGTCGTGACGGTAATTCTAAATTTGCTCCCGGTTATCGCTTTCAAAATTATTGCTCCTATTCTTTGGGATGGGTATTTACTCAAGAGAGTTTTATGAATTTTATCACTAGTGTAGTTGATTTTGGTAAAATCCGCTATAACTATGGTAGCTCTGGCAATGATGTAGGTTTAGGAAATTATGATTATGTATCCGCTATCAATTTAGGCACAACTGTATTAGGATCTCCAGCTGCTTATCAAGTTTCTTCAAGTTTAAACAATAGTGGTCTGATAAGTAAAACAAGAACTTGGGAAAGAGTAGAACAAAAAAATATTGGTCTTGACCTTAACTTCCTAAATAGTCGATTGACTTCTAGTTTCGATTATTTTATTAAAGATAATAAGCATATGCTTTCAAGTGTGACTTATCCTTCTGTGCTAGGAGGTAGCGCTCCAAAAACTAATAGTGGACATTTGAGAGTGAAAGGTTGGGAGGTCTCTTTGTCATGGCGTGATCATGTAAAGGACTTTTCTTATTTTGCAACATTTAATATTAGTGATACAAGAAGTAAATTGGAGAGTTTACAAGGTGCAGATACATATACAGCTGGTAAAAATAATGTAAATGGTCGTCCTCTTAACTCCTGGTATTTGTATAAAACCGATGGCTTCTTCAAAAACCAAGATGAAGTTGATACATATTATGCAAAGTATGGCACCGACGGTGATTTAACAAAACTCCCATCAGGAGGAAATACAGCTTTACGCCCAGGTGATACCAAAAAAGTTGATATAAGTAATGATGGAACTATTTCTGCAAATGGAAGTAAATCAAGTGATTTAGTCTATAAGGGTGATGGCAATGCACATTATAACTTTGGCTTGACTTTAGGTGGATCTTGGAAAGGGTTTGATTTAAGTGCTATGTTTCAAGGAGTTTTATCACAGAAAATTATGAGAAATGGGTGGATGTCTTATCCATTTAATACAACTTACACGAATCAAAATCCAACATTCTTAGGAAAAACATGGACAGCTGATAGGCCTAATGCCAAATATCCACGTTTAACTACTTATACAGATAGATCTGCATGGAATTATGCCAATAATGATTTTATGTTGCAAAATAACCGTTATATACGATTAAAATCGCTTATTATTGGTTATACAATTCCTGGAATCATTACAAGGAAAGTAAATGTTGAAAAAGTTCGTTTGTACTTTTCCGGCAATGACTTGTGGGAAGCTACTACAATAAAAGATGGATTTGATCCTGAAATGGGTGAGACTTCGCAGAATGCCGGTTATCCATTTGCTCGTACTTGGTCTTTTGGCGTAAATGTTACTTTTTAATTGATCTTATATAAATAAAGTCATAATATTATGAAAAAAATAATATATATATTGTTTGCATCAGGAATGTTACTAGGAATGTCTGCATGTCAAAATACATTCCTTGATTTGGATCCTCAAGATCAACAAACTGATGCGGTATATTTTAAAAAAGCATCAGATTTTAAATCATATACTGCAGGAATGTATAGTCAGTTAATGGGATGGAGTTCTCCTTATGGTGGTAATTCTATTTACAATTATATGGATTGTTATTCTGATTTATCAGCTCCTACCCTTGTCTCTTTTGGAAGTGATGTGGGACGTGGAACTTTGACTGTTCCTACATCTGATAATCGTTGGGGAAATAATTATGGTTTTATCCGTACTGCAAATATTTTGCTGGGAAAAGCTACGGCATATTCCGGTAGTCAGGATGATATAAACCAATATGTAGGAGAAGCTTACTTCTTCCGTGCAAATGCATATTTTAATTTATTAAAGTTCTTTGGTGGTGTTCCTATTGTAACAAGTGTTTTGGACACAAATTCTTCCGAATTAAAAGCGCCGCGTAATAGTAGATATGAGGTTACAGATCAAATTTTATCAGATCTGAAAAATGCAATAAATAGATTACCTACGGAACAATCAATTCCAAGTGGTGATAAGGGACGTATAAGTAAGTGGGCGGCTGAAGCATTTAAAGCTAGAGTATTATTGTATGAAGCTACGTGGAGAAAATACAATGGAACAGCCACTGATTTTGATGGTTCTAAAGGACCTCAATCTGATCAAATAAATGATTTCTTGGATGAGTCTATAAGATTATCAAAAGACGTAATGGATAATGGTGGATATTCATTATGGAATCACAATGATGATTCTAAGATGGCTAATATGAGCAATTGGTATTTGTTTAATTTGGAAGATGCTGGTAGTAATCCTGGAGGTTATACAAAGACAAGTAATAATGAGTTTATCCTATATGGGGTATATGATGTGACTTTAAGACCTGGTGGTCAGAACTTAAGTCATACCGTAGGGCTTATGTATCCGAGTCGTAAGATTGTTGATATGCCTGTATGTACAGACGGATTACCTATAGGCAAGTCTTCTTTATTTCAGGGGTATCACAAAGTAGGAGATGAATTTAAGAATAGAGATCGCAGGTTGATTGATTATATTTGTGGCGGTACAATAACTACATCTGTAACATTAAATTCAGGAACTCCAGGCTATACGAATTATAAATTCTCGGCTTATAAGTATGGTACTTATCGCACTGACAATACTGAATCTGCAAATTATCCTATAATAAGATTAGCTGAAGTTCATTTAAATTATGCAGAGGCTCTTTACGAACGATATGGTTCTATTACTGATGATCAATTAAATGAATCCATTAATAAACTTCGTGCACGTGCCGGAGTTTCCAATTTGACGAATGCATTAGTTTCAAATAATGGGCTTGATATGTTAACGGAGATCAGAAGAGAAAGAACTGTAGAATTATATATGGAAGGATTTCGTTTTGATGATTTAAAGCGTTGGGGAATGGCTGAAAGTGCATTGAATCCATCTCGTTGTGGAATGGTTGTTGGTGACGCAAGTTATACCACAGCATTTAAGGATGCTACTGGTAATGCTACTAGTAATTATGTTCCCACAACATTTGTTTGGGGTGAAGAAAAGGTTCAAACAGGTGCAGGTAGTCTTGAATGTGTTGTTATTGATGCTACATCTAATCATAATTTTGCAAAGAAAGATTATTTGTGGCCGATTCCACAAGATCAGATTAATGTTAATTCCAATCTGAAGCAGAATCCTGGATATAAATAATATGTTACTTAATTTAAAGTCAAAACATTATGAATAGTTTATTAAAATGGGGCACTGGCCTATTAATATATATTTGTGCAATGCCACTTTTCACCTCTTGTCAAGAGGATGATGCTAATTTTAAAGTTTATCAATACCCTGTGCCTCAAGTGGCATCAATTTCGCCGGGAAGTGGATACGTTGGAACAAAATTGTATCTTAAAGGAAAGAATTTTGGTGCATGGAAACAGGCTGTCACCGTTTTGTTTAAAGGTGATACAGCAACCGTTGATTCATGTGCAGACAGTTTGATTGTAGTTACTGTACCGAAAACAGCTGTGAGCGGTAAGGTGTCGTTAAAAGTCTGGACGCATTCTGTTGATTCGGTAGGAACATATAATGTGATGCCATTACCGACAATCGTTTCAGTTACTTCTAATAATTCAATAGGTGCAAATATCGCGGCACCTGGTGATGAAGTGACGATTATTGGAACAAGTTTTGGTACAGACTTCTCCAAAGTTAGTGTAAGTTTTAATGGTACACCTGCTGTTATAAGTTCTTTAGCAGATAATAAGATTGTTGTTACTGCTCCAGACGCTTATGCCTCAGGAAGTGTAATTGTAACGGTTAATGGAGTATCATTAACAGGAACAGCGCTTTTAAATCCCAATGTAAAGGGTGATATAACCATTTTCTATTTAAAGAACTATCAGCAACCATTTACACATGCAGACTGGCTTGATGGAGAAAAAGGTTCTTCCGGTGGATGGTGCAGACCTTCGTCTTGGACTATAAACAGTGCAATGAAGAATCAAATAAATCCAGGTGGAACCCTCCATACGGGTGGTATGGATTTCAATAAGGATAAAGTTAATGGGAATTTATGTATGCAAGCTGGTTGGGGAAATGATTCTCAAGGAAATGTTTTGACAAATGGCAAAATGTATCAGACGACTACACTTCCTGCAGGGGACTACAAATTAGAATTTACGGTTCCAGAAGGAGGATATGCTGGTGGATCAAATGTATACTTTGCTATAGCTAAAGGTGATTCATTACCTGATGTCGGTAATGTTTCGGTACAGTCCATGAAATATATCAAAAATTTCTTACCGTCAACAACAAATCGTTTTGAGTTTACTTTATCAGAAAAGACACAGGTTTCAATCGGCTTTGTTGCAACAATGCTAGCAAATTCTTGGGTGAGAATTAGCTCTATTAAATTAACATTAGAATAAGATTATATTCAAATAATAAAGATTACGATCACAAAAGGTGGTCGTAATCTTTTAAATTTTACAAGAATGAAAATTAAAAGATGTTTATTAATTCCTTCTTTGCTAGGATTACTTTCGTGTAGCAGCAGTAATGGAGAATCTCCTGATCCAGTAGTAACTCCTACCGATAGTATTACATATATAGCATTAAAGGACACAACTGTTACTATGATACATCCTGGAGGTTTGCATAGTAAGGACGATTTTGACCGTGTGAAAACTAAAGTTGCCGCTGGTGCAGAACCATGGGCTTCTGCGTTCAACAAATTGATTGCCAATTCTCATTGTCAGGTTTCTTATAAATCTAATCCTCAGGTGAAATTAATAAGAGGAGGAAGTAGCGCTGAGGAACCGGATCCAGATAATTACTCAACTGCTATGAATGACGTTGCAGCAGCTTATCAATTAGGGCTTCGCTGGAAAGTGACAGGAGATGCTCAGTATGCACAAGCTGCAATAAATATATTAAACGGGTGGGCTAATACATGTAAAAAAATAACAGGAGATCCTAATATGGCATTAGCGTCCGGTATTTATGGTTACCAGTTTGCTGTGGCAGGTGAATTACTTAGAGACTATTCAGGATGGTCAACAGAAAGCTTTAAAGCCTATCAACAGTGGATGTTGAATGTCTTTTATTCAGAAAATCATACTTTTCTGACGAAGCATCAGGGTAGCAATACATGGCATTATTGGGCCAATTGGGATTTATGTAATTGTGCTTCAATGATGGGGATAGGGATTCTTACCGACAGAAGAAGTATATATAATGAGGCTCTTACTTATTTGCAGTATGGAAATGGGAATGGACGTATAATGAAAGCCATTAATCATGTTTTTCAAGGTAATGATTCCACTTTGGCTCAATTGCAAGAAAGTGGGCGCGATCAAGGACACGCAACGTTGGTTATTTCCTTATTGGGTAATATCTTTCAGTTGGCTTGGAACCAAGGTGATGATCTTTTCGGATTCAATCATAATATGTACTTAAAAGCATGTGAATATACTGCAAAATATAATATAGCTATGCTTGATGTTCCATTTTGGCCTTATGAGTATTCTGATGTAAATTATAATGTTACTACATTGACTGTGATTTCGTCTGATAGTCGTGGCACCGTTCGGCCGGAATGGTCTCTTCCTTATTATCATTACTTGAAAATTAAAGGAGTGAATGCGCAGTTCGCTAAGTATGTTAGTATGGGTGTCACTCGAACTGCTCCGGAAGGAGGAGGTGGTGATTATGGTAGCACTAGTGGTGGCTTTGATCAATTGGGTTGTGGAACATTAATGTATTCAAGATAGCATTGTTCAAAGTGTTCTATTTGTGAATTTAGTGATGCGACCTATTTTTACTTTAGGTCGTATCTTTTGCAATTAACAACTTATATAGTACATTTATATATATGAGAAAATCTAAAAAGATATTACTTATCTTAATGGTTCTATTGCAATCTATGCAACTATCAGCGGCCGATTGGCAATGGTCTGTAATAGTGAATGGTCCCGTTTCGGGTGAAACTAAAATGCGCTCTCGGGCATTCTTATGGATTCCTCCTCATTGCAAGAAAGTGAGGGCAGTCGTGTTCGGCATGCATAACATGATTGAAGAAGGTATCTTTGAGGATCCTTACTTCCGTCAATCTATGAGTGATTTAGGATTTGCGGTCGTTTGGGTTACACCGATGTTGGATATGCCTTGGGATGTGAATTCGGGTGTACAGAAATCATTTGATCAAATGTTGAATGATTTGGCTGAAGTGTCGGGTTATAAAGAGTTGAGATATGCTCCCGTTGTACCTTTGGGACACTCGGCAGCGGCTACTTTCCCATGGAACTTTGCTGCTTGGAATCCTGACCGAACGTTGGCTATACTTTCAGTTCATGGAGATGCTCCACAAACCAATCTGACAGGTTATGGAAGGAAAAATATGGATTGGGACAATCGCACCGTTGATGGGGTGCCGGGGTTAATGGTTGAAGGTGAGTTTGAATGGTGGGAGGCACGTGTGAACCCAGCGTTGGCTTATCGTAAAGCTCATCCGCAGTCACCTGTATCATTTCTATGTGACGCCGGTCGCGGTCATTTTGATTATTCGGATGGCATGATTCATTACTTGTGCCTTTTCTTGAAGAAAGCAGCAGAGTATCGGTTACCTGCCGTTTCTCCTGAAGATGGTCCGGTAGCATTGAAACCTGTGAATCCTGCAGATGGTTGGTTGTGTGATCGGTGGAGGCTTGATGGCATCAAACGTGCTGCCCCGGCTCCGTATTCAAAATATATAGGGAATAAGGATGATGCATTCTGGTATTTCGACAAAGAGATAGCTTTGGCTACTGAGAACTATTATGCAAAGATGAGAGGAAAGAAATTGCAATACATCGGATTTATGCAAGATGGGCATTTACTTGGTTATAATACGAAATCTCATGTGCGCTCTTCTGCTCAATGGGAACAGGAGGCTGACGGATTGACTTTTCATTTGAAGGCTGCTTATACAGATACTCTGAGGCAATATTTGAGTGATGAACATGCATCTACACCTCCTTCCATATCAAGAATATGCGGACCTGTTATTAAAATAAATGATACTACATTCTCTGTTCGTTTCTATCGTATGGGATTAAATAATGAGAGAAGAACCGGGGATATTTATTTGTTGGGAATGAACGATGGGGATGATCATTACAAGAGCAGCGTGCAGGAACTGAATTTGCATATTCCTATGAGAAATACAGTGGGAATTGCACAACACATCACTTTTGCACCACTACCGGATGTATTAAAAGGAACTCCTAGCTTGCCGTTGAATGGCACAAGTGATAGTGGTATGCCGGTTTATTATTACGTACAAGAAGGACCGGCTGAAGTAAAAGATGGACTATTATATCTTACGGAAATTCCGGCTAGAGCGAAGTTTCCTATAAAAGTAACAGTAGTGGCATGGCAATACGGACGTAGTGTGGAACCTAAAGTGCAAACAGCAGAACCGGTTGTGCGTTCTTTCTATATTGTAAACAAATTTGATAATTCGCTAATCGATCATACTATACAAGCATGGATGGATAAAGACTATTATCCGGGTGGAGCCTTGTGTGTGATGAAAGATAAGCACGTTTTGTTTCATAAGACTTATGGAGGTTTTACTGATGATACGCAGGTTTATGTAGCTTCTGCCGGTAAATGGGTGGCGGCCGCTACTATCGCTTCGGTGGTTGATAAAGGGAAATTGAAATGGAATGACCGTGTGGATAAGTGGTTGCCTGAGTTTAAGAAGGATCCGAAAGGTGCCATCACGTTAAAACATTTGCTGTCGCATACTTCAGGCATTCGTCCTTATTTCCCCGAACCCCGTGTTGACAATTACAATCATCTGGACTCTGCTGTTGCAGAAATCCTTCCATTGGATACATTGTTCGCACAAGGCACACGCTTTCAATACGGAGGTTTGGCTATGCAGATTGCAGGCCGTATGGCCGAGAAAGCTTCGCATAAAGAGTTTGAACAGATCTTTCAGGATAATATAGCAAAACCGTTAGGTATGGCTCATTCACATTTCTCTCCTGTGGAAAGAAGTGGCGGACATGCTCCTATGCTGGCTGGTGGACTGTGCACTACGTTGCATGACTATATGGCCTTTCTTGATATGATTTATCACGATGGGACATTCGGAGGTAAGCAAGTAATAAAACCTCAGTCAATAGAGGAGATGCAGACGGATCAAGTTGGTGAGGCCAAAGTGTTGCCGGGTGAATATGTGCAGAGAGCTTTGGGACAAACTCATACTGGTATATACGGACTGGGCGAATGGAGAGAATTGGTAGATTCTATCGGTAATGTCTATCAAGTTAGTTCTCCTGGTTGGGCAGGAACTTATCCATGGATCAATAAACATGATGGGGTATATGGATTCTTTATCGCCCATGTTGAACCACAGATCATGAATGAAGACTCTTTCTCGTCATTCTATGGTAGTCCGGTACTTTCAAGGGAGGTGTCAGAGATATTGCAAAGGGGCTATGAATAGATTGCATTCGTGCATTCTTCCTGTTGCAGCCTTTCAAAACTTATTTTTACGAATGTGGAAATGCTTTTCTACAACCGTAAAACATATGTGCCACAACTGTAAAAATGCTTTTCTACAATTGTAAAAAATGAAAATGTTGCTTGCCAACAGAAGAAATGCAGGTCAGTAACAGATGGTTTCTCTCTTTGTAGTAAGTAGATAGCATGAAAAGAATAAGGTCTTTAGGAATGAGTAGACTTATTCTTTTCTGTTTCAATTTGGTGTAAGTATTCAGCCGGAGTGATTCCTTGAATCTTTTTGAATGTACTGAAGAACGATGTCTTCTTGAAACCGCATTGCTCACCAAGTGCTGTAATGGTATACTTTGAGTAGCTTGGATCAGAGACACGACGCTTAAATTCCTCTAGTCGATAGTTGTTGATGAAGTCGTAGTAATTCTGTTTGACATAAAGGTTCAGCAATTGTGATAGTTTGAAAGTCGAGCTGTTTAATGCATTGGCTAAGTCCGACATCTTCAAGGACGGATCAAGATAAGGCTTATTCTTCTCGATATAGTCAAGCAGTCTGCCATAAATTTCTTTATACTCTGCTTCATCCATCTTCACCCTTTTGTATCTCTCTTCGTCCTCTTTGGGTTCTTCTATGTTTCTGGAGGGCAGGTTCCCTTTTATTCTTTTGAGTATACTCTTATTTCTCAGTACAATCCAAAGACCTATAACAAGCGATAAGAATAGAATAAATTCAATGACAGCCCATATCGACGGTATCACTTTGATATCAAATGCCATAATGTGTTTGCTTCCGGCAATACGAATATACAATTTGTTGGTTCCTATTCCTAAATGTTTGCATATAACGAAGTCATTACCTGAAATAAGTGTCCACTCCTTTTGTGAATTGAAACGGTATTCAAAGTAACGTCCGTTTGGATTGCCATAATTCAATAATACGGGCTTGAACGTAAGAATGTCACTACCCAAGTTCCATGAGAGCTTAATCTCGCGGTTGTTGATGAAGTGGAAGAACTTATCTAGAATCACTCTGTTCCCGTTGATGCAAAGATTGTCGGGTATGATACTGAACAGCGTATTGCTTTCTTTGTTTATTAAAGGAATATTGGCATACACCAACCCATTATCGCTTCCTATCCATAGATTATTTTTGTTGTCGATATCGCAGGATTGTATGCTGAATTGCAAGCTATGCAGATTATAGTCATTCCCATAATGTTGAAATGCCTTAAACCCTTTGTCAAAGCGGAACAGCCCGTGTTCAGTGCCTATCCAATAACTTCCCCACTTGTCGTGAAGAACGAAGCTGATGTAGTTATTGTATATCTTGCGGCTAAGATTCACTGCACCGAAATGTGTCATGTCTTCGTTCGTCTTGAATAAACCGTTGAAAGAAAAGCATAGGATATCTTGATCTTCACCTTGTGTGCAATTGAGTTCGGATTCTCCATTGAAGAAGCTGGAAGGAAATCCCGATGACCTGATAATCTTGTCTTGCGGATTATACAAACAGAGTCCCTTTTGTGTACTTATCCAGCAACGTCCTTGCCGGTCAAACATCAGATTGTTCACATAACTGTCGTAGAGTTGTGAATTCTCCTGCGTGTAATTGATAATCTTATTACCTTTGGCGTTATACACAAACACTCCTTGATTGCTGCCCATCCAAAGCTCATTGTTGGGAGAAACGATAAGTTTACTGAAACTTCCATGAATTAATCCGGGTAATAAATCGAATCGTTTTATTTGTAGGGTAGAAGGATTCAACACAGAGACGCCTCCATCGTAAGTAGCAATAAAGTATTGATGGTTGTATTCGCAGATAGAGGTTACGATACTGCCCCCAAGCTCTGTTGCCGAATAGTACTTTACAATATTCTTGTTCTCATCAATGAAGTAAAGTCCGTTCCTTGTACCAATGATTTTTTGCGGGCCATTAATACAAAAACTACGTACATTGATGTTTCTTGATGTAAAGTTACCGGAAGAATAGATATGGAAGAGCGGCTTCACATAGTAGTTGTATGAAAGTCCTTGACGAAAATATCCGAACCAATTGACTCCCGAAGCATCGTGCATAAATGAATAAACAGAATTATCTTGTAAGCGGGGAGAGGTGTTCACGTTAAAGGATTGCACCACTTTGTTGTCTCGTAATGAAATAATGTGCGCACCATTTCCGTCAGTCGCTGCATAAAGAAACTTCCCGTCAGAGGATAGATCAGTGATGACGTTGCAACCTATATTTGTATATCGTGTGATTCTTTTGCTTGAAATATCAAATACAAATATTCCATCGTTGTTTGAACCGATGTATATCTTGTTGCCAACTGCAGTAAGAACATGTAGATTCCCTACAAAATGTATTTGCTTGTTGATATTGAATCCTTGCAACTGTTTGCGCTGACTATCAAAAATGAATAGATCGCGGTTTGTAACCAACCAGACGTGATGTTGACTATCTACAAATATATCTTTGATTATATTGCTTTCAGACATGATATCCCTGCTGACAAGATAGTGTTCCACTTGCTTGCCATTATATACGTATAAGCCTTCGTCTGTACCGATGTAAAGAGTATTCCCATCTGAAGCCAAAGCGGAGGTGTAACATTTTATAGTAGGAATGATGCGTTCCAGTTGATCTCTATTCGGGTTTAATTTAAATACCCCGTTTCGCGTACTGAAATAGAGTTGTTTGTCTTGTGTTTGAGTAATGTCTATGATGGCATTCAGTAATTTTTGCGAACTTGCATTGTATGTCCTCAAAGAGACTCCATTGAAGCAACTCAGTCCGTTTGAAGTCCCTAACCAAATCAATCCGGATTGCCCTTTAAATATTTTGAAAACTGTTTCTCCCGCCAATCCGTTTTGAACAGTAAGGTTATTTATTTCCGGCTCATCAAATGCAAACAAGAGTGTGCAATTCAATAGGAGACAGACAATAAAAGAAATGCGGGATAATATGTTTTTCATCAAGACTTTAATTGAATATTCTTTTGCAAATATACAAAAAAAGCTAAAAGATAGACTCTTTGAATACAAAAATCGAAGAGGTTGTTTTCAAATAGTTAGATGCAATGTAAATATGTTTATAACAAAGAGTTACTCTAGCTTCATGTACACTAAGTAAGGTTCGGTATATTTCCTTTCAATCGGATTGTTTCAATGTTCTAATAAATCGAAAAGAACATTGTAGAATACATTTAGTATAAAAGGAAATACAATGAATTTGTGTTTAAATAGGAAATGTGTATGAATGACCTTGATTAGTAAAGCCTTGATCCATACACATTATTTTAATGAAGAGAATGTTTTTGTTATTCTTTTATTCTATCGTACATATTCCTTTGTTGTAATCAAAGTCGACCGCCTTTTCATTTATCATCAAGGCAGAAGGTTTACTTGAGGTTTTGATGGAGAAATGCATTTTAGGTTGTCCATCAGCCCAAATGAATGCTTTGTTCTCTTTTTGTTTTTGAATGACAAAGAGTTTGGACAATGAAGAGAAGTAAAGGGCGTTGTCTCTGCGAAGTGAACTGCCGTAACAAATAAACAATTCATGTGGCTTTGTTGTATCTGCACCTTTGCGATAACTTACTCCAAACATATAAGCATCTGTTGTCCATCCATCAGCAGTGATCCATGAATTGCAGTGCATTAACCGTCCGTCAGCCAGTTGGTTGATGTATAGGTCAGTGACTTTGTCTTTATATTCTATTCTAAGTCCTATCCAATTCTCTCCTTGTCTGCGCGTGATCGAAGGCATGTCCCTTTGATTAGCTGAATCTTTTAGGATGATAGCCGTAACGCCTTTTATTTGATCGGTTTCTTTAGGGAATTTCAACGATATATATTTTTCTTTTCCTCCATCTTCCGATGGTGCTTCAATCTCTTCCATTGTGAGATTATCTGGATAGTCTTGTAGAAATCCTGAAGGTATCAATGTTTGCGGATAGAGTGGACGAAGAGTGATGGATGCATTCTCTTTGGTTATTTCAATGTCCGAACCGTTCTTTTTGTAAGTACCTCCCGGGTGCCAGAGCCATTCAAACTTGCCTGCGCTATGAGTCTTTAAATCATCAATGACGTAAATCACATTATCCCACCAAAGTAGATGTCGGAAGTTGCGACTAAAGTTATCGGATACGGGGCCGGTACCGTCTGCTAATATATATTTGATATTGTCAGCATCAAGTAAGTCATATAGATAGCCTCGTTCGGGTGAACCGTGATATTGTTGTTCCATCGATTGTCCTTTTCCATTGAACAATACCACATTATGTGCTTGACTTTGAAAGAAATAGTTTCGATAGTCGGGACTGCCATAAAAGCAATTTCCGGCATCTTTCAATAAATCGTATCCTTTGTGGAACAAAATAAATGAGTTGGCATCAGCATGAGAATGGTTCCATGTGAATCCACTTTTCACAGCAAGCATGGTAGCATCCTTTTCCCATGAATCACGAATGGTTGCAATTCCGAAGTCAGGGAATAATTCCGAGTTCTTTAACTTAGGAGTTGCTGGAGCCTTTTGAGTATTAGGCATGTATAGAAAGCCCATAGGTCTATCACGGAAGAATCCATCACGATTCTGTCCATTTTGTACTTGATTGAAGTACCATAGTGCATTGTTTCCAGTGCAGATCCCCAGTGCGTATAGTGGCTCCAAGCTGCTTTCAGCGGTAATGTTTTTATGACTGTCACCGAAGTTTATGCTCCACAAGTCGCCTGTGCGTGGATAGCAGGTATGATAAAAATAGTTAGATGCTTGTTTGAGTTGAGGAATGTCCGGTAAAGTTTTGCTCGGATAAGCATTGTGATAAGCCATAAGGAAGAGCGCTGCTTCTTGAATGCCGAAGTTGGCATAATTAATACTTTCATATTGCCCTCCGTTGCGATCAAATGATTTAGGCTTATGTTGCAGTACGTCACCGGCAAAGTCAAACCATTCAGGCAATATAGTAAGAACTTTTGTTACATATGCCTTGTTAGTTGGAATCTCATTTTCCAAACTCATTGCAAGTAAGCCCCCCATGCATACACAGGATGACCACCAATTGTGTCCCATTGAATTTAAGCAATGGATGCGGGTATCGTCATTAACCCAGTCGCTCATGGCAGGCATCACGGCCAGCCGTTGCAATCCTTCAGCTATTGCCTTTCTTTCATCAAGGGACAGCGTGTTATAAATGGCATCGTAAGAGATTGCGCATGAAAAACTACGATGGGCTACTTGAAGCTCGGTGTGCCATGCAGGATTACGCATAACCATTTCAGGTACGGCCCATGATTCGGCTTTGACGGCATTTAATAAGATCTTTTTCACTTGGTCGGAATATTTCTTATCATTTGTCATCCTATATGCTAAAGCCAAATAATCGGTCTTGGCCAGATCCATTGTATTGAGATAAGAGTCAGCCTTCTTTTGTATGCCATCCCAATCATCAGCCATTTGTTTATTGTTTTTTATGGCCTTTTGAGCTGTTTGCACCACCTGATCGGTGAAAACAAGCGACGGATGCTTTATCTGTGTCCACCCATTTATACTAAAAGCAAAGCATATTAATGATATGAATATCTTTTTCATCTTAATGTCTTTTTGAACGTTTAATATTATTTTGTAGGTTCAAACCAAATGGCAGCTCCACCACTAGGTTGCAAATATAGCATAAAATCCTTTCCGGCTTTTATCTTTTTTGTAGTGCAACGTACGTGAGTAAGAGTTTTTACGCTGGAATCGTCTTCGTAGAAATGTGCAAGATATGTTTTCCCCTTAGACAAGAAATCAGTATTCACTTTAATATTGCGACTGCTTGTATTGGTCATAGCACCTAGAAACCAATTGTCGTGACTTCTTCGGGCTGTTACAATATATTCTCCGGGAGCCCCTTGTAATGCACGTGTCTCATCCCATACAGTAGGAACTTTCTCCCAGAATTCTATTTCAGGTTCATTGTGATATTGTTTAGGTAAGTCATACCAAAACATCCATGTAAGCGGACTGTAATACACAACGGCCATGGCTAGTTGGTGAGCATGTGTATTTTTAACTCTTGAATTGTAATAGCAGAGTGTGTAGTCAGCAGGTCCAGCCAGGAAACGAGTGAAAGGAAGAATGGTGTTATGATTGGCATCAGGCATTTCCTCATTTCCTCGTATTCCCTCCTGAGTCATTAAGTTGGGGTAAGTTCGGGTGTATCCGGTAGGACGATACTCATCATGAATATCAACCATGAGATGGTATTCAGCACATTTCCTGACGGCATCGTGGAGCCAAGTACTCCACATTTGGTTACCTACTTGAACGAAACCGAACTTAATACCTTTAATTCCCCACTTCTTATAAAGCGGTAGAATCGAATCAAGTTGCGTGTACAGTGCACGTTGATTCACATATAATATAACGCCGATACCTTTTGAAGAGGCATATTTTACTATTTGTGGAATGTCGAGGTCTTTGTTGGGAGCAACAGCCGTTGCACGACTATCCATCTTCATCTCTGGTCCATACCATCCGGCGTCAAAGTGTATATATTGCATGTCATGGGCAGCTACAAAATCAACAGCATCAATGGCTTCGGTTTGTTTGAGACCGGTTCTGAATACTTTGCCCGGTTTTATCCAGGATGTATCTTTTATTTTACAGGGTTCATTCAGGTTTAGTATAAGATAATCGTGATTAATGAGATCCGTGGGCTGTTCGCCTACCATGATTGTACGCCATGAAGTCGCAAAGGGAGTCATTGAATCAACACTGCCGTATATCGAAGCTTGTAGTTCATTGTCATTGATTAACTTGAACTTTGTGCGAGCATAATTTACCATCTCAGCTTCCAGCAATGATACATTCAGTCCGTTGGGTAGCTTCAAAGTAAGTGGACGTTCGGCTTCGTTTTTCCAATTCTTTAAAGGAACTAGTTGGTAAGGGCCTTGTGCCCAAGCTGTATGGTAAGCCAATGTGCCGTCTTCAAAGTTAAAAGAGGTTTGTTCTCCAGTTATATGTAGAAACAATCCATTACTTGTTTCAGGAAAAAGATAGCGAAAAGCAACTCCTTCATTGTAAGCCCTTATCTCAAGATTAAGATAATAGCATTTTTCTTTGACATATCCTTCATTGCTTTGTGTATCACTACCTTTCATAAATTTGATAGTCATTGCATTATAACAGTCATGGATTGATGACCATTCTCCATAGACAGGATTCCATACAGTATCTTTTTTATCACTGCTGGTTCCAATGATTTTTAAATTCTCACACCAATGTGTGCAAGTGTCGTTGGGGACTCCTAAAGCATTCTCAAAAAGTTTATTTTTTATTTCAATACCTAATACAGACTCTTTTATTACACTCTTTCCTTTATATGACAGCATGTAATACATTTGTTTCTTTCCGGAAGAAATGTATTTTTGATAAAAATGGAATAGGTAGTTCCCGTCCGGTGAAGCCAGTTCTTGTTCTGTATTGGGTATAGCATTATTTGTTTGCCCCCATGATGCAAGAGGTACGAAGACAAACAATGCTAAAAGGATATACTTAATGAGTTTTTTCATAATTCTATATTTTATTCAAGTAATAAAGATTTGTTTTCTTGCAATGCATTTAATCTGATTAATGCTTCTAAATAATAGTAGTCGGCATAAATAATAGATGCATCTATCTCACTATGATTTGGAAAATGACCGGTCGAATGTAGCAAAAAGGCATTATTTATATTACGGCTTTGGTAGTGTGATGTACTTAAACTTTCTAACATCTTTTCTGCAGCTTTGCGGTACTTTGTTCCTGATTTTGAAGGCAAATAGGTACTGAGCTCAATCAGAGCTGATGCTGTAACGCATGCTGCTGATGCGTCTTTGGGGGCATTCGGTATGTCCGGTGCATCAAAATCCCAATAAGGAATATAGTCCTTGGGTAAACGTTTAAGGTAGACATCCGCTACTTTTTGTGCAAAGTTAAGAAATTTCTTGTCTTTAGTTTCACGATATACCATTGTGAATCCATAGATGGCCCAACTTTGTCCACGAGCCCACATGGAATTGTCTGCATATCCTTGATGAGTGACTCCTTTGATGAAATGTCCGTCTATAGTATCGTATATGGCAACATGATAATTCCCGTAATCAGGGCGAAATTGATGCTCCATTGTTTTCGTTGCGTGGCTTACAGCAATGTCATACAAATGTTTACTACCTCCGTGCTTTGCAGCCCAGAATAATATCTCAAGGTTCATCATGTTGTCCATAATCGTATTATGCGGCCAACCTTTTGAAGCTACTTCTCGCGGCCATGATAATATTGTTCCTACTTTAGGGTTGAATAATGTAGCAAGTGTGTCAGCTGTGCGTATGATTATATCCTTGTAAGCAGGATTATGGGTCATTTTATATCCATTCCCGTAACTGCAAAACATTAAGAAGCCCAAGTCATGGTCATATGCCGGTAGTTGTGATATGAAATGAAGCGAATCTGTATATTTTTCTGCTTGTACTTTGATTTTAGGATTATGTGTGTAGGAATAGTCATACCATAATATTCCCGGCCAAAATCCTGCGATCCAGTTTTCTTGAGATACTTTAGAGAGTTCCCATTTATACTGGTCTTTTAATATATGGCGAGGTACCATTGTATAGTCTAATGTATCACCGGGAAGAGTCATCCCCAGAAGTGTACATTGCACTTTATTGGTACAATATTTTATGGACTTACAAACATTTATTTTTGCCTGCGATGTAACTCCTATCCACAATAATAGAAGATATAAGATATGCTTTTTCATACTGTATAACAAGTTGAGTAGATTACTTTATTTTGATGCCAAAGGCACAATAGGTTAAGTATAGCACGCAGATTAAAATAACGAGTATACCTCCTACAATGCCGGTGTGGTCAATGGCCGCACCAATGATTGGGGTAATGGCTCCTCCTCCGGCTACGGCTGTAATCATTAATCCTGATATTTGATTCGCTTTGTCCGGACGGTGCTGTACAGCCATTGAATAGATAATGGGAAAAATGCATGAAGCTAAAAATCCAACACCTCCGATACAGATCAAATTGATGCTTTCCTGGTTGATAAAAGCAAGTAGTAGTAAAGCTACGATGCAGCAAAGTATATTAAATTTAAAATATTTGATCTCAGTTATTCTTGTCATTAAGAATGCACCCAATAATGCTCCGATCGTACGACTAAGGAAATATATTTGAGGGGCTATTCCCGCTTCTGATTTTATCCAGTTATAGCGGATCATCATGACTTTAGAACTTAGAAAATTAGTGGATACATCAACTCCTACAACGAAAAATATACCTAAGAAAAGAAGTAATATTTTCTTATCTCTTAAAAGCTGTAATGTACTGGTTATAGAATCACTGTTGGTATTTTGTGCGTTGTTTTCATGAGGAATTGGCGTAATTGCCAGCCACAATCCTGATATTAAAGTGATAGCTCCGAGTATGGGGAAACAATAAAACCAATAGTGTGTGTTGCCATGACCAAAATAGTTAACAGCGAATAATACAATATAGGGACCTGCCAGTGAAGAACATGCTTTTACAACTTGTCCTGCTGTAAGACTGCTCGTCAATAGTTTTGAGTCGGTGACAACGTTGCTAAGTAATGGGTTTAACGATACTTGTAGAATAGCATTCCCGATGCCTAATAAGGCGTATGCAATCATACAAGTTACACTATTATATGCAATGAGAGGTAATATCATTCCAACAATAGTTATGGACATACTCACTAAAACTGTATTTTTCCGTCCCCATTTATTCATCTTGATACCTATTGGTATACTGAAAAATAAGAACCAGACAAATACCAACGATGGGATAAATCCAGTCATCGTATTTGACCATCCAAATGCTTCTTGGGCATAGTCTGAAGAGATGCCACAAATGTCACAAAAGCCCATTACAAAAAAACCGAATAAAATCGGGAGAGCTCTACAAAAAGATCCACTTCTTTCCATATAGTATTTTCATTATTAAAATATAAATCTATTTACCGTAAGACAACTTCGGCATATGATTGGTTATCTTACTGAAAATGATTTAATCTTTATACGAATCATTCTTGGCTTATACTCAATGGAAAAAAGAAAAAGTAAGTGTTTCTATAGAATTAGTTTAGCTATCGACAGCTTGTGACAAAAAAGAAAATCAAAAAAGCGAACTGTTGGGTTCGCTTTTTTGATATAAATCTTAAATTCTTCCTGATTCAATTATTCTGCAGGATGAATTGCCTCTTGAGGACATACATCGGCACAAGTACCACAGTCCTGACATTTCTCTGGGTCAATTTTATAGATATCGCCTTCAGAAATTGCTTCAACAGGACATTCATCAAGACATGTACCACATGCGATGCAGTCGTCACTAATTACGTAAGCCATTTTATTAAGTATTTTAGTTAATAATGTTTGTGACAAATGTAGGTATTTTTTTATTATCTAGTATATGGCAATAAGAATTTTTTTGATAATTTGTACTTGTTCTAAATGGATTTGAATATTGTTGTATCGTGACGATTGATAGTTAGTTGTTTGGAGGGATGTAATCGAACTAAAATATAGAATCTCGCAGTGCATTCTTTGTAGAACTTTCCGTGAAATGACGCATCTGCTTTTATTTCTTATCCTATTGTATTTTGTTGGTTTTTGGCGAGTAGATAATGCAACTTGTAATGGATGCGGCCTTCGATGTACTAGTTCTTGCTTATGGAAATAGATAGTTGCTATATAGAATGAAAAATCCCCTGCAAATAATTTATTTACAGGGGATTTTCAATCACTAACTAAAAAGACAAGGATCTAATCCTTGGTGGTAAAATATCATTAGATAGCCTGTAACGATATCATTTAGGCAAGTGGAAGACAAGTGTCAGTTCTTTCATTTGCTCATCAGACATACCCTTAGGCTCGAATCCCATATTTCTACTATTTATATAGATTTGAGCAGATTTGGATAGTGTATCCACCATATCAAATGCTTCCATTACGTCTGGTCCGATAGCAAAAACTCCATGTTTTTCCCACATAACCACGTCGTATTCATTCAATTCTTTTAATGTTGCGCTAGCCAATTCTACTGATCCCGGTAAATTGTAGGGGATAATGCCAAGACCTCTTGGACAAAATGCCTTTGTTTCAGGGATCATACTCCACAATAGATTGGTGAGAACATCTTTTTTCAAGAATTCAGGATTGTGGCTCATTGCAATAAGCTCAATAGGGTGCGTATGTAATGAGGCTTTGTAGGGTGAACCTTTGCGAATTAAATCGTTGTGTACGCTTAGATGAGACGGCAATTCAGATGTTGGTTGAACTGCGTTGTCAGCAATGATTACATAGCTGGCACAATCATCAAGGATACGGATAATAGAACCATGTTCCATTGGCCAACGTGCCAAGTCTCTCATACGCTTATTCGTTCCTTTGCAGAAGAAATAGCAACCTTTTAAGTAAGGTAATGTTGCGCCTATTTGTTTTACTTCGCTAATAGGAGCTAATTGACGAATCTCATCATCAATCAAGTCTGTTATATTTATAGTAATGTTGCCACCATTGCGTTCAGCCCATCCTTTTTGCCAAAGGTACCCGGCAACTTCAGCCACTTTATTGACTTCTTTGGCAAGAGCTGGACGATTTTCTAATATTGATTTCATTTTTTTATAATTGAGTTTTATTTATTTCAATACTTGAGGTAAGAATGATGATATGATAAGTATCCCCAAACCTACGATCAAAACAATAATTGTTTTCTGTGTACAACCTTTCCATTCCTTGAGGATAATTCCCCAGACATTGGAAAAAGTTACATTAAGCGACATCAAGATGCACCACGAGAATGTAAGCAATACAGGTGAAGATGCCAAAAATCCTTTACCTAAGCTTAAACCGAAAAATTGGCTGTACCATAAGACACCGGCAAGAGCACAAAACAAGATGTTATTTGCATATAGAGATGTTTTTCCATAATCTCCCCATGTTTTGTTTTTGGAGTTTTGATAAAAACAGTAAATAACGTTGGTGATAAAACCGCCAAAAGTTACCATAAATGTTGCTGGTAAAGTCTTATAGATACCAGCGGTACCTTCAAAACATAGATTCTCGCCAAAACCAAGACCAATGCTGAAGCAAGCACTCATGAATCCTGCTAGTAAGGCTACTAAAAGGCCTTTGCTAAAATTGAAATCCTTTACAGATTCTTTCTTCTTTTCTTCGCTTAGGCTGGCAGACTTCAGGCTACCGGCAACTCCGATAATGGCAATTCCGATCAATGTTACCACAACTCCGACTATAACCGGCATGGTTAAATCATCCGTCTTACCTGTGAAGATAGGAGTAAGGATTGTACCTAAACCGGCACATGTACCCAATGCTATGGATTGTCCTAATGCAACACCTAAATATCGCATTGATAGCCCGAATGTAAGTCCACCAATACCCCAGAGTATTCCGAAGAACATAGACCAAAGAGTATCACTCGGGTGGGTCATGTATACTTCCAATAAATGGTGACCTTCAGGCACAGCGAGTAAAGCTCCCAAAAAAGGGAAAACTAACCACGCAAATATACCTTGAACCATCCAATATGATTCCCAACTCCATGATTTTATCTTGTTGATGGGAACATAGCAGCTCGACTGGCAAAATGCGCCAATTGCTATAATCAATAATCCTATTATGATTTCCATTTATTAATTTTTATGGATGAAGGCCAAGGATAATAAAATATTATCCCAGGCCTTTATTACAAAATTCTTATTGATTATTATCTTTTAGAAGTCACGTTTGTTTCGTACTTCTCAATGTCTTTTATATAGTCTTCGCCGACTGGAACATTATTTTTTAAGCAGAACATGTCGTATACTGCATTCCAAGGCAAGTTCTTATCTTCTTCAAGCAAAGCTAAACGTTCAAATAATTGATTGTTTGCTTCATATTTACGAAGTATTGCAAGTGGCTCAAGTAATGCTTGCAACAAACATTTTTGTGTAGCGCGTGATCCTATGACATAAGCACCGATACGATTGATGCTGGCATCAAAATAGTCAAGGCCGATATGTACACGATTTAGTGCGTTGCAACGAATGATTTCTTTGCAAAGATCAAGTGTATCGTCATTCATAATAGTTACGTGGTCTGAATCCCAACGTACAGGACGGCTAACATGTAACATTATTTCTGGTGTGAATAACAATAAACTAGAAATCTTGTCGGCAATGCTTTCTGTTAAGTGGAAGTGACCGGTATCAAGAGTAACAATCTTTTGATTTTTAACGCCATAACCCAAATAATAATCATAGCTACCTACTGTATAGCTTTCTGCACCGATACCAAATAATTTAGCCTCAATACAATCTTTCATATTATTGTATTTTGTCTCAAAAATTTGATCTAAAGAATCTGTTAATAATTCACGATAATATAAACGATTAACTGTTTGGTCTTTACTACCATCGTGAATCCATAGGTTCATGATACAAGGATCATTTTGAGCTTTACCCATTTCTTCTGAAATAGCACGGCAACGTTTTGTATGTTCAATCCAGAAATCACGAATAGACTTATCAGGGTTTGATAGTGACAATGAACCGCTTTTAGGATGAGAGAAAGAAGTTGAGTTGAAGTCTAACTTCATATTGTTTTCTTTACCCCAATCCATCCAGCTAGCGAAATGCTTTGGCTCAATTTCATTACGGTCAACGAATTTACCTCCAAAATCTCCATATGTTGCGTGTAAGTTCAGACGGTGAGTACCTGGAATAAAAGAGGCAGCTTTAAGAATATCAGCACGAAGTTCTTCCATGTTGCGAGCTTTGCCTGGATAGTTTCCTGTAGCCTGAATTCCACCTGTTAACTGCCCATCAGGATTTTCGAAACCGTTAACGTCATCAGCTTGCCAACAATGTAATGACAAATGGATGTTTTCCAAAGCTTCCATAGCCTTGTCTGTATCAATACCTACTGCTGCATAACGTTCCTTTGCGATCTCGTATGCTTTTTTTATTAGTTCTTCTTTCATGATATTATTATGATTAGTTTTAAATATTTTCTTTGTAAACTTTTAGGTATAGTGAATATCCCTTTTCCCATTCTGCACTGTCTTGAGGCTCAAATGATAACAGCTCAATTCCTTGACGGATCATCTTTCGCATGTCTGTGATATCTTTAACTACACCTGCTGCTTTTGCCTGTAACATGATATTGCCTATTGCTGTTGCTTCTGTAGGACCTGCTTCAACCGTAATCCCAAGTGCATTTGCTGTAAATTGATTTAGTAGCTTATTTCTTGATCCACCACCAATGATATGAAGTACATCGATGCTGAATGGAGATATACCTTTTATATATTCGAATACTTGTTTGTATCTCAAAGCCAAACTTTGGAAAATGCAGCGTGTTATTTCGGCATATGTTTCAGGAACTTTCTGATCAGTGGATTCACAGTAATGCTTTATAGCCTTTATCATTGAAGTGGGATTGGCAAAGCATGTCGCATCCGGATTAATGATACTTTCAAAAGCCGGAACAGTCAGTGCTCCACTTATCAGTTCATCATAAGAATAATTCTGCCCATTTTCATCCCATTCCTTACGACAGCGTTCAAGCAGCCACATTCCACATATATTTTTTAAGAAACGGGTAGTTCCTTCTATTCCGCCTTCATTCGTGAAGTTCATCTTGAAACTCTCTTCGTTAATAATAGGAGAGTCAACCTCAATACCCATCAAGGACCATGTACCAGAGCTAAGGTATGCAAAGTGCTTGTCCTTTGCTGGTATTGCTGCCACTGCGCTTGCTGTATCATGTCCGGCAACCGCAACCACCGGTATAGAAGATAGTCCGGTAATTTCTTGAATTTCTTTAGTAATCGGTGCAATAGTCTCTCCAGGTTCAATCGGAGATCCAAAATTGTCAATGGTCAGTCCCATTGGTTGCAATAGGGATGATTCTAATGCACGGGTACGTGGATTTTGTATTTGTGAAGTAGATGTAATTGTATATTCCATTACATCTTTCTTTGTAAGCATATAACTTAGTGCATCTGGTATGAATAAAATTTTCTTTGCATGTTTCAGAGCACTGCATTTGCTATTATATAATGTGTAAAGTTGGAATAGTGAATTGAAATTCATAAATTGTATGCCTGTCAATTCATATACTTTTTCTTTGGGTACTTCTTTGAAGTATTTTTCCATGGAACCAACTGTGTGTGGGTCGCGATATGAGTAAGGTACACGCAATAAATCGCCATCTTCACCGAAGAAGACAAAATCAACCCCCCAAGTATCTATTCCAATAGATTGTATATTTATGCCTTTATGGGCAATAACTTTCAATCCTTTTAAAATTTCTTCATATAATGCATAAATATTCCAAAAGAAATGTCCGTTAACTTGAATTATGGCGTTGGGAAAGCGTGTGATTTCCTCTAATTGAAGCTTCCCATTATCAATCGTACCTAAGATAGTACGTCCGCTCGTTGCGCCTAAGTCAACGGCAAAGAATTTATTATAACTCATGCTTTGTGGTATTAAATTATTTACAAATGTAACGAATATATTTTGTATGATTGATTCGTTATTTGATTCTATGTCTATGCATTTTGATAAATATAGTGGTTATTTATGTAAAATAACGAAAAAAGATGAGTAAATATTTGGATATACAAATGAATATGCATATTTTTGCAACAAACCAAAGGATATTTATTCATGACAACAACGAAAACAAGAAGATTAAAATCGATCAGGCTTATTATTTCCAGTCAGGAAATAGGAAGCCAGGAAGAGCTTTTACAGAAACTTCATGAAGAAGGCTATGAACTTACACAGGCTACGTTATCACGTGACTTGAAACAATTAAAAGTGGCTAAGGCTGCTGGTATGGATGGTAAATATGTATATGTGTTGCCTAATGACACCATGTACCGACGAAATTCGGATGTACCTATAACATCTACAAAAGAGATGATGCATTTGAGCGGCTTTAAATCTCTGGACTTCTCTGGCTCATTGGCTATTATTAAGACTCGCCCCGGTTATGCGAGCAGTTTGGCTTATGATATTGATAATGCTGAATTGGATGAAGTACTAGGAACAATTGCTGGAGATGATACAATATTGGTGGTATTAAAAGAAGGGACACCAAGAAAACCATTTAAACATGCTCTATCTGCAATAATAACGGAACTAAGATAAACCGAGCTTATCGGTTATAAATAAATAAAGAATGGATAATATTGAGATTCTAGTTGCCAACGAGAGTCATATCAAGTATGTTGACACGATTTTAGATACAATTGAAATAGCAGCTGCTAAACGTGGAACAGGCATAGCTAAACGTTCACCGGATTATATTCAGCAGAAAATACTGGAAGGAAAAGCCATCGTTGCTATGTGCGATGATGATTTTGCAGGATTTTGCTATATTGAAACGTGGAGCAATAAACATTTCGTGGCTAATTCAGGACTAATTGTTGCACCAAAGTATCAAGGACATCATTTAGCAACACGTATTAAAAATTTTGCGTTTAACTACTCACGAAAGATGTATCCTGAGGCGAACCTTTTTGGATTGACTTCAGGAGCGGCGGTGATGAAAATTAATACAAAACTAGGATACGTTCCGGTGACTTTCGAACAATTGACAGATGATCAAGCTTTCTGGAATGGCTGTAAAAGTTGCGTGAATTACGATGTACTCGAACGTAACGATTTTAAGCGTTGTATTTGTACCGCGCTGCTCTACGATCCCACCAAACATATCGACGATAAGAAGCCGGTAGAACAACCAACAAAAACAGTTTTTACAATTGATTAAATTCCTATCAAGATGAAGAAAAAAGTAGTTTTAGCTTTTAGCGGAGGGTTGGATACCTCTTTCTGTGCAATGTATCTGGCACAAGAGAAGGGATACGATGTATATACAGCCATTGCTAATACAGGTGGCTTTAATGAAGACGAGTTGAAAATAGTCGAAGAAAAAGCATATGCTTTGGGCGCAAAGCAGCATGTTACGTTAGATATTACGAAAGATTATTATGAGAAAAGTATCAAATACATGATTTTTGGCAATGTGTTACGTAACGGTACTTATCCAATCTCCGTGAGCTCAGAGCGTATTTTTCAAGCGATTGCAATTGCGCAGTATGCTAAAGAAGTAGGTGCTGATGCAATCGCACATGGCAGTACAGGAGCTGGCAATGATCAAGTTCGTTTTGATCTCACATTCGATGTTCTAGCTCCAGGTATTGATATTATTACTCCTACACGTGATATGGTATTGACCCGTGAGTATGAAATAAACTACCTAAAGGAACATGGCATTAAGGCTGATTTCAAAAAAATGGAATATTCCATAAACAAAGGACTTTGGGGAACGTCTATTGGGGGAAAAGAAACTTTGCAGAGCGAACAAACTTTACCGGAGGAGGCTTACCCGTCACAAATTACAGCTAAAGGTGAGGAAACCTTGAAGCTTTCATTTGTTAACGGAGAATTGTCTGCTGTCAATGGAGAAGTGTATGACGATAAAATTGTAGCTATTAATAAAGTAGAGGAAATCGGATCTAAATATGGTATCGGTCGTGATATGCATATTGGTGACACTATTATAGGTATAAAAGGACGTGTCGGTTTTGAGGCTGCTGCACCTATGTTGATTATTAATGCCCATAAAATGCTTGAAAAGCATACATTAAGTAAATGGCAACTTTATTGGAAAGATCAGATCGGCACATGGTATGGCATGTTCTTGCATGAAGCTCAATATCTTGAACCGGTTATGCGAGATTGTGAGGCTTTCTTGGAAAATTCTCAACGCAATGTCACTGGTACCGTAAGTATTATTTTACGTCCCTATTCTTATACCTTAGTTGGCGTAGAATCTGATTTTGACTTGGTTAAAACTGACTTCGGTGAGTATGGCGAGATACAAAAAGGCTGGACCGCTGAAGATGTAAAAGGATTTACAAAAGTACTTTCTACTCCTCTTCGTGTATATTACACGAATCAGAAGAAGAACGGAAAGGATTATAAATGATAAAGGTAGGAATTATTGGTGGAGCAGGTTATACAGCAGGCGAACTTATTCGTTTGTTGATTAACCATCCCGAAGCTGAAATCAGTTTTGTGAACAGCACAAGTAATGCCGGACATAGAATTGTCGATGTGCATGAGGGATTAATTGGTGAAACGGATTTGGTCTTTACTGATCTTTTACCTCTAACTGATATTGATGTCCTTTTCTTTTGCACAGCACATGGTGATACCAAGAAGTTCATGGAATCCCATACGCTTCCTCAAGGATTGAAAGTGATAGACCTTTCAATGGATTACCGTTTGGAAAGTCCTGAACATGAATTTGTATATGGTTTACCGGAACTTAATAATAAGACAATCCGTAAGGCAAAATATATTGCCAATCCGGGTTGTTTTGCAACAGCGATCCAATTAGGATTGTTGCCTTTGGCCAACGCCGATTTGCTTAATAATGATGTTTATGTAAATGCTATTACAGGTTCTACGGGAGCAGGAGTAAAACCAAAAGAGACTTCTCACTTTTCATGGAGAAATAATAATATCAGTATATATAAAGCTTTTGATCATCAACATGTTCCGGAAATAAAACAAAGTCTGAAACAGTTGCAAAGCAATTTTGAATCGGATATAAATTTTATTCCTTACCGTGGTGATTTTCCTCGTGGAATATTTGCAACACTTGTTGTTGAAAGCGAATTACCATTGGATGAATTGAAGAATATATATGTTGAATATTATGCGAATGATTCGTTTGTTCATGTTGTTGATCAAAGCATTGATCTTAAACAAGTGGTCAATACAAACAAATGTCTTTTGCATTTAGAAAAACACGGCAATAAATTATTGATTGTGTCATGCATTGACAATTTACTAAAAGGTGCATCAGGCACGGCCGTGCATAATATGAACTTACTTTTTAACTTGGAAGAAACGATGGGATTGAAATTAAAACCGTCAGCATTCTAAGCAATCGGAAAAGGAAAGTAAGTTTCAAAAAAATATAGATAATATGAAATTATTTGATGTGTATCCACTATTTGATGTAAATATTATTAGTGGAAAAGGTTGCCATGTATGGGATGATAAAGGAATAGAATATCTTGATCTGTATGGTGGGCATGCGGTAATATCCATTGGACATTCTCATCCCCATTATGTGAAAATGATCACAGAGCAGGTAAGTAAATTAGGATTCTATTCAAATTCGGTAATTAATACATTGCAGAAAGATGTTGCGTCACGATTAGGCGAAATATCCGGATATAACGACTATTCTCTTTTCCTCATAAATAGTGGTGCTGAAGCAAATGAAAATGCATTGAAGCTGGCTTCTTTTCATAATGGTCGTTCTCGAGTGATTTCATTTAATAAATCCTTCCATGGGCGTACATCACTTGCTGTAGAAGTTACGAACAATCCCAAAATTGTAGCTCCTATTAATGATCATGGACAAGTTACTTTTTTAGCATTAAATGATATAGAAACCGTCCGCAAGGAACTATATAAAAAAGATGTTTGTGCTGTCATCATTGAAGGCATACAAGGCGTCGGCGGGATAAAAATCCCTGATGATAGTTTCTTGAAACAACTTAGAGAAGTTTGTACTGAAACAGGAACTGTTTTGATTCTGGATGAAATTCAATCAGGGTATGGGCGTAGTGGCAAATTCTTTGCTCACCAATATGCAGGTATACGTCCTGATATTATCACAGTGGCAAAAGGCATTGGCAACGGATTTCCGATGAGTGGAATACTTATTAGTCCAATTTTCAAGCCTGTTTATGGTATGTTAGGGACAACCTTTGGTGGAAATCATTTAGCTTGTAGTGCAGCGATTGCTGTATTGGACGTAATGAAAGAAGAACATTTGGTTGATAATGCTGCTAAGGTCGGTAACTATTTACTGAACGAATTGAAAAAGATTGAAGGAATAAAAGACGTTCGTGGTCGTGGGTTAATGATTGGATTAGAATTTGATTATTCAATCAAAGATCTACGCAAGAGCCTGTTATATGATCAGCATGTATTTACCGGCGTGAGTGGTACAAATGTGTTGCGACTCTTACCTCCATTGTGTTTGAGCATGGATGAGGCTGATGATTTTATTTCACGACTTAAAAACGTATTATAATGAAAATAGGAATTATAGGTGCCGGTAATATGGGAGGAGCCATTGCCAGAGGATTGGCAAAAAGCACGAAAGTGAGTGCTTCCGATATAACTGTTTCTAATCCTTCACAACCAAAGCTGGATGCATTGAAACTATTTAACAATGCAATCAATGTGACAACAAGCAATGCAACTGCAGCAAAAGATGCTGATATTATTATTTTGGCGGTGAAGCCTTGGTTAGTAAAATCTGTATTGAGTGGTATTTCTTTTAATGCCAAATCACAATTGTTGATAAGTGTTGCAGCGAGAATTTCTTTTGAGGAGTATGCTGAAATGCTTGATTCACCGGACTCTACTATCTTTAGAATCATTCCTAATACGGCAATCAGTGAAGGAGAAAGCATGAATCTGATTGCAGCTTACAATGCCAGTGAAGCTCAAAAAACTTTGGTGCAAGGTCTTTTTGATGAAATGGGATCTTCTATCTTCATTAACGAGGAGCAAATGGCTGCAGGAATGGCTTTAACTTCATGTGGAATTGCTTATGTTTTTAAGTATATTCAAGCTGCGATGCAAGCTGGAATAGAAATGGGAATAAAACCCATGGATGCTCAAAAAATGGTGGCACAATCATTAAAAGGTGCTGCTGCGATCATTTTAAATAACGATACTCATCCGAGTGTTGAAATAGATAAAGTCACCACTCCTGGAGGATATACTATTCGTGGAGTGAATGAACTTGACCACGCCGGATTTACTTCGGCGGTTATTAAAGCCATAAAAATATCAAGAGGTTAATCATTTAGGATATTGATTATCCATAGCGACAATAAATCAGCAAAACGTTTGCACTAAGAAAAAGTGCAAACGTTTTTATGTTAATACTCTCTTTTTTTGTTACTTTTGTCGTATAACCAAAAGTCTTAGAGTCATGAATGAGCAAATAAAACAAATAGCGGAGCGCTTACGTGGACTGCGTGAAGCCCTTCAACTCCCTGTAGAAGATGTCGCTAATGAGTGTGACATCCCTTTGGAACAGTACCGGGAGGCCGAAAGTGGAGAAACAGATATATCAGTGAGTATGTTGCAAAAGATTGCGCACCGTTATCAGATTTCTTTAGATGAATTAATGTTTGATGAGGAACCGAAAATGACTAGTTATTTCCTGACCCGTGCTGGGAAAGGTGTTTCGATAGAACGAACAAAAGCCTATAAATATCAGTCTTTGGCTTCAGGATTTAAGGGGCGTGTTGCCGATCCATTTTTAGTAGTGGTTGAGCCCAATGATAATCCTATTTGTTATAACAGTCACAAAGGACAAGAGTTTAATATGGTGATTAGTGGATCCATGTTGCTCTGTATAAATGGAAATGAAGTAACTTTAGGTGAAGGCGATTGTATATATTTCGATTCAAAACAACCGCATGGAATGAAGGCTCTCAATCGTGAACCTGTAAAATTCCTTGCAATTATATTATAAATAAAAATGCTAGAGAGATTTTTACAACAAACGACTTTTAGTTCTCAAGAGGATTTTAAGCAACATTTGAAAATAAATGTACCCGATAATTTTAATTTTGGATATGATGTAGTAGATGAATGGGCTAAAATAGAACCTAATCGTAAAGCTCTGCTTTGGACCAATGACAAGGGGGAACACAAGCAGTTCACTTTTAGTGAAATGAAGATGTATACAGATATGACAGCTTCTTATTTTTTGTCATTGGGTATCAAGAAGGGCGATATGGTGATGCTTATCTTGAAGCGTCGTTATGAATTTTGGTTTTCTATAGTAGCTCTTCATAAAATCGGTGCTGTTGCGATTCCTGCCACCCATTTGCTTACGAAGAATGATATTGTATATCGTTGTAATGCTGCAACAATTAAAGCAATCGTATGTGATGGCGAAACCGTTATAACGGATCATGTTCAAGCAGCCATGTCTGAATCTCCTTCGGTGAAAAGTATAATTAGCATTGGTCCGGAAATTCCGGATGGCTTTTTGGATTTCCATGAAGGTATCAAGAATGCAGCTCCCTTTGTACGTCCACAAGTGGTTAATACGAATGATGATATTTCTTTAATGTATTTTACTAGTGGTACGACCGGTGAACCAAAAATGGTAGCACATGATTTTATATATCCTTTGGGACATATTGTTACGGGTGCCATTTGGCATAACTTAACTCCGGAGGATTTGCACCTTACTATTGCTGATACAGGTTGGGGAAAGGCTGTGTGGGGAAAACTTTATGGACAATGGATTGTGGGATGCAATATCTTTGTGTATGACCATGAGAAGTTTACTCCGGCAGATATCCTGCAGAAAATTCATGATTATCGTGTGACTTCGTTATGTGCACCTCCAACGATATTCCGCTTTTTAATCAAAGAAGATCTCACTAAATATGATTTATCTTCTCTTAAATATTGTACGATAGCAGGTGAAGCGTTGAATCCGTCTGTTTTTAATACTTTCAAAGAACTAACCGGTATCTCATTGATGGAAGGTTTCGGACAAACAGAAACCACTTTGACTGTTGCAACGATGCCTTGGATGACGCCGAAGCCGGGAAGCATGGGAATGCCGAATCCTCAATATGATGTTGATTTGATTAATGCTGAGGGACGAAGTGTTGAGGCTGGAGAACAAGGGCAAATTGTAATCCATGTAGGCAAAAACAAACCCTTAGGACTATTTAAAGAATACTATCGTAATAAAGCTCTTACAGAAGAAGCTTGGCACGATGGCATTTATTATACAGGAGATGTGGCATGGAAAGATGAAGACGGGTATCTTTGGTTCGTAGGTCGTGCGGATGATGTTATCAAGAGTTCTGGTTATCGCATTGGCCCGTTCGAAGTCGAAAGTGCGTTGATGACTCATCCTGCCGTAGTAGAGTGCGCTATTACAGGCGTTCCTGATGAAATACGTGGACAGGTTGTCAAAGCTACTATCGTACTGGCAAATGAGTATAAAGCTAAGGCTGGACCTGATTTGATAAAAGAAATACAAAATCATGTGAAAAGAGTCACAGCTCCTTATAAATATCCACGTGTTGTGGAGTTTGTTGAGGAATTACCTAAAACAATTAGTGGTAAAATTAGGCGCACTGAAATAAGAAATGCAGATAGTGCAAAGAATATTAAGTAAACGTTTGTGTAAATATTTCTACTAATTTAGTCTATTATTCCACATGAATCTCAATTATTTTTAGGATGTTTGCAATCGGTTACCTAAAAGGTTGGAATAATGGAAGATAAACAAATTGAAGTTTTTGCAGGAAGTCCATGGGAGGTTGCTGCCGTTTCAAACATTCTTACAGCAGCTCACATTGAAAATCATGTGAATGATTGGCGTACGATGACTATCTCTGTTCCTTTTGAGGAATATGTTATGGCATCACAATTAGTAGACAATCGTTTCTGATTTGCAGAACTTTATACACAAAGCATGTTATATAAAAAAGGCTACGTTGATGCGTAGCCTTTTTTATATTTATGAATAGGCGGAGAGAGCTCCGGGCATTGATTGCTTACTATTTGGCGGTAGCATAACCTATAAACACAGAATGTGCAAAATTGCATTCACCCTTCAAACTCTCACATTTTCATTTGCTTACGTATGAACGAGTGAAGGATGGACAAAAATTAACACATTCACTAAATCCGTCTTCCCGATTACCGGTGGGCATTCGTATTCCTGTCCGCCTGCGTTTGCCTGAGAGTAGGCGGGTAGTTTCAGAACTACAGGCGCGCAGCAGAGTAAGAGCAGAGCAGCAGTATTAAGATTACCGACGGGCAATCGCCAAAGTGAACTGTATGTTTTAATAAAGCGAACTGTTTGATTTAACCAAAACATACAGTTCATTTGAGCAATTGAACAAGTTGAGATAATCAAAATACCCTTTGATTTTGTCAAGATCTCAGCTTCTTGAAAATAGGAAGGTGAAGGCAGATGGAAAATTTAGAACCTTCACTCATTTACTCGTAATCGAATGAAAGTGTGAGAGTTTGAAGGTGAATGCAAGTTTACAAAACTTGTGCATGAAAGGAAACGGAGGTTTCACAAGCCACACCTATATAATAGGTGTAGCGTTGAATGTAAATGAAAGATGCTTTCATTCGCTTTAGAAAATCCTCCCTATATATTATAATGTGTAAGGTTTCCAAAAGATCGGGAAAAATGAATGATAAGCCAACCGTCCAAAGCAGCAAGCATAAAAGTTTCTCCCAATCTCGGACGATACAAATGAAGGGAGAAAACGAAACGGAGCCTTCATTCGTTCATTCGGTAAAGTCGATGAATAAAGGGGAAGTGAAGGATGAATGGAAAAAACAGTTTTCTGATGTTTGAGGAATAGAGTAAAATTTCTATAATGCCAAGCGAATAAACCTTCAGCCTTCATTATGCAAATAACCATATAGGGACGCAACGGATGAACCAAAACTTTCTTTTTAAAACTCGTTACTGCAAGTTGTTCACCCGCCAATAACGAGTTTACCAAGCCATAACGGCGAGTTGTCCACCCCGTTACTGCGAGTTTTCAACCTCTCAGTAACGATGTGGATAACTCGCAACAGCCGGTATAGCCACTCTCTTAAGCGATATCAGGAAATATAGAAGGAGGGTGTGTCGGTATATAGGATTGGGGTGCGTTCCTATAATGGATTGACTGTTAATCAATGCTTGAAACATATGTTAAACCTATATAGCAACGCACTCCCATTCTATATAGCTTTTCAAACTGATTTATGGAGCTTTCGTGGGATACTTCGCTATTTAATAAATAAGCTCCGTTTATTTGTAGGATTCCCCCACCTTGTCAATGGCTTTTACAAAAGAGGGTGTATCAATGTTTTATTTTGATACACCCTCTTTCATATTTTGTGATAGCTAAACTCTATCGTGAAATTCTATTTTAGCAGAATCTATATTTAATTAATATAGATCAGTGATAGGTTTGTATTTGGGAACTAATAGCTTCATAATAGCCCAAGCTACAAGATAAGCAAAAGCACAAGTGGTAAACATTATGCCATAGCCAATTGCTACATTCGAAGAAATTAAATGGCGAGCTTGCTCAAACATTGCTGTATTATTAGGATCAACCATAACTTCCTTCAGATTATCAATTTTTATATGGTCTAAAGGTATTGCATTTGTTGCTTTGATTAATCCCGCATGAGCCGCTTCCATTACTCCCTTGATACGGTATTTGTCTTCTAGTCCACCTGCAAATAATTGTACTAGAACACCACCTAAACCACCGGCAGCTGCACCAATACCTGTAACTGAACCTACAGCTTTTTTGGGGAACATATCAGAAACTGTGGTAAATAAGTTCGCAGAGAAAGCTTGATGAGCCGCACCGCCAATACTGATTATCGCTACAGCGGCAATGATACCATAACCTGCAGCAAATTGGGTTCCGATAAGTAATAATGGAAAGAATGCGATAAGCAACAACGCTGTCATACGTGCTTTATAAGTTTGCCATCCTCTGTTCATGAAAGTCATTGGAATTGACCCACCATAAACGGATCCTAAAATTGCAATACCATAAACTGTAAATGTAGAGTACATTACTATATGTTTGGTTGATTCAGGATCTAAGCCGACGCAAAACTGTTGCTTAATGTATGTAGGGAGCCAAAATAATAGGAACCACCAAATACCATCTGTCATGAATTTTCCGGCAACAAACGACCATGTTTGTTTGTAGGTCAACATCTTGTACCAGGGTATCTTCACTTTAGGGGTAGATTCTTCGACTACAGGGGCTGCAACCTCATCATCACTGTTGATATAATCCAATTCTGATTGATTGATTTTCCCTTTTTGAAGCATTTGTTGAGGAGTTCCATAGAGTTTTCCCCAGAAAATTAACCAGATAAAACCAATTAAACTTGTGATGATAAATGCCATTTGCCATCCATGAAAAATACCCAGAAATAGACCGTTTCCCACGTTGGGATTCCATGCAGCTAAAACCATTGGAATAAGTAATGCGCAAATCATTGCTCCGATATTGGAACCTGAATTGAAGATACCGGTAGCTAATGCACGTTCTTTCTTTGGAAACCATTCAGCAACAGTTTTGATAGAAGCAGGGAAGTTACCTGCTTCACCTGAGCCAAAAATAGCACGAGCGGCAATCTGCCCTATTAAGCTTTTGCCCACGAAGGCATTGATAAAACCAGCAACAGACCATACGATTAATGAAGCAGCAAGTCCTATTTTTGTACCGATTTTATCAATAAGGAATCCGGCAACTAATGTGAAACCTGCATAAAAAGCTGTAAAGACAGAAGTTAAAATTGAGAAATCGGTGGCAGACCATCCGAAGCCGTCGTTAGAGCAGAAATAATCTTTTAAGTAGCCAATTACATTTCTGTCCATATAATTGACTGTCGTAGAAAAGAGCAGCAACGCGGCGATCGTCCATCGGTACTTAGTCATGGCCGTGCCGCTACTCTTTATTTTTAATGTACTCATGATAATTGATTTTATGATTTTTTTTTAATTTCCAATTGACGCCAAAGGTACAAATTAAATGCAACGGGGAACCGTCTTTTTTATTCAAAAACTTGTACTTATTGACTTCTTACACGAAATATAGTACATTTTGATAGAAAAAATGCACGAAATTCATCGAATAATCCACGTTTATATCTTTCCAATGTTATATCTTTGCATTCATTGAACCAATAAATTGATTGTACTTATGAAAAGTAAAATCCTTTTTTTTTCTTTAATCTTTCAAGTATTTCTGACTTCAACGAATGCCCAAATAAAGGTCTCGAAAGATAATCAGTGGTCGGTGCGAATGACTAAATCAGAGATGATTCGTTATCCCCAAGCTTGGCAACTTGATTTTCAATCTAAAATAAAATGGGATTATTGTCATGGATTAGAGTTAGGAGCGATGCTTGATGTTTATGATTATTATCAGTTTCCCGATTCTGCAATTCTCAACTATGTAAAAGGTTTCGGTGATTCTTTTGTGCATGCAGATGGAACAATACAAACATATAGCTTGGAGGAGCAGAGCCTTGATCGTATAAATTCAGGAAAGATATTTTTTCGCTTATATGAACGTACAAAAGACGAAAAGTACAAGAAAGCACTTGCCCTATTACGTAGTCAATTAAATACTCAGCCTCGAACAGTGGAGGGAGGATTTTGGCATAAAAATATTTATCCTCATCAAATGTGGCTTGACGGCATTTATATGGGAGCACCGTTTTATGCAGAGTATGCATTTCGTAATAATCTCCCCAATGATTATGCTGATGTGATTAAGCAATTCTTGGTTGTTGATGAGCACACATATGATAAGGTAACACATTTAAATAGACATGCCTGGGATGAAAGCCATGAGCAAAAATGGGCAGACAAAACAACCGGTCAAAGTGAGCATTGCTGGGGGCGTGCTTATGGATGGTATGCGATGGCGTTAGTTGATGCATTGGATTACATACCGGTAAATGTACCACATCGCATCGATCTGTTGAAAATATTGAATAGAGTTGCATCACAATTGGAAGCCTATCAGGATAAAACCGGTGAGTGGTATCAAGTGATGGATAGATCGGGGGCTGAAGGAAATTATCTTGAATCGTCTTGCTCTGCAATGTTTATCTATTCGTTGTTGAAAGGAGTGAGGAAAGGATATCTTCCTAAAAGATATTTGAAAGTAGCTGAGAAGGCCTATTCCGGTTATATTAAAAACTTTATTAAGGTCGATAGTGATGGATTGGTCACAATAACGAATGCTTGTGCAGTTGCCGGATTAGGTGGCACGCCTTATCGTTCGGGCACCTACTCCTATTATATAGGTGAAAAGAAAAGAAATAACGATCCGAAAGCTGTTGGGCCGTTTATTATGGCAAGTGTTGAAATGGAGCGGTTATCGAAGAGTATTTTAAAAGTTATAAGATGAAAAAGTTAATAATGATGCTTTTCGGGTTGTTGTGTATGACATCTACTTATGCTGCTTATCCGAAGGCCGGCGATACATTGGTGGTGGCACGCGATGGTACCGGACAATTTCGCAATATTCAAGATGCAGTGGAAAGCATACGTGCTTTTATGGATTATACCGTGACCATTTACATAAAAAACGGTACATATAAAGAAAAATTGATTATTCCGTCATGGCTTGATAATGTGACGGTTGTGGGACAAGACTCCAAGAAGACAATTATTACTTATGATGATCATGCCAATATAAATAAGATGGGGACTTTCCGCACTTATTCGGTGAAAGTAGAGGGAACGGATATTCTTTTTAAGAATTTGACGATTGAAAATAATGCACCCCGATTAGGGCAGGCTGTAGCTTTGCATACGGAAGGCGATCGGTTGGCTTTTATCAATTGCCGCTTCTTGGGTAATCAAGATACTGTTTATACAGGCCGTGCAGGTGAGAGGCTTTTATTCCGTGATTGTTATATTGAAGGAACTACCGACTTTATTTTTGGTCCGTCTACAGCTGTTTTTGAAAACTGTGAGATACATAGCAAAATTGATTCCTATGTAACTGCGGCATCTACTCCTAAAGATATGAAATATGGGTATGTGTTTAAGAATTGTAGATTAACGGCAGAGCCGGGCGTGACTAAATGTTTTTTAGGACGACCATGGCGCCCTTATGCTGCGACGGTTTTTATCAATTGCAATTTAGGATCACATATCGTACAGGCCGGATGGTATAATTGGAGCAATCCGAAAAATGAAAAGACGGCTAGGTATGCAGAGTATAAGTCGGAAGGTGTTGGTGGTGTTTCGGATAAACGCGTTTCGTGGAGTCATCAATTGACAAAGAAGGAAGTGCAAGAATATACTCTTGATAATATTTTTACCATTCAAGATAAATGGATTGTTAAATAAATAGCTAATAAACAATGAAGAAGCTTATTGTTTTGTTTTTGGCAGTGATAGGGTTGAGTGCTTTTCAGACTGCACCTGTTACTACTATTTTCATGATTGGCGATTCTACAATGGCCAATAAAGATTTAAAAGGTGGAAACACTGAAAGGGGATGGGGAGAGATGCTTCCCGGCTTCTTAAGTTCAAAGTTTCAGGTTGATAATCATGCGCAAAATGGACGGAGTACGCGTAGTTTTATCAATGACGGTCGATGGTCTGTGGTGCTTTCTAAAATAAAGAAAGGTGATTATGTCTTTATTCAGTTCGGGCACAATGATGAAAAACCGGATACAGTTCGCCATACAGATCCGGAAACAACGTTTAAGGCAAACTTGGAAAGGTTTGTAAATGATGCTCGTGATAAGGGAGGTATACCTGTTTTATTTAATTCCATAGCTCGACGTAATTTTGTTAAAGGTGTATTGACCGATACTCATGGAGCTTATCGTGAAGTCCCTGCTGAGGTAGCTAGAGAGTTGAATGTACCATATATTGATGCAAATAAATTGACCTCTGATTGGTTGGAAAATCTTGGTGATGTGCCATCTCGTAAGTATTTTATGTGGGTAGATTCTATGACACAAGCTTGCTGCCCACATGGGCGTGAGGATAATACGCATTTAAATATTCAGGGAGGTCGTAAAGTTGCAGGGATGTTGATTGATGCTGTCGGAAAGATACTTCCGACAATAGGAAAAGAGATAAATCAGTATGATTATGTAGTTGCAAAAGATGGAACCGGTGATTTCTTTACAGTACAAGAAGCCATAGATGCAGTCCCTAATTTCCGAAAATCAAAACGCACTACAATTTTGGTACGTGCAGGCGAATACAAAGAGAAACTAGTTGTTCCTGAAAGTAAAATTAATATTTCGCTGATAGGAGAGGACGGTACTAGCATAACAGGTAATGACTATGCTGATAAGGAGAATATATTTGGCGAGCCCATGTCAACCTCCGGTTCAGCAACTTGTTATATTTATGCTCCAGACTTTTATGCAGAAAATATCACTTTCCAAAATTCAGCAGGAAGAGTGGGACAGGCTGTTGCTGCATTTGTAAGCGGTGATAGAGTGATGTTTAAGAAATGCCGTTTCTTAGGTTTTCAGGATACGCTCTATACCTATGATAAAGAGAGTCGTCAGTATTATGAAGATTGCTATATAGAAGGAACTGTTGATTTCATTTTTGGTTGGAGCGAAGCTGTTTTCAATCGTTGTGAACTTCATAGTAAAGGGGCCGGTTTTATTACGGCTCCAGCCACGGATAAAGGCAGCAAATATGGTTATATCTTTTATGACTGTGATATTACGGCCGATCCGGATGTAAGCAATGTTTGTTTAGGTCGCCCTTGGCGTCCTTATGCAAAATCTGTATATATTCGTTGCAATATGGGACCCCATATAGAGTTCTTGGGATGGAACGAATGGGAAAAACCGGAAGCTGAAAAAGGAAGTTTCTTTGCAGAATATAAAAGTATAGGTGCTGGGGGTAAAAAGGATTCTCGTATATCCTGGAGCCATCAATTATCAGATAAGGAGCTTATAAAGAACTATGATATACATGCTGTATTGCACGGAGAGGATAATTGGGATCCTGCTGCGAATGGTAATGTATTGTTGAAGATTGTTCGTTAAAATATTAATAAATTGTAAAGAGGATGTTTTTGTTCAACTTTTTTTGTATTTTCGAAGTCATATTAACAGAAAATACAAAATAAAGGATGAGAATATTACTACTCTCTTTACAATTTTTTTTGATAGCGTTAACCTCCTATTCTCAATCATTGAAATGCACATTTACTCATTATTCGTCAGAGAATGGCCTGTCTCAGAATACAATAATGGATATGTTGCAGGACAGAAAAGGAATTATGTGGTTTGCAACTTGGGATGGCATTAATAAGTTTGATGGATATACTTTTCAAACATTTAAAGCACGCCAAGGTGATTTGATAAGCTTAACAAATAATAGAGTTGATTATATAGCAGAGGATATTTACGGTTTTATTTGGGCTATAACCTATGATAATAAAGTTCATCGTCTTGATCCCCGTACAGAAACTTTTATTCATGTACCACAAAGAGGTCCGACTAGTGAACTGAACATTTCACAAATGATTCCGCTGGCTAATGGAAGTATGTGGTTACTTTCTGTTAATGATGGGGCTGTACGTGTAGCCACTTCTAGCGATTCAGCTCTTAAATCTCAATGGTTTTCGCCTAAAACAGGGCTCTTCCCATCATCCAAGATTTTCAAGGTGTTTCTTGATAAGAAGGAGAATGAATGGATTCTTTCTAATAATGGATTAGGGCTTTTGCATAGAGGTCAGCAACGTGCCAATATGTTTTTTTCGGAAGGGCCCAATAATCAGAAACAATCATTTTATGATGGCGTAGAAAACAGAACGGAAATAATTTTTATTTCTGATCATGGCCGTATCTGGCGTTATAATAAATTGAATGGACATTTTACCTTGTCGCAATTAGGCACAACCGCGAATCTGACAACTATCAACCTTATTAATAATAGTGAGGTCCTTTTAGGAACTAATTCCGACGGTTTCTTTCTCTATAACTTATTGACAGGTAAATCCGTTCACTACAGCACAATCACTGCAGCGGGGTTGCCTTCGGATGAGGTGCTCCACGTATATGTTGATCGGCTTAAAGAGGTTTGGCTTGATCTTGGCGGAGCCAAAGGTGTGACTCATTTCAATCCTTCTACCGGACGGATCAAGCAAGAAATAGTGTCTTCTGAACTTGGATCTTCTCCACGTTCTAATCCGGAGTTTCATATTCATGAAGATGTAAATGGTTTTTTATGGATACATCCTTATGGAGGCGGTTTTTCTTACTATGCTCGAAAAGCAAACAAGTTGGTACCATTTTATAATCAGTTGGGATCATCAGATTATCGTTTTTCCAACAAGATACATTCAGCAATGAGTGATCGACAAGGAAATTTGTGGATGTGCACTCACTCAAAAGGGCTTGAGAAAATATTATTCATTAAAAGCCAATTCCAAATGCTGGCTCCGTCCGGTATTGCCGGTGAATCTTTGCGAAATGATACCCGTGCCCTTTATCAAGACAGAGATGGTAATTTATGGGTTGGTACTAAAGACGGAACGGTTTATGTCTATAATAAATCTATGCAGAATCTAGGGTATCTCACACAAAGTGGTTCTATCTCTCATTCCGGACCTAAGATCGGTGGGGCTCCTTATTTTATTACTCAGGATCATGTTGGAACTATTTGGATTGGCACCAAAGGTGAGGGACTTATCAAAGTGCAAAAGAATGGGCTAAAATATCGGATAACTCGTTTCCGTCATAATGAAAATGATCTATACAGTTTAAGTCATGATAATATATATTGCGTATATGAAGATCATTTTCATCGTTTGTGGATTGCTACATATGGAGGAGGCATTAATTATATGCAAGAGGTAAACGGTAAAGTTATTTTCATTAATAATCGCAATAACTTGAAAGGCTATCCTATAGGCAGGTGTTACAAAGCGCGTTATATTACAGCTGATTATATGAATCATGTTTGCGTAGGAACAACGGCTGGCATGATTATGTTCAATGATAATTTCAGAAAGCCCGAAGATATAAGATTTACTTATTATCAAAGGCAGTCCGGTGTGCCTACAACTTTGGGCAACAATGATGTACATTGGATTTATTCAAATAAAAATTATGGTACATATTTAGCGACATTTGGCGGAGGACTGAATGAGCTCCTTTCAGCGGATGGGCATACGGCAGCTTTTAAGTGCTATACAATAAAAGATGGATTACCTTCAGATGTGCTGCTTTCAATCCAAGAAGATAAAAATGGATCGATCTGGATTAGTACAGAGTGTGGCATCAGTAAGTTTAATCTGAAATCACATCAATTTGAGAATTACACTGATCATACATTCCCCTTTGCAGCACAATTTAATGAAGCTGCATCTACTCGTTTGCAAAGTGGAGCTATGACATTTGGTACGAATTGTGGCATCTTTTATTTCATTCCGTCAAAAACAGAAAAGAGCAATTTCAAACCCTATATATTTTTTAGTAAGTTGCAAATAAATAGTAAGCAGATCACTCCCGGAAGTGTAGACCATACGTCTCCATTACCTGTTGATTTGGATTATTTGAAAGAGCTGAAATTGAAGCATAATCAAAATACAATAACCATACGTTATGCTGCTTTGGATTACAAAGATCCTGCAAATATACAATATGCTTATAAGTTGGAAGGATTTGATCAAGAATGGAGTTATGTGGATAAACAACGTCAGGCGACTTATACTAATTTGCCGAAGGGACATTACACTTTTTTAGTCAAATCCACCAATAGCGATGGTGTTTGGACAAATAATATCCGTCGATTGGAAATCACAGTACAACCTTCATTTTGGGAAACGCCATGGGCTTATCTAATTTATTTTGCGATAATTCTTGTTGTTATTTTAGTTGTATCTTATGTATTGTTTACCCTTTACCGGTTGAAGAATGAAGTGTCAGTGGAACAACGTATTGCAGATATAAAATTGCGTTTTTTTACTGATATATCCCATGAATTACGCACTCCGTTGACATTGATTTCAGGACCGATTGAATTGATTCTTAGTGAAAATAGTCTTAGTGACCATGTTCATGAACAATTATCTCTTGTGAAAAAGAATGTTGACCGCATGCTTCGTTTGGTAAATCAAATTTTGGATTTACGAAAGATTCAAAATAATAAAATGCATATGCGTGTTAGTGAAGTGGCTATTGCTCCTTTTGTTGAGCATATCAAGGAAAATTTTGATATACTTGCCGAAGAGCATAATATTGTGTATACCTTTGAGAATAAAGTAGATGATCAGCGACTTTGGATAGATATTGATAAAGTTGAGAAAATAATATTTAATCTGTTGTCTAATGCTTTTAAGTATACTCCTCAAGACAGAGGCATAAGAGTCTTTTTGCATGATGAGGAAAATGCAATTGCAATCGGTGTAAGAGATCAAGGTATAGGAATTCCGGAAAATAAGCGTGATAGGCTATTTAAAAGATTTGAGTCTTTAGTGGAAAAAAACATTTTCAATTTACCTTCTTCAGGAATAGGGCTTTCTTTGGTAAAACAATTGGTCGATATGCATCATGCTACGATCACGGTTGACAGTAAGGAGGGTGCAGGTAGCTGTTTTACTGTCTATTTTAAGAAAGGGAAAGAACATTACGACTCAACTGTGGAGTTTATCTTTGAGGATGTTTTTGTTTCTGAACTGTTGCAAGAAGAAGCTTCGGCTCAAGAAATGCGGAATAGCTATAAATCGAAAGCTCAAGAAAGTATCCAAGATTTAGCGGATGATACCAAACTTTCTATTTTGATCGTTGAAGATAATATGGAATTAAGATATTTCTTACGGAATATATTTGAAAATAATTATAATGTATTGGAGGCTCCAAATGGGAAAGAAGGCTTTGATCAGGCGATAAAAGAAATTCCGGATTTTATTATTTGTGATGTGATGATGCCGATCTGCGATGGAATAGAAATGACAAAAATGGTAAGAAAGGATATACGCACAAGTCATATACCTTTGATATTGCTCACGGCAAAATCAACCATTGATAGTAAGTTGCAAGGGCTGGAAATCGGAGCGGATGACTATATAACGAAACCGTTTAGTGCTATTTATTTGAAAGCTCGTGTTGATAATATATTAGAGCGACGTAGTAAGTTGCGAGATTATTATAAAGAGCATCTATTGGATCTTTCCGAGGATGATGGAGAGGCGGATGCAGGTCCTGCCATGTCAACCTCAGATCGAAGATTCTTAGACAAGTTAATAGAATTGATGAATAAGAATATTGATAATGGTGATTTGGTAGTAGATGATCTGGTTCATGAGATGGCTGTCAGCCGTTCAGTCTTTTTTAAGAAACTGAAAACGTTGATAGGATTGGCTCCGATCGAATTTATAAAAGAGATGCGTGTCAAGCGGGCTGCCCAATTGATTGAAACAGGCGAATACAATATGACACAGATATCATACATGGTTGGAATCAATGACCCTCGCTATTTTAGTAAGTGTTTCAAACAACGGTTTAATATGACTCCTACGGAATATAAGGACTTTGTGAGTAAAAAGGGTATGAAGTAAGAGGATGTTTAACAAAGAATAAAATAGTGCCAATTGGTATAATGTGTTATCTGAATTTTTAAAGGTTTTATTGTTTTTGTATATTTGCAGATATATATGTACATAATAGATAGAAAATGAAAAAAAACTTATTTGTTATAATTCTTTGTCTGGCAACGTTCGTGAACTTGTACTCTCAAGATGAGAACAAGATCACATTAAAGGATGTTGTGAGTGGACGTTTTAGCGGTGAAAGTTTACAAGGGGTAGTACCTATGGCTGATCCAAGGTATTACACGATGATGAGTGATGATCAGAAACGTATAGTGGAGTATTCTTTTGAAACAGGAAAGGAAGTTGGTGTTTTATTTGATGTAGATAAAGCGCGCAATTGTTCCTTTAAATCTTTTGACGGATATAGTCTTTCGCCTGATGATAGTAAGATGCTTATTAGGGTGAATACAAAAAAGATATATCGTCGTTCGTTTACAGCAGATTATTATATTGCAACTACGATCAGTACAAAGTTGGAAAAGCTTTCTGACGGTGGACCTCAAGAGACACCTATATTTTCACCGGATGGAAATATGATAGCTTTTGTACGTAACAACAATATATTTTTAGTAAAACTCCTCTATGATAATAGTGAGTCACAAGTAACGACTGATGGAGAAGTAAATAAAGTGATGAATGGCAAGCCTGATTGGGTGAATGAGGAAGAATTCGAATATAATTGTGCGCTGACATTCAGCCCGGACAATGAAATGATATGCTGGACGCGTTTTGATGAAACACATGTTCCCTCTTTTTCTTTTCCTCTGTACAAGGGACAGTCTCCTGAGAAAAAAGAATATGCATCATATCCTGGAGTGTATACATACAAATATCCGAAAGCCGGTGAAACAAATTCCATTGTCTCCATTTGTTCGTATGATATAAAATCACATGTTACACGTAATTTGAAGGTCCCTTTGCAAAAAGAGGATTATGTTCCGCGTATTCATTTTACCAATGATCCAACTAAATTGGCTGTAGTCGTGTTGAACCGTACGCAAAACATATTGGATTTGTACATGACAAACCCACGTTCAGGAATTGCGCGATTGGTGCTGAGAGAGAATGCCAAATATTACATAGATGACAATGTATATGATAATATTAAATTCTATGATAATAACTTCAGTTTGCTGAGTGAACGTGATGGTTATTGTCATCTGTATTGGTATACGTTGGGAGGTAATCTTGTGAAACAGGTTACAACCGGGAAATATGAAGTAAAGAATTTTTATGGATGGAATCCTGTTACTAATGCTTTTTATTATCAAAGTAATGAAGGAGATCCTCGCCGTACCGCTATTTATGAAATTGATGCAAAAGGAAAGAAAACAAATCTAACCCCTGAGGCAGGTACAAATAGTGCTATATTCTCAGAAAACTTCAAGTCATTCATAAATGTACATTCGTCATTGAATGAAGTGCCTGTAACTACGTTAAAGGTCCTCGGTAAGAAATCTTTGACCTTACTTGACAATGCTAATTTAAAGAAATTGGTGACAGCAAAAGAGATGCCTGTAAAAGAATTTATTACGGTTAATTCCAATGGAGAAACGCTGAATGGTTGGATCGTAAAGCCATATAACTTTGATACAAGTAAAAAGTATCCTGTAATTTTATATCAGTACAGTGGTCCGAAATCACAGGAAGTGGTGGATCGTTGGAGCATTGGTATAAACGGTGGCGGCGGCTGTTTTGAGGAATATCTTGCACAGCAGGGATTTATTGTTGTTTGTGTTGATGGTAGAGGTACCGGTGGAAGAGGTGAAGCTTTTTCAGATTGTACATATATGAATTTGGGTGTGAAGGAAGCGCAGGATCAAAATGAAGTGGCGCGTTACATGGGTAGTTTACCTTATGTTGATAAAGATAATATTGGAATATGGGGATGGAGCTATGGCGGATATTGCACGTTGATGAGTTTGACGGAAGCGGGTAGTATCTTTAAAACCGGTGTAGCTGTTGCTCCTGTCACTGATTGGAAATATTATGATAGTGTCTATGGTGAACGTTTTATGCGTACTCCCAAAGAAAATGGTGATGGATACAAAACTTCATCAACATTTACTCGTGCAGAGAATCTTAATGCCAAATTGCTTATCATGCATGGTCTTGCTGATGATAATGTGCATTTTCAGAATACAGCGGAATATGGTGAAGAATTGGTACAGTTGGGTAAACAATATGATCAACAAGTATTTAATAACCGTAACCATAGCATCTATGGTGGAAATACGAGATTGTATTTGTTCACAAGATTAACTAATTTCTTTAAAGATAATCTGAAGTAATTTATTATTTCAGTAATCAAATCAGCCCATCGGATTTACTAGAATCTGATGGGCTGATTTTTTGTGAGGGCGTATAGCAAATCCATACGAAAGTTCGAATGGAGATTGGGTGAAGAGTGCTGCTTGATCTTATTGCCGGTTTGTATTTAGCCTCGCATTTGGAAAAGGAATAAAATTGGACCTTTAATAATGTTGAAGAATAACTGGTAATTATTCAAGCAATAATTCTTTTCACCGATATAGTTCTTCGCAGCATTATGATTGCTGACAATGATTCCATAATCGAATGCTATATTGTAGAATTAATGGAGATAAAAAAAATGCACCTAAAGTGCATTTTTTTATCTTATTATGTAGATTTTACAAGTGGTATTTATTCTTTGTTTTCAGTTACTTCTGCATCTACTGTTTCATTGGTTTGTTGAATTTCCTCTTCTTCACTATTCAATTCCTCTTTTTCAACACTATTGGGATGATCAATCAATTTGATTTTATTCAGAACCAACTGCAAATCAACTTTTAATTTTTCTACTTTTCTATTGAGTTCCGTTACGAGGCTATTACCCTTTTGGGAAGAAGATGTGAGAAAGCCTAAATTGTTTTCATAAGTTTTGATATCACTCTTCAATGCCTCATACTGATGCATAAGCTTTTCTCGCTCTCTATTAAACTGATTACCGCTTCTCATCCCGTTGCTTACTGTTGATTTGAAGTTGTTCAAGCTACGTGCTGCTTCAGAAACTTTTAATCGATCAAATTGTTTGTCAACAGCTTCATGGAACTCTTTGTAAAGCCTATCTTTTTCTTTGAAGGGTACATGTCCCGTTGTATTGAATTCTTTAATCAAGTCTTTTATTTTCTTTACAGCTTCATCTCCAGTTTCTTCAAAAAGAGCATTTACTTGATCTATAATTGTTTTCTTCTTTTCTAAATTGACAAGTTCATCAGAATATTGAGGTGATGCATTTTTCTTTTTTTGCTCAAAGAAATAGTCACAGGCAGTGATGAATCGTTTCCATACAGCATCAGAATATTTCTTTTGAACAGGGCCAATTGTTTTCCATTCTTTTTGGATGGCTGATAGTTTGTCAGCTGTCTCTTTCCAATCATCACTATCTTTTAATGCTTCAGCTTGTTCGCATAAAGCTCTCTTTTTAGCGAGGTTGGTATTCATTGTACCTTTTACAGCCTTGAAATATTCACTTTTCTTTTTAAAGAAATCGTCACAATCACCTCTGAAACGTTCGAATATTTTAGTGTTCATTTTAATTGGAGCATATCCAATTGTTTTCCACTTAGCTTGTAGCTTGATTATTTCTTTTGTCTTAGCATCCCAATCGGCAAATGTTTTCAACGTATCATATTCGCTGGCTTCAACAATTTCGCAAATAACCGTTTTCGCATCCAGATTATTTTGTTCTTGTTCCTTTAATTTTTCAAAGTATTCTTGATGACGTTTGTTTATTAAAGTAGAAGCAGCTTTAAATCTAGTCCATATATCTTCACGCAGTTCTTTGGTAACTGGCCCGGTATCGCGAAATTCTTGATGAAATTTCTGTAATTGATGGAAAGCTGAAATAACATCAGCTACATCTTGAAGTTTTTCAGCGGCTTCACAAAGCTTAGTCTTTATTTCTAAATTCTTTTTGAAGTCATAATCACGGAATTCATTGTTTATTTTGAGAATATCGTAGAATTTCTCCACATTCAATTGATAGTTTCTCCAAAGTTCGTTTGCTTTACCTTCAGGAACAAGTCTTATGTTATTCCAATCTTGTTGCAGTCTCTTGAACTCGCTATATTGTTTATTTACCTCTTCTGGATTTTCAACGAAAACCTTTATTTTATCAATGATGGAAAGTTTCTTAGCAAGATTCTCTTCTTTCTCTTTTTCAATTTCTGCAACTATGACATTCCGTTGTACTTTAATTTTTGCCATTGCATCCTTGAATTCGGGTTCAAGAGGATCCTGTTCTGGATGAAAATCTTCTTCTTTTCCACCATTTTCAATGAACTTCAATTTAGCCTCTTCTTGTTCATTGTGGTGAAATTTGTAGAAAGCTTGTTTCAGAGCATCTACTTCTTGTTTGTCTAGATGTTCTGTGTTTTCAGCTATTTCTTTCATCCTGTTTAAAACTTCTTCCTTGTTTTGTGGAGCTAGATTTATAGCATCCTCCGTTTGATTCTCAGTCTCAGCAGCATCTGGAATATTAGGTGTAGCAACCTCTTCGGCAACAGGTACTTCCGCTTGGGTGTCTGTTGTCGTACTAGTAACCTCACTATCACTGTTAAGTGTCTCTGCTGTAGGTACTGATTTGTTTTCTTCTAATTTTTCCTCATTTTGAGAAATATTAGTGTCCTGAGTGTCCATCATGTATAAACGTTTTATTTTATTAGGTTGCCCCTAACAATCAATTTTGTACAAATTAAAGTATTTTTTTTATTACATTCTAGCATTTTATCATTTTTTTTAATTCAAAGCTGCATTTTTTTGTGCATTTGCTTGTTAAAATAGAAAAATGAGTTATGGCTATATTGGTTTTATTCCGGAATGTTTCCCCTTTCTTTCATAACATTGTCGACCTCATTGGTCAAATCAATGAACTGTTCAACTGAAAGCTGCTCGGGACGTTTGTTGAAAAACTCATTCTCAGTCAATTTACAATCATTGCCTAAGATAGGTTTTATCGAATTGCGCAATGTTTTTCTTCTTTGATTGAATGTGGTTTTTATTACTTGCTTAAAAAGTTTTTCATTACATCCTAGCGAACTCTTTTGGTTACGAGTCATTCTGATCACTGCACTTTTTACTTTTGGTGGCGGTGAAAAAACATTTTCGTCCACAGTAAATAAATATTCTACATCATACCAAGCTTGAATCAATACACTTAATATACCATAGGCTTTATGACCGGGTTCAGAGGCTATGCGTTGTGCCACTTCTCGTTGTATCATTCCGGTGCAGCAAGGAATAAGCTCTTTGTTTTCAAGCATTTTAAAGAAGATTTGGCTTGATATATTATATGGATAATTCCCGGTTAACACGAATGGTTCACCTTCAAAGGTGTTTTCAAGGTGCATTTTTAGGAAATCGTCTTCAATGATGTTATCTTCGAGATTTGGATAATTGCTTCTTAAGTATTGTACGGATTCATCATCTAATTCAACAACTTTTAGTGCTCTGCCTTTTTTTAGTAAGAATTGGGTTAGGACACCCATTCCTGGACCGACTTCAAGAATTGGAATATTTGGCATAGTATCTACCGTATCAGCAATGCGATTGGCGATGAGTAGATCCTTTAAGAAGTGTTGTCCAAGAAATTTTTTTGGCTTTACAGTTTTCATTCTATAAAATTAATGCATTTATTACGCGTTTTTTAAAGATAACATATATCTTTGCAATGAGCAAAGATATTAATATTTAATGAATAAGATAATAAAAAAAACGCTGAAAGTAGTTTTTCCTATAATATTAGGTACTTTCATCCTGTTTTGGGTCTATAGAGATTTCGATTTCTCGCGGGCTGCTGATGTCTTTTTACATCAGATGAGTTGGTGGTGGATGTTCTTAACTCTAATTTTTGGGATTTTAAGTCATGTGTTTCGTGGTGTTAGGTGGAAGCAAACACTTGAACCGATGGGATATGTACCGAAAACGAATAATTGCATTAATGCGATATTTATTTCTTATGCTGCAAACTTGGTTTTGCCGCGTGTGGGGGAAGTATCTCGTTGTGGAATACTGACAAAATATGATGGTATTCCTTTTGCGAAATCGTTAGGTACGGTAGTGGCAGAAAGAATGGTTGATACATTTATGGTAGTATTTATTACCGGTATAACTATTGTTTTACAGTTAGGGGTGTTTCGTCGTTTTTTCCTTCGTACAGGTACAAACATCGATGCAATCGGTGATATGTTTTCATCTATGACATTTTGGATTGTTATCATGTGTATTGTTGGCATTGGCATTCTGTTGTATTATTTATTGCGTTCACTCACTTTCTTCCAAAAAGTGAAAGGGCTTGCATTGAATGTCTGGGAAGGTGTACGTACATTGAAACATGTACGAAATATGCCTTTATTTATATTATATACCCTTCTGATATGGCTGTGTTATTTCTTGCAATTTTATCTAGCCTTTTTTTCGTTTGGATTTACTTCTAATTTGAGCTTTTTGGCAGGTATGGTAATGTTTGCTGCTGGTAGTATAGCTGTGGTGGTGCCTACTCCAAATGGTGCAGGCCCGTGGCATTTTGCAATCATTACTATGATGTGTATATATGGTGTTGATGTTATGAATGCAGGTATTTTTGCCTTATTGGTTCATAGTATTCAGACACTTTTAGTTGTGATATTAGGCGTATATGGATTAGCGATTTTACCGTTTACTAATAAAAAATAATTTATATGGGAACAATTGAATCATTAGAACCAAAAGCAATCTGGAGTAACTTCCATTTGCTTACTCAGGTTCCTCGTCCGTCAGGACATATGGAGAAAATTACTAATTTTCTCGTTGAGTTCGGTAAGAAACTCGGTTTAGAATCTTATGTTGATGCAGCCGGTAATGTAGTGATTAAGAAATCAGCTACATCAGGTTACGAGAATAAAAAAACAATAATACTCCAGGCCCATATGGATATGGTACCTCAAAAAGAAGCCGGCATTAAGCATGACTTTGAAAAAGATCCCATTGATGCTTATGTCAATGGTGATTGGGTAACAGCTCATGGTACGACATTAGGTGCAGATGATGGACTAGGGGTCGCTGCAATAATGGCTGTGTTGGAGAATGACAAAATTATGCATGGTCCGTTGGTTGCATTAATTACTCGCGATGAGGAAACAGGCATGTATGGAGCTTTTGGCATTAAAGAAGGTATGCTTGAAGGTGATATTCTTTTGAATTTGGATTCCGAATCGGAAGGTGAACTCTTTATTGGTTGTGCCGGTGGAACAGATGTAAATGTTTCTCTTAATTATAAGGAAGACGCAACTCCTGATGGATTAAAGGCTTTGAAGGTGACATTGAGTGGCTTACATGGCGGACATTCTGGTATGGAAATTTGTGAAAGATATGCCAATGCCAATAAGTTGATGGTACGCTTCTTGTTTGAGGCTATTTCTCATTATCACGCACGTTTGGCTTCATGGGAAGGTGGTAACATGCGTAATGCTATTCCTAGAGATGCTGATGCAGTAGTGTTGGTACCCGTTTCTGATATTGAGTCTTTAAAAACTTTAGTAAAAGACAGTGAAGCTTTATATAATGCAGAATATGAAGTAACTGAAAAAAATAATATCAAATTTGTTGCTGAAGAGGTTGATGCACCTACCGTATTGGTTCCAACTGAAATTCATGACAGTATTGTGAATGCTATATATGCTGTACAAGATGGTGTGCTTCGTTATATCCCGACAATTCCTTCAACTGTAGAAACATCTTCAAATTTAGCTATTGTTAAAGTTGCTAATGGTGAAGTTGATGTAAAATTCCTTGTAAGGAGTTCTGATGACACAATGAAGGATTTTCTGAATAAGTCAATTGGAGCATGTTTCAGTTTAGCTGGAATGAAAGTTTCCTTTACTGGTAGTTATTCAGGATGGAAGCCAAATGTAGAGTCTCCAATATTAAAAGCTATGACAAAATCATATGAAGAACAATTTGGCACAGAACCAAAGATCTCGGTTATTCATGCCGGTTTGGAGTGTGGTGTAATTGGAGCTGTCGTTCCCGGATTGGATATGATTTCATTTGGTCCGACATTGCGTTCGCCGCATACACCAAATGAAGGAGCTCTTGTTGCTTCAGTACCTCGTTTCTGGGATTTTTTGGTTTCTACATTAAAGAATACCCCTGAGAAATAAAAAACATATTAATAAAAGACGGATACCGAAGTTTCTATGGTGTCCGTTTTTTATGACTTTCAATAGCGGTCAAAGATCTAAAAATATAAGTGTTTAGACAATAAAAAGCTCCACAGAAAAAATTCTGTGGAGCTTTTTGTGTGGAGCTTTTTATTCTCTTCCTGAAGCTTGTTTTTTCTTTTTATCTACAATTGCATCAATTACAGCAACAGCTGTAATATTGACAATGTCTCGAACAGAGCTTTCAAAGTCAGTAAAGTGAATAGGTTTGTTTAATCCCATTTGAATAGGACCTATTAGTTCTGCATCGGGGCAGAGAGCTTGTAATAATTGATATCCAGAGTTGGCTGAACTTAGATTGGGGAATACCAATGTATTCACGTCTTTGCCTTTTAGTCTTGTAAATGGATATTTAATATCACGTAGGTTTTTATCTAGTGCAAATTTTACTTGCATTTCTCCATCAATAGCCAATTCAGGGAAATTTTTCTGTAGATGATCTACGGCAGCGTGGACTTTTGCAGGACTTCCTGTTTGGTCTGAACCGAAGTTTGAATAAGAGAGCATTGCAATCTTGGGCTCATGGTTGAAGAATCTAACAGTGTGATTAGTTAGTTTTGCTATATCTATTAATGTATCTGTATCCGGGTGTCTATTGATCAATGTGTCTGCTAAGAAGAATGTACCCTTTTTGGAGTTCATTATATGCATTGTTCCAAAATGATTATATTCCGGTCGAATTCCAATTACTTCTTTAGCTACTTTAATGGTATTTGAGTATTTAGTATATACACCTGTGATAAAAGCATCTGCATCTCCTGTTTCAACCATCATCATGCCGAAATAGTTTCGCTCGAACATCTTATCCATTGCTTCATCAAGATTAGCACCCTCTCTTGCACGTTTTTCTGTGAGCAACCGGGCATAGCGTTGGCGACGTTCCGTTTGGTTAGGATCTCTTAAGTTTACTATTTCAATGCCACTTAAATTTAATTGCAACTCTTTTGCCAAGTCCCTAATTGTATCGTCGTTGCCCAGTAGGATCGGGAAGCAAAGTCCTTCACTTTTTGCCTCAACAGCTGCTTTCAGCATATTGGGATGGTTACCTTCGGCAAAAACAACACGTTGAGGGTCTCTTCTAGCTGTTTCATGGAGCTGACTTGTCAATTTGGATTCGTATCCCATTAATTCACGCAAATGCTTCTTATAAGCATCCCAGTCTGTAATAGGCTTGCGAGCTACACCGCTTTTAATAGCAGCTTTTGCTACTGCTGTTGAAACTTCCGTTATTAAGCGTGGGTCAACAGGTTTTGGAATGAAATATTTAGGGCCAAATTTTAGGTCACTTACATTATAAACTTTATTGACTACATCTGGAATCGGTTGTTTTGCCAAATCAGCAATCGCTAGAACTGCTGCAAGTTTCATTTCTTCATTGATTGCAGAAGCTCGCACATCCAACGCTCCACGGAATATATATGGGAACCCAATTACATTATTTATTTGGTTGGGATAATCAGAACGTCCCGTGCTCATCAATACATCCGGACGTGCTGCAATAGCATCTTCATAAGTGATTTCAGGAATAGGGTTGGCCAATGCGAAAACAATTGGGTTCTTGGCCATATCCCGGACCATATTTTGCGTTAATAATCCTCCTTTTGATAATCCTACAAAGACATCCGCGTTTTTGATAGCTTCCTCTAAGGTGTGTGCATCTGTGCGGTCAGTCACAAATAACTTTTTGTTTCCTGTTATGTCTGTACGATCTTTAGATAATACCCCTTTGCTATCAAGCATGAGAATATTTTCTTTGCGTGCCCCTAATGAAATGTAGAGTTTTGTGCATGATATAGCTGCAGCGCCGGCACCACTTACTACAATTCTCACATCTTCAATTTTCTTTTCTGCAACTTCCAATGCATTAATTAGTCCAGCGGCTGAGATAATGGCTGTACCATGTTGGTCATCATGCATTACAGGAATATCCAATTCTTTCTTTAAGGTTTCTTCAATCTCAAAGCATTCCGGGGCTTTTATATCTTCTAGGTTTATTCCACCAAAGGTGGGAGCTATTCTTTTTACAGCTTCAATAAATTTTTTGGGATCTTTTTCGTCAACTTCTATATCAAAAACGTCAATGCCTCCATAAATCTTAAAGAGTAACCCCTTTCCTTCCATTACAGGCTTTCCGCTTATTGCTCCTATGTCACCCAATCCAAGAACAGCTGTTCCATTTGAAATGACAGCTACAAGGTTACCTTTATCCGTGTAGTCATATGCTTTTTGTACATCTTTTTGAATTTCCAAACAGGGTTCTGCTACTCCTGGCGAATACGCCAAAGAAAGATCTTTTTGAGTACTGTATGGCTTAGTGGGGACCACCTCAATTTTACCAGGTTTGCCCATCGAGTGATAGTGCAAAGCTTCTTCTTTTGTAATCTTTACCATTCTATATAGCTTAAAATGAATTATTGTATCTATTGGCAAATGTAAAAAGAAAACTTATTAATCGAAACTTTTTTTGCTAAAATAATGACATTTGTTGCCTGTCGCATTTGTTTTAGCTATTTTTGTGCTTGAAAAAGAAATATATTCTGAAAATGGAATTCAAACATACTCTACCTATTCAATTGAGATTCAACGATGTTGATAAATTTGGTCATGTAAATAATAGTGTTTATTTTACTTTCTATGATTTAGGTAAAACTACATATATAGCCGATATAATGAGGTTATTTAAATTGGAAGATCAAACAACAGCTATTGTTGTAGTCAATATTAATGCTAATTTTTTAGCTCCTGTATATGCAAATGAGCATGTGGCGGTACAAACTGCAACCTTGGAAGTTGGTTATAAGAGCTTTACTCTATTCCAGCAGCTTATTGATACTGATACGAAGGAAGTTAAGTGTACTTGTAGTAGCGTGATGGTTGCTTTTGATGTGAAAAGCCAGCAGGGAGTACCTATTTCGTCAGAATGGAAAGAGGCTTTTTGCCAATATGAAGGTAAAGACATTATTCGAAAAGAATAAATGAAAATGTTCGTTTTTCTTATCAAGTGATATATGTATTCACTTTCATTTAAGTGCATTTCTTAACTCTTAGTCCTTAATATTTCAAAAAATATAACCGCTATGTAGTGGTTTTCTGTAGCTTTGTTTCAAAAGGCAAGCCTTGTCTCATTTAATGAATGAGATATTTGTTGTTGCGCCTTGACTTTTTGCATATTATGTTAAACTCATGTTAATCGATTAAAGATGAATAAAAGAAATTTCTTGCTTTTACTTTTTAGTTTATTTGCCGTATCATTATGGTCGCAGAGAGAACGTTATAATTTTGATATGGATTGGCATTATGTGATGTGTGATACATCGGCTAATGCGTTCTTTAGCAATAATAGCATTAAAGATGAAGGTAAAAGCGTATCTGTTCCTAGAGCTTTTAATGAAGATAAAGCTTTTAAAGTAAGGTGCAATGATCTTCCTGATTCAGTAGCTTGGTATTATAAAACTTTTCGAATAGCTGAAAAGGAAAATGGGAAGAAGATTTTTATTGAATTTGAAGGTGTACGCCAAAGTGCGGAGGTATATTTGAATGGGCATTATGTTGGCCTGAGCGAGAATGGTGTGATGGCTTTTGGGTTTGATCTGACTCCTTATATTCTTTGGGGAAAGGATAATGAAATAGCTGTGCGTGTTGATAATAACTGGGAATATCGTGAAAAGAAAACTAAATCAACCTTTGAATGGAATAACCGTAATTTCTATGCAAATTATGGCGGAATTTCGAAACATGTAATACTTCATATAACAGATAGAATATATCAAACGCTTCCTTTATATAGTAATTTAGGAACTACTGGTGTTTATGTTTATCCTTCTAGTATGGATGTGAAAGCACACAAAGCTGTGGTAAATGTTGAGTCGGAAATAAAAAATGAAACAGGAAAGAATCAGAATGTAAGATATGAGGTAGAGGTATATGATATTAATAATAAAAGTATTACTAAATTCTCAAGCAAGGATACTTCTGTTGATGCAGGTAAAACAAAGACAATAAAGGCTTCTACTAATTTAAATGATGTCCATTTTTGGAGTTGGGGATATGGCTATCTTTACACCGTAAAGACTCGTTTGATCGTAGATGGCAAGTCTGTGGATGAAGTCACAACGCGTACAGGTTTTCGAAAAACTCATTTCTCGGATGGAAAGATTTGGTTGAATGATCGGGTATTGATTATGAAAGGTTTCGCTCAACGTACCACAAATGAATGGCCTGCAGTAGGATTGTCTGTGCCGGCTTGGTTAAGTGACTATTCAAACGGATTAATGGTAAAAGGTAGTGCAAATTTTGTAAGATGGATGCATGTGACACCATGGAAGCAAGATGTTGAATCATGCGACCGAGTTGGCTTGATTGAGTCTATGCCTGCAGGTGATGCTGAAAAAGATGCAAAAGGACGCCAATGGGAACAACGCATGGAATTGATGCGAGATGCTATTATCTATAATAGGAATAATCCGAGCATATTGTTCTATGAGTGTGGAAATTCAGGCATAACAAGAGAGCATATGATTGCAATGAAAGGTATTCGTGATGAATATGATCCATCTGGTGGCCGTGCTATCGGTTGTCGTGAAATGCTTGATATAGACGAAGCAGAGTATGGTGGTGAAATGCTTTATATTAATAAAAGTGCCAAACATCCTTTGTGGGCTATGGAATATTGCAGAGATGAAGCTCTCCGTAAATATTGGGATGATTATAGCTATCCATTTCATAAAAGTGGGGATGGTCCTCTTTATAGAGGAAAAGATGCATCCGATTACAATCGTAATCAGGATATGTTAGCAGTGGAACATGTGCGTCGTTGGTCTGATTATTGGAATGCACGTCCAGGAATGGGAAAACGTGTAAGTTCTGGTGGTGCTAAAATTGTTTTTTCTGACACAAATACACATTCTAGAGGTGAAGCCAATTATAGAACAAGTGGTGTCGTTGATGCTATGCGCATACCTAAAGATTCCTATTTTGTCCATCAGGTGATGTGGAATGGTTGGGTCGATACGGACAAAGAGCAAACCTATATTATAGGGCATTGGAACTATAAGGTAGGTGTAGTGAAGTCGGTTTATGTGGTTTCAACAGCTCCTCGGGTTGAATTGTTTTTGAATGGAAAATCTTTGGGAACGGGACGATGCGAATATAAATTCCTTCATACATTTGATAAAGTTGCTTTTCAGCCAGGTGAACTAAAGGCCGTAGGACTTTCAAGTACAGGTCAAAAAATATCAGAATATACAATACGTACGGCTGCCGAACCGATCGCATTACATCTTAGTATGCAAACATCTCCAAAAGGATTCCATGCTGATGGATCAGATATGGCTTTGATTCAAGTGGAAGTTGTTGATAAGAATGGGCAACGTTGTCCATTAGATAATCGCAAGATTCATTTTAAGTTAGACGGTCCTGCCGAATGGCGTGGTGGTATTGCAATGGGAAAAGATAATTATATTCTTTCAAAGGACTTACCTGTGGAATGTGGAGTAAATAGAGCATTAGTTCGTAGTACGAGGAATAGTGGGATAATAAAACTAGCGGTGGAGGCTGATGGATTATTGGCAGATTCTATAGCGTGGGAAGCTAAAAATGTTGAAAATAAAGATGGTTTATCCACTTATTTTGCTGCAGCTGATCAATCTAGCATTTTGGATCGTGGTGAAACTCCACTAACGCCATCCTATACAGATAAAAAAATAACAGTAGCAATAAAGGGCGCAAAAGTAGCCGCTAATGATGCCATGGCTACAAATAGTTATGACGATAACGAATCGACAGAGTGGAAAAGTGATGGAAAACTTGCTAATGCATGGATCACTTATGAGCTGGCTGAAAAAACAATCGTAAATGAAGTTTCTCTTAAATTGATGGGATGGCGTTCAAAGAGCTATCCATTGGAGATTTATGCTGATGATACACTTGTATGGAGTGGTGAAACAGAACCTTCATTAGGATATGTATATTTAACGCTGAAACCGATTAAAGCTTCTAAAATTACAATTCGTTTGAAGGGATCAGCTAAGGATAATGATGCTTTTGGACAGATTGTTGAGGTCGCTGCGAAATCTGCTAATCGTATGGATAAAGGTGAACAACAAGATAAGAAAGAGGCTTATTTACGAATTGTAGAAGTTGATTTCTTGAAAGATATAAAATAAGAAGGTCTGAGTAGAAATAAATTAAATAAAGAAAGGCTTTCATCTACTTTAGTTCAATAGTAGATGAAAGCCTTTCTTTGTTCAAGAGTTATTGAAAATTAAATCAATCTTCCTCTATATTATCGTATACTTTTCGTAAAGTGTTTTGTCCGTTTTTCATCTCCTCTTGTGATATGCCGGAAAATACTTCTTTTAGCGTTTTATCAATTACATCGGATGTAGCAGATTCCAATTCTTTTCCTTTATCTGTAAGATAAATTAAATTAGACCGACGGCTTTTAGGATTAATTTTTCTTTTGGCTAGTTTCTGCCTGACCAAATTATCCAGTAAACGGGTCATGCTAGGTTTGTCTTTGCATGTCATTTTGCATAAATATTTTTGCGACACGCCATCCCCCTTCCAAAGTACATCCATAATAGTCCACTGCTCAGGAGTAATAGGTAAGTCTTTTGCTCTGAGGTTACGTCCCAGCCGACGGTTGATAGCGGCTGATACACGACCATTCATGGAAGCAAATACCAATTGAAGGTCAAAATTAAAATCAAGATGTTCTGCCATATATGTATAGAAAACTTGTAAATCAGTATGCAAAGATAAAAAAATAATTCAATATATTCTTTTGTGTTCAAAGAAAAAGATATAACTTTGCAGCCGCAATAAATAATTTTTATAATTTATAATTAAAGAAGTATGAATCAATACGAAACCGTTTTCATTTTAACTCCCGTTTTATCTGATGCACAGATGAAGGAAGCGGTAGAAAAGTTCAAGGCTATTCTTGTCGCAGAGAAGGCTGAGATTATTAATGAAGAGAATTGGGGCCTAAAGAAATTGGCTTATCCTATTCAGAAAAAATCAACTGGATTCTATCAATTGTTAGAGTTTAAAGCTGATCCTTCTACCATAGAAAAGTTGGAAGTAAACTTCCGTCGTGATGAGAAAGTCTTGCGTTTCTTAACTTTCAAAAACGAGAAGTATGCTGCTGAGTATGCAGAAAAGAGAAGAAATAAAAAAACACCTAAAAAGGAGGAAAACTAATTATGGCACAAGAAAATCAATCAGAAATCAGATATTTAACTCCACCTTCTGTAGATGTTAAAAAGAAAAAGTATTGCCGTTTCAAAAAGAATGGTATAAAATACATTGATTATAAAGATCCTGAATTCTTGAAGAAATTCTTGAATGAACAGGGAAAGATCCTTCCACGCCGTATCACAGGTACTTCTTTGAAATACCAACGTCGTGTGGCTCAAGCTGTAAAAAGAGCTCGCCATTTGGCATTATTGCCTTATGTAACTGATATGATGAAATAATAAGGAGGAATAAGAAAATGGAGATTATTTTGAAAGAAGATGTAACCAATCTTGGTTACAAAAATGATATAGTGAAAGTTAAGGGTGGTTATGGTCGTAACTTCCTGATCCCTACTGGAAAAGGTGTTATCGCTTCTCCGTCAGCTAAAAAAATGTTAGCTGAAGATTTGAGGCAACGTGCTCACAAATTGGAGAAGATCAAAAATGATGCTTTGGCTCTTGCAGAGAAATTGAAAGAGGTTTCTTTGACAATTGGAACTAAGGTTAGCTCAACTGGTACTATTTTTGGTTCAGTAAACAATGTACAGATTGCTGAACAATTGGAAAAGAAAGGCTTAGAAGTTGACCGTAAGACTATTGTCATTAAGGATCCAGTAAAAGAAATTGGTTCATATACTGCAATAATCAGACTTCACAAAGAGGTTTCAGTTGAAATCCCTTTCAATGTTGTGGCTGAAGACGAAAAGAATAAAGCTGAATAATTTATTATCATTTATTATATGTATGGAAAAGTCCGCTTGAATTTTCAAGCGGACTTTTTTGTGTCTGTCTTTTTTCTTATATTGTTCAATTCTTCTTGTTGATTAGGTGATACTGAGCGCCGTTGATAAATCATAAAATTTTAATTTTACACATAAAAAATGAGAAAATCGACTTCTTTAATTGAAATATTGCCTAGATTTGCATATAGATAAGAAAGGATGTCGTACTTTTCATTGTATGACGACAGATAAACTTTGTCATAAAATAAATTATTGGATGAGAAAATGAAAAACATCAGTAGTAATGTTACCGACGAGTTACAGGCACAAACAGGCGTGAAGGTCGAACGCTGTTATCAGTGCGGTAAATGTAGTGCAGGTTGTGTTTTGGCTGAAGATATGGATTATCCTCCTAATTATATAATCCACCTTCTACAAACCGGGACAAAGGAAAACCTAGATACGGTGTTAAAATCAAAATCAATTTGGCTTTGTCTGAATTGTGAAAATTGTGTGGGTAGGTGTCCTATGGAGATAGATATTCCTAAAGTAATGGACTTCATGAGAGAACGCTCTCTCAAAGAAAACAAACAGAGTAAAGCAGCGAAAGATATCATTGCTTTTCATAGATCATTTCTGGATTGTATAAAGTTTACAGGACATTTATATGAAATTGGTTTGATAGTAGGCTTTAAAGCGCGTACCATGCATTTGTGGCAAGATGTGAAGCTTGCTCCTAAAATGTTTGCTAAAGGTAAGTTGAAACTCTTTCCTGAGATGGTAAAGGACTCGCATAATATTAAGAATATCTTTTCCAAAACAAAGAAATAAATCAATATAAATGAAAATAGGTTTTTATCCAGGTTGTTCATTGGAAGGTACGTCAAGAGAATACAATGAATCTGTTCTGGCTTTAGGAAATGCATTGGATATTGAATTTGAAGAGATAAAAGATTGGAATTGCTGTGGCGCTACTGCTGCTCATTCCGTGAATAAAGAACTATCGTTATCTCTTCCTGCTCGGGTGCTTGCCTTGGCCGAACGTCAAAATTTTTCAGAAATTGTAGTCCCTTGTGCCGCGTGTTACAATCGGTTGACTACAACACAGTATGAATTGGCTCAAGATGAAGAGAAGAAAAAGAGAATCTCTGAAATTATTGAAATGCCTTATGACGGAAGTGTAAGGATATTGAATGTTCTTCAAATGCTTCAAAAATATGCAGTGGATTCTATTGCTCAGAAAGTAACTAATCCATTTAAGCATAGCGTTGCGTGTTATTATGGATGTCTGTTAGTGCGTCCCCATAAAATACTTCAGTTTGATAGAGTGGAAGATCCTCAATCAATGGACACATTGATGTCTGCTATTGGTGCAAATACACTGGATTGGGCATTTAAAACCGAGTGTTGTGGTGGAGGACTTTCTGTTTCTCGTACAGATATTGTTTCAAAGTTATCCGGTAATCTTTTAAAAGATGCCAAAGATCGTGGAGCTGAGGCTATCATTGTAGCTTGCCCTATGTGCCATTCTAATTTAGATATGCGCAGACCTGAAATAAATAAATATTTGGGAGAGGATATTGAAATTCCTGTACTTTATATTACTCAAGCAATCGGATTGGCATTAGGACTTGAACCTGAGAAATTGGGAATTAAGCGCCACTTCGTAAATGTAAACCTTATTTAATCACAATACAATGTCAAAAATAGGCGTTTTTATTTGTCACTGCGGTGAAAATATCAGTGCTACTGTCGATTGCCAGCGAGTTGCTGAAGAACTTAGCAAAGTGGATGGTGTTGCTTATAGCATTGATTATAAATATATGTGCTCCGATCCGGGGCAAACTCTTATTAAACAGGCAATCAAAGAACATAATCTTACTGGTGTTGTCATAGGCTCATGCTCTCCTCGAATGCATGAATTGACTTTCCGTAAGACTTGTGCTGAGGCCGGTTTAAATCCTTATATGTGCGAAATCGCTAATTTGCGTGAACATTGCTCATGGGTTCATGAAAAAGGAGAAGCTACTACTGAAAAGGCCATTAGTTTAGTGAAAATGCTGGTTGAGAAGGTGAAAAAAGATCACCCTCTTACATCTATTCAAGTACCTATTACTAAGAAAGCATTGGTCATAGGTGGAGGAATTGCCGGTATCCAAGCTAGTTTGGATATTGCAAACTGTGGTCATCAAGTGATTCTTATTGAGAAGGATCCTTCAATTGGAGGACATATGTCGCAATTGTCGGAAACATTCCCTACACTTGACTGCTCTCAGTGTATTCTTACTCCTCGAATGGTTGAGGTTGCACAACACCCGAACATTACTTTATATACCTATGCAGAACTTGATAGCGTTGAAGGTTCTATTGGTAATTTTCATGTGACCATTCGTTTGAAAGCCAAGAGTGTAGATCCTAAGAAATGTACCGGTTGTGGAACCTGTTCAAGCAAATGCCCGCAAAAGAAGATCCCTAGTGAATTCAATGCCGGATTAGGTACTCGTACAGCTATTTATGTTCCTTTTCCACAAGCTGTACCAAACAAGCCGGTTATAGATAAAGAACATTGTAATTACTATCAGAAAGGTAAATGCCAACTTTGTAAAAAGGTTTGCCCGACTGATGCTATTGAATTTGATAAGCCTGATGAACTCTTGAAAGAGGATGTGGGAGCTATTGTTGTGACCACAGGATTTAATGTATTGAAAACAGATTTCTTCCCGGAATATGGTTATGGCAAATATAAAGATGTCATTACCGGACTACAGTTCGAAAGATTGGCTTCTGCATCAGGACCGACTTTGGGAGAGATCCGCCGTCCATCTGATGGACAGATTCCTAAGAAGATTGTTTTTGTTGCTTGCGCAGGTTCAAGGGATCCAGCTAAAGGCATACCGTATTGTTCGAAGATTTGCTGTATGTACACTGCAAAGCATGCCATGTTATATCAGCATAAAGTACATGACGGAGAGTCTTACGTATTTTATATGGATGTACGTGCCGGAGGTAAAAATTATGAAGAATTTGTACGTCGTGCCATTGAAGAAGATGGAGTGAAATATGTGCGTGGTCGTGTGGCACGTGTTTATGAAAAGGACGGTAAACTTATAGTTAAAGGAGCTGATACTCTACTTGGTGGTGCTCCCGTGGAGATCGAGGCTGATATGGTCGTGCTGGCAACTGCAGGCGTATCCAACAACGGAGCCGAACAGTTGGCACAAAAGATGCATATTTCGTATGATTCATATAAATTCTTTGCTGAAGCTCACCCGAAATTACGTCCTGTTGAAACAAATACAGCAGGTATATTCCTCGCAGGAGCTTGTCAAGCGCCCAAAGATATTCCTGATACGGTTAGTGGAGCCTCTGGAGCTGCAGTGAAAGTGGCAGGCCTTTTCTCACAATCGATGTTGGTGAGGGAACCTCTGATTGCTGTTGTCAACCGTTGCGCTCCTCCTTTATTCAGTACATGTGTGGGATGTTTTATGTGTGAAACGGCGTGTCCTTATCATGCAATAGAGCACGAAGAGATTAAGAACCGAAATGGAGATGTCATTAAGACAGTAGCAAAAGTAAATCCGGGACTTTGCCAGGGATGTGGAACATGTGTTGCTTTCTGTCGTTCGAAATCTATAGATATTCAAGGTTATACAAACGAAGAGATGTATGCCGAGGTCGTATCTTTGTTAAATAATTAATCTAATAACAATGGATAATAACGAATCTGAATTTGAACCGAAAATAGTAGCTTTTGTGTGCAATTGGTGTACATATGCCGGTGCTGACCTTACAGGTACCAGCCGGATCAAATATGCTACAAATGTAAAAATAGTACGCTTCCCTTGTACCGGACGAATTGATTTTATGCTATTGCTGAAAGCATTTGCCAATGGGGCTGATGGTATCATTGTTTCAGGATGTCATCCTAATGACTGTCATTATACATCCGGTAACTTTCATGCTCGTCGTCGTTGGATTGCATTCAGACATTTGTTGGAGATTATCGGTGTGGATGTGCGTCGAATTAGATTCTCATGGGTATCTGCTGCAGAAGGAGCAAAATGGGGAGATCTAGTGAATGAGACAGTTGCTAATATACGCGAACTTGGCCCTTACACTGAATATACGAAAGTGGCACAATATGTAGAAAAGGAGGATAACAATGAATAAGCTTGAAGAAAAAGCAGTTTCTCTTTTGCAATCAGGTGTAAAACTGATTCTAGGTTATGAAAAAGGAGATAAAGGCGCAAGACCATTCTTTTGTCATACTCCTGAAGATGCAAGCAAACTGATTTATGATGAACATGCAACTACTAATTTGGCAACATATATTCTGAAACCCGAGTTAATGGGTCATGATAAAGTTGCTGTATGTGCCACGTTGCGCACATTAAGAGCAATCGCCCAATTAGCAAGTGAAAACCAAATAAAAGGAGAGAATCTGATAGTATTCACCATTACTGAAGAAGGTAACGGTGATGTTAAAGAGTTTTCCGGTATCGATGAAATTAATTCTTATTTGACAGATAAAGAGTTGGAAGTAGCTCAATTGTATAAAGAGTTGGATGAGAAGTTAAGTGGAATGTCACGTGAAGAGAAGTGGAGCTTTTGGGTGAATGAGTTTTCACGTTGCATTAAATGTTATGCTTGTCGTGCAGCTTGTCCGTTATGCTATTGCACACGCTGTATTACTGATGTGAATCGTCCTCAATGGATTGACCCATGGCCTAGCCCTATGGGTAACATGGAATGGCAGATCAATAGAGTGATGCATATGGTAGGACGTTGCATTGGTTGCGGTGCTTGCACAAAGGCTTGTCCTGTAGGTATACCAATTGGATATTTGTCAAGAAAAATGCTTAATGATTTAAGTGAAGAGTTCGGATACATACCCGGTCAAGCAATGAAAGACGGTAATTCACTTTCTACATTCAAGCCCGAGGATAAAGAGAATTTTATACATTGATAGAATCATGGAGAAGCGATATATAAACAAAGAAGGATTGGCCAAATGGTTCGGTTCTATATTAAATAGCGGCAAGCGCGTTTACGCACCTGTAAGACATGGTGAGAAAGTAGACTTTCACCAAGTTCATTCGTTGGAGGATGTGGCAGAAGATTACATACAGACAACATTGTCTGCGAAATCTGTTATCTTCCCTCGTGCTGAAGTGTTATTCTCTTACAAGAAAGACAATAAAGAAGTTACGCTCGAGGACTTTAATCCGGATTCTGTTCCCGAAACTGTCATTTGGAAGATTCGTCCTTGTGATGCTGCCGGTTTTATTCCATTGAGTGATATTTTTAATGGAGGATATGACGACGTTGTTTATGCTGCACATCTAAATAAAACCACGTTGGTTAGTTTCAGTTGTGCCAAAGCAGATGACTTTTGCTTTTGTACCTCTGTAAATGGTTCACCCGGCGCAACAAAAGGTAGCGATATACAGTTAACAATCTTACCTGATGGAGGAGCTATCGCCGAGATTATTACTGATAAAGGAATGGCCTTGATCAAAAGTGCAGACGATTGTTTTGAATCGGCGAAAGATGAAGACAAATCCAAATATCTGGCTGATGTTCCTGTTTATTTCGATTTGAATACAGTGCATGACAAGCTGAAAGAAGCTTTTTCTTCGGATATATGGAAGCAACAATCAGAACGGTGTTTGGGCTGTGGTGCTTGTGCATTTGTTTGTCCGACATGTGCTTGCTTTAGCATTGAAGAGAACTCGAAAGGATCACACGGACAGCGTATTCGTTGCTGGGACTCTTGTGGATTCTCAATGTTTACACAGCATACTTCAGGACATAACCCTCGATCAACGCAAAGTCAAAGATGGAGACAAAGAATTTTACATAAATTCTCATATATGCCCGAACGTATTAATGATTTCGGTTGTACCGGATGCGGTAGATGTTCACGTGCTTGCCCGGTAGATATGAATATACGCGAACATTTAACTTCTATAGTAAAATAGAGAAAATATGAGCAAATCAAATATTTATCTTCCTTATCTCATGCGTATTGAGAAAATTACTCAGGAAGCTCCGGGAGTGAAGACATTTCGACTTAAATTCGAGAAGGAAGAGGATGAAAAGGAGTTCTCTTTTAAATCAGGGCAATTTGGTGAATATTCTGCCTTCGGTGAAGGAGAATCAACATTCTGTATAGCTTCTTCTCCCACAAAAAAAGGATACATTGAATGCACATTTAGAGCAACCGGTAGAGTAACGAACGGCTTGGATGCACTCGAAGAGGGTAATACCATGGGATTTAGAGGTCCCTTCGGGAATACATTTCCAATGGATGAATGGAAAGGCAAGAATTTAGTGTTTGTTGCGGGCGGTATCGCTTTGCCTCCAATGCGTTGCGTTATCTGTAATGCATTAGATACGCGTGAAAACTATAAAGACATCACTATCGTTTATGGTGCCAAATCCGTGAATGATCTTGTATATAAAGATGAATTGAAGGAATGGGCTGACAGACCGGATGTTAATTTAGTAACAACGGTAGATCCGGGAGGTGAAACTCCTGATTGGAAAGGCGAAGTAGGTTTTGTGCCTTCTGTTCTTGACAAAGTAGCACCCTCATCAGAGAATACAGTTGCTATTGTCTGCGGTCCTCCAATCATGATCAAGTTTACTTTCCCTGTGCTGGAGAAACTTGGTTTCAAGGATGAAAACATTTATACTACACTAGAGAATAGAATGAAATGCGGTGTAGGAAAGTGTGGACGCTGTAATGTAGGCAAGCTTTACGTTTGTAAGGATGGGCCGGTATTCAGCAAAGCACAATTAAATGATATTCCTGCTGAAGAATATTAATATTCCCCTATAATAGAAAAGACCTGCTTTTTGTAATAAGAAGCAGGTCTTTTTTTTATTTTCCTTTTATAGAGAGTTCCTTCAATACTTTTGAAAGACTGTATCGTCCACGTTTGCGAGTAGATTTACCATATTGAATGATATGTTGCGGACAAGCGTTGACGCATCCCATACAACTTACACATTTATTGGCCCAAGTGGGACGACCTTTTTGCATTTCTATATTTCCGGTCGGGCATATGCTACCGCAAGTGTTGCATCCTGTACATTCTCCTTCGAGATGAAACTTACTTGCTTTGATGCTGTACTTTGCAAATAGAGGATATACAATGTAAGTTTTTATGCGGGGTAGCATTCCTTCAAGTACATCCCATTCCTTTTTATGCAAATTGATTGCATTGGCAATTTGATGGATGCGTGTGCCTGCATCATTTACTTTATCGCGCATCACTTCATCCGAGTCAAGATTAAACATCGGGATGTAGGTGTTCGGCATTCTCACAGACCATGCTGCATCTAATTTGACCTGTTTGGCAAATAGTTTCATTCCTTTTCCCATGTTATCTCCGCAAGTGCATATTGCATACGTATATGCATTCCTCGGTAATTCAATCGTTTTCACAAAGTCGACTACGGGAAGTGGAACATACCATGAATGCGTAGGAAATATGATTCCCACCTTATCATCCGATTTTATATCAGGCAATGGTTGATTGCCTTTAATGAAATCAGAAATATTAAAGATACGGTCATTTGTTTCATTAGCCATTTTCTCTGCAACCCATTTGGAGTTGCCATTGCCTGTAAAGTAAAATATCATATTTTTATATTTTTGATTGTAGGATGAATAATCTTTCTCATTAGATAATAGACGATTGGGCTTCAATTGTTTGTAAATAAGGAACAGCCAATGTGTTTCCTCATTGCGAGTTTTGCAAAAGAATGTAGTGTTTTCTCGGTTTGCATTCATGCATTTCTTAAACTCTCAAGCAACATTCTCATTTTTTACAGTCGTAGAAAAGCATTTCCACGGTTGTGGCACGACAGTTTTACGGTTGTAGAAAAGCATTTTTACATCTGTAGAAATAAGTTTTGCAAGTCAGTAACTCCTAGAATCCCCTACAGCAATCAATGAAATGCCTGCATGAATTTGGGGAAAAGGTATAAAAAAACAGAGGCACAGTCAATATTTAATTTTGACGTGGCCTCTGTTCGAGTTTCTTCTTACAAATTATTTTGCAGGAGCTGCTTTAGCTGCTGAATCTGCAGGAGCAGCCTTTGTTGAATCATTGGCAGTTGAATCGTTAGCTGCTTGTTGAGCTGCTTGTTCTGCTTGTACAGCTGCAATAGAATCAGCTATACGAATTGAATCAGCTTGTTTAGCTGCTTCATCTTTAGCTTTATTACCACAAGATGCGAAAGAAACTGCTGCAATAGCAACAAACATTAAAACTAATTTTTTCATTTTTCTTTTTGTTTAAAATCGTAATACAATTATTTGCTTATTAAAACGCTGCAAAGTAACTTCATTTTGTAATAGGTTGTTACAAACGCGCCCTATCTTTTAATATATTTTGCATATTCAGATAAATGCAAATATTGTATTGAGTGGTTTTATTTTTACTTATGATTCAGCGATACTGCTGTATAGAAAGCGTTTGATGCTCTTTTTAGGAGTTTTTTCAAACGGATTCGGATAAAGTTGCACTCTTGAAACTTTTTCGTATACGGCTACTTGCTTATTCAAGTTCTTGAGGTTTTCCTCCATAATCTTTTCTAGATTCAATTCATGATTGATTCCTAGCGAATCAAGTGTTTCGTAATCCGGATATATTAATGCGATGAGTTTATGATCTCTTTCAATGATTAAACTTTCCGAAACAAACGGCATATTGTTAAGTTTTGCTTCAATCTCTTCAGGGAATATGTTTTGTCCGTTTGAACTTAGAATCATAGACTTTATACGCCCACGAATATATATCGTGCCATCCTGACTGATTGTGCCCAAGTCACCTGTAAGCAACCATCCGTCTTCAGTAAAAGCAGCTTTCGTTGCTTCTTCATTCTTATAGTATCCGGTCATAACATTCTCTCCGGAAACCTGTATTTCACCCGGTATACTGTATGGATCCTTTGAATCAATTCTCACTTTCATGGTATCCAGTATCTTACCTGAAGATCCAAGTTCCCATTCGTCCCACGGTGTGTAACTAATAAGTGGAGCACATTCAGTCATACCATAACCTATTGTAAATGGGAATTTTATTTTATGAAAGAATTCAGCTACATCACTGTTCATTGCTGCTCCGCCGATGACCACTTCTGTAAACTGTCCGCCCATTGCGTCCACAAGTTTCTTACGAATCTGGCTGTATATTTGTGTGTCAATGAATGGTATGTTTAATGCCATTTTCATACCTTTCTTATTGATCAGCGGCAAGATGACATTCTTGTAGATCTTTTCAATAATAAGCGGCACTGAAATGACTAAGTCAGGCTTTACTTCTGCAAAGGCTTTCATTATGATTTTGGGTGAAGGCAACTTCCCCAGCAAAGTGACGTGTGTGCCAACTGCTGTTGCTGTCAGGAAATCGAAAGCGCTACCGAATGCATGAGCTAAAGGTAGGAAAGAGAGTATATTATCACCCTCGTGAAGCAATTGTGAGTGAATTCCGAAAACAACATTGCCTGCCAGATTGTTTGCTGTAAGCATCACACCTTTACTAAATCCTGTTGTGCCGGAAGTATAGTTTATGACTATCAGTTTATCATTGGGTACCTCTTCATATTTCACATCACTTTTGGAGAATCCGTTGGGATATGCCTCTTCCATGTTTGATGATAAATGTTTGATGAACTTCTGAATTGTTTCGCCGTCACGCTGATATAAGCAACGGAAATCAGTTAAAGAAAAAGCAGCACGTATTCCTCCTAGATTTTCCTCTTCCAAGTTATCCCAAATTGAATCGCTTGTGAATAAGAAAGTAGATTCGGAATGATTTATTATGTGGTGAATATCATTCGGATTGAAATCTTGTAAGATTGGAACCACAATACCTCCGTAGGTGATGGTTGCCAGGTATGCAATACACCATCTGGAGTTGTTCTTTCCGATAACAGATATCTTGTCACCCTTGCGAAGATGGCATTGCTTGAATATGAAATGCAATTTAGCTATTTCTTCTGCTACTTGCCCGTAAGTATAGGTAACATCCTCTCCGTAATCAGTATAGCAAGGTAAGTCCCAATGCTTCTTGAAACTATCCTCGTATATCTTGATAAAATTCTCTTTAATCATTGCACGTTTACAGTTATTTTGTGCAAAAGTAGAAATAAACTATGAATCAAAAGCGGTCTATAACAACTTTTAAGGATATATTTTGGTAACTTTGCGCCCAAATATTTTTAGGAAGATGATCGATTCAAATATATTTCAGGACAAAACCGCTATCTATTATACTTTGGGTTGTAAGCTCAATTTCTCGGAAACTTCAACCATTGGTCGTATATTTAGTGACGCCGGCATTCGCGAGGCACGTAAAGGAGAAAAGGCTGACATATGTGTCATCAATACTTGTTCCGTTACAGAAGTTGCTGATAAGAAGTGTCGTCAAACCATTCATAAACTGGTAAAGGAGAATCCGGGAGCTTATGTGGTGGTGACAGGATGCTATGCACAGCTGGAGCCTGATAAAATTGCACACATTGATGGCGTTGATATTGTTCTCGGAGCCGAGCAGAAGAAAGATATATTGAAATATTTAGGTGATCTCACAAAGCATGATGAAGGAGAATCCTTTACCGTGCCATTGAAAGATATCAAAACATTTGCTCCATCCTGTTCCAGAGGTGATAGGACTCGCTATTTTCTGAAAGTGCAAGATGGTTGTGACTATTATTGTACTTATTGTACGATTCCTTTCGCAAGAGGTCGCAGTCGTAATGATACGATAGAGAATACCGTTGCACAAGCTGAGAAAGCTGCATCAGAAGGAGGAAAAGAAATTGTACTGACTGGTGTTAATATAGGAGATTTTGGTAGATCTACAGGAGAGACATTCTTTGATTTGGTTAAGGCATTAGATGAAGTTGACGGAATTGAGCGATATAGAATCTCTTCCATCGAGCCGAACTTAATTACAGATGAGATCATTGACTTTGTCTTTCATTCTAAAAGGTTCATGCCTCATTTTCATATCCCTTTACAAAGTGGCAGCAATGATGTGCTACATTTAATGCACCGCAAATACGATAGGGAATTGTTTTCTCATAAAATAAACTTGATAAAGCAAGAGAGCAAAGATGCTTTTATCGGTGTGGATGTAATTGTGGGAACGCGAGGTGAGACTGATGAATTCTTTGAAGATGCATACCAGTTTATTAAGGGATTGGATGTGACTCAACTTCATGTCTTTAGTTATTCCGAACGTCCCGGTACAAAAGCACTGGATATAGATTATATCGTTTCTCCACAAGTAAAGCATCTTAGAAGCCAACGTTTATTGGAACTTAGTCAGGAAAAGCTTCATGCCTTTTATGAATCACATATTGGAGATGAAATGAAAGTGCTGCTTGAAAAGCCGAAGCCGGGAATGTTGATGCATGGATTCACTGAAAATTATATTCGTGTGGAGATAGAGAATTCAGACTCACAGGCTATGGATAATCATATTGTAAGGGTGAAGCTAGGCACATTTAGCGAGGATAAAACAGCATTGAAAGCTACATTAATATAAAGCAATGAAAACTTCTATTGTTATATTGAATTGGAATGGATCCAAGATGTTGCAGGATTTCCTTCCGGCAATATTAAAATACTCTCAAGGAAATGACCGTGAAGTAATCGTTGCCGACAATGCCTCTGATGATGATTCAGTGGAAATGTTGAAGAAGGAATTCCCTTCGGTGCGAATAATTTTGCTTGACAAAAACTATGGTTTTGCAGGAGGTTACAATCGAGCTTTAGCACAAGTTGAAAGTGAATATTATGTATTGCTTAATTCAGATGTGGAAGTCACTCCGAACTGGTTGGAGCCATTGGAAGAGTTCTTGGATAATCATATAGATGTAGCTGCTTGCCAACCGAAGATACGCAGTTGGAAACATCGAGAATATTTTGAGTATGCAGGCGCATGTGGCGGATATCTTGATAAATACGGCTATCCGTTTTGTCGTGGCAGGATCATGAATACTGTAGAAAAAGACCATGGGCAATATGATACGATAGCAGATGTATTGTGGGCAACAGGTGCTTCGTTATTCATTCGATCCAAGGATTATAAAGAGTCGGGAGGATTGGATGAGCGTTTCTTTGCTCACATGGAAGAAATTGATCTTTGTTGGAGATTGCGTTGTCGTGATAGAAGGATAGTATGCATCCCTCAAAGTGTCGTTTATCATGTAGGTGGCGCAACCTTGAAGCGTGAGAATCCTAAGAAGACCTATTTGAATTTCCGAAACAATTTATTGATGCTGTACAAGAACTTGCCGCATGGTGAAGTATGGCATGTGATGTTGGTACGCAGGGTTCTAGATTATGTAGCGGCCTTGTCTTTTCTTCTCAAAAGACATATTCCCAATGTTTGTGCCGTAGTAAGTGCAAGGCATGAATATAGAAGGTTGCAACCTTTATACCGTAGTATCCGAAAAGAAAATTTGGAAAAAAATAAGGGGAAATATATTGACGAAAGAATAAAAAGCAGTATATTAGTACTGTATTATCTGAGAGGAAAAAAGTATTTTTCTCAGTTATGAGCAATTAAACGTATTATTATGGAACAATTCGTAAAAAGAAACATTGGTTTGGTAGCACATGATGCTAACAAAAAAGATTTAATAGAGTGGTGTTTATGGAATTCAGACAAATTGGTCGGCCATAAGTTCTATTCGACAGGAACTACAGGTAAGTTGATTCTTGCAGCATTGTCAAAGAAACATCCGGATGTAGACTGGGATATTACAATACTTAATTCCGGTCCGTTGGGAGGTGATCAACAAATGGGTTCACTGATAGTCGGTGGCAGCATTGATTATCTTTTTTTCTTTACTGATCCGATGACTTTGCAACCACATGATTCAGATGTACGTGCATTGACACGTCTTTGCAATGTAGAAAATATTGTGTTGTGCTGCAATCGCACTTCTGCAGATCATATCATATCAAGTCCGTTGTTTCAAGACGCCGATTATCAACGTATTCCTACAGACTATTCAACATATGCCAATCGTTTTAATGATAAGCCGGTAGTTGAAGAAGCTGTTGAAAGTGTTACAAAACTAGAGAATAAAGGTTAATAAACCATTCAATAATATAGGGTTGCAAAGGCTTGGCAGAGTTTTTGCAATCTTTTTTATATAAACCAATAAAGAGAAGATTATGATGTACTGGGTATTATTTATAGGTATTGCATTGGCAAGTTATGTAGTGCAAGCTTCTTTAAAAAGTAAATTTGCGAAGTATTCGAAGATTCCTTTGGATAATGGAATGACCGGACGTGAAGTAGCAGAAAAGATGCTTCATGACAGTGGCATTAATGATGTGACGGTCAATTCGACAAATGGAACACTTACAGACTTTTATAATCCGGCAAATAAGACAGTCAATTTGAGCGAAGAGGTCTATGGTTCATGTAGTGTTGCTGCAGCAGCTGTGGCTGCCCATGAATGTGGTCATGCGGTACAGCATGCACATGCTTATGCTCCACTTGCACTTCGTAGTAAACTTGTTCCGGTTGTGAATTTTGCATCGCAATGGGTTATGTGGCTTATCTTGGGAGGTATGCTTATGATGCGTACATCAATGGGATCTAATTTGATGATCGTCGGTATTGTCCTGTTTGCTGTGACTACATTGTTCAGTTTCATTACTTTACCCGTTGAGATAAATGCTAGTAAAAGAGCATTGGTTTGGTTGAGCGGTGCCGGTATTACAAATTCGTATAATCATGCCAAAGCAGAAGACGCTTTACGTTCTGCCGCATATACTTATGTGGTTGCAGCATTAGGCTCATTGGCTACTCTTGTTTATTATATTATGATATTTAATAATCGTCGTAGCTAATATATTTGAAAAAAATAAAATTTTGCAATACCTTTGCGCTCCGTAATGAATGTAAATAAAAAATAGTAATATGGCTACAAAACCCAATATACCTAAAGGAACGCGAGATTTCTCTCCTATAGAGATGGCAAAACGTAATTATATATTTGATACGATTCGTCAAGTTTATCATCTCTATGGATTCGAGCAGATAGAAACTCCTGCAATGGAGAATCTATCCACGTTGATGGGGAAATATGGTGATGAAGGAGATAAGCTTCTTTTCAAAATTCAGAATTCAGGAGATTACTTTGCAAATATTACTGACGAAGAGTTATTGTCACGCAATGCGACGAAACTAGCAAGTAAATTTTGTGAAAAGGGACTGAGATATGATTTGACTGTTCCTTTTGCACGTTATGTTGTATTGCATCGTTCTGAGTTACAGATGCCGTTTAAACGCTTTCAGATTCAACCTGTTTGGCGTGCAGATCGTCCTCAGAAAGGTAGATATCGTGAGTTTTATCAATGTGATGCGGATATTGTCGGTAGTGACTCTTTGTTGAATGAAGTGGAATTGATGCAGATAGTTGACGAAGTCTTTTCACGCTTTGGAGTAAGAGTTTGTATCAAGATAAATAATCGTAAGATCCTTTCCGGTATTGCCGAAGTATTGGGTGAAGCGGATAAAATAGTGGACATCACGGTTGCCATCGACAAATTGGATAAAGTAGGTCTTGATAATGTGAATGCCGAATTGGCAGAGAAGGGCGTGAAGCCAGAATCAATAGAGAAACTGCGTCCGATTATCGAATTAAGCGGAACAAATAAAGAAAAGCTTCAAGTGATACGCCAATTCCTTGCAGAGAGTGAAGTGGGACTGAAAGGTGTGGAAGAGAGTGAATACATTTTGAACATGCTTGATGCTCTGAATTTGAAGAATCAATTAGAACTTGATCTTACTCTAGCTCGCGGTTTAAACTATTATACCGGTGCTATATTTGAAGTGAAAGCATTGGATGTGCAGATCGGTAGTATAACCGGTGGTGGACGTTATGACAACCTGACAGGCGTATTCGGCATGCCTGGACTTTCAGGTGTAGGTATTTCCTTTGGAGCTGATCGAATCTTTGATGTATTGAATCAGTTGGATTTATATCCCAAAGAATCATTTAACGGCACTCAATTGTTGTTCGTCAATTTCGGTGAAAAGGAAGCCACTTATACATTACCTCTATTGGCTAAAGTTAGGAACGCCGGTATTCGGGCTGAAATATATCCTGACTCTTCTAAAATGAAGAAACAGATGGGTTATGCTAATTCTAAAAACATTCCGTTTGTTGCTATTATTGGTGAAGACGAGATGGCAAAGTCTTCAATAATGCTGAAAGATATGGAAAAAGGGGACCAGCTTGCCGTAACAATAGATGAATTAATAGAAAAAATAAAATGATATTCATATAGCTTATATCTAGCAATATGACGGAAGTAGTGGACGATTGTTCACTACTTTTTTTATGTATTGCCTTCGTTAAGTCTTTTGTTGTCCCAAGCGGTAACTATTCATTGTCTAGTATTTCAGCAGAAAAGGAAATAGATACAGTTACAGGCCGTCATTAAGAATAGGTAATGCTGGTACAGAGTAATAATGACAAAGTGTCATTTTGATGACGCAAAGTGTAGAAGTTGACATAATAATTTTGTTCGGTATTCATGACTTATCGCTTTGGCACGCTTTTAGCAGTAATCTCTACAATTGAAGCAAAGTATAACGTAAAAAAATATATTAATTATGAACATTAAACCATTAGCAGACAGAGTGCTGATTAAACCAGCACCTGCTGAAGAAAAAATTGGTGGTATCTTTATTCCTGATACTGCAAAAGAAAAACCATTAAGAGGACAAGTTGTTGCTGTAGGCGATGGTACAAAAGATGAGCAGATGGTCTTGAAAGAAGGCGATACTGTTCTATATGGCAAATATGCAGGTACTGAAATTGAGGTTGAACTCGATAAGTATCTTATCATGCGCCAAAGTGATGTTCTGGCAGTCTTAAAATAATTTGTTTAATTAAAAAGTAAAAAAGAAATGGCTAAAGATATTAGTTTTGATGTAAAAGCTCGTGAGGCACTGAAAAAGGGTGTTGATGAACTAGCAAATGCAGTTAAAGTAACACTAGGTCCTAAAGGTCGTAATGTAATTATTGAAAAGAAATTCGGTGCCCCTCATATAACTAAAGACGGAGTTACTGTAGCTAAGGAAGTAGAGTTGTCTGATCCTTTTGAAAATACCGGTGCACAATTGGTTAAAGAAGTTGCTTCAAAGACCAGTGATGATGCAGGTGATGGAACAACAACTGCAACTGTGTTGGCTCAAGCTATCATGAAAGAAGGCTTGAAGAATGTAGCTGCCGGTGCTAATCCTATGGATATAAAACGTGGTATTGATAAGGCTGTTGCCAAAGTAGTTGAATCTATTAAAGCACAAAGCATTAAAGTTGGTGACAACTATGATAAGATTGAGCAGGTTGCACGTGTATCTGCAAATAACGACGAAGTAATTGGTAAATTAATTGCTGATGCAATGCGTAAAGTTTCAAAAGATGGTGTGATTACTATTGAAGAAGCTAAAGGTACTGACACAACAATTGGTGTTGTTGAAGGAATGCAGTTTGATCGTGGTTACCTATCACCTTATTTTGTAACAGATACAGAAAAGATGCTTTGTGTAATGGAAGATCCTTATGTTTTGATCTATGATAAGAAGATCTCCAATATTAAAGATATGCTTCCAATCTTGGAACCTGCTGTTCAGAGTGGTCGTCCTTTGTTAATTATTGCTGAAGATGTTGATAGCGAAGCTCTTACTACATTGGTTGTAAACCGCTTGCGTTCACAATTGAAAATATGTGCAGTGAAAGCTCCTGGATTTGGCGATCGTCGCAAAGAAATGCTTGAGGATATTGCAGTCTTGACAGGCGGCACTGTTATCAGTGAAGAAAAAGGTTTGAAACTAGAGCAGGCTACATTGGAAATGTTAGGTAGCGCAGAGAAAGTTACTATTACAAAAGATAATACTACTGTTGTTAACGGTAAAGGAGATTCTGATAAGATTAAAGTTCGTGTTGAGCAGATTAAAGCTCAGGTTTCTGCTACAAAGTCTTCATACGATAAAGAAAAATTGCAAGAGCGTTTGGCTAAATTAGCCGGTGGTGTTGCTGTTCTTTATGTTGGAGCTGCTTCTGAAGTGGAAATGAAAGAGAAGAAAGATCGTGTTGATGATGCATTGTGTGCTACACGTGCTGCCATAGAAGAAGGAATTGTTCCTGGTGGTGGCGTTACTTACATTCGTGCAATTGATGCTTTGGATGCTTTGAAAGGCGATAATGGTGATGAGAATACAGGTATTCAAATCATTAAACGTGCAATAGAAGAACCTCTTCGCCAGATCGTTGCTAATGCTGGAAAAGAAGGTGCAGTAGTTGTTCAGAAAGTACGTGAAGGCAAAGGTGATTTTGGTTACAATGCTCGTAAAGATGTATATGAAAATATGCATGAAGCAGGTGTCGTTGATCCAGCTAAAGTAACACGTGTTGCTTTGGAGAATGCAGCTTCAATCGCAGGAATGTTCTTAACAACAGAATGTGTTATTGTAGAAAAGAAAGAGGAGAAACCAGAGATGCCTATGAACCCAGGCATGGGTGGCGGTATGGGTGGCATGATGTAAATTCAAGCCATTCCCTCAATAATATAATATTAAAGAATCTCCGGAGAGTAAGTATGCGCTCCGGAGATTTTTATTTCCGAAATAAATTAGATAGAATATGAAAAGAATAGAAGTAAAAGATTTATCTGAAAACTTTTTTGAAGTAATTTCAAAAGAGTGGATGCTTGTAACCGCAGGAGATAAAGAGAAGTTTAATACAATGACTGCTAGCTGGGGTGGAATAGGTATTTTGTTTAATAAACCTGTTGCATATGTTTTTATACGTCCGGAAAGATACACTTATGAGTTTATAGAAAAGTTTGATATGTTTACCTTGTCATTCTTAGGGAAAGAACATCGTGATATATATAACTTTTGTGGATCGAAGTCGGGAAAATATGTAGATAAAGTTAAAGAAACTGGATTGAAACCTATTTTTACTGATGGCGGCAATGTCATGTTTGAACAATCAAGACTTACATTTGAATGTAAAAAATTATATGCAACTAATTTCGTAGCGGAGAATTTTCTTGATAAAGATTCATTGGGCAAGTTCTATAATGAGAAAAATGGTTTCCACAAAATGTATATTGTCGAGATCGTGAATGTTTGGCAAAAGTAAATGTTCTTCTATTTCGTATAGAAAGAATTAGTCATCTGATTGAATAAGCTTTAAAACCTTGTCTTATATTGAATACGATGGTTCTTCGTTAAATCTGATAAAAGGATCTAAATCTAAGTGCATTATGAAATTCTTTAAAGAATAGATATGGCAATGCATACATTGATATCTGAAGGAAAAAGTCATTCTTTAGTAGAATTCTATAGGATTATCAAATTAGAGGAATAAATCCGTGTTCAATATAAGGCAACTCTATTTGCTGAAAATATTTGTAGAAAAAGCATATTACCTTCACTCGTTTTTGAAAATCATTTAACGGAATCTCCTTCAGCTATTATTTTGATATTTACAACTTTCTTCCTCATTTACTGAGGTATACCTCCTTTTTTCTAGTAAGTGTTATGCTATAATATAACTTCTAAAAGTAAAAAATATTAAGTTTTCTATTAGAAATAGTTTTTAATAGAAAACTTTTATTATTTTTGCCGTCATACTAAAATAATGATAAGAAATGGAGTCAATTTGTGCATTAAAAGATATTTATAAAGCTTTGTATCAATTTGAGAAACAATTCTCAAATGAGTATGAGATAACAATTAATGAGGCAATGTTGCTTTGCTGTTTGAAAGATGGAAAAGATACAACTGTGAGTTGTATTTGTGAATACATTGGATTGTCGTTACCACGTGTTTCCAAGATTGTAACATCAATGGAGAAGAAAGGATTTGTTCGTCGTTCCATTGCTAAGGATGACCATAGAAAGATGTTATTTAAGCTTTCAAATGCAGGGAAAGAGAAAGTACAGATAATGCAACAGTCACATCTTGATATATCTAAGTTGCGTGAATGCATGGAGAGCTTTATTGTAAAGAAAGAAGAATCATTAAATATTGAGTAAAATGAAATATTTGGTTATTGGAGGTGTTGCCGGTGGTGCAACTGTTGCAGCGCGATTGAGAAGATTGGATGAGCATGCTGAAATTGTATTGTTTGAAAAAGGTAAATATGTTTCTTATGCAAATTGTGGCCTTCCTTATTATATTGGAGGCACAATAACTGATCGAGATAAGTTGTTCGTGCAGACAGCTAAAGGGTTTACTGATCGCTTCTGTATTGATATTCGTACAGAGCAAGAAGTTATTGCTTTGCATACGGAACAAAAAGAAATAGAAGTTAAGAATTTGTTGACCGGTGATACATATCTTGAAAGCTATGATAAATTAGTACTTTCACCTGGAGCTGATCCAATAAGACCGAATCTTAAAGGCATTGGTGATGATCGAATTTTTACATTACGAAATGTACAAGATACGGATTGTATTAAGAAATTTATTACAGATCGTAATCCTCGTAAAGCAGTTATAGTTGGAGCAGGTTTTATTGGATTAGAGATGGCAGAAAACTTGGCTCATGCGGGTATTCAAGTAAGTGTTGTAGAGATGAGTGATCAAGTGATGGCACCGTTAGATTATTCAATGGCAGCTATTGTGCACCAGCATCTCCTTGCGAAGGGTGTCGAACTTGTGCTAAAGGATGGAGTTAATGAATTTTCCAATTATGATGATTCTTTGGTTACATTACTGCAAAGTGGTAATTCTATTGAGTCAGATTTTGTGATACTTAGCATTGGAGTTCGTCCCGACATATCTTTGGCAAAAGATGCAGGTTTAGAAATCGGTAAATTGGGTGGAATTCTCGTAGATTCCTATATGCAAACTTCTGATTCTAATATATACGCTTTAGGTGATGCGGTTGAGGTTATTCATGGAGTGACCGGAAACTCAGCTAAAGTTCCTCTTGCAGGACCTGCAAACAAGCAAGGGAGAATTGTTGCGAATAATATTGTTCAGGGCAATAAACAGAAATATAATGGAAGTATAGGCACAGCAATAGCCAAAGTGTTTGATTTGACATTAGCATCTACTGGTGCAAATGCTAAAATGTTGAAACAAGTCGAAATTCCATATATCTCTTCTTGGACACATTCTTTATCTCATGCTGGGTATTATCCCGGAGCAGTGAATTTATCCATGAAAATTATATTTTCTCCAAAAGATGGACGTTTGTTTGGGGCTCAGATCGTGGGGTATGATGGAGTGGATAAAAGAATTGAAATGCTTGCACAGGTTATTCAGCACAAAGGCACTATATTTGATCTTACTGAGCTTGAACATGCATATGCCCCTCCATATTCATCTGCGAAGGACCCTGTGAATATGGCAGGATTTGTTGCTGACAATGTTCTATCCGGTAGATTGAATACAATTTCTTGGCGTGAGATCAATACTTTATCAGAGGATACAGTACGTATAGATGTACGTACAACTGATGAATATAGCTTAGGAACGATTCCGGGATTTATTAATATACCTGTAGATGAGTTACGTGAGCATTTGAGCGATATTCCCAAAAATAAGCCACTAGTCTTAACTTGTGCAGTAGGTCTTAGAGGATATATTGCTTATAGAATTCTTTTTCAAAACGGGTATACCAATGTGCGAAACTTATCAGGAGGATATAAAACTTGGAGTATGGCAACAGCTGATGTAATAAACAAACACAATAAAATGGAGAAAGACATTTGCTCAAGTCCTAAATCGGAGAACATGTTGTCGTTAGATGCTTGTGGGCTAATGTGCCCAGGTCCGATAATGCAGTTAAAAAAGACATATGATAAGATGGAGATAGGTGCATCTTTATGTGTTAAAGCTACAGATCCTGGGTTTGAAAAGGACGTAAAGTCATGGTGTAAGGTCGTTGGAGCTTCCTTGGAATCCGTTCAGAATGTAGGTGGAATTATTTCTGCTAAGATTACAAAAGCAAATCAATCTGAAGATAAAGTATCTACGTCAGTTTCTAGTGGTAAAAATAAGACAATCATTGTTTTTAGTGATGATTTGGATAAGGCTTTAGCTTCTTTTGTATTAGCTAATGGTGCAGCTGCAACAGGCAGAGCCGTTACTATGTTTTTCACATTTTGGGGATTGAATGTAATAAAGAAAAGTAGTAAGCCCAAGGTAAAGAAAGATATATTCGCTAAGATGTTCGGGTGGATGTTACCTTCGGATAGTCGTCATTTAAGTTTGTCAAAAATGAATATGTTTGGGTTAGGTAGTAAGATGATGAGACATATAATGAAGCTTCGCCAGATAGATAGTTTGGAGAGTCTTCGTCAGCAAGCTATTGAAAATGGCGTGGAAATGATAGCATGTACCATGAGTATGGATGTAATGGGAGTATCAAAGGAAGAACTGCTTGATAATGTATCCTTAGGTGGAGTGGCAGCTTATATGGAACGTGCTGAGGAAGCGAACATGAACCTCTTTATTTAATTCCGTAGAAATCAACAAACCAATCATAGAATTTTGATATACCTTCGTCAATTCCTATGTTTGGTTTGTAACCAAAATCATGTTCCAAACGTTTTGTATCGGCATAAGTGCAAACCACATCACCTGGTTGCATTCCAAGGTATTCTTTTTTTGCTTTTTTCTGAGTGCAGTGTTCAATTGATTCAATAAAATTCATCAGTTTTACAGGCAAGGAATTACCGATGTTGTATAATCTGTAGGGAATATCTTCATTGCAATTCGAAAAGATTATTTTTGTAAGTCCAGTGATAATATCATCAATATAAGTGAAGTCACGTAACATATGACCGTTGTTAAAGACTTTGATCGTTTTATCCTCAATGATTGATTTCATAAAAATGAATGGAGCCATGTCCGGTCTTCCCCATGGACCATATACTGTGAAAAAACGAACTCCTGTTGTCTGTAGATTGTAGAGCTTGCTATAAGCATATGCCATAAGCTCATCGCTTTTTTTTGTGGCGGCGTAAAGACTTACAGGTGAATCAGTCTGATCATCTTCAGAAAAAGGTACCTTTTGGTTCATTCCATAGATACTGCTTGAACTGGCATATATAAAATGTTGGATATGATGGTGCCTGCATGCTTCCAACAGATTTAAATATCCAACTATATTTGATTCAATATAGGAATATGGATTTATGATAGAATATCTTACTCCAGCTTGGGCTGCAAGATTGCAAACATAAGTGAAATGTTCATCATCAAATAGTTTATTCAAGCTTTCCCGATCTGTAAGATCCATTTGTATGAAGCGATAGTTAATATATTTGTTACTTTTCACAGCGGCTAAAGGAGCGATGGCTGTACGTTGAATGCCCGAATCAGTAAGTCTTCCATATTTTAAATTTATGTCGTAGTACTCATTGATATTGTCAATGCCAACGATATCATTGTTGCTGTTGACAAGTGCTTTTACAAGGTGATATCCAATAAATCCGGCAGCACCGGTAACTAATATTTTCATCCTTTTTTACTTTTGTTATTCAATACAATGTTACGTATATAGGCTATGAATCCTACAGATTGCCCCAATATAAGTACAGGATCGTCGCGAAAGCAACCATAAGAGACTATGATGCCAGACCCTATAAGGCTAATAGTCCAAAATCCGACAGGTAAAATTGATTCCTTTCGCTTAAAAGAATAAAACCATTGATATACAAAACGAAGCGTAAAAATGATTTGTCCAGCTGAGCCAAAGAGCAATAGCCACAGTGGTATTTTTTCATTCTTGAAGAAGTTCATGACAAATCCTTCTGCATCTCGTAGTGAATAAATAATGGCAGCGACAGGTAATAGTATAATAACACTTCTTATTAAACTTGGAATTTTATTCCATACTCCTTTTGAATTTAAGTTCCATATATAGATATAGAATGAAAGAAATTGGCCTAAAATGATAGAGAAATCGTGTCGTATCCAACCATAAATGAAAAGTAGGAGTGCTCCGGCTAAACTTAGAGCCCAATATATAACAGGTGAAACTACTTTTTTAGTACGTTCGGACAAAATCCACTGTGCAAGTATACGCGCCGAGAAAAAAGCTTGGGCTAAGAAGCCAATAGAATAGGTAATAACAGCAGGCATGTTATTCGTCTTTTAGATTGTTAGCAGAAATTTCGTAGCGGATGTAACGGTGTTTCATCCAACGGTAAGCAAAACAATCTTTAAATGGTCCGGCTAATCTATTCCATAGATGGTATTTTGAAACGCCTGCAACACGTGGGTAATGACGAACTGGTAATTCTTTCACTTTACCGTCTTCCAGTAACATCAACGCAGGCAAAAAACGATGCATGCCTGTGAAAAAAGGAATTCTCTTTGCATATGCCGTTTGCATCACCTTTAATGGACATCCAGTGTCTGTTGCATTATCATGTGTCATCATTCTTCGGAATCCATTAGCAATACGTGATTGGAATTTTTTGAAGAATGAATCTTTGCGATTAGCTCTTATTCCAGTAACAAGTTGATACTCATTTATAAATTCAAGTAACTTATTGAAATCTTCCGGATCTGTTTGTAGGTCAGAATCTATATAACCAATATATTTGCTTTGCGCTGTATCTATGCCGGCTTTCATCGCAGCACTTAATCCTGAATTGTTTTTTAGGCTGATATAATAAAAATCTGAATGGCGGTGACATACATCTTGTATACAGTTTAAGCTATCGTCTTTAGAACCGTCATTTACAAAAAGAACACATGCTTTATATAGAGCAGTAGGAAGGTAAGCCACAAGCCGTTCCTCCAAATTTTTCATATTATCTTCTTCGTTGTAGACCGGTACTATGATTGTGAATTCATAGTTAGTGGTATTATTTACTTGCTGCATGTTTTGAGTTTTAATATTGTTGCGTTGTAAACAAAATCTTCGCTATAATGCATATTGCTTTTGGGACGGCGATTATCATTGAAACATCCTATATAAGATGTATCAATTTTGTTCCACATAGCGGTTGGAAATTCTTGTCCCACACGTTTATGGGTGAGTATGACACACGGCAATGATTTTATAATTTGTTTCTCGTCTTTAATATTTAGTGGCAGAATCTTACGATTGGCTGCGTAAACTAATTCAATTCGTAATGACTCGTTATTATTAGAGTAAAATGGTAATTTGTCAAGACTTTTTATTTCTCTTGTCTTTTTAATACTTTTAAAGTCTGGATTATTTGCTACGTCACCAATAAAAGGCATTAAGAACAGTTCGGCTATTGCAAAAAGAGCCACTACTCCATAAACAAAATTAACAGGCTTTCCTTTATATGTACTATATAGAATGTATGTTGTAACGGTCCATAATAGAATGGTTAGAAACAGGAACATACATGTGCTCACTGTTCCTTTTCTATAAAACATGATGTACATGGCGATCGGTAAGGCAAAGCAGGCAATTGATATTAAACCTGCGTTGATGCGATAAATCCATTTATCAACATTATCTACATATGACTGCTTCCACCAATAGAAAATGAGGTACGCCATTGAATAGCAACATGGGATCATCATTGGCAAAAGGTAGCGAGGCTTTTTTTCAGGCATGAATGAAAGCAATACCAACATGATTAATGTCCAACTAATTGCAAAGATATATTCACGATGGAATTGCACACGCTTTTTCCAAAATGGAATCATCAATGTAGTAATCATCAAAAGAGACCAAACACCGGTCTCGAGGAAAAATTTCCAATAATAGTACCATGGACGTACATTATGATCTGCCCATGCTGAAGATTCTTTATGCAATACGCATTGGACTGCTTCTTGATGAAATTCCCAAATATATAGATACCACCAAGAACTTAGTATGAGGCATAGCAAAATCATAATTGTTATTGCGATGACTTTACCTTTGACTTGAGGTTTTTTATAAACAAAAGTGCATATAAGAAAAGGCAAAAGTAGTGCATAAAATGAGACAGGTCCTTTACTTAAAAATGATAATCCCAAGAATATCCCAGCCCATAAAAACCATTTATATATATGCTTGTCTTCATAGAAACCTCTATACATAAAGTATATAGCTCCCATCATAAAGGCATGACAATAAATGTCCCATGTAGCCGTCCGTCCCATGAGTATCACATTATAGCAGGTCAGCAATAGCAGTGATGCAATGAATGCGTAGTCTTTGTTGCGGGTGATTTTTTCTCCTAGTAAATAAAAAAAACAGATTAATACCATTCCGGCCAATCCCGCCATAGCCCGTTGTGCACTTATGTTATCAGGAGTTATATACTCCACTGCTCCCGCTATCCAAGTGGGCAATGGGGGCTTTTCCAATCGTAGTTCACCGTTCATTGTAGGTACCATCCAATTACCATCGTGTACCATTTCACGTGCAGTGACTATATTCCTTGACTCCATAATATCTGGAAGGATTACGCTGTTGTTTACAAAGAAAGCAACACAACAAAGTAGAAACAATATAATGCCTTTTTTCATATCGTTTTTATTCTTTCTAATAAGTTGCAAAGATAAATGAAACTTATTATATAAGTTGGGTTTTCTTCATAAATTACACTAAATACATTGGTGCATATTGCTACATTTTGCTTCAGATCTGCTTCTATCAGTGATTGTAAGTATGTTTGTTGCTAGCATAAATACCGATGTATGAGCCGGTAAAATCACCTGCATGTGCTGTACTTAATATTGACTCGTTAATATCCGTTTGTATAAGTTTAGGATAATTCTTATTTTTTTGATAAGCACCTAGCGAGTAATATCTTCCTTTTGCGGTTGCGTTGATAATTGTCGCCATCAATAATATCAATAACGATTGCTGTTTATTTATTAGAGTGAGCCCAATTGTGAAGTTATGCTTTTCATCTTCATAACATACTAATCCTGCTAATGATTGATCCGTTTTTGGGAGTAAAAGTTTAGTCTCCTATTTTAATAGTTCAATAAAAAACAGTACCTTTGCTAGTAAAAGAGGGATATGCCATCACAAATATTATATAAAGATTTCTCCTGTTTCTTGAAGGAATATTTTAATTTCAAAGTGCAGAAGATTTCGATTAATGCCGGATTTGCTTGTCCTAATCGTGATGGAACAAAAGGGTGGGGAGGATGCACTTATTGTAACAATCAAACTTTTAATCCGGAATACTGTAAAACTTTTAAGTCGGTGACTGAGCAACTTGAAGAAGGAAAAGTCTTTTTCGCACGAAAATATCCTTTAATGAAATATCTTGCTTATTTTCAGGCTTATACGAATACTTATGGAGAAATTCAAGAGTTAAAACAAAAGTATGAAGAAGCTTTGGCTGTGAAGGATGTTGTTGGATTAGTTATTGGTACACGTCCTGATTGTATGAGTGATGATTTGCTTGACTATTTGTCACAATTGAATCGTAAAACGTTTGTGCTGATTGAATATGGAATTGAAAGTGTATATGATAAGACGCTGGAAAGAATCAATAGAGGGCATACATTTGCTGATACCAAAGATGCTATAGAGCGTACAGCCTTGCGTGGTATACCAGTTGGCGGGCATGTTATATTAGGCTTACCTGGTGAAACTCATCAAGAAATAATAAAGGAAGCGGCAATCTTATCCAGTTTGCCTCTTGATATCCTAAAACTGCATCAGTTACAATTGATAAAAGGAACCTGCATGGCAAAGGAGTATATGGATGCTCCGAACTTGTTTACCCATTATAATGTAGATGAGTATATAGATTTGGTCATCGATTTTTTACAAGCACTCAGATCGGATATTACTGTTGAACGTTTTGTCTCACAATCACCTAAGCAGCTGTTGGCAGTTCCCGGGTGGGGATTAAAGAATTATGAGTTTACAGCCATGGTAAAAAAAAGAATGCTTGAACGTGAGGCATATCAAGGAAAATCCTTTTGATTTAAATGAAGAATCATTATTTTTGTCACAAAATATTTTAGGTATGAAACAAAATCTTTCTATTCAAAACAATATTTATTACGTAGGAGTTAATGATCGCAGAAAGCCACTGTTTGAGAATATGTGGACATTACCATATGGCGTTTCATATAACTCGTATCTGATTGTTGATGATGATACGGTTACATTGGTTGATACAGTTGATGTGGCATTCTTTGAAGAGTTTATGAAGAAAATTCACAGTATCATTGGAGATCGTAAAATTGATTACTTAATAATCAACCACATGGAGCCGGATCATTCAGGGTCGTTTGGCCTTTTCCATCATTTTTATCCTGATATAGTGGTGGTAGGCAATAAATTGACATTCGGTATGGTTGAAGGATATTATGGTACTTTTGGCAAACGTCATTTAGTTACTGACGGTGACATACTTGATTTAGGCCATCATAAGTTACATTTTGTGATGACACCGATGATCCATTGGCCTGAGACAATGATGACTTATGACGAAAACTCCGGTATGTTGTTCTCCGGTGATGCCTTTGGAGCCTTTGGAGCTTTGAATGGAGGATTTGTTGATTCACATATTGACCTTTCGTATTTTGACGATGAAATGACTCGTTATTATGCAGCGATTGTGGGTAAGTATGGATCACCTGTTCAACGAGCGCTTGAAAAATTGCGTAATGTGGATATAAAGATGATTTGTTCTACACACGGACCTGTGTGGTCAGGTGAAAACGTATCTCGGATAGTGGGTAAGTATGATAGAATGAGCCGTTATGACACAGATAAGGGCGTTGTTATTGCTTACGCAACGATGTATGGTCATACTGAAGAGATGGCAGAAGCAATTGCCGCGGAATTGGTAGCAAAAGGTGTTAACCCGGTAAAAATGTATGACGTAACACGTACTGATTCTTCGTATATACTACGTGACATCTTCAAATATAAAGGCTTGATATTGGGATGCCCGACATATTGCGGACAAATTTATCCAGATATGGAAGCATTAATGGAAAAGATTTCTGTGCGTGAAATTAAGAATCACTATTTGGGATTCTTTGGATCGTTTACATGGGCTGGCGCTGCTGTTCGTCGTATAAGCAAGTGGACTGAAGGAGTGAAAATGGAATTGATAGGTCCACCTGTAGAGATGAAGCAAGCTATGGATGATAAGGACGAAGAAAAAGCCATGCTGTTGGCAGATGAAATGTCTGATCATTTAAATTCTATTTAAGATATACAAGAGGGTATGGTGTTGAACATCAGCCCTCTTTTAATATACCTTTTCCTTGACGTACAAGTTCAGTTTCTCCATCAATGCAATTGATAATTGTTGAAAGATATAGCCCACCTATACCACCGTCTATAACCAGATCAATATCATTCGCCCATTTTTCTTCCATCAATTCAGGATTCGTAGCGTATTCTGGGTCCTCATTTTCATCAAGTGGCACTGTTGTACTTAGTATAGGTGCATCTAGAGCCTTGCAAATTTCACGGATTATATTATTATCAGGTATTCTTATACCTACTTCTTTTCTATTTCTGAAGATTTTTGGTAATTTAGTGCTGCCTTGCAAAATGAAAGTAAATGCACCCGGTAAGTTGTGCTTCATGAGTTTAAACGTAGTGTTGTCCACTTTGGCATATTCACTAATATCACTCAAGTCATAACATATGATTGATAGATTGTTTTTCTTAGGATCAATGTTCTTTAATCTGCATATCTTTTCTACTGCACGAGTATTCAATGCATCGCATCCAATCGCATATCGGGTATCAGTAGGGTAGATGATAAGTGCTCCGTCTCGAAGCATTTCCACCACTTCATCTATATCGTTCGGATTATTGTTTTTATCGTAAAGTTTCAACAACATAATATATAAATTATTTCTTTTTTTTCTTTTTCTTACTAGAACTGGTTTCTAATAATTGCAGCTTCTTCATTAATGTTTTAGCTTCTTTCAGTTCAGGATCAAATTCTAATGCTTTATTCAGGTTGGCAATTGCCGCACGCTTGTCTTCAAATGAAAAGAAGCTTTCGTATCCCATCATGAAGTATTCCTTTGCATATTTCTTCATCACTTTCTTACGTTGCCTTTCCTCTTCTTTTAGTTTTACATTTTCCTCTCTCAATTTATTTATAATATTCAACTTCTTGCGTATAAATCTTTTGATAAGAGGGCGTTCTATGTCGTATCTTGAATGTATGGCTGTGAAGAAATGATTCAAGAATCCTTCCATGTCACCCTTGTCAAAGTTTGTAATAGCCTCGCTATATTCAATATCAGCTTTGGCAAGTGTCATAGCATGTTGTATGGTTTGCTGGTCATTAAAGTTGCGAGCAAATGTTACAATGTCTGACTTTACAAATATATCACTCCTGTTTATCGGTTTAGCTAATTGTATTCCATTAAGTGAAGTGCAACGGCTCAATGCAACATAGGTTTGTCCGCCGGCAAATACACCTCCGGTGAAGTCAATGATTACATTGTTGAAGGTAAGTCCCTGGCTTTTATGAACGGTTATTGCCCATGCCAACTTTATGGGATATTGAGTGTAAACACCCAATTCTTCTTCCTCTATTTTTTTTTCTTGTTCGTTGTATTTATATCTAATGTTGCGCCACTGAGTCTTGGCTACGTCACATTGAGTGCCATTGTCTGTGATAACAGTAATAACTCCTTCACCTGTAGCATCAAAACTTTCAACTACACCAATTGTACCGTTAACCCATCTATGCTCCATGTCATTTTTGATAAAGATAACTTGGGCACCAACTTTTAGCTCCATTTCGATTGGATTAGGCAGACTGTTTTCCGGAAATTCGCCTTTTATATCACCTCTGAAGGCTGTTGATTCGCCAGGCAGTTCCTTTAGTTTTTTTTTGTTGATATAATCAACATTGTCTCGTCTAGTCGCTAGTGTAATACACATTTTTTCATCGGCATCCACTTCAGTTATTGAGCTGTTGAAGCGGGTATTCAGTGTTCCTATATCTTTTGATGTAGCTGTGTTATCGCGTATATGGTCGAGTATGTTTACAAAATCGGCATCCTTTTGTCTATATATTTTTTTTAATTCAATTGACACAAGGTCCATTTGTTGAAACACATGAGCATTGAAGAAGTAGGCTGACGGATAAAATCGGTTTAAAATATCGCGTTGGTCATTTGTGATCACGGGCTCCAATTGATATACATCCCCTACAAACAATAATTGCTTTCCGCCGAAAGGCAACCTCATGTTTCCTGAATATACTCTAAGCACTTTATCAATAAAGTCAATGATATCAGCTCTTACCATTGAAATTTCGTCAATAATGATAAGTTCTACTTCTTTAATCAGTTTGCGATGAGCGGATGAATATCTCAGAGTTTTATGAATACGCCCGTTGGAAATATTATAGTCCGGATCATCGGGTAGCAGAGGATGAAAAGGAAGTTTGAAAAAACTGTGGAGAGTACTTCCTCCCACATTGATTGCAGCAATGCCCGTAGGGGCCAGAACAATATTCTTTTTATGAGTATTTGCACAAATATATCGCAGAAAAGTAGACTTACCGGTCCCCGCCTTACCGGTAAGAAATACCGATTGGCGGGTATACCGTATGAGTTGCAGAGCATTCTTGAACTCCGGATTCTCTAAGTCTATGTCTATTTGACTTTTCTTATTCAAGTTCTTTAAATATGCAATTTAGCTTTGATCTCAGTTGGAATAGCATTTTTGTTGATCATGATGTTCATTGTCTTCGCTGCCACGAATGCTTTAGAAGCATACCAGATACCTTTGTATTTACCGGCTTTGCCCCAAGAGTTTTTAACCATATAGTATTCTTTACCATTTTGATCTTTGGCAATACCGAAGATAACCATTCCGTGATCATCTGTAGTTTCCCAGTTATCGAATCCTTCTTGGCGAGATTCCTGTGTCACTGCTTTCTCCGGTAAGGGTTTGCTTGTTAATTCTTTGCGTTTGTCATCTGAAGTCATACCAGTCCAGCGAGACATATCCGTACCTGTGATTTGTGCTCCTTTTGATTCGTCAGGAAGAACAGCAATGCCATCACGGGTAAATCCAGTTTCGCTAACATCGCTACCCCAAGCAAATGTATAACCTTTATTAATAGCACTATCCATTACAGCTATGAACTCATCCAAAGGCAAGTTGTAGCTTAATCCGTTTCTCCAATTATCTTCTACTTCAATATTCATCTGTGTGTAGAATGGGTGATGAGTGAAAGAAGTTAGTGATACGTAATCGTCAAGGTTCAGACCAAGTGATTCTTCGTATGATTTTGGAGTATATTCTTTTCCTTCATATACAAACTTTTCAGGGATTTCTCCATAATATGCATTAATCATATTTTGGAATCCTTTTTTCCAAACCGGAGTTAACTTCTTGCTATTACTTTTTGCAATAGCGTCAACATATGATGTCATTAATTTAACAACTTCACCAGTATTTGGCAATGAATCGCCATATTCTATGCCTTTGTAAACAGCTGTAGGAACAATTCCATAGTTGCGCAAGCAGTAGAGTACGTCGTAAAAACTACCACCTTCTGCCATGGATGAATTTCCGTGATAGCGAACATAATTTACAGCACGGTCCATCATTGTGTGATTAGCCACGAACATGGCAGAGAAATCGTATGTACTTTTACCCTCGCGAAGCAATTCTGCTTCAAAGAAGCCTAATGAAGAAAAACTCCAGCATGTTCCCGATCTGTTCTGATTCTTGATGCTTGTAATTGGATTCTCTTTTACAGTTGTAAATACAAAACCTTCATTCTTTGGGCTCTTCGCTTTTGCCGAAACGTTGAGGCAGAGTACAACTGCCATCGCTAATACTAAAAATTTTCTCATAATAGTTTTATTCTTTCATTTGAGGGGCAAAGATAATGAAAAAAACTTCATTATATATGTATTTTATTGTATTCTTTTTGTTTGTGAAATCATTGTTCTTCGTACATTTTGTTTGCTTTGGGCTTTATTAACAATCTAAGTGATACATCATAGTTGAGATAATTCCAAACCCAATCAATAAAAACTGCAATTCTATTTCTCATACCGATGATTGAGAGAATATGTACCCACAGCCATAACCACCATGCAAATCTTCCTCCAAATCGAAATCTACCTAAATCGGCCACGGCTGCATTTCTTCCGATTGTAGCTAATGATCCTCTATCATGGTAGACAAAGGGTACATATTCTTTTTCATCTGAAAAGTTGTTTAGATTTCGTGCAAGGTTTTTAGCCATTTGTATGGCTACTTGTGCTACTTGAGGATGACCCTTGGGGTTCTCTTCTGTGATCAAGATAGCTGTGTCGCCAATAGCGAAAATATCGTTGTAGCCGTTTACTTGATTCAGCTTGTTTACCAATATTCTTCCTCGACTGTGATAAGCGGTTTCTGCTAATCCATTTAAAGAATTAGGTTTCACACCTGCAACCCAAAACACATTCCTTGTAATTATTTTTTCTTCGTTGCTTAGTTCTACCTCTGGTCGGTTATAGCTTTTTACTGAAATATTTTGATGTAGGATTATATTTCGTTTGATTAATGCATTGGTTGCACTTGTTGAGGCTTTTTCGGACATGCTTGACAATATTCTTGGTGAGGCATCAATCAAATGAATTTCCATCTTGTCGAAGTCTATTTCCGGATAGTCTTTCGGCAGAATGCTACTGCGCATATCAGCTAAGGCACCAGCCAATTCTACTCCGGTTGCACCTCCACCGACAATTACAAAAGTGAGCGTTTCTTTTAATTCGTCTTCATTTTTTGCGCTTAAAGCCTCTTCAAAACTAAGTAAGATACGGTTGCGTAAAAGAAGAGACTCTGATACGGATTTTAGTGGAAATGTATCTTCGCGTAGTTTATCATTGCCGAAGTAATTTGTGTCACATCCGGTTGATATGATTAATTTGTCATAAGGAATGTCTCCAATGTTGGTTCTCAGGATATTCTCTTTTGGAAGAACCTCTTGAGCCTTGCACATCCTGAAATGGAAATTTTTGCTTCGCTGAAAACTTTTCCTATGAGGGTATGTAATGGAGCTCGGCTCTAATCCACTTGATGCAACTTGATAGAACAGAGGTTGAAATTGATAATAGTTATTTTTGTCAATAAGTACAATTTGATATTTCTTTTGGTCAATCTTTTTAGCCAATTCCAATCCTGCAAAGCCGCCACCTATAATGACAACTCTTTCTTTTCCATTTGTATCCGGTATTCTAGTAATTAGGTTCATAATGATATTTATTTAGGATGAATTTATTTATATCTTTCTCTTATATAATATTAACCACAAAAATACCGATTTGTTTAGAAAAATGTGAGAGAATTGATAAATATTAATACCCTTGAGCATATGTGGATAGTAAATAAAAAAGGAGTACTGCTGTACTCCAATCGTTGTTGGCTTAAACTAAATGCAATGAAAAATGCTTGTGCAAATGTAAATAGCTTTTCTTTATCTGTAAGTATCTTTAAGGGTGAAATAATATCGTTTAGCAGCTCTATTTTGAAAGTCTTTTATTTAACAAAGCGAAAAGTTCTTATAAACTTATAGATTCTTTTGATATGTCATTAAATCTAATTTGCGCCCAAACTTTTCGGCTGCATTTTTCATATGTCCGCAACATGTGAATCCTCTTTTTTCAAAAAGATTCATACTATGTTTGTTTTCGCTTGTGATGCTGGCTATTATGTTTTTAAATCCATCGTTTCGTATATGCTCTTCTAACATTTCCAGTGCTTTGTTTCCCATTCCTTTACCGGAGTATCCTGGTTTCAGATATAAAGATATTTCAACGGTTGTGTCAAATGCCTCGCGTGGTTTGAATCTGGCATAATAGCAAAATCCACATGTTTCATTGTGACCATCAATAATAATGAATGATTTATAGAGTGGATGATTTATTGGCACGAAACTTTTAAGTCGTTCAATCGTCATTTCTTGTGTAAAACTTACCATGGTTGTATTAAGTGCATAGTATGAGTATATTTCTTGTAAGAAGAGAAGATCATCCTCTGTTAAACTTCTTAATGTAACAATCGTGTTCATATTTTTATTTTTGAAAAGTGTGTGATAGTGAATTACCCAAAACGTTGCAATTTACGCATAAAAATTCGAACATACAATACAGCAGTAGAAAAAAGCGGTTACAATGCTGTAACCGCCTCTATCATTACTTAGATGAGAAATAATATAATTTGTTTTATTAGTATCTTTCTTCTACTTTTTCCCAATCGATAATATCCCATAAAGCCTTGATGTGGTCTGGACGTCTATTTTGATAGTCAAGATAGTAAGCATGTTCCCATACATCAAAGCCTAGAATAGGTTTTAATCCATGATGTAAAGGGTTACTACCGTTAACTTCTTTGCTAATATGTAGTTTGCCGTCTTTATCTGCTGCAAGCCATGCCCATCCAGATCCGAATAAACCGACGGATGCTGCTGCAAATTCATTCTTGAAATCTTCAAAGCTTTTGAAATCTCTTACAATTGCATCTTTTAGCTTACCCTTCGGTTCTTTAGATGCAGCAGACGGAGCTTTAAATTGCAAAAAATATAAAGTATGGTTCAACACCTGACCAGCATTGTTGAAAATAGGACCTTCTGGTGCCTTTTCTACAATCTGTTCCACCGATTTGCCTTCAAACTCAGTTCCTACTACAAATTTTTTTAGGTTATCAACATAGGTTTGGAGATGTTTACCATAATGATATTCAATTGTCTTCTGACTGATTACAGGTTCCAATGCGTTAGTTGCATAAGGAAGTGTTGGCATTTCTATTTTCATCTTTGTTTTATTTTAAAGTGAATTTATATCTTAAACAATTGAATATGTCAGATAGTTCGGTAAGGAAACGGATGTTCGCGATGAATTGATAATATTTAACTAATATAAATATGAGGGGGATGGAATGTTGTCTTAATTTGTTCATCCGGTAATGTCGGTGGATAAAGGAGCCTAAATGATGAATGCAAAAACGCGAAATGTTTTGTTGACATATTTGGGCATTTCTGAAATCAAAATAGGTCGTCATTTTTTCCCATCTGTATCTTCACTTGTGCTTATGTTGATTGCTAAAACGTATTATTTGCTATTCACAAAAAACAAATCCGCATAAATGTATAATTTACACGGATCTATATTTGCTTATTAAGTGGAGTTGGGGAGATTCGAACTCCCGTCCAAACGAGGAAATCGTAAGCTTTCTACATGCTTATCTCCGCCTTCAATTTTCGTGCTCGGGCAAGACCGAAGCCACCAACCTGAACCTTATCCTCTAAAGTTTTACATTAACCACGAGGCTTGTCAATGCTATTCCCGATTTAACTGCGCCACTGACCCGGAATGCTTCGGAAAAACAGCTTCCGAGTGACGTCCTGTCTCAGCACCTAGTACCGAGATTGAGCTGATCTACTATACTTCGATCAAGCAGCAAGAGCATATTCTTGATTGCCAGATAAAATGTTGGTAACTGCGATTAAAGAGCAAATCACCGACGCTCTGCATGCTTACATACCATTTCTGCCCGCTGTCAAAACCGGTCAACCCCAAATTCTTATAACTCGCTAAGAATAGCATCTTTCGAATAAATCCCTTTGCAGGTCATAATTGAGAACAATTAGTAAAGCACCTATTTGTTCCCATTGCCTGCAAAGATAGATATTTTTTTTGATTTTTGCTTTAATTCTCTTTTTATTTATTTCCATACAATATACATAGATGAGCAAGTTATAAAAGAGTCTTGTTTCAAATAAGCAGAACTCTTCTGATCATATATGTTCACCTTTTGCCATATTGTTTGCTAGTATTATTCCTTGTAATAGTTTGTGCAACTGCCACTTCCTGTGACATCCTTGTTTGCATTTGGAGAGTTATATGTAATGTCTCCACTGCCACCGATCCTCAAGTTCAACATGTTAATTCTCATCTTTTCAGAGTTGATGTTGCCACTGCCGTGTACATCGAATTTTCCATTGCTTGCTGTTCCTTCAAATTGAGCATCTCCGCTGCCATTTACTTTTGCATCTATGTTGGTACAATTTAAATTGCGGCAAACCAAATTACCACTACCAGAAACATTCGTAGTCATATCGTTGCAAACGAGATTATTGCATACAACATTACCGCTGCCTGTGAGCTCCAAATTCATTGCCGGTTGTTTTTCTTTCATAAGAATGTTTACATCACCACTACCAGTGAGATTAAGTGATTGAAGCGAAGGTGTGGTTATAAGGATCTCAACTTTTGGATTCCATGTAAAATTGAAAGAACTATTTTGTTCGAGAGTGAGTATACCTTTGTTTACGTCAACCGATATCTCTTCAATCACGTCAGCAGGACCTTTTATGGCTATAGTTGATTTGTCTCCTTGTATGACTTCAATATCGTAAGGCAAATGGATGACGATACTGTTGAAAGCATTAAGCGGCTCTTCGCGTGTTTCAACAGGTTTGTTGGGATTCAGCTTTTCCCTGAAATCAGAGAATTTCATATTACTGCAACTACTGAGTGTCATCAATGCAGTAGCAAATAAAATAAATGTCTTTTTCATATTTTACTTTCTTTATAGTTTTATTATTCATTGTATTATCTAGTAGACGGAACAACTACTAGAAAAGTTGCATGCAGAGGCCAATTTATTTTTGTATTCAATCGAATTATCATTCAAAATGGCCTTAGTTGTTTTCTTTGCATGGTCTTATCTGCATTGTAAACAATGTGATTATTGCTAAAATCTTCTCACATTATATTATGGACTCATAGATATTTTTGTAACTTTGCCGCCGTTTTCAGTAGGTAATCGATAGTTTAGGTAAAATGAAAGATTTAAAAGGAGGTTTTATTATTCTGTTTTTCTTTGCGCTGGGCCAGTTCTTATCAGCACTTTGCGGAGGCTTTATACCCGGAAATGTATTGGGCATGTTATTGCTTTTCATAGCATTATGTGCACATCTTGTCAAATTGGATGATGTGCGTTCTGTTTCCCATCACTTAACAAAAAATATGGCTGTGTTCTTTGTACCAGCATCTATTGGTGTTATGGAGCAGTGGGGTATCATTCGAGCTAATTGGGGTGGATTCTTAGTTATTTGTATTTTTACGACATTTTTTGTTTTAGTGACTGTAGGAACGGTTATGCAGGTTTTAGTAAGAAAGGAGATCCCTCATGAATAGTGCAGTATACAGCTCTCCAGTTTGTATGTTGACGTTGACTCTTGGTTCTTTTATAATTGGATCGTGGATTCAGCGTAAAACACATGCCCAATTTCTGCATCCCTGTCTTACATCAACTGTGTTTATTATTATTATTTTGTGCACGACCGGAATACCCTTTAAAACTTACTTCGAAGCAAACAGCATATTGAATTTCATGCTTGGTCCCAGTGTGGTAGCTATTGGAGTAATCCTTTATGAACAACTGGATAAGATTCGCGGCAATGTGATAGCCATACTTACAAGTGTTGTAGTCGGGAGCATTGTTTCTGTATTTAGTGTTATGTTAGTTGGTAGGATCTTTGGGCTGAACACCCTGTTGATTCACTCTTTTGAGCCTAAATGTTTGACTACCCCGATAGCTATGAGTATTTCTCAGACAAATGGTGGAAATGTTTCTTTGACAGTGGTAACTGTAGTAGTCTGTGGCATCGTTGGTGCCGTCTTTGGCCCGAAGTTATTGAAGTTGGTTCATGTAAAGAATCCAATAGCACGTGGACTCGCTTTGGGATGTACAGCTCATGGTCTTGGAACAGCTCGTGCCATGCAGATTGGTGCAGTGGAAGGTGCTGTTAGTGGACTAGCCATTGCCTTGATGGGAATCGCTTCCACTTTGATTATTCCTTTATTAAATTTTATATTTGGCTAAGTAGAAACATATTATATGAGAGTTAATGATTTTGCTTGGTTCTAGCAGTCTTTCATATTCTCATGGCTACTGTTGCGTCACAATAGTGCTGAGTTGGCAAAAGAGAAGAAATTAAGCTTTCATATTCTCATGGCTACTGTTGCGTCTATGCCAGATTCAAATGCAGTAAAGTCTTTATTTTTAGTATTAAGGTTATTAGTTTTATTTGATAAAATTATATCTTTGGGCATTGTTATTTAAAATTTGTAGCTATGGATGTAGAATCAGCCCGTGAATATTGTATGGCTAAGAAAGCCGTTAATGAAGGATTCCCTTTTGACGAGTATTCTCTAGTAATTAAAGTGATGGACAAAATGTTTGCACTGATTGATTTGGAATCAGCCAGTAAGATCTGTCTTAAGTGTGATCCTGATTACATTTTGCAATTAAAGGACGACCATAATGCTGTTAGTAGTGCTCCCTATTTCAATAAAAAGTATTGGATACAAGTAGAATTTAATCTTGATGTAGATGATTGTTTGCTCAAGCAATTAATTGATGTATCCTATAATGAAGTTCTCAACAAATTCACTAAAAAGATGAAAGCCGAATATGATGAGTTAACGTAAAATATCTATCTTTGTGAAGTAATTTTTAAATATAATATGATGAACAAAACTTTGTTAGGTATAGTAATCTTTCTAATGCTATCTACGCGGGCTGCATATTCACAAAACACAGTCATGTCTGATGTGGCTGAAAAAGATTATGCCGGTTATCTGTTTGTGTATTTTACCGGTAATAAAATTGAGGATGAAACATTGCATTATGCTGTCAGTACTGATGGTTATCATTTCATGTCACTGAATCATAATAATCCTGTGATGGAGTCAAAATCCATTACTGAATCGGGAGGTATTCGTGATCCACATATTCTTCGTGGTGAGGATGGTCGAACATTTTATATGGTAATGACTGATATGGCTTCGTCACACGGGTGGGATTCAAATAGAGGAATTGTACTTATGAAATCTACAGATCTTGTGCATTGGACATCAAGCATCGTCAACATTCAAAAGAAATATTCGGGTCAAGAGAATTTGAAACGTGTGTGGGCACCACAAACTATTTATGATAAGCATGCAGGCAAGTATATGATCTATTGGTCAATGAAATACGGCGATCAGCAAGATGTGATTTATTATGCTTATGCCAACAAGGATTTTACAGATCTTGAAGGCGAACCAAAACCTTTGTTCGTACCTGAAAACAAAATGTCATGCATCGATGGAGACATTCTTATTAAAGATGGCATATATCATCTTTTTTATAAAATGACTGACGCAAAGAGTAATGGCATCAAAGAAGCCGTCACTCTCAATCTTACTTCTGAAAAATGGCTTGAATACCCTGGTTACAAAGAGCAAACTACTGATCATGTAGAAGGTGCCGGTACATTTAAGTTGATCGGTAAAGATAAATATATATTAATGTATGACGTCTTTGGAAAAGGGCGATACGAGTTTACAGAATCTCAAGATTTGGATTCTTTTGCAAAGGTGGAGAATGTGTCTATGGATTTTCATCCTCGCCATGGTGCGGTAATGGCTGTGACTCGTCAGGAACTTAAACGCTTGACTGATAAATGGGGTGTGCCTTCAGGTATTAATCTCCCTTCAGATAGTAACCCTGTGCTTACCGGATATTTTGCTGATCCCGAGGTATTGTATGCCGAAAAGACCGGAAAGTATTATATATATCCAACTAGTGATGGGTTCACCGGTTGGAGCGGTACCTATTTTAAAGCTTTTTCATCGCCCGACTTGGCATCTTGGAATGATGAAGGAGTGATTTTGGATTTGAAGAAAGATGTAACTTGGGCTGATCACAATGCTTGGGCACCTTGTATTATTGAGAAGAAGAAAGGAAAGAAGTTTAAATATTATTTCTATTATACAGCCGCTCAAAAGGTTGGCGTAGCTGTTGCCAATGATCCTGCCGGACCGTTTGTTGATAGTGGAAAGCCTTTGGTTGCTGACCGCCCTGAGGGTACAAAAGGTGGACAAGTTATTGACCCGGATGTCTTTATGGACCCGCAATCAAAGAAAAGCTACCTTTATTATGGCAATGGATATATGGCTGTAGCTGAGTTGAACAACGATATGGTTTCAATAAAACCAAGTACTACTAAAATCATTACACCGAGTGATCACACTTTTCGTGAAGGTACCTATGTATTTTACCGCAATGGCAAATATTATTTCCTTTGGTCGCAAGGCGATACGCGAAGTCCTGATTATTGTGTTCGTTATGGTATATCTACATCTCCTACAGGTCCAATCGATATTCCAGCCAACAATATCCTGCTAAAAAAGGATGCTGATAAAGGAATTTATGGTACAGGACATTGCTCCGTGGTGCAAGCCCCCGGTACGGATGAATGGCATATTGTGTACCATCGTTTCTCACGCCCCGAAGGCATTAATATGGGTCGTGCAGCAGGATATATGCGTGAAGTGTGCATAGATAAGTTAGAGTTTAATGTTGATGGCACTTTGAAAGAAGTTATCCCTACACTGTAATCCTTCAATGGAACAGACCGGCTTAATTTATCTCATTTTTGGTTCCGTTTGGCATAAAAGTGTTACTTTTGTATCAAAATGAAGAATCAATGAAGCAAGCATTTATCAAGTTGCATCTATCTATCCTATTGGCAGGTTTTACGGGTATATTCGGAAAATTAATTTCTTTGAATGAGGGATTGCTTGTGTGGTATAGATTGTTGTTTGCTTCTATCATTTTCTTTATTGTACTCAAGTTTTACGGGAAACTGAAGAAAGTGACGATGCGTGATGCTGTCAAGATAGGCCTGGTCGGTTTTGTATTATCAACTCACTGGGTCTTTTTTTATGGAAGTATCAAAGCCAGTAATGTCTCCATTGGAGTAGTCGTACTCTCGTTGATGGGTTTTTTCTCTTCCATCTTCGAACCCTTTATAATGCACAGAGGGTTCCGTATTCGCGAGATGGGACTAAGCTTGATTGCTGTGCTTGGGGTGGTTCTCATCTTTTCTTTTGATACACGTTATCGTTTGGGAATAGGATTAGGGGTTGTTTCATCTATGCTTTGCTCGCTCTATTCCATATTAAATAAAAAAGTGGGGCGTCTCTATTCCAGTGGAACGATGTTGCTTTATCAAATGATTGGTGGATTGGTGTGTCTGAGCTTTCTAATGCCCGTGTATCTGCATTTCTTTACGTCTAAGACAATGGTGCCCTTGGGCATGGACTTTATATATATGATTATCTACGTCTTGTTCTGCACCATCGCATTGTATGTGTTGCAGATACAGGCACTCAAATCATTATCGGCTTTTACAGTAAATCTTAGTTACAATCTTGAACCGGTTTACAGCATCATCATTGCCATGATCCTGTTCCATGAAAGCAAAGATTTGAATTTTTCATTTTGGGTAGGGATGTCTATGATTGTTATATCCGTACTGTGGCAAATGTATTTTGTGGCAAAGGAAAAGAGCTTGAACGTTTAAATTGATTAATCATGATTATAAATTATTTGTTGGACATTCACACGCATACAATAGCTAGCGGACATGCTTATAGCACGTTGCAAGAGATGGTTCGTGCTGCTGCCGACAAGCACATCCGGTTATTGGGAATTACTGAACATGGACCAGGAATACCCGGAACCTGCGACCCGATATACTTTAGGAATATGCATTGCGTACCGCGTATGATGTATGGTGTGGAATTACTCATGGGGGCTGAATTGAATATTATCGACTATGATGGTTCCATTCAGCTTGAAGAAGTGTATTATCCGATGATGGATGTGAAGATTGCCGGATTGCACAATGTCTGTTTCAGACCGGGAACGGTTGATCAGAATACAAGTGCTGTTTTGGGTGCTATAAAGAATCCTGAAATCAATATTATCAGTCATCCGGGTGATGGCACGGCTGAGTTGAACTTTGAACCATTAGTTTTTGCTTCAAAGGAATATCAAACATTGCTTGAGATTAATAATAGTTCACTGAATCCTGTGCGCCATCGCACTGAAGCCAAAGCCAATAATCTTGAGATATTGCGTCTTTGCAAAAAGTATGAAGTACCTGTCATTGTAGGGAGCGATGCACACATCTCATTTGATATCGGCACACATCAACTTGTTGATGAATTGTTGCAGGAGTCTGAGTTCCCTGATGAGTTAATTGTAAATGATAAAATAGAGCTGTTTAAGCAAATACTTAGGAAGGGGAAATGACCGTAGAGGCTGTTAGCCTTACGATTTATATAATAAAGAAATGCATTGCCGATCATAAGATGGGCAATGCATTTTATATAGGCTTAAAGCGTTTAATTACTTCGCAAAGCTTATCGCACGGGTTTCACGGATCACCGTGATTTTTACTTGTCCGGGATAAGTCATTTCGTCTTGAATCTTCTTAGCTATTTCGTTTGATAAACTTTCTGTTTCCTTATCGTCGATCTTGTCAGCACCTACGATTACTCGTAGTTCACGACCGGCTTGGATAGCATAAGTCTTAGTAACACCTGGATAGCTCATGGCTACTTGTTCCAAATCGTTCAAACGTTTGATATAAGCTTCCACTACTTCACGGCGTGCACCTGGACGAGCACCACTGATAGCATCACACACTTGTACGATAGGAGCCAGCAAGCTAGTCATCTCTACTTCGTCATGGTGAGCACCGATAGCATTACAGATGTCCGGTTTCTCTTTATATTTCTCAGCCATTTTCATACCCAACAATGCGTGTGGCAATTCTGGTTCTTCATCAGGCACCTTACCAATATCATGCAAAAGTCCGGCACGTTTAGCCTTCTTAGGGTTCAATCCCAATTCAGAAGCCATCACAGAACATAAGTTAGCTGTTTCACGAGCATGTTGCAGCAAGTTCTGTCCGTATGATGAACGATACTTCATCTTACCGATGATACGAATCAATTCAGGATGCAAACCATGGATACCAAGGTCGATAGTTGTGCGTTTACCTGTTTCAATTATTTCTTCTTCAACTTGTTTCTTCACTTTAGTTACAACCTCTTCAATACGAGCCGGATGTATACGTCCGTCAGTAACCAATTGATGAAGAGCTAATCTGGCAATTTCACGTCTTACCGGATCAAATGCCGATAATACGATAGCTTCAGGTGTATCGTCAACTACGATTTCTACACCGGTAGCAGCTTCCAAAGCACGGATGTTGCGGCCTTCACGACCAATGATACGTCCCTTTACCTCATCGCTGTCAATGTGGAATACCGTTACAGAGTTCTCTATAGCCGTTTCAGTAGCCACACGTTGAATAGATTGTATAATGATGCGTTTTGCCTCTTTATTGGCATTCAGTTTTGCATCATCCATTATATCGTTGATATACGATTGGGCTTGGGTTTTAGCCTCATCTTTCATTGCCTCAACTAAATGAGCCTTAGCTTCTTCAGCAGAGAGTCCTGAAATAACTTCCAGCTTTTCACGTTCTTGACCTTGCAGTTTCTCAAGTTCTTCCTTTTTCTTTTCAATGGCAGCAGTTTGGTTTTCGTAATTGCTTTTGACACTTTCAATCTCTTGACGTTTCCGCTGCACTTCATCTTGCTTTTGATTTATCACCAATTCGCGTTGCTTCAAACGATTCTCAGCTTGTTGAATTTTCTGGTTACGTAATGCAACTTCTTTTTCCAAGTCAGCTTTCTTGTTCAAGAACTTTTCCTTTACTTCAAGTAGTTTATTCCTTTTGATGACCTCAGCCTCAGCAGAAGCGTCTTGTAGTGCTTTGTTGTACTTAGATTTGAGTATGTATCTGAAGGTGACAAAGGCCAAAATGCCACCCACCAAAAAACAGACAATTGATACGACTATTTCCATATTAAACAGTTTTTATATATAAATAAAGACGCACCACCAAACTCTTCAACACCACATGAGTGGCGCTAAAAGTATAGCAGTGCGGTAATGTTCATTATAATGAATGACAAACCTGTTATTCTTCAGTATCTTTTTTGAAACAGTCCTCTAGTTCGTGGGTCAGCTCCGAAAGTTTATCTGAAAAAGGTTTTGTATCGTTTTTATCTTCTAATTTCACGTTTTCAAAGGCAAAAGAGAGAGCTACCATTGCATAGTAATCTATCTCTTCCAATTTAGTCGTCTTCATTCCGGACGCATTAAATGTGGACCGATACTTGTTAGTCATTTCTTCAACCATATTACCCGCTTTGCGATAGAAAGCTTCTTCGCTGGGATCAATTATCAATGGATAACTTTTCCCCTGGATATTCAGGTTTATTCTTATTTTTTTATCGTTCATACATCCGTTTATTAATGTTATTCATTCAATAAAGCGATGCACTTATCGATTTCCCGCACTATGTTTGATAATCTTAGCTTGGTTTTCTTCATATCAGAATCCTCTGCGCTGATTATCTTTGCTATTTTTAAATTGGTATAATCCTTCTGAAGGCTTTTGCAAGTTTCCGTGACTTTAGCAATTTGTTGCTCCTTTGCTTCAATTTGCTCTTTCAAATCATGATTCTCACGCCTTAATTCCTCGTGGAGATATATGAAATGCCTCACTCGTGCCTCGAATGTATTGAGTAACTTCTTTTCCCCTTCAGTCATAGATACCAAAAATTTACACAAATATACAGTTAACTTTGTTTATACAAAAATTTTAAGGGAATATTTTTTGTTTTGTATCGTAATATTTTTTGTCGCCTGCTTTTGAAAGTATCTATTCGCTTATTCGTTTTTTGCCTAATGATTGCTGCTTTGGATGAGATATTAAGGAACTATTTTTATTTCTACAGTTGTGGAAATGTTTTTCTACATCCGTAAAAATGCTTTTCTACAACCGTGGAAATGCTTTTTTACAATTGTAAAACACAGTTCTTGTCGTTATGGTTTGGTGAAAAGTATTATATAAATCAGGCATTTCATAGTTAGTAGTTTGTTGTCAACATGTTTTTAATGAGCAACACTTGTACCGTAAGGAATAAAATTGTTCTTTTGCAGAATCAACTAAATTGCATCTTATGGTAGTATTGAAGTCTTTATTGATATGGCTGGCTATTATCCCTTGTGCCATATTGAACGGAGGTTTACGAGAAAAAATATTAGTACCTCTGATGGGAATGAAAAGAGCATTGCCGTTAAGTGGCATTCTTTTATGTGTGCTGATCTTTTTGGTCACTTGGTTTCTATTACCTCTCTTAGGGTCACAGACCGGAAAGACGTACATTCTCATAGGGCTTTGTTGGCTTGTTGCTACTGTGCTTTTTGAGTATTTAATGGGATTGTCAAATGGAACTTCTCGCGAAGCGATGTTGCAGGCCTACAATATTACTACGGGGAATTTGTGGTTAGTGGTTGTTTTGTTCACTGCGATTGTTCCTTACCTGGTGGGGTGCTTGAGGAAATAATGCCTGGCTTTGGGATAACCATATTAAAAGCAAATCTTCGTCAATACAGAGCAAATGTTTACTCAGTGTTGACGAAGATTTGTTTAATGCTTTATCTTATAGTTGATTAGAAATCAAAGATCAGACCGGCGTAAGTGAATCCACCGCCGAAGCCCAAGAGAAATAGCTTGTCTCTACGTTGTATCTTGCCTTCTTTCATGGCTAACCATAATGCCATAGGTATAGAGTTTGATGAAGTATTACCGCACATACGTATGCTTAGCAGTGATTTCTCATCAGGAATGCCGATATGTTCACATAATTTGGTAATCATGCGCTCATTGGCACTATGTGGAACAAACCATTTAATGGAATCTTGAGAGACATTGTTCTCTTTCAAATAATTTACCACCATCTCAGATATATCGCGAGTCACATAAGCATATAACGCTCTACCGTTTTGATTCAATACATGTTTCGATTCGATTTCCGCACCATTGATATAGTCAGAAACATTAGAGCAGAACAACTCTTTGCCAAGTGTTCCGTTTGTTCCGGAGAATGAATAAACCTGATCGTTCAGTTCCTCATTACGTTGGATGATAGTTGCTGTAGCAGCATCACCGAATAACACACAAGTAGCCCTGTCTTTATAATCCACAATCTTGCTCAGAGTGTCGGCTGTAATTAAAAGTACTTTTTTGTATTGTCCCGATGCGATCAATGAGAATGCCATCTGCACACCATAAACATAACCAGAACAAGCTGCATTGAAATCAAGACTTCCGGTACTGGGAATGTTGAAATAGGATTGAACTAGTGCTGAAACGCTGGGCGTATAATAATCCTGCGTGATCGTTGAGACCATAATCATGTCTACGTTGTCAATAGAAATTTGGTTATTGTCCAAAAGATTTTGTACGGCTTTGATAGCCATATCACTTGAAAATTCAGTCTTCTTACTAATCCTTCTTTCCTTTATTCCCGTGCGGGTATAAATCCATTCGTCATTTGTTTCAACTATTTTAGACAAATCATCATTCGTCAATTTATCTTCCGGAAGATATGCGCCAATGGCAACTATCTCTGCATTCTTTTTAAAAATCATTTCAAAAAACTTTAGTTATAACTCTTCATTTATCTTTTGCACGGTTGTCATGCTATTGACATAAATGATGCAATCTTTGCATTGGCGGCGAAAATACAAAAAGATGTTTGCTGAAGAATCATTGTGTCTATATATTTAACAGCATTTAACCGCATAAATGTCTCTGTTTACGTGTCATATTTCTCTTTGATAATCAGTTATTTCATATCAATTGTTACTAGAATGCTTGAATCTATAACTTTTTATTACTAGCTGTTTAATCAATCGTTTCAAAAACAATAAAGGCAACAAGCCGTTGTTATTGTATTGAATGCGATGTTTATTGATCTTTCTATTGTGTTATTCGGATACTTCCTGCGCAATAGCGTTGTGAAGTACTCTTTATTTTATCCACTTTTTAATGTTGCTTGTTTGAATATAAATATCTGAAGATGAGATGTCTATGAGCAAAATGGAAACATGATATTCCACTTCGAGTTTATGTACTTGTTGTGAACCTTTCTTTAATGAATATATTTGTCAGATCAACGATAAATCGATTGAGTTAACTAAAAATTAAATTTAATATTATGAGAAACAAAAAGCATTCTGCTTTACAGAGATTTCTATTTGTGTTATCTCTGTTTGCTTTAATGGTCTCTTCGACCGTTTTTGCGCAAAAAGGAACTGTGACGGGAGAAGTTTTTGATTCTTCGAACCAACCGGTTATTGGTGCTTCCGTTTACGAAAAAGGAACAACCAATGGTACTGCAACTGACCTGGATGGTAAATTCATGCTGAATGTAAAACAAAGTGCCACATTAAGAATCTCATTTGTAGGTTACCAGTCTAAAGATGTGGTGGTAGATGGTAGTCATTTACGAATAGTGCTTAGTGATAATTCCGAATTACTTGATGAGGTATTGGTGATCGGCTATGGATCTGTTAAACGTAAAGACGTGACTACAGCTGTGTCAAGCGTATCAACAAAGGACTTAGCCCAACGTCCTATTGTTTCTGCAGCACAAGGTATTGAAGGTAAAGCTGCCGGAATTTCAGTTATGCAGGCTAATGGACAGCCCGGTTCGGCACCAACTATACGTGTGCGTGGTACCACTTCTATGAATGGAAGTAATGACCCTCTGTATGTGGTTGACGGTGTACCTATGACGGATATCGGTTATTTATCGGCTGATGATATTGACAATATGCAAATATTGAAAGATGCCTCTTCGGCTGCTATTTACGGATCGCGTGCAGCCAATGGAATCATCATGATTACAACCAAACAAGGTGCCAAAGGAGTATCAAAAATTTCGTTTAATGCACATTATGCTTTTAATAATGTTCGTGACAATATCAAACCATTGAATACTGCTCAGTATAAAGACTTGCAAAGCGAAATAGGTTTGGTTGTGCTTCCTGATACATTGACTGATCGAACCAATTGGCGTGACCAGACGTTCCGTACAGGATATGTGCAAAACTATCAAGTAGCAATTACCAACGGTAACGACAAATACAATTACTATATATCAGGAGGATATACAGGTGAGGATGGCGTAATTAAAGAATCCAGTTACAAACGTTACAACTTTCGTATGTCTGTAGAGAATCAAATCCGCAGTTGGTTAAACATGAATGGTAGCGTGTCTTATTCAGACTATACCAATCTTGGATCGATAATCTCCGGTACAGGTGCCAATCGTGGTGGTTTGCTTCTTTCGGTTATCAATACTCCAACTTATGCACCGGTATGGGATCCTAATAATCCAGGGCAATACAATAACAATTTCTATGGAGTGAATATAACGAGTCCGGCTGAAAATATTGCTCGTACGAAAGACAATAAAACTAGCAATAATCGTTTGATAGCTACAGGTAAAGCAACGATTACTTTCTTTCCGGGATTGAAATTCAGTTCATCCTTGACATTAGATCGTACTTATTCCAATACATTCAATTTCCTTGATCCCACTGCAACACAAAACGGTCGTGACAACAAAGGTACCGGTTATGATTCACGTTCGATCGGTTCGGTTTTGGTCTTTGATAATATTTTAAATTATACAAAGAGTTTTGGAAAGCATAGTATTGATGCGATGGCAGGATCATCATGGACAAATTCCAAATGGTCACAGAGCTATATCAACGGTTCGAATTATGCGAATGGCGATATTAAGACATTGAATGCTGCCAACAAAATTTCTTGGACAGACACAGGTACTACTGCATCCGAATGGTCTATAAGCTCTTATTTTGCACGTTTAGCTTATAATTTCAATGATAAATATATGCTTACAGCCAATATGCGTGCTGATGGCTCTTCAAAACTTGCTCCTGGACATCGGTGGGGATACTTTCCTTCATTCTCAGGTGCTTGGCGTATTTCAAGTGAGAATTTTATGAAACCGTTTACTTGGATAAATGATCTTAAATTGCGCGGTGGTTGGGGACAGACAGGTAACCAATCCGGACTAGGTGATTATGGCTATTTGGCATCTTACAATATCAACCGTATACAATGGTTCGGTACAGGATATGATTCCAATGCTATTCCTACCGTGTCGCAAAGTACATTGAGTAATCCTGAACTTACTTGGGAAACCACTTCGCAAACAGATATAGGTCTTGATTTCACTATTTTGAATAATAGACTGACTTTCTATGCCGATTATTACTACAAGAAAACAACCGATATGTTGATGACTGCAACTCTTCCATCAGGAAGTGCTGCTGCAAGTACACTCACTTACAATGGGGGAGACATGGTAAATAAAGGCTGGGAATTCACTGTAAGTTCCAAAAATCTTGTGGGAGCTTTCAATTGGAATACTGATTTCAATATTTCATTTAATCGTAACAAACTGACAAAGCTTTCGCTGACACAAGTTTATTACAATGCTAAAACTACCGATAATGTAAATGATTATGTAGTTCGCAATACTCCGGGACGTCCTTTGGGCTCATTCTTCGGATATATTGCTGACGGAGTGAATAGTGAGACAGGTGAGTTGAATTACCGTGATGTAAGTAAGGATGGTACCATCTCAGCATCTGACAGAACATATATAGGTAATCCGAATCCCGATTTTACCTATGGTATGACGAATACATTCTCATACAAGGGGGTAAATCTGAGTATTTTGCTTCAAGGTAGTTATGGCAATGATGTATATAATGTGTCGCGCATGGAAACAGAAGGAATGTATGACGGTAAAAACCAATCAACACGCGTCTTGAACCGTTGGAAGATACCCGGACAGATTACGAATGTGCCTAAGGCTAGGTTTGATATGAAGAATTCATCTTATTTTGTTGAAAATGGCAGTTACCTGCGTGTAAAAGATATCTCCTTATCCTACAACGTAACGAATCAAATGTTGAAGAAGCTTGGAATAACCCGTTTGCAACCATACCTTTCTTGTAGCAACCTCCTTACTTTCACAAAATACAAGGGTATGGATCCGGAAGTGAATCAATATGGCAACGATGGTTCTGTGCAAGGTATAGACTACGGAACTTATCCATTGTGTAAATCCTTTGTTTTCGGTGTAAATGTTGAATTCTAAAAGTATAATATTATGAAACTCAAATATATTAAATTAGCAGTGACTTGCACTTTTGCAGGATTGTTTACTGCTTGCACGTTGGATTATGATCCCATATCAACTCCTACTGAATTGACACAAGGTTCACAAACGGATACAACTACAGCTGTATTGAAAGATCATGCGGCAGCTGTAAGTCAACGTACCGTGTTATATGAATTGCTTAAGAGCCGTCAGGAACATTGGTATCTTGATTTGTTGCTCGAAGCCGATGCGCATTCAGATAATGCATATGCCGGAACTACAGGAGCTGAAGTGTTGCCGTTTGAAAACAATTCGGTTGATGCTAGCAGTACCGTACTTTCTCGTGACTGGGATCGTTATTTGGATGACATTGCACAAGCCAATGTTTTAATTAATGGATTGAATCCTTTATTGTCTAAAGGGTTAGTTACTCAAGCCGAGTATAATCAATGGACGGCTGAGGGTAAGATCTTTCGTGCAATGGTTATGTTTGAAATGGCTCGCATCTGGGGATCATTTCCTGTAATCACTTCTGTTGCCAAAACCATTACAGCTGCAAATATAAAGGAAGTTTATCCTACTTATTATCCACCGAAGAGCACTTCTAAAGAATGCTACACACAAATTATTACTGATTTGACCGATGCCTTGAGTTATGCACCCGATATCAGTTCAACGGATAAAACGCTGCTTTCTAAAACAGTTGCTCAATCCATGTTAGCTAAAGTATATGCAGAGAAAACCGTGCAAGATTACAGTAAAGTGATTGAGTACGCCGAAAAAGTGCGAGCAACACCTGGATTGCAATTGGAGAGTGATTATTCTAATTTATTTGGCTATGATGCCACTGCAAAAGATTGCAAAAAGCGTAATACCACTGAGAGTATCTTAGAGATTCAATATACCACCGGTAATGCCAATTGGGCAACATGGATGTTTGGACGTCAATTAGATAATTATGATTATTACTTTACTTGGGCAAAGTGGATCACTCCTTCCCGTGATCTTATCAAAGCATTTGATCAAGCGGGAGACACGCTTCGGAAAAATCAATCCATCGTCTACTACAAGTGTACATGGAGCAACTATTATCCTGCTGATGCCTATCCATTTATGTATAAATTACGTTCGGGATTAAATAGTATCATTAAACTTCGTTTAGCCGATATTATATTGCTTGAAGCCGAGGCTTATGTCTATCAAGGTCAATTGTCACAAGCTGCCTCGTTAGTGAATCAGATACGTGAGCGTGCTAAATTGCCTGATCTGGCTTCTGATGTTGCATCCAGTAAAAGTAGCATGGTAGATGCCGTATTGAATGAACGACGATTGGAGTTGGCTTTTGAAGGACAACGTTGGTTTGATCTTTGTCGCAATGGTAAAGTTGAATCAGTGATGAATGCCGTTTATAGTAAAGATAGTGGTCGATTGACTCAGAAGAAAACATTTGATACTAATTCTTATTTGATGCCTATTCCTCAAACAGCATTGGATGAAAACTCTAATTTGCAACAAAACCCCGGTTATTAAAATATGAAAATGCAAAGATTAAATTTTAAATATTTATTGCTCTCGTTAGGCTGTACAGTGGTTTCACTTACAGCCTGCGGAAGTGATTCTCCTGCGGTGACTGACATAAATAATGGAGGAGGGACAGATACAACTGTTACTTCATCAGGAGCAGTACTTTACACCACTTCGGTTAGCGGATATTCGCTTAACAAAACAAGTGCGGCACTTAGTAAAAAGAGTAATATGTCTCCTAGCACCATCACAGTCGACACAGCCTCCACTTATCAGAAAATGGATGGATTTGGTGCAGCTATTACTTATGCTACAGCTTACAACTTGTTGAAGATGTCGCAAACCGATCGCACGAACTTTTTAAAGGAAACATTCTCTGATAGTGACGGTTATGGGTTTAGTTACGTGCGCATATCCATTGGTTGCTCAGATTTCTCAAGTACCGAATACACTTGTTGTGACACAAAAGGATTAGAGAATTTTTCTCTTTACTCTGATGAAACCAATTATGTAATTCCAATCTTGAAAGAAATCTTGGCGATCAATCCTAACGTGAAAGTAATAGGCTCTCCATGGACCTGTCCACGATGGATGAAAGTCTCGGATATCGACACAAAGGCGGCTTATAACTCATGGACCAACGGGCATCTTAATCCTGATTACTATCAAGATTATGCTACTTATTTTGTGAAATGGATCAAGGCCTTTCAGGATAACGGCATCAATATTTATGCCGTCACGCCGCAAAACGAACCATTGAATACAGGAAATTGTGCTTCTACTTATATGCCTTGGCAAGAAGAAGCCGCTTTTGTAAAAGTATTGGCTTCCACATTCAAGAGTAGTAGCCTGAATTCAAAAATCTATGTGTTTGACCACAACTATAATTACGATGATGTTTCCGATCAAAATGATTATCCGGTGAAAGTCTATAATGCATTAGGAAGTTTCGAGGGATCTGAGTATGTGGTAGGAGCAGCTTACCACAATTATGGCGGTTCTAATACCGAGCTTACTGATATTCACTCACAAAATCCTGCAAAAGGATTAATCTTTTCAGAAGCGTCTATTGGTACTTGGAATGATGGTCGTAACCTTTCTACCCGCTTGATTGCTGATATGGAAGATATAGCTTTGGGTACGGTTAATCGTTATTGCACGGCTGTGGTTGTTTGGAATTTAATGCTTGATACGAATAAAGGTCCTAATCTTGATGGTGGTTGCCAAACCTGTTACGGTGCGGTGGATATAGATGCTACCAACCATAAAACCATCACTAAAAATTCGCATTATTACATCATAGCGCACCTGTCTAGTGTGGTGAAACCCGGTGCTAGGCGTGTGGGAATAGCTGAGACCAGTTATACGTCAACAGGACTTACTTGTTCGGCATTCAAAAATATTGATGGCACTTTGGCTATGGTACTTTGCAACAACAACAGTACTTCAAAAGCCGTCGTAATTAGTGATGGTACAAACCATTTCAGTTGTACGCTACCAGCATATGGCATTGTTTCGTGCAGATGGTAGTCTTACTGTTTAACTTTAAAAAATAAACTTATGAGAACTTTTAAATATTTAGTGTTTACTTTGCTGTGCATGCTATTTACGGCATCTTGCAGCAATGACGATAACAGTACGGCGCCGGGCAATCCTGTGCTTACTTCTGCCACCGCCTTCACTTCGGCACAGTTCGGTGACAGTCTAAGTTTCAAAATGAATGCTATCGATGAAGGAAATATTCCTTTGTCCACATTGAAGGCCTATCTTTATTATGGCGATGAATTGGTTTCTATCACTATCATCCGTACTAAAACTTATGGTGATTACAATGGTAAAATCTATATTCCCTATTACAAAAACATTCCGAATGGAACAGCCTCATTAAAGTTCGTATTGCAAAATACCCACTTTACTAAAGTAGAAAAAGATTATGATTTGGCATTGACGCGGCCGAAATATGCTTCACTGACATTAATGACTTCTGATGGAGGAAGCTATACGATGACACCTTCAGCTGATAATCCTTATCTATTCTCTACCACAATTCATTCAGAATCCAGTAAAGTGAAAGGTTATATTGTGGCACCTGCATCCGGTACAAGTGGTAATCAAATAACTTTTGGCGCTGACGGTTCCAATGTGGTTCAGGGTTTAACAAGTTACATTTCATTTATCAATAGCCGTGCAGGCGATATCACCATCACTTTCAATACTTATTCTTATGACTATACTCCGTTGTTTGCACCTCTATTTAATGGTACGGCCATGACTTATTCTGCAGACGGCATCTACACCTATTATGGTACATTCACCAAAGGACAAGCCTACACAGTAGGTGGTGCCGATGATATGTCATCCGATAGTTGGTTTAATGATCCCGACTTCTTCACCAAGAACAATGATGGCACACTTACTTTTAATGCCATTACAGGTTCCTATCAAGTCACGGCTGATTTCAATTTGAAATATTTCAAGGTGTATGCCATGAAGGATGCTTCAACCACAGCTTCACTTCAGTCTAACGGATCAGGAGCACTTTGGATCATAGGGAACGGCAATATAGGTAAACCAAACTATACCAACAACGGAATCAATTGGGCTACCGAGAAAGCACTTTGTTTGTCGCAGGTATCAGCAGGTGTATATCAAATAACCTTAGTCGCCGGAACTCAGATCAGTACCACTGATATGAATTTTAAGTTTTTCCATCAAAATACGTGGGGAAATGAGTTTGATGGATTGGCATCAAGTTCTTATGTATTATCTACTGCCAGCAACTTGGTTTATGTGGGCGACGGCACAACGGGAGATAATGGTAACTTATTCCTTAAGAGTGGTGTCACATTGCAGAACGGATCAGCTTATGTGTTTACGGTAGATTGTTCTAAAGGAATCAATGCAGCCACACTTACGGTAACTAAGAAGTAAAAAGATAAATAAATGAGTATAAAGAAATCTTTGCAATCAGTGATATTGGGATTGATAATGATCAGTCCCGGTATCATTGCTCAAAACCATCCTGTGTATATGGATGATTCCAAACCTATTGAGCAGCGTGTAGAAGATGCTCTGTCCACCATGACATTAAAAGAAAAGATAGCCATGATACATGCACAGTCAAAATTTAGTTCACCCGGTGTGTCTCGTTTGGGTATACCTGAGAACTGGATGAGTGACGGTCCCCATGGCATTCGTGCTGAAGTATTGTGGGACGAGTGGTATGGAGCCAATTGGACAAATGATTCCTGCACTGCTTTTCCTGCACTAACCAGTTTGGCTGCAACATGGAATCCGGCAATGGCGTCTCTTTATGGGAAAAGTATTGGCGAAGAGGCTCGTTATCGTAACAAAAATGTATTATTAGGACCTGGAGTCAATATTTGTCGTACACCCCTGAATGGACGTAATTTTGAGTATATGGGAGAAGACCCTTATCTTGCTTCACGTATGGTAGTTCCTTATGTACGAGGGGTGCAATCCAATGGAGTAGCAGCTTGTGTAAAACACTTTGCGTTGAATGATCAGGAGAAATATCGAGATCAAATCAATGTGATTGTGGACGATAGAGCATTGCATGAAATCTATTTGCCGGCATTCAAGGCGGCAGTACAGCAAGGGCATGCCTGGGCAATTATGGGATCATATAATCAATACAAGAATCAACATTGTTGTCATAATCAGTATTTGCTCAATGACATCCTCAAACACGATTGGCAATTTGATGGAGTCGTTGTTTCTGATTGGGGTGGGGCACACAATACCCTGCAATGTGTCACCAACGGACTTGATATGGAGTTCGGCTCATGGACGAACGGAATGAATTGGGGATCAAGCAATGCTTATGACCGTTATTATATGGCAGCACCTTATCTTAAGATGATTGAAGACGGAGAACTAACAGAAAAAGAGTTGAATGATAAAGTGAGCCGTATTCTTCGACTAGAATTTCGTACCAACATGGACAAACATCGTCCTTATGGATCATTTGCCACAGATGAGCATGCCGAGGCTGGTCGAAAAATAGAACAAGAGGGCATTGTGTTGCTTCAAAACAATCGTTCTGTGTTGCCGATCAATCCTCAGAAAGTGAAACATATATTGGTCGTCGGCGAAAATGCAGTCAAAAGAATGACTATTGGCGGAGGTTCCTCTTCATTGAAAGTGAAAGAAGAAATATCTCCATTAGCCGGTATTCAGAATCGTGCCGAACAGAATCAAATAGAGGTTACTTATTTGCCCGGATATGCTTCTCCAACGATTGCCGAGCAAGATGTCAAGGGAGCAAAAGCTGCTGAATCAAAAGACATTGATCGCGAAGCTTTATACAATGAGGCCGTGAAAGCAACTAAAGGTGCAGATGCAGTGATCTTTGTCGGTGGTTTGAACAAAAATCCTCAACAAGATTGTGAAGGCGATGATCGTACTTCTTTGCAATTACCTTATGGACAAGATCAGTTGATCGCAGCCTTGGCCAAAGCCAATTCCAATCTGGCTGTAGTCATACTTAGCGGAGGTGCAGTCACAATGCCTTGGGTGAAGAATGTTCCGGCTATCGTGGAAGCATGGTATGGCGGTTCTTCTGCCGGTAGAGCTATTGCCGATGTGCTTTTTGGAGATGTTAATCCTTCGGGTAAACTTCCTGTTACGTTTTATCGTGATTTAAGTCAATGCTCAGCACACTCTTTAGGCGAATATCCCGGTGATGGAGTCAATGTCAATTATAAAGAAGGTATCTATGTAGGCTATCGTTATATTGATAAGCAAGGACTTAAACCTCTTTTCCCGTTTGGCTACGGATTGAGTTACACCACATTCAAATATAGTAAACTTACGGTTGACAATCAACAGACTTCAACCGACAGCATAACCTTTAGAATCAACGTAACCAATACCGGAAAAAGAGCCGGAGCAGAAGTGGTTCAGCTATACGTATCTGATCCGAAGCCATTACTTCCACGGCCGGTGAAAGAACTTAAAGGGTTTGACAAAATATATTTACAACCGGGTGAAACCCAACAGGCTGTGGTCACGGTTGCCAGAGACGGTCTGGGGTATTATGATGCTAAGAAACAGTCATGGGTAAACGAGCCGGGAACGTTTAATGCTTTGGCAGGAGCTTCTTCACAGGATATTCGTTCAACTATTAAATTCATTGTAAAATAAAAACGAGGTAAAAAGATCGTTGGTGTTTGTGCATTTTAGGAGTGGTACGGCTTGATTATTCGACTGTTATCACTCCTTTTTAATTATCTTCTTGTCGGTCTTTTTGATTTTTTTTGTATCTTTGGTGCGAAATGAAAAGCACAATTTATGAAAAATCGTTTATTAGTTATTCTCTTTCTCTTTGCGATGGTATTTAGACCCGGATACGCTGCCGATCTGGATTCGGTATATCGTGCCCTTGATTCAGCCATTAAAAATAAATTAATCTACGATGCCCGTCGCGAAGCTAAAATAGCAACACTAAAGAATTTGCTTCAAAAGGCAGGTAGGGATTATGGTAGAGCGTTTTATTTGAATGACCAATTATCTGAAACCTACAAAGCTTACCGTTACGATTCAGCAGCTATCTATTTAAACCGTAATCTTGATTTGGCGCAGAAGCATAATGATATATATCGTTTGGATCAAACAAAACTCAAGCTTGCATATACTTTCGCTTCAGCCGGTATGTATCTTGAAGCTGTCAATCTTATTGGTATGATCAACCGTAGTAAGTTGTCCCCTGATTTGGTTATAGATTATTACAGTGCTTGTAATCACACCTATGGTGAACAAGGTCACTATACTCAAGATAGACGTACCAACCAATACTATTCTCGTTTAGCACAAAATTATAAGGATTCACTTATGAGTGTTCTTCCTCATGGCTCACAGCTTTATCTCAGCTTTCGTGAAACCGATGCATGGAATATTAAAAAGTTTGATGAGGCCCTTAGGCTTAATTCTATGCAAATGAAAGGTGTGAAACCTAATACACCCGAATATTCTATTGTATGTTATTTCCGATCGGTTGACTACAAAGGAAAAGGTGATGTCAAGATGGAGAAATATTGGCTGGGCTTGTCGGCTATTTGTGATGTCAAACAAGCGGTAAAAGATCAAGCTTCACTGTGGACACTTGCTGATATGTTGGCACAAGAAGGTGATATTGAAAGGTCTTATCGCTATATACGTTTTTCATGGGATGGTACGAGATTCTACAATGCCCCTTTACGCAATTTACAAAGTTCGGGAGTATTATCCATGATCGATCATAACTACCAGTTGATGACCGAGAAACAAAATACACGTTTACGTGATTACTTGTTGCTTATCAGCGGACTAACCTTTTTGCTGATTATTGCTATCGGTTATGTGTATGTGCAAATGAAACATTTGGCTATGGCCAGAAACAATTTGCATGTAGCCAATAGTCATTTAATTGATTTGAATGCCCGGCTAAAGAAAACTGTGCAGTCATTGAACAAGTCGAATGCCCAGTTGCTTGACAGTAACAAGATAAAAGAAGTCTACATCGGTCGTTTCCTTACTCTCTGTTCTTTCTATATTGACAAGTTAGAGAGTTTTCGCAACACCGTTATCAAGAAAGCAAAAGGAGGCCAACTTTCAGATTATTTATCAAGTAACAAAATGCAAAGCCTCAAAGAGCAAGACCTTACCGACTTGTTTCGTAATTTCGATCATGCTTTTTTGTGTTTGGTACCAAACTTTATTGAAGAGTTCAACAAACTATTAAAGCCCGAAGCACGCATGGTGCCCGATAAAGATGAACTGTTGAATACTGAGCTACGCCTGTTTGCGTTAATTCGTTTGGGAGTAGAAGATAGTTCCAAAATAGCCGAATTCCTTCATTATTCGGTGAATACCATTTATAATTATCGTGCCAAGGTGAAGAACGCTTCCATCATTTCGCGAGATGATTTTGAGAAAAGGGTCAAAGAGATTGGCAGAGGCAATATTGAGAAGCCTTAAACTCGCTATAGCGTTCCGCTTCACCCATAACTGAGAGTTGCTCAACTTGTAGTTATGGGTGAACAAACTCACAGTTACGGCTGAAACAACTCGCTTAAGAGAAGTGGACAACTCATAACCTCTTTGTAAAAAATGTGTTTATAATTAACTCATTATAAGTAATCTAAAAATAGACCTGTTTTTAGTATGGTATCTATTTTAGATAGAATACTAAACATATAGTAGGATATATTTCTTGATTTAACACTTTATTAACACGCAATGTATTAGTAATCAACAAGCTAATTACTTATAGGCATTTTTGTTAACCAATAATGACAATTCTCACAAGTTCTCACAAATGAGAATTTGGAAGTGAATGAGATGTTTTTTCGTTCTCAATTAAGTACCTTATTTATAAATGTTTACATGAAATTCATAGGAGCTTCTCTTATGAATCCTTATTTTTTTGATTCAAAATTGCCTAAAACAAAAAATGCGAAATAGCAGATATCTATCTTAAAATAAGAGATTTAAAGAAAACTGCAAAAAACAGGATGAACATAGAGGTGAGAATTTGAGAATTTCATGTTTTTGGATGGATTTCGGATAGAAAACGATTTCAAATGGATGCATTCTTTAGCCGTTTTAATGTTAATTATTGTTTTTAAAGTGAGGCATGGTAAATCAAAAAGTATATTCATTGCACCTTAATCTATACGAGGAGAAAACAATGCAGAAATATTATTTCAGAAAAAAGTTATTTTTATTGCTTCTCTGTAAAATATTTTGTCTCTTTGATTGTCTGCATAAGTGAGGGCGCTCTCAAAATAACTTATCAATAAACATAAAAATTAAAAGGTTATGGAAACAAATGATTTTGGAATGGGATTCTTTGGGAGAAGATTCTTTGGTGAAGACGGTAGAAAGAAGTTTCGTGAAGAATGGTCAAAAATGTCTGACAGTGAGAAAGTCGAGTTCGTAAACAAACGGATGGACTTTACTGGACACTGTGGCGAAGGTTTTTCAGTTGAGGCTATGGATGCTCGTTGTGAAGCCTGGATGAAAAAGACTCCGGAAGAGAAAAAAGAATTCGTGGATAATATGAAAGATGCCATTCATAATCACATGCATGGTATGGGTGGTTTCTTTGCACGAGGTATGAGAGAAGATTGCTCAATGAATCAACCTAAATAAAATAAAACCAATCTTGAGGCAGACAGATTCCTCTTATATATGAATCTGTTTGCTTCGAGGTTGTTCTTTAGGACAAATAAAATAGAATGAAGATATGAAAATTAGAAGATTTAAAATGTTTTTTATCGGGCCCTTGGTGTTAGCGGTATTCAGTGCCGTAGTTATGTTGTTGTGGAATCTTCTCATGCCCGCCATATTGGGACTCTCCACTATTAATTTTTGGCAAGCGTTAGGTCTCTTTATTCTTTCACGCATATTGTTTGGAAGTTTCGGTGGTGGCAGAATGATGATGGGAGGAATGTTTTTTCACCACGGAAACCCTTTTCGTGATAAATGGATGAACATGACTGCAGAGCAGCGTAAAGAATTTATCAACAAAAGGAGAAAATTCGGTTTTGGCGGTGGATTCCACCACCATGGAGAATTCTTTCATGAAGGCTTTGATGAAGAGAGCAACAAGCACACCCCGGATAACAATGAATAAGTTAGCCGACTCGGAGAAGGTTGAAAAATTGATTGTTCAGTATCAGCCCCGTTTGAAAGCCTTTATACGAAAGAAGGTTTCCAACAAGGAAGATGCCGAAGACATTCTTCAGGATGTATTTTATCAATTGGTGAAGACTTTTGAAAGTACTCTCAATCCGATAGAGCAGGTGGCTTCGTGGCTTTATCGTGTGACAAGGAACACCATCATCAATAAAGAAAAGAAGAAACACGAAGAGGAATTGCCTGTCACTTCCTATGATGAAGACGACAATGTGATGAATGATTTTTCGGAAGTATTGTTCGGTACCGAAAGCTCTTCGCCCGAAACAGAATACATGCGTTCACTCGTTTGGGATGAACTTGAGCGGGCTTTGTCTGAAATGCCTCCTGAGCAACGCGAGGTCTTTGAACTGATGGAATTAGAAGGCATTCCGGTGAAAGAAGTGTCTGAAACCACCGGAACGCCTGTAAATACTTTGCTCTCTCGTAAACATTATGCCGTTTTGTTTCTTCGCAAACGGTTGGAAGAACTCTATAAAGATTTTCTTGAATATTAGTCTTTTCTCTATTTCGTAACAACCACGGCACTCTTTTCAGCTCCTTGTTCAAAAGTAAAATTGCTTTTGTCCTTTGGAAGATTAGTACCTTGTATTTGGATGTTCTTCGTAGTTGTTCCTTTTAGCGTCATAAATGATTTCTGTAGAGTGGGGGATACTAAGTCTTTCATTAAGAAATCCTTGCTATTCTCCAGCGAGTAAACAACTCCTTTTTCAGGCAAAATAGACACCTTGTTCAGGCGTATGTTCTTAGCCTCCATTGACGAAAAGCCTGATTGGGCAGAGATGGTTACATTATTGAAATCAATATCTTGAATCGGCATTTCAGGCAATCCTGTCATTTCTATTGCTTGTGCAGCTCCGTTGCAATAAATATTCTGCAAGAAGAACTTTTGGAAACGAGGGGTCGTTTCGTTTACTTCCTGATTTATATTTGCCGGAGACTTGTTTTCATAATAGGTGTCGAATAAGATAGCCTCTCTGGCGATATCTTTCATGAAGATATCTTTTACATAGATGTTCTCCACAAGTCCACCTCTGCCTCTGCTACTTTTAAATCTCAGACCTACATCAGTAGAAATAAAATTACAGTTGCTTACAGATATATTATTCATGCCTCCATCCGTGTTACTTCCGATTACAAACCCACCATGAGCATGGTAAACTACGCAGTCAGATATTACCACATTCTGCAGAGCAGCGCCATTGCCGTATTTCTTCGTTCTGCTTGATTTCATGCAAATGCCATCATCCCCCGCATTAACCGTACAATTGTATATAACAATATTCTTTCCTCCGCTAATGTCTATTCCATCTCCATTTTGTGCCCACCATTCGTTCAGCACTTTGATGTTTCTGATGATCATGTTGTCACAGAAGTGGGGATTAATTACAAATTTGGGAGAGTTTTGGAATGTCGGTCCGTCAAGCAATACGTTCTTGCAATTAGCAAACATCAGCAGGTAGGGACGTAAAAATTCACGTGCAGGGATGAAATCTTGTTCACTAAGCGTACTCTTATCTTTCTTATTCAATCCCTTTAGGTACATCTCTCCATCCATCGCCTCCTGGTTAGGCCAACAGAGATTGTTTTTGTCTACTACGCCACCCGAAGCAATCAACTTTTTCCATTGATTCTCTGTTGCCTTATCTTTCTTTACCGGTCTCCAGGTGTCACCCGAGCCGTCAAAAATTCCGTCACCGGTAATAGCAATATTTTCCAAATCATAGCCCGATATAGGAGGAGTCACTGAAAATGATTTCCCATCCTTTACGAGTGGATAGTCACTATGGTTGCGACTGAACAGGACGAGTGCTCCTTTCTCAAGATGCAGATTGATGTTGCTTTTAAACAAAATAGGGCCAGTAAGCCATAATCCCTGAGGAACAATCACGGTACCTCCACCTAATGAAGCACATTGCTCAATTGCTTTTTTGAAAGCATCTGAATTCATAGTCTGTCCGTCACCCACAGCTCCAAAATCCTTGATGTTTACCGATCTATTCGGGAATACGGGCACATTCATCTCCGGCATTGCAAAAGGCAAATCACGAAGATGTTCCTTTAAATCACCGTTGTTCTGAGCAAAAGAAGTGATGCTCAAAGAAAGTAAAATAAGAAAAGCTCCCGCTATTCTACTTTGATAATACTTGTTTTTCATGTTATGCGATTTTTAGTTCTTTCTACTATAAGACTCAAATGTAACAGTAATGTTTAATCCTTCATAGATATCTTTGCTCATTTTAGATTAATTAATATGACTTTCGGAATATAGTATGCCTATATAATAAGATGTGTAATAAATAAATCAACTAAAATAAAAAAAACTTAGATGCTTCAGTTTCTTCATGTTTCGCATCTCAGTACCGATTATCGGGCTCTTTCGTTCCCTCATTTCTTCGTGAGGACTCAAAATATTGAAATAATGTCAAATATTTAGTCGAAATAAAGGATAATTCGAAATAATGTTATATCTTTGCAGCTTAGATAAATGGAGTTTACTATTGAGTCTTTTCTCCGCAATGCTTTGTACCGCTGTTGTTTCGCGGGCCTAACCATCGTCGAAATCAAATCAAAATCAAAACTTTTAATGAATGGCAAATGGCCATTATTATTAACTGCTTATCGAGACGTAATAGGTTTCATGCGGGTATTGCACCCGGGCTTCTCCCATGTTTTCTTATTGCGAATAATTAATTAAACAGGGGACTGCCGTTGAAAGTAGTCAAAAATTTATGACATTTAAAGATTTAAATATTTCCGAGCCTATATTGAAGGCTCTTTCTAAAAAAAAGTACGAAACGCCTACTCCTATTCAGGAGAAAGCAATACCGGTCGCCTTCAGCGATCGCGACCTGGTAGGAATAGCACAGACGGGAACAGGTAAAACTGCCGCTTTCGCAATACCTATCATTCAGCAACTAGCCCAATCTAAGTCTAATGACAGAAAACGGGAAATAAAGGCGCTGATTCTTACCCCTACAAGGGAACTGGCTATTCAGATCGATGAATGCTTCACTGATTATGCTGAATATGTTGATCTTAGACATACAGTAGTTTTCGGTGGTGTCAATCAAAGACCACAAGTTGAAAAATTGAAAAGAGGAACGGACGTATTGATAGCTACACCGGGACGGTTGCTTGACTTAATCAGTCAACAATATATAACCCTTGCACATGTCGAACACTTTGTTTTGGATGAGGCCGACCGCATGCTTGATATGGGTTTTATACATGATATAAAACGTTTGTTACCCATGTTGCCAAGCCAGAAACAGACATTGTTCTTTTCGGCAACCATGCCTGTAACAATTGCAAAACTGTCGAAATCAATTCTGCATAATCCTGTAACAGTAGAGGTCGCACCGGTTTCATCGGTAGTAGATACTATCAAGCAGAACTTATATATGGTGGAGAAATCCGAGAAAAGCGAACTGCTTGTTACTCTTTTGAAGAAAGAACCTTCAAAATCTGTGTTGGTTTTCTCTCGTACCAAACATGGTGCAGACAAGATCGCAAAGATATTGTGCAAAAAGGGTATCGGGTGTGATGCAATTCACGGCAACAAGAGTCAAGGTGCAAGACAACGTGCACTTACCAATTTCAAATCCGGCAAGACGCGTGTAATTATAGCCACGGACATCGCCTCTAGAGGAATTGATATTGCCAATTTGGAGGTTGTTATTAACTATGATCTTCCTGATGTGGCAGAGACTTACGTACATCGTATCGGTCGTACAGGTCGTGCTGGAAATCAAGGAACAGCCCTTACATTTTGTTCTAGGGAAGAACATTTGATGATAAAGGATATTCAGAAGTTGACAGGTAAGAAGTTGAATGTGGTATCATTACCAGCGTAAAGACAAAAATATAAAATAACTATATATGGTTAAAACAGTTTCATATAATAAAAGAGAATTAGAAAAGAAGAAACAGAGTAAACAGCTGGAGAAACAAAAGCGCAAAGAAGAGCGTAAAGCTAACAGTGCTAGCGGGTCGTTTGAGGACATGATTGCGTATGTAGATGAAAACGGTGTCATATCCAGCACACCGCCTGATCCGGACAAGAAAAAACAAGAGGTGGATATAGAAGACATAGCAGTCTCTACCCCTAAAAAAGAGGAGACGGAAGAAACAGAACTAAGAGGTCGCGTAGAGTTCTTTAACTCAGAAAAGGGTTACGGCTTTATCAAGGATCTTGGAAGTATGGAAAAATATTTCTTCCACATTAGTAGCGCTCCTGATAACATTACAGAAGGAAATATGGTTACTTTTGAGTTGGAACGTGGCAAGAAGGGCATGAATGCCGTGAGGGTCACACTGACAAAATAGATAATCAATCAATTAATAATTAATAAAAAAAAAGATGAACATTTACGTTTCAAATCTAAGCTACAGCACAACAAGCGAGGGCTTACAAGGATTATTCGCAGGTTACGGAGAAGTAACTTCTGCAAACATTATTACTGACAGAGAAACCGGTAGATCTCGTGGTTTCGGTTTTGTTGAGATGCCTAGTGACGATGACGCTAACAAGGCTATTAAAGAATTGAATGAGACAGACTTTGAAGGCAACACTATTAAAGTTAATGTAGCTCGTCCTAAAACTGAAAGAAGCAGTGGCGGCGGATACAATAGCAGCAATCGTGGTGGCGGATATAGCAACAACAGACGATATTAATTCGGATTAAATTGATAAAAGCGGGAAAGTATTTATATTTTCCCGCTTTTTTATTTTCTAACCATTCACAGTGATGCTTATTTTCTATGCTTTATTTCCTTAAGCTTATTCTTGGTAAAGTCCCAATTTATTAAAAGTATATTCCTTTTCAATCTGTTTTACCGTCTTCGCTTTCAATCGGATTGAAATTTCTTTCGAGAACTCTAAATAGGCAGTCCCATTCGCAGTAATCATATTTCCGTCACAGACAGCCTGCTTATTGATGTAATTAGCTTTTCCCGTGTAACTTTCTCCGGCACTCTTCATCAGATATTCCAACGTGTTGCTGGTATGCTTCACCTCGTTTAAGAAACCATATTTGCCTAAGAATACGGATGCATTGCAGATCCCGGCAACTAAGATCTTGTTTTTGATAGCATTCTCCACAATCGGAACAATCAGCTTTGCTTCTTCTGTAAACCAACTCATACCACCTATTAATAGAAGTGCTTCATATTTATCGGGTAAAGTATTTATGTCATAATCCGGTATTGTTTTGAACCCACCGATAGATTCAACAGGATCTTTTGTTAGAGCCATCGTCTTTACTTGAAACATCTCCCCATCAAGCCCAGTCGTATTATTTAAAGAAGATGCTATAAAGGCACCTTCCCAATCAGCGTATTTGGGGAGCAGAATACATATAATTTCTTTATTCATTGTCATTAATATTAGATGCTAAACTATTGAAAATAACAAACCCATTGGCTGAATTAAAAATGAATTTAATTGAGCCAATGGGTTAAGATAAATTTTTATAAGCTGCTATCTGCGAATAGGCTGTCTCCGCTTTTATGTCCGAATGCAGGATGCAGATCGAAACGAACAACTCCTACAAGGGCTTTATCACCTACACATTTAGCAATGCGGGCTGTCCCTTCGTTTCCAAATCCGGCACATAGCTCGAAAGCTGTAATGCCTTCTGAGACTAATTCCAACGCGACTTTTTCCGCTTCGTCGTAATTAGCTACGCCTACTACCGTAAGATTTATCACTGGAGAATCAATTACTGCACGATGAACCTTAGGATCATTCTTTGGTGCAATGTAAATAAATGCTGCTTTTGTTACCATTGTTGTTATGATATTTAATTTTTTTTGAAGTAACAAAGTTACTTGTTTTCTTTTAGTAATGTAATCGTCTTTACTGATTATTTCTACCTGAACACTGTATTTTATTTATCTTTCCATTCTTCAAATATAACAGTCTCTTCTATACATTTCCTTTCCGTTACATGTCTGTCCGGACTAGCAAAGCCTTTCTTGGGATATCCTAGAATGAGCAGAGCCGTAGGTTCAGTATATGAGGGAATGTTGAATTCTTTTCTAATGATTGCCGGATCAAATAATCCCACCATGACGCTACCTATGTTTAAAGCTCTTGCCTCGAGCATCATTTGGGCGCAAATGATACCTATATCCATGTCTCCGGAACATTTCCCGTCAAATGGTCTGACTAATTCTCCGCGAGTATCTCTACAAACAATTAAGATACATTGCGAACCGAAAGTTTTATATGCTTTCTGTACTTTTATTATGTTTCTCGGTTGTTGCACCACAAGGATGCGTTGCGGTTGTTTGTTACATGCCGTAGGAGAAACGCGGCCAGCTTCTAATATTGGGTTAAGACAATCTTTGGTAACTTTCTGGTCTGTAAACCCACGAGTCGTGCAGCGTTCTTTTGCTAATTCTAGAAAATTCATTTGAGATGTTTGATTTTGAGTTGATAAAGTACAAAGTTATAAATATAAGATGAAAAAAACAAAGAAACTAATCCGTGATAAGGTGTGTTGGTGTTTTTGATGTTAGGCTATTTTACATAAAAACAGCTAATACAATAATTTGTTTGCAGTGCTGCTGTAAACTATTATTGTATTAGCTGTATGTATATAACATTCAGAAAGCTTTATGATTAGCGCCCTCTATTTTCACCAGGCCTGTTGTCCGGGTGCTTGTTATCTGATTGTCGATTATTGGGTTGTTGATTTCTCTGTTTATTAAATTGAGGGTTATTTCTTTGACCTTGTCTCTGATCAGGTCTTGCTCCTTGTTGTCTTTGGTTATTTCTCGGACCTTGTCTTTGATCTGGTCTTGCTCCTTGTTGTCTTTGGTTGTTTCTCGGACCTTGTCTTTGATCTGGTCTTATTCCTTGTTGTCTTTGGTTGTTTCTCGGACCTTGTCTTTGATCTGGTCTTACTCCTTGTTGTCTTTGGTCGTTTCTTTGGTTTCCGTTGACCCACATTCTGGAATTTCTCTTGCTTTGATCATATCTGCGATTGTTGCTGAGTCTAATAGGTGTCTGACTTCTGTCTCCTCTGAACCTCATGTATTCTCTTCTATGGTCTCTATTTCTTAACCATGGTCGAGGTCCGTTGTTCATGACCACTTTATGCATTTTATAGAAATCGTATCTGCTATATCTACTTGGAAGATAGCGATTTGATGCCCATCTTGATCCTGATAAATAATAGAACATGGAGCTGTTTACATCATAATAAATATTCAAATCGGGGAAGTAGTAGAAGTCTGCACGGTCGTATCCGCTAGGCCCCCATGCCGGTTGGTGATTTATATTGATTCTGATACTCACTTGTGCATTTGCTGTATACGAGAATCCCATCAGCAATACAGTACACATACATAAAATAAATTTTTTCATAATGATATTTTTTAATTATTCAAAGAAATTTAGTATCTGCAAATAAACGCAATTATAATTGATATATGGAGAAAAGTAATCAGTAAATGAATTTTGGGAAGATTTTATAGGGAAATTAAACATTTCCCCATCATTGTATGTTATAATAACAGTTTCGAGTGGATATTGTTCAATCAAATAGTAAAAGAATATGAGTATAAAGAAAATTAGTCCGATGGGATTTCAGCTTCATGTGTTGGATCCGTTCATTGTGACGTTCCATCATGATGATCTTTTTCCCAATGGTAATAGAAAAATGGAGCCTGAGGTGATGCCTGAAGGAAAGAATAATGGAGAGGACTTTGATATGCAGGCTGATTGGAGAATGTATTATGGTGATACAGTCCCGGGCTTTCCCGTGCATCCGCATAGAGGATTTGAAACGGTGACGTTAATGATAAAAGGATTTGCCGACCATTTTGACTCAAAGGGGTCGAAAGGACGATATGGGCAGGGTGATGTGCAATGGATGACTGCGGGTGCCGGTGTGCAGCATTCAGAGATGTTCCCGTTGCTGAATGATGATAAAGAGAATCCTATGGAGTTGTTTCAAGTATGGCTGAACTTGCCTAAGAAGGATAAATTTGCGAAACCTGATTATAAGATGTTTTGGAACGAGCAAGTCCCAACCATTACAGAGAAGGATCAAAACGGTAATTTATTGGAAATAACTATTGTAGCAGGCGAATATAAGGGTACGAAGTCGTTGGATCCGCTACCGTCATCGTGGGCTTATGATCGGAACAATCACGTGGGCATATGGCTTATTAAGTTGGAACCGAACGCTGAGTTTACGCTGCCTGCCGTTTCGAGCACATTGAACAGAGTGCTTTATCATTATCGTGGTGCAAGCATAGCGATTGAAGAGATGGTGATCGCAGAGAAATACGAGGTGGAGCTTACCGGTGATGAAGAAGTTCATATTAAGAATGGCAACGGGGTCACTCAACTGCTACTGCTGGAAGGGGAACCTATCAATGAGCCTGTAGCTGCTTCCGGACCATTCGTACTGAACACAATGAATGAAGTGAAACAAGCGTATTATGATTATCAGAAGACTTGTTTCGGTGGGTGGCCATGGAGTAGTCATGGACCCGTGAATGACAAAGAAGCCGGTAGATTTGCCAGTTATTATGATCGCAAAGAAATAGAGTATCCACCCAAATAAAGGTGTTGCAAGATAAATAAAGGTAGAGGGTTAGAGATATATAAAATCGCAATGAAAGCCAAAAGAAATGTATCCACAGAATGCATTCTCTTTTGGCTTTTATCTTGTTTTAGAAAACCGTTTCCCGTAGTTTATCTTTATAGGACAACCACTACTTTTCCAACAGTTCTTCCGCTTTCTACCTGAAGGTGGGCTTGTGCCATTTCAGTGAATGGATAGACATGGAATATATGTGGTTTTATAATTCCTTTTTTCATTAAGTTTGCAATTTCCTTCATGTTCTCACCATCGGAATGAGCTAAAATGAATGATCCTTTTACACCTTTTAGTTTAGCCTTTTCAACAACAGATTCATTTAGCCCTGAGGGGATGCTGATGATGGAACCACCCTCTTTGGTTACTTCCAGAGAGTTGTCAATATTGTCACCTCCGATAGTATCCAATACAAAATCGAATTCGCGTGGATGATTTGTCCAATCATAGTTGTGATAGTCAATGTGTCCGTTGGCGCCTAATCCCAATACAAATTCTCTGTTCTTTGCAGACGATGTTCCGATGACGGTCGCTCCCAGATATTTAGCGATCTGGACGGCTATATGTCCCACACCTCCGGCCGCTGCATGAATCAGTACTTTCTGCCCTTTCTGAATGTGGGCGTTGGTTACTAAAGCTTGCCAGGCCGTGAGCCCGACCAAAGAGCCTGCAGCTGCTGCTTCATGAGAAATATTCTCGGGCTTTAGTGCTACTTGATTGGCTGGAGCTGCCACATATTCGGCATAAGTTTTTCCGAGACCGGGGAAGTTGACCATTCCGAATACTTCGTCACCTGCTCTGAAAAGAGGGCTTTTGCTTTCTTCCACTATACCGGAAACATCCCAACCTAGAATCAACGGTATTCCTTCTTCAATCTTTGTATGATTGAAAACGCCATGTCCTGCACGGGACTTCACATCTACCGGATTGATGCTGATTGCTTTTACTTTTATCAGAATCTCACCGTCCTGTATGTTCGGTTTCTCTACCTCTACGAAGCTTAATTGTTCCACTCCTCCTGGAGTTTTTAATGTGATTGCTTTCATATGCTGATGTATTAAAAATTTATATATGGCAAAGTTCTACTTTTATAGAACAAATTAATTGTATATATTTGTTCAAAATTGGTAGAATAAGATTCCTATGGTTCGTGAAAATTTATATAATGCCTTTTCCATTGAGTGCAAAACATTGAATGAATGTTTAAAGGAAGCCCATGGACACAGCTTTTTTGAGTTGGTCTATATTCTTTCAGGAACAGGAGTGCAGTGCATTAATAATAATCAATTGGATTACCACGCCGGGCATTTGTTCCTGATCACTCCGGCTGATTGCCATCATTTTGATATCCAGTCCACCACGACCTTTTTCATTCTTCGATTTAATGATATATATATAAAAGATAGCGGAATACCGGCAGAGTATATCAGCAAGTTGGAATATATTCTTCAGAATGCCAATCATCGCCCTGGCTGCGTATTGAAGAATGTTGAAGATCGACTGATAGTGAAACCACTAGTGGACGCGATTCTAAGAGAAGATCTTCATCATGATATCTCTCATTATGAATTGATGCAGCAGTATGTGAATACATTGATTCTGATTGTGTCAAGGAATATTGCCAAGTTTCAGGGTATGTATGTGACGGAATATCCGGAAGAAAAAGCGGTAGAGATTTTGCAGTTTATACAAACCAATATTTTTTATCCTGAGAAATTGAGGACTGAATACCTGGGCAATCGTTTTAATTTGTCAACTGCTTATGTAGGCAGGTATTTCAAGAAGCATACCGGACAAACCATGCAGGACTACATCACACATTATAAAACTCAGTTGATTGAACATCGTCTGGAATACAGTGACAAACGTATCAATGAAATTTCAAATGAATTCGGTTTTACGGATGAAAGTCATTTCAATAAGTTTTTCAGAAAGCAAAAGGGACTGAGCCCCAAATTCTTTCGTCGGGAGTTGAAGAACAAAATTGATGCTTGAGAATAATAGAAGTGATAACAATAATAATTAAATAACCATTTTATATAAAAACGATATGAATGTGAAGAAGACAATTTTATGTGCTTTTCTTTTTGTTTTAGCCGGAAGTTTCAAGGGATATGCCCAAAACGTTGCGGAGAAGGCTGCTCCCAAAGTGATTGTGACAAAGAGTGAGAAGACGTTGCACTCTCAGTGGGATGGTAAGAAAGTAGCTTTCCTTGGTGATTCAATGACAGACAAGCGACGTGTGGGCACGACTTGTATCTATTGGGAATATTTGTCGGAACTTCTGGGCACAGAGCCTTTTGTTTACGGTATTAGCGGCAATCAATGGAATGATATATATAATCAGGCAGTGAAGTTGCACGAAGAGAAAGGAGACGGTGTGGATGCTATTTTGATCTTTGCCGGAACGAATGATTATTATCACGGTGTACCTATCGGACAATTCTTCACTGAAACTACGAAGCAGACCAATTCTAATGGTCAATTGGTGATGCGCAAATACAGAACTCCGGTGATGAATGATACTACTTTCTGTGGACGTATAAACAAAGCCCTGTGGTATTTGAAAACAAATTTTCCTCAGCAACAAGTCGTCATCATGACACCTATTCATAGAGCTTATGCAAGGTTTAATGCAAAGAATGTGCAACCGGATGAGCGTTATTGCAATGCACAAGGACTGTACATTGATTCATACATAGATGTGTTGAAACAGGCGGCTTCTTATTGGGCTGTGCCATTGATCGATTTGTATTCGATAAGCGGGTTGTATCCTCTTGCTGATTCACAAGTGCAATATTTCCACAATGGTGATATGGATCGTTTGCATCCCAACGCTAATGGAGATTATCGTTTGGCAAAGACTATTCAATATCAATTGCTGGCGTTGCCTTCTACTTTTGTAATGAAGTAAATAAAGAAGAAATAAATAGAAGAGAGTAACCATGCTTGATTTGATGGAGCATGGTTACTCTTATTTTTATTCCCAGAATGCGTAGAAGTGATGCACAGGGCCATGTCCTTTACCGATTTTGTAATCGGCACCGGCAATAATAGCTTGCGCAATGTAATCTTTGGCATGTTTTACTGCATCATTCAGTGATAGACCATGTGCTAGAAACGAGGCAACGGCTGAAGATAGCGTGCAGCCGGTACCGTGTGTGTTGCTGGTGTCAACACGGTTAGAAGCAAGTTCCATTATTTCATCATCCTCTGCATTGTAGAATATATCCACTAACTTTTTGTCAGTTAAATGACCTGCTTTGAGCAATACGGACACTTGTCGATTGCATGAAAGTGCTTTGGCCACTTGAGGTAACTCTTCTTGAACGGTTATTTTGCGTCCCAAAAGAATTTCGGCTTCAGGAATGTTAGGAGTAATCACTCTAGCAAAAGTCAATAACTCATTTTTAAGCGTATGGATTGCTTCGTCCTGCAATAGTTTATCTCCTGAGGTGGCGACCATAACGGGATCGAGTACTATATTACGGATAGAGTATGCTGAGAGGGTTTCCTTGACGCAGCGGATCAGCTCTGACGAATGGAGCATACCTATTTTGATGGCATCTGCACCTATATCATCGAGAACGGATTTGATCTGCCCCCTTACAAAGTCAATGGGAATGGGATGTACTCCGGTTACACCTATTGTGTTTTCGTCAACAACGGCTGTGATGGCCGACATCCCGTAACAGCCACATGCCGACATCGTTTTCAGGTCGGCTTGTATACCGGCTCCACCGCTCGGGTCACTTCCGGCGATAGTGAGTACGCGTTTATATTGTTTCATTTGATTGATGTATTATTGGTTTGTTTCTTTTAAAGGCCATTGTTCCAGGTTCCAGGCACTGTTCCAAAACATCCATTCCAGTTGCGAAGCCTGCATATAGGCTTTGGTCATCAAGGCTTGTTCGTCTGCTGTGCTTTGAGCAGCCACTTCATCGCAAATAGCGGTTGCCTGTTCCACTGATTTTTCAAAACCTTCACCTCCATATGTATTAATCCATTGCTGATAGGGATTGTCGATATTTTTTGTTTGATGGCTCAGAATGTAGTCTCCCACTTCTTTATAGATGCGGAAACAGGGAAGTACTCCTGCCATGGCTATGTGGATGGATGTATTGCTAAGCAGTTGATGCAAATAACCTGTATACAGCAAACAGCTAGGGGAGGCTGTAAAGAGGGTTGAATGATTGTTCCCATTTAGATAGCTTTGGTGCAAGGCGCTTTCTACGAATATGCAGTCATCGGCAAATCGAGTGAAAGTTTGGGCGTGTGATTGATTGTCGGCGCGAGAGGCTATTTCTGTCAATATCTTACCGTATTCGCTCAAATAAATAGCATCTTGCTGAAGGTAAAAGAAAAATCTTTCTTTAGATAATGTCCCGTTCATCAATTCTTTGATAAATGGAAGTTCCAGTATTTTATGATAGATCGGTCGGGATTGTTCCCATACATGTTCGCTCCATTTCATTTTATTCCAATTTAATTAGGTAATGTTATTTTAATTCTGCTTTGAGTTTCATGCTTGCCTCACAGGGATCTTTAGCCGACATAATTTCAGAGACTACAGCAATTCCATTCGCACCGGCATGATAAATCTCTTTTGCATTATCAAGGTGTATACCTCCAATAGCTACGCTTTGATGGCGACAACTCTTTTTGACTTCGCGGATGCCGTCAATACCAAATGGAGGAGCCGTATCTGTCTTGGTGGGCGTACTGAAAACGGGAGAAATGCCAATATAGTCAACGTCCAAGTCGTTACTTAAAAGTACTTGTTCCATATTCTCTACCGAAAGACCTATGATCTTGTCGTATCCCAGTATATTTCGGGCAACTTTGTAAGGGATGTCACTTTGACCGATGTGTATGCCATCTGCATTGCAAGCGAGTGCTATGTCAAGGCGGTCATTGATGATGAGAGGTATTTTGTGCGCAGTCAGGATCTGTTTGAGCTTCACGGCCAGTTCATAGAATTCGAGTGAGGAGCAATCTTTTTCTCGCAGCTGCACCATAGTGACTCCTCCTTTTATTGCTTCTGAAACAATGTATTCAAGCGATCTTCCCTGTGACAGTCGCCGATCAGTGACCAGATACAGACTTAAATCAAATGAAGGCATGGTTATTGTTTTAAATCGGTTGATAGTATGCTATCAGTCAGATTGCAAAGTTCATCCAGAAAGTAGAGTTGCATGGTTCCGTTTCCTTGTGCTTTGCTTGCAGCCCTTTCTCCGGCAATGCTCATGACTGCCATGGCGTGAGTCGCAGCTTCAAGATAGTTGTTGTTGATGGCTGCAAAAGCTGCTGTGATAGCAGTCGCAGTACATCCCATTCCGGTGACACGTGTCATGAGTGGAGAGCCGTTAATGACCATTTCAGTGTCTTCACCATTCGTTATGTAGTCGGTGGGGCCACTAATAACAACAATAGCTTTCGTCTCTCTGGAAAGTTGCTTAGCCGAATTCAGAGCACTATCTGATGAATCGCTACTGTCTACTCCCTTAGTAGCTACAGAACTGTTGACCAGTGCCATTATTTCGGATGCATTTCCACGAATGATGGTCGGTTTGACTGTTTCAATCAACTGTTTGCATACTTGGGTGCGATAAGCGGTGGCACCGGCACCTACAGGATCAAGCACAACGGGAATCCCTTTTTTCAGAGCAGCCTTTCCTGCTACCACCATACTCTTTACCCAATCGGCATTCAGTGTACCGATATTAATAACCAGAGAGGATGCAATTTGTACCATATCTTCCACTTCTTCTATGGCATGAGCCATTACGGGAGATGCCCCGATAGCCAATAATGCATTGGCGGTGTTGTTCATTACTACAAAGTTGGTAATGTTATGTACCAACGGTGCCTGCTGATGAACGGCATCAAAGTCTCTTTGTAATTTCTTTACGTCTATCATAACTTCATTTTTAAAATAAAAAAAAGACCGTTTCGTGTTTATAAAACAACGAAACGGTCTCCATATCTAGAGCTTACTAGTTCTGTATGATACTACCATATTCCTACGCTGTTATTAAACATCTCAGGTTCCAAGGGTATAATCTCAGCTCGCCATTGAATACAGGCGAACACCCCTTATAGTATTTATGAAGGCAAAGATAGGAAATTCTTTTCTGAGAAAGTTTGTCCTTTTATTATTTATTGTGTGAAATTGTTAATTATGAGATAGTATCTTAAGTTTATCCGGATTATTTTACGGAATAAATTAATTGTATATCTTTGTTTGAAAATAGAAAGATTATGAAGGATTTTACTTATTATGCTCCTACGAAGGTTGTGTTCGGGGCAAACTCAGAAAAGCAAATCGGACAGTTGGTGAAGGATTTTAACGGAACAAAAGTTCTGGTTCATTATGGCGGAAAGAGTGCTGAACGCTCAGGCTTGTTGGATGCGGTATGCAAAGGATTGGAAGCAGAAAACATCAAATATATAAAGTTGGGCGGAGTGGTACCTAATCCTCGCCTTTCGAAAGTGTATGAAGGCATTGAATTATGTCGCAAAGAAAATGTTGATTTTGTGATTGCCGTAGGTGGCGGTAGTGTGATTGATTCATCCAAAACGATCGCATTGGGCGTGCCTTATAAAGGTGATGTGTGGGACTTTTATATGGGCAATGCTCAAGCTAAAAGTTGCCTTCCTATTGCCGCTGTACTGACTATTCCTGCTGCCGGAAGTGAAATGAGCAACAGTTGCGTGATCACTAAGGAAGAGGGTAATTTGAAAAAGGGTTACGGTACGGACTTGGTACGTTGCAAGTTTGCCATCATGAATCCTGAACGTACTTTTACTTTAGGCAAGTATCAGACAGCATGCGGAGTGACTGATATTATGATGCATACTATGGAGCGTTATTTCTCGCTTGATGATGATATGACGGTCACTAATGCTATTGCTGAGGGACTTTTGCGTGCAGTGAAGGAGAGTGCATTTGAGGTGTTGAAAGATCCGAATAATTATCATTATCGTGCTCAGATCATGTGGGCAGGTAGTTTGGCTCATAATGATCTTACCGGTTGTGGTACATCAGGAGGCGACTGGGCGACTCATCGCCTTGAACATGAATTAAGTGCTTTGTTTGATGTAGCTCATGGAGCCGGATTGGCAGCTATATGGGGCAGTTGGGCGCGTTATGTTTATAAGGATAGTGTGACTCGCTTCGCACAATTCGCAGTGAATGTGATGGGAGTTACCAATGACTTCAAATCGCCTGAACGTACGGCACTAGCAGGCATTGAGGCCGTAGAGAATTTCTATCGCGCCATAGGTATGCCTACAAACATACGTGAGTTGATCGGCCGTGAGGTGACGGATGAAGAGATAAAGGTTATGTTGGATAAATGTAGTTGGGGTGGAACCAAGACACTAGGTAACTTGAAAGTGCTGCATAATGACGATATGGAAGCGATCTATCGCATGGCGCAGTAAACTCGTTGAACTATCAAAACCTTCTGACATGGAGAAACCATTTATCACTCTTACAAGAGATAATATAGCGAAAGAGCATATCTGTTGTGCCATTTCCGATAAGAAATGCAAAGAGAGTTACGAACTTAAGAAGGAGTGGCTGAAGAAAGAGCTTGACAATGGATATGTGTTTCGTAGGCTCAATGAGCGTGCAAAAGTCTTTATTGAGTATGTACCGGCTGAGAATGCATGGGTGCCGGTACATGCTTCAAATTATTTAATGATCAATTGTTTCTGGGTCTCGGGACAATACAAAGGAAAAGGTTATGGCAAGGCTTTGTTGCAATCGGCAATAGACGATGCAAGGCAACAGGGTAGAGACGGGTTGGTTGCGGTGGTCGGCATACGTAAGTTTCACTTTATGAGTGACGGCAAGTGGTTTCAACGTCAAGGTTTTGACGTAATAGAGACGCTCCCTTCCGGTTTTGCTCTTTTGGCGATGAAATTAAATAAGGAAGCACCCAATCCCGCTTTTGCCGATTCAGTACGTGACGGAGAGTGCCTTGACAAGGAAGGATTGGTCGTGTATTATAGCAACCGCTGTCCATTCACCGAATATCATGTAAACGTATCATTGAAAGAGCTTGCCCGAACAAGGAATATCCCTCTAAAGATCATTAAATTGGAAACGATGGCACAAGCGCAAGCGGCACCTACTCCGGCAACAATCTTTAGTTTGTTTTATAATGGAAAATTTGTTACCACAGATGTCAGTGTTTGTATGGAGAAACAGTTTGATAAGATTGTGGAAATGGGGTGATTGGTCTTTCCATTATATTTATTGAATCGTCCAGAAAAGCCTACTGTTATAGCTTTCATACCTATAGTTAAATGACAAGTCTGTACCTAGATAGAAGTTCTTTTTAAAATTTCCGATCACGATTTTCGAGCCTTTTGTCCCCGTGAAATTAATCATCCATAATTGAGAACCATTCTCATTGTATCGACTGAATTTGCGTGAACTGTCAAGGTACATGTTACTATCTTCACATCCAATTAAATAGTAATGTCCATGAGGTATCAAACGAAGTTTTTTGCCGTCTTGTAGATGAGCGACGAGTGACAATGAATTCTTACGAGCGACTAAATATTGTTTTGAAAAGTTGTTTACAAGAGTTATATCTGTATTCAGCAGGGACTCTTTCTCCAAGGAATAGTTTTTCAACTGACTGCTCAGTATATAATTTTCCAGAGCGTCCTCTACCAATCTTTTTTTCACCGGATCAGAGATGAATGCACTTAAAGGATAGGTCTTTGCACTGTTGCCAATGCCCATCACTTGGTTTTCATCACTCATATCGGTAATATGCATAGCCGCATTATATTTTACATCGAAAAAGCATGAATCAATAGGAGTGTGAGGAGTAAATTGCATTTGAGAATAATTCTTTTCAGCATTTTGTATGAATGAGCTGTATTCAATGGAATTGTTTACCAACCCATTGAATGTTACTTCTATACTATTGCCTATTTCTATATCAGTCAAAACATGCGTACCGTATTTCTCTATAAGTTCTTCAGCTGTCAAAACCGTGATATCATGCCGGAATTGATCGGTGAGGAAATACTTCAAGTACGCTGGATCGGCATTATCAAAAACAAACTCTTGTTTGATATTTTTTCTTTGGTAAGTAGCAAATGCATAGTTTGAGGTGTAACGCAGTGAGTCATCAAACAGTCCTTTTATCTTTTTTGAAAAAAGAATCAGTCGATCCTTATTTATTGTATTTGTACATGTGGGCACATTTCTATTTAGATTGTTCATATACTCTTCAACATTTCTACCCTCACACACTTCTCCATTTGATGTCTCGCTATGGATATTTGCTATTAATATATTGCCGGAATCTTTTTTTACAGCAGTTTCTGTCAGAGGATCAATTCCCTCACCAGTCAGATACTTTGTTATATTGATAACAGCACCTAAATTAATATTTTTGGAGCCTTGAAAATCCGATAACGTGCCATTGTATGCATAGCCGAGTGCATTATACTTGTTGCCTACATTAACCTCATTTATTATTTGTGAATATGAAGCTTCAGCCGATGCCGTTGCTTTCGTATTATCAAAGATGGGATCATCCGTTTTATTATCACAACCGACAATCGTAATCATAGCAATGCTACAAAGTAAAATAATCTTCTTCTTCATGTGTCTATTGACCATTATATTTTCTACTACTAATTTGCATATTTGATGCAGTATTTTTCATTTCTTCTTTATCATAAGCTTGTTACAAAGTTATGTTTTTTTTCTGTCTTATACTACTTTTTTAATTCACAAATAGTTCACAAATTATAATCACCTAATAATCAATATGGAAGGATCTGATTTTCTAACAGATGCAGTCGACTCAAAAGCTTGTATCTGCTAGATAAAAAGGATTCTTTGTTGCCTGATTCATTCTATTTGCAATTTACAAAGCCGGTTGAGGACAAACTCAATTAATTGAGTTTGTCAAATGAAGCTGATCATTTCATGAAAACATCAGTATGTTTTCATCAACTGGAACAGATGAAATCATAAAATCAATTAATTGATTTTCCAAGAACTTTAATATTAACACAAAAGGACAATTTTGCAGAATGTTTAGTCCAAGAGTCTAAGGTACCCCCCTCTTCCTTTTTTTTGCAAACATTATTTCGTTCATTATGAGATAAATAGAAAATAGGGGATTCTCTACTTTTGGCTATTTTCAGAGATTATTCGTTGTGAAATGTAATATTTTCGTCCATGAAATAGTACTATATTTAATGATAATAGCTACAATATCAATTAGTTGTATTACTTATAAGTAATAATATTAACATTTTTAAAAGAGTCTAAGAGAGTCTAAGCACATAGACTCTGTTTAGACTCTTGTATAAGAGTAAAATTTCAATGTAACTTTCATAAAATAAGATACTTATCAATATATTTTACAGAGAAATGGAAGTTGTTTTTATGTTAATATTAAATACAGTATAATACAATCATTAATATAATTCGATAATATGTAATAATAGGATGAATATTGTAGTATTTATCAGCATTGTTCATGGAAATAGAGGATGCTTCAATAGACATTTCTATGAAAAGTAGAATTTATTCTGTTGTTAATTGGAATAAAGGTTGTATGTTAAGGAGTGCATGATGAATAATATTAAATACTAATATATTAATTAATACAATTAATAACTTAATCCAATAATATAGGGTACTAATTTCCTTCTAATAAGGACTATCTTATATTTATTTTATTCGTATATTGCTTATAATCAATATTATATTGAATATAATTACCTTGTTAATATATTTATACAATATAAGAGTGTATCATCAAAATGAAAATGTTGGAAATAGCAGATATTTAAATTGTAAGTATCTTATTATTAGATGATATACATTATTTTATTTCTATATTTGAATATTTATAACAATGACTGTATCAAAATAGGCTCAAGAGTCTAAATGGAGTCTAGGCGCTTAGACTCTGTTAGACTCTTGCAGGCTTATCTATTATTTATTATTTTTATAACATACTGAATTTGTGATACATATAAATATGTAGGAAATTGTGATTATTATAAATGTTATAAAATACTCTTTTTATACATAAATACAGCATTAGGCGATATGCAGAAAACAAGAATATAATCAATTGATTACTAATGTAATAGCAGTTGTAAAATGCATGTATATTACGTTTTAAGCAAAAAAGCACAAAAAAGAGGAAGGGGGGTACCTTAGACTCTTAGACTCTTTTGTTTTATGCAATTTATATGCGAAGGATATTTTTACAAAAGGATACTTTTATATACAATATCGCCTATCTTTGCTTATACCTAACAGATATAATCGGAATGAGCAGGGTGTTACTATCCCCATCAGGTTCCCATGAAACTTCGCTTACTATGAGTTCCTTGAAATATGCGTTTATTGTTGTCATAAAGTAAGTACATAATTTCTCTTGTAAAAAGTGAGTTTTAGGGGCTTCGCACATGCTTTCCATTAAAGACGAGTAATAAAGTTTTCCATTTTCGTCAATTTCTCCAATTTTCTCAAGGTATCTTTTTACTTCGTTATACATATTCTCTTTTATCTCTGCGATCGTTTCTATATTGCACAGAGGTTCCTGCTCATATTGTTTGTTCATAACCATTTTTAGCCAATATACTATCATCGCATTTTTTTCTTTATCTGGAAATATTGCGAATTTGGGCTTTATTTTATCTCCAACTCTAGGAATGCAATTATAGTCGCCTTCTAGTTGAATCATATAATCTCCTATAAAAATCTCATCTAACCTTATATACATTTTCATATTGATACTGTTTTTAAATGTTTCGTTATAATATTGTTTTTTTAATGAGGCGCAAAGGTACATAATTTTGTTAATTAACAAAATGAAATGATACTGTTAATTGTGATTTGCTGCTATTAACTATCAGTATATTGTAATGTAAAAAATAATCGAATACCCCTTACAAACGAAGTTCTTCTTATTTTAATGACCAAATCTAGATGTATCCACTCCTTTATGTTCCTTTTCCTTGTATCCGCCAAAGCGATAGGAAAAGGTGAGATTGAACAATCTGGTATAGTATCCGGTATTCATGTTTAAGTTTTGGCCTTTGTAATTGACCTTAACTTTTGGCGTTCCTGAATTGAAAATGTCATTCAGTTGCGTGGATAATGTTGCTTTGTCTTTACAGAATGTCCATTTCATAGAGGTACTTACTTTGAAAATATGAGTCAAATCGTATGTGCCTTGGATCGGCGGACTTGTATAAGAACTGTTGAGATTTAAGGATAAAGTATGAGTAAGATTGAAGGTATTGTTTATCCCCGTTAGTGCAACAAATCTCTTTCGGTTGAATGGAACATCAAAATAATCATCACATCTTTGCTGTAGCCTTAGCCCGACGATATAGAAATGAGAGTCCAGCCAACTCTGCACCTTAAACGGAATGTTTGCTGCTACACCAAACTGACGTGAGTAGTCCCAATTGCGCGTCTGATAGATCAAAGCTAATCGTTGTGATGACTGATAAGCTACTTGGGTAAAATAATCTCTCATATCTTCGTAGAAAGCGGTGAAGGTGCACTTGTGATTAAGTACATAAGTACCGGTCAAATTATAGGTACTACATGGACGTAGGTTGGACGTTCCCTGTATCTCAGCATATCCATCAAGATGCGTCACCGACGACTGCATATCCCAATAACTCGGATACTTCTTGTCTGATGAAAGCGATAATATAAAAATATGTTTTGGATCTTTTGCGTAAGTCCACGATGCCTGAGGATAAAAAGCCCATTTATGATAATTGCCAATGGTGTAGTATTCGCCGCTTGCAGAGAAAGAAAATGATTTACCTCTAGCATAATTATTACTAGTGCGAATATAAAAATCGGTTGTTTGTTCCGTTACTTTTGAGTCGGTGTTCAGGGTTTGCATATTGCCCTTAATGTCTGAGTAGAACTTAAAAACATTTTATTTTATTATCCTCAGTAATATGAACAGTATTAGGGCTGTTCTCGGGTCAGACGTTTTTCCGGATTGCCATGACATCAGCTGGTTACGAAGTGCATTTATTGTTTTATTGTAATTTGTCCGTACTACCTTTTCGCTCACGTTCAGTTTCAACGCCGCCTCTTTTACAGAGTAATCCTTTTCCCACAATAAGTCAAAAATATCACGTGTCAGATCCGGCAAACTACCGATTACCTTATTAATTAAATCATGTATCTCGTTTGTTTCCAGTTCTTCAAATACATGCGTATAACTCAGCGATTCAACCGTTTCCATTAGTTTAAGCTCATTACCCAATATTTGCGCCCCGGCTGATTTGATATAATCCAACATTCTGTATGAGAAATAACGTATCAGATAATCTTTTGCCGAACCGTTATCGCCTATTTTAATAATAGCAGGATTTGTCCAAATAATGATCCAAAAATTTTGAGAAATATCTTCGGTCAGATCTTTACTACCTGTACGTTTCAACGCCCACATTTGTAGCAAACGTGCATATCGTTTATAAAATGCCAAAAATGCATTGCAGTCTTTTCTTCCTATTGCATCCAACAATTCTTTATCATCTTGCTGATCTATCATATTGAAAAGATAATGATTTGGATACAAAAATAGAGGATGCATATTACAACGCTATTAAATTATTAAACAAAATGTGACTTCTCTCTCATTATTATTCAATGCACTTATTTACAGAGGTATAACAGTTTTGAAACAAACATGTAATGGAAATTTAATTGCAATCGCGGGAAAAATAAGAATCTCAACTCGAATATCTCTATGAAGCAGAATAATAGAAATTGATAATAATAAAAAAGTATGTATAACGAACAAAGAAAGAAAGACTCTCAAAAAATGAAAGAAGAACAATGGGACGCATTACTTCGGGTAGTCAATCTATTTCGCCGCTATTTCACGGGAGAAGCCTCCCGGCATGAACAAAACAGTATTGAGACTTGGGAGCCCATAGAAAATGAAACAGAGTTATTAAACGATAAGACTTTGGAAAAAAACTGTGATACGAAATCGGTATGGAATGCGGTAGCTCACGAATTAAAATTTGACCGGCAACCACTTCGCCTTTCAAAAGAACGTTTCTTCATAGGGGTATTCCAACGTCGTATCGCTGCAATAGCGGCTATTCTTATTTTGATGGGAGGCGGGATTGTTTATTATACTCACAGCAACTTTACCCGACATCACACCGACATGGTAGCCGAAGCAAAGACTTTTTTTAAAACTACTAACGCGCAGACCGAACTATTGGTACTGCCGGACGGGTCACATATTCAGCTTAATAGGGGTACTAAATTGAGCTATGCCACACATGCGTTCAACGATAAAATCCGTGAAGTCTGGCTCGAAGGAGAAGCTTTTTTCTATGTAGCCAAAAATCCGAATAAACCGTTTATTATTCATACGGGGGCCATGCGAACCACCGTACGAGGTACATCTTTCGATATTAAAGCCTATCCGCAATTAGCCGAGAACGTGGTTTCGGTCCGTACGGGTAAGGTGGAAATTATCGCCCATAATAAAGTATTGGGCATGCTCACAAAAAACAAAAAGCTGGCATATAACAGATTGACGGATAAAGCAGAGACTTCTGATGCAGCTTGGGAAGATGCGGCAGGATGGAGAGAAGGCAAGCTGGTGCTGTGTAATGCAAACGTAAAAGAATTGCAATTCAGAATAAAACAATATTTTAATGCCGATTTGACGATAGAAGGATCATTGCTTAAGGGAGTGATGTTTAACTCATCCTTTAACAAAGAAACCGGATTGAAAGATATACTGGAACGTATATGTACCCTTTATAATGTGCACTACGAACTATCCGGCAATAAAGTACGAATTTATGCTTAATGTATCTCCTAAATTTCGCTCTTCGTAGCGCTTATTTAGAAGTGTATGCCTATAAATAAATTATTAATTATAAACAAAAAAAAATGATTCAGAAGGGAAAATTCAGTATTGTTATACTGCTTGTAGTTTTATTGTTGTCGCCGGTTTGTCAGGTCGACGGACAGACTATTAATGCATCTTATCCACACGAAAAGTTAACGGATAGGATTAGTAAAATAGCAAAAGCTAGTCATAAAGACATTACGTTCGATGCTAAACTGCTCCAGAATGTGTGGGTTCCGGCTCTGGTTGTCAAAAATCACAAGGTGGAACAGGTGTTGTCCGCTAGTTTGAATACGACAGCATTTATATACAAAACAATGTCGGATAATTCATTGGTTGTTGTACAAAGAACGAAAACTAAAAGTGCCAGCATGTCGGCACTGAAGCACGGATTTGTTAGTGGTACCGTGTTCGACGAAAGTGGACAACGGCTGCCGGGTGCAAATGTTATTATCAAAGGAACAAGCAAAAGTGTGCTTACCGACAAACAGGGAAACTTTAAGATTGCCGTAAGTCAGGAATTCCCTGTCACGGTGAGAACCAGCTTTATGGGGTTAAATACTGATGAATCTGAGATTCAGGATGACCATGCAGCTCAAATCACATTAAAGGAGAGTCTGAATAAATTGACAGAATTAGTGGTAACAGCTTCCAGAAAATCGGAAGCATTATCAAAAGTTCCTGTTACGGTAGAAACGCTCACTTCCGCTGACTTACGTCGCTCCCCCTCTGCCAGTTTCTACGATGCAATTTCTACGCTCAAAGAGATCAATACCCTCAATTCGAGTATTGCTTTTACGGTTTATAACACCCGTGGCTTTCAGCACCCAACCAACTTGAGATTGGTGCAATTGGTTGACGGAGCAGATAACTCATCGCCCGAATTAGGCATACCTGTTGCCAACACGATAGGTCCAGGAGAGCTGGATGTGCAAAGGGTGGAGTTGATACCCGGAGCCTCTTCTTCGTTGTACGGGTTGAATGCTTCCAATGGATTGCTCAACCTGATCACAAAAGATCCTTTTACGTATCAGGGACTAAGTATTAGTTTAAAGACTGGTGCCAACAATATTAATTCACCCTTTAAACATGTGTATAACACTAAAGCATCGCTGTATAACAACATCTCCATTCGTTATGCCAAAGCATTGAACGATAGGTTGGCCTTCAAAATTAATTTAGGTTATTTGAAAGGACAAGATTGGGCTTCGGGAGATTTTAATAGCTACAACGATTATAACAGCATGGGAGTTAATAAGAGTAATGACCCCGGATTTAACGGAGCAAATCTCTATGGTGACGAGGGTGGTATCTCCAACACAATTATTTTGGGCGGAAAACCCATGCAAGTGAGTAGAACCGGTTATAGAGAAGGTGATTTGACTGATTATGAAGCAAAATTATTGCATGCCGATGCGATGGTTCATTATAAAATGGGCAAATATTCCGATGTGTCCTACACCTATCGTATTGGAGAAACGGATAATATCCTTACACGTGGCAGCAAAATAAAATTGAAAAATTTTGTTGTGCAACAACATGTACTTCAGCTCAAAACTCCGGAACTTTCGTTCCGATCTTACATCAACACCGAAAATTCGGGTAAATCCTATGGAATCCGGTATTTAGCGGAGGCTTTGAATACTTCGGTGAAATCGAATACACAGTGGAACACCGACTTTCAGACAGCTTACAATTCAGCCATTAGTGCAGGACAAACCAATGACCAAGCTTTACAAACGGCGCGCACCACGGCAGATGTTGGTCGTTTAGTGCCCGGTACCGATGCATATAACACAAAAGTAGCTGAAATAAGAAATAGTAAAAGCGATAAGTTTATTGCAAGCGGGTATTTCTGGCACAACGAAGTTATATATGATTTGAGTAAATACACTAAAAACATCGCCGATATTCAGGTTGGGGCCGATTCCCGGTATAGTCAGGTGCATTCCGAGGGAACGGCTTATGCCGACACGGTGGGAGGCTCGCCTGTATTCAGCTATAAATTTGGAGGTTTTGTGCAAGCAGCACGTGATCTGAGTGATAAATTCAGAGTGGTTGGTTCAGTAAGAATAGACAAGGCTCGTGATATCAATAAGGTGTTTACAGAAAGGATTGGCTTTGTTTATGCTCCCAATGAGCGTAACAACTTCAGGATGTCCTATCAGAATGGATATCGCTTACCTACCTTTGTGGAAGCATACATGTATATAAAAACAGATAATGCTCTCGGAATAGGAGGCTTGAAACAAACCTTGGAATCGGTCAACATTGTTCATAATTCTTATTCCTACGAGTCGGTATTGGCATTCAAAGCCGGTTATTTGCACGATGTTACGAGCGGTTCCACTTCGGCTCAGGCCTTAGCCAATAATGCGAGCTTACTAAAAGTGTCTACCTTCGATTATTTGAAACCAGAACAAAATCAGACTCTCGATTTTAGTTACAAAGGATCATTTTTGCACGACAGGCTCTACGTGGATGGTAATGTGTATGGCACTCAATACAACAACTTTATTCAAACCTTTACGGTGATTAAACCGACAGGGGGCATTGGAGCGCTTAGTACAGATGCTGCCAAAATTTTGAGTTCAAAATACAGTGTCTATCAAACCCTTTCGAATGTCACTTCCAATGTATATGTGTACGGAGCATCATTAAGTGTGGATTATAAGTTCTATAAACAAAATATGATTTCCGGGAATTTCAATTACATTGAGATGAACTGGGGCAATACTTCGAAAGAAGCATTAAGCAATGGGTTTAATACGCCTAAATACAGTATGAATCTATCCGTCAGCAATCCGAATGTGTACAAGAACGTAGGGTTCAAAGTAACTTATAAATGGACGGATAAAACAGATTGGAAAACCGATTTCTCAGTGGGGACCGTACCTTCATGGCAAACTGTGGATGCACAATGCTCATACAGAATACCAAACATCAATGCCACTTTTTCATTAGGCGGAACCAACATACTGAACAAATATTACACACAATATATTGGCGGTTCTTCTATTGGTGCTTTTTATTACGGTTGCATCACCTTTGACGGATTATTTACTAAATAACGACCTTTTCAAATTATTACATTCACCAAATATACTCCTATATGTACAATAAAAACAGAAGATACAAGCACCTGATCCTTTTCTGTGGGTGTTTACTGCTCGGCCCCCTTTGCCGGGGGCAGCAACCCAGTTATCCAATTGATTCGAAGGTAGTAACAACCGTGGAACGAACTGTCAATCCGATAGCCGTACCGGCGACATCACCTAAACTGCTACCTACCGATATAGCTCTATACGCGAAATACGGGTATGGTCGTTGGAGGTATGGTGAAGGACAGCCTTACCAAAAACGATTGGATCTGATGCCGTCCGACTACGTACCGTCCAAAGCAAACAAACAGAAGAATTTGTTACACTTCTTTGCCATTACCGATATTCACATTACCGACAAGGAATCTCCGGCACAAGCACCTTTCTTTGGCTATAAAGGCGGGGTGGCTGCAGCCTATACACCCAGCATGCTTTATACCACGCAATTTCTTGATGCCACTATTCAAACAATTAATGCCCTGCAAAAACAAGAAAAGTTTGATTTTGGAATCTCATTGGGTGATGTGGTTAATAATGCGCAATATAACGAACTAAGAGCCTATATCGACGTGCTTGATGGCAAAAAGATAAATCCCGATTCGGGCGAGAAGGACGATCCGATTGCCGGAAAGTTGAATGATTATCAGGACGAATTTCAGGCTGCAGGATTGGATAAAACAATCCCATGGTATCAAACAATGGGTAATCACGATCACCTTTGGATGGGATCAAATCCTGTGGATGCCTACTTGAAAAAGGCTTATGTTTCGGACACAATACTCAATATGGGCAATATATTCACGGACACACTTGGAATTCGGAGTCGTGGATATTATATGGGTGCGATAGACGGACGTACGGTTTACGGTGATGTAATTGGTGCAGGCCCGGTGCAAAATTTTGCAACACCACCCACCATTCCCGCAGCCGATCTAAATCGCCGTGCACAAACTGGAGCCCAGTGGATGAGCCAGTTCTTTAATAGTACCACGCTCCCCCTTGGACATGGATTTCAGGCGGCCGACACCACCAGTGGTTTTGCCTGTTACACTTTCGAACCCAAGTCGGATTTACCTCTGAGAGTGATCGTAGTTGACGATACGCAACGGGATGATGATCCGGATATTCACGGCTACGGTCATGGGTCGCTCGATAAGAGGCGCTATGAATGGCTGGTCGGGGAGCTTGACAAAGGACAAGCTGAAGGCAAGCTAATGGTTATTGCCGCACACATTCCCATAGGGGTGGATTACGGAAGTCCGCAAATGAATGTATTCATGGGCTGGAGCACTGTGGCTGCTGTTACCGAGAAGAATCTTATTGCTAAGTTGCACACCTACCCCAATCTTATTTTATGGATGTCGGGACATCGACATATCAATGCCGTGACTGCCTTTAAATCGCCGGATCTGGCTCATCCTGAACTTGGTTTTTGGGAGGTGGAGACTTCTTCTTTACGAGATTTTCCACAACAGTTTCGCGACTTTGATATTATTCGAAACAGCGACAATACGATTTCAATTCGCTGCATCGATATTGATCCGGCTCTTAAAGACGGAACGCTGACCGCTATTTCCCGTTCGTATGCTATTGCCACCGAGGAAATATTCAGTAAAACGTCAGCACCAACTTCTTCCGGCTCGTATAATGCAGAATTGCTGAAGCAAATAAGCTTGGAAATGCAAAAGGAGATAAAAGACTACAAATAAAGAACACTGCGTTTACCAAATTATAGTCCCATTTGTAGAGTTCTCGGGATATTCTACAAAAGGGGCTGTTTACCCGAGTAAATCGTTAATGATATAGGCTCAGTTTACATTCTTGGGGATTTAACTGTTCTTTTAAGGTGGGTTGAAAGAAATTTATTTGACCTTTTAATCGATTTTAGTCTAACAGATCTGCAAGATTTATAACATAAAGATAATAAATCTTGCAAATATGCCAAAGGATTAAAAGCCTTATTATTTTGTTTATAAGATATTTAACTACTTTTTAAGGACTAACTAAATCATTTAATGTTAGAACCCCTTTAAGTAGAAATGTTTCCTTTGCTCTACACAAATTTATGAAAAATATCGGATGCCTATAAGTAAAGATGAGAGGTGCTCCTATCGTGTCAATTTAATTTATCGGTTGATTATGAGTACTTTCTATTAATGTTTGGATAGTAAGTGGTCGGCTTATATATAAATTTAAAATAATATATACAATAAGCTTGTTGATTGTAAATAATGGTTATATTTACATGTATTTGTTTCTAGACGTAACAAATAAGGCGTTTTAGATAATATCCTTTTTTTATTTGGAAGTTTTACTCATCAAAGTCAATCGCCCACTCTATATACAATAATAGAGCGGAAGTTATCGTTTGATGTTGGAGCATTTCAATTTAAAGAATCCATAGATCTATGTCCTCCACGCTTCTTTATTATTCACAGACTGTAGGAGGTGAGTCTTAATACATTTTATTATGACGTGGTTATGGGTTATACTTAGTGTCGCATTGATTGGAGGGATTATTTCCTTTCTCATGTCTGGAAGTATAAGAGCTGCTATAGCTGGGGCTACGGGTGCAGGTATGGGGTGTGCTTATCTAATATTTAAAATATTTCTAGCACTTCTTGCTCTTTTTATACTTTTCAAAATAGGAGAATGGCTTTTCAGCTGATACTAATTTTGAGATGATACAGGGTGTTTAATATATAATCCTGTGTTTTGAATCTCGACAAAATCAAAGAATGGGGATAATAGACAAGAACGCCCATGTCAGTGCTATATGGCTGTTGAATGATGAGGTGAATAAATAAAAAAAGCACCTAAACTTGTGTTTAAGCGCTTTATCTTTCTGTGGTGCCAACGGGAATCGAACCAGTGACACAAGGATTTTCAGTCCTTTGCTCTACCAACTGAGCTATGGCACCATCATTATTTCTGATTGCGGTGCAAAGGTAGGGCAAATATATATTGCTTCCAAATAAATGAGAAAGTTTTTTCTATTTTTCTTCCGTCAATGCGTTCCATCCTTGCGCTTTCAGCTCAAATTCTTTGTCATCACGTGTAACCAATGCATATCCTAATTCGGGACGAGTGATGTGGCCGATAAGCTTGATACCTTCTATATCTTCTATCTTATCATGATCAGTAATGGGCACTGTGAACAGTAGCTCATAATCTTCTCCTCCATTAAGAGCACATGTAGTGACGTTCATGTTCATCTCTTCTGCCATCACTGCCGTTTGATAGTCGATAGGAATGCGATCTTCATAGACACGACAACCCACGTTGCTTTGTTTACAAATATGTATCAATTCGGATGAGAGTCCGTCACTAATATCCATCATGGCAGTGGGTTGTACTCCGGCTTCGGCCAACTTCTTAATGATGTCTCCACGAGCATCCGGTTTCAACTGACGTTGCAATAGATATTCTTTGCCAGAGAAATCAGGCTCTATGTCTTTCTCTCCTTTGAAAACTGCATTTTCCCTTTCGAGCAATTGCAGTCCCATGTAGGCTGCGCCTAGATCACCGCTTACACAGATGAGGTTGGTATCCTTGGCTCCGTTGCGGTATACGATTTTGTCTTTGTCGGCTTCACCGATACACGTAATGCTGATGGCCAAACCGGTAAGTGATGAGGTGGTGTCACCACCAACAATGTCCACTCCGTGTTCTTCGCACGCCATGCGCATACCGGCATAAAGTTGTTCCATATCCTCTATGCAGAAACGTTTGCTCACTGCTAATGATATGGTCATTTGAAGTGGCTTTCCGTTCATGGCATATATATCGCTGATGTTGACTGTGGCAGCTTTGTAACCCAACAGTTTCAAATCATAATAGACGAGGTTGAAATGCACTCCTTCCATTAATAGGTCGGTGGTGACAAGCATTTCTTTGTCGGGATAGTGAAGCACAGCGGCATCATCACCTATGCCGTAAAGTGAGGAGGGATTCTTCAATTCGATTCCTTCAGTCAGGTGATCGATGAGACCGAATTCACCGAGTGTGGCAATGGGTGTTCTTTTTCCTTTCTGCATTATCACACACGATTTATAAGTTCACGGAATATGGTTGCCATGCGAGGTTGCGCGGCATCGGCTGCTTTCTGCACATCTTCATGGCTCACTTCAACGATTTTGCCTTCTACACCGAGGTCGGTGATGATAGATACTCCGAATACTTTAATCTTGCAATGGTTAGCAACTATTACTTCGGGGACGGTGGACATGCCCACTGCGTCAGCACCCCAAATGCGGAACATCTTGTATTCATGAGGAGTTTCGTAGGTGGGGCCCTGGGTACCCAAATAAGTGCCTTGTTGTACTTCAATGCCTTTCTCTTTGGCGATCTTCAAAGCTTTCTGCACCAGATCCTTGTCATAAGCATTGCTCATGTCGGGAAAACGGTCGCCGTAAAGGTTTTGCCCGCGCAAAGGATGTTCAGGGAAGTAATTGATGTGGTCGGTGATAATCATCAAATCACCGATCTTGAAATTAGGATTGGTGCCACCGCTGGCATTGGATACGAGCAGTGTTTTGATACCTAATTCTTTCATGACACGGATTGGGAAGGTTACTTCTTTCATGGAGTACCCCTCGTAGTAATGGAAACGACCTTCCATAGCCATCACATCTTTGTCTCCTAATTTACCGAAGATAAGTTTGCCTTTGTGTCCCTCAACAGTGGAAACAGGGAAGTTAGGGATATCTTTATATTCGAACTCGTATGTATCAGTGATTTCGTCAGCCAGATGTCCCAATCCTGTACCTAAAATGATAGCTGTGTCGGGGTTAGTGTGCATTCTCTCTTGGAGAAATGCTGCTGTTTCTTTTATTTTTTCTAACATAACTAATTATATTTTTGTCAAAACTTTCATTCTGTTCCATTTCAAATTTGATTTTAAGCGGCAATACGTAAAGGTGCTGCCTGAGTATCAAATTGATATCTTTTTCCATAATTAACAATCGAACGGCATCTTTTTCAGTGGTGATGATGATTTTGTTCTTACCTTTCATATCATCATATGACTGTCTGATTCGTTCAATATCTTTGTTGGTGAATTGATGATGGTCACCGAATGTGACCGCTGTAATGTGTCCGGTGTATTCATTCAGGTCTTCAAGCATCCGTTGTGGAGTTGCAATTCCTGTAAGTAGTAATACTTGCTTGTTGGACAACTCACTAAGCGGAAAAGAGGGAGCATCTGTCAGGAAAAGAGGCTTTAGATTGCCATATAACAATTTGGTAAAGTAAAGAGTCTGATAGGGATATAAATTCAGATGCTTGGATATGATTCGATAGTCCATCGGTTTTACATCTTTGGGACATTTGGTGACGATGACGATGTTGGCCCTGTTTTTCCCATTTTTCGATTCACGCAAGCGACCTGCCGGCAGCAGTTCATCATTACAAATCAATCGAAAATAGTCAACAAGCAGAATATTGATGCCGGGTACCACATAACGGTGCTGGAAAGCATCGTCAAGAAGGATCACATCCAATTGATGGTCTTCGCTCATGCGGTCTATGCCTTCACAGCGGTCGGCATCAACGGCAATTCGGATGTTTGGATACTTCAATTTCATTTGGTAGGGCTCATCACCGATTTTATGCATCGGAGTGTTGGCATCGGCAAGAATATAGCCATGCGACTTCCTTTTGTATCCACGGCTCAGTACACCTACGTTGAACTGGTCCTGAAGAAGATTGATGAGATATTCCACGTGAGGAGTTTTACCTGTTCCGCCGACGGTGATGTTGCCGACGCATATGACGGGAATATCAAACCGACGTGATCGCAGAACACCCCAGTCGAATAATTTGTTACGAGTGTATACTCCCAATCTATAGAGGTATGAGAGGGGGAGTAATGCCTTGTTTATTTTTATATAGTTGTCTTCCATTATCTGATTGTCAAGTTATATGGCATACGGGTTTGGATGGCATCAATGTGATTCTGTACACGATTGATTAATCCGAGTGTGGTAAAATATTCACCGATATCACTTTTCAAAATTTGCGATTTGATGTATTTAGTGGGCTCAGTGTTAAACAGCGAAGTAAATACATCTTCTTTCTTAGGATAGCTCTTCACGGAATATCCTTTAATCTTGGCTATGCGTGAGGCTATTTTAATGGCGTCGTCAAGTCCGCCCAAGTTGTCGACCAACCCAAGTTTCAATGCTTCGGATCCAGTCCATACTCTTCCTTGAGCAATGGTGTTGATTTGAGCTGTGGTACGTTTACGTCCTTCGGCGCATCTTTTCAGGAAGAGGTTATATCCTCTGTTTATTTCCATTTGTATTAATGCTTGCTCTTCAGGATTCATACCGCGTGAGATATCTCCGAAGTCAGAGAATTTATTTGTTTTGACATTGTCAAATGAGATTCCTACTTTCTTGGCTAGTTCACCTGCCTCGGGAATTAGTCCGAATATACCGATAGAACCGGTAAGTGTGGTAGGTTGGGCTACTATTACACTAGCTCCACTGGAAATGTAATAACCTCCTGATGCTGCGTAATCGCCCATAGATACGATTACAGGCTTTTTCTTTTTCAGATTTTTGATTGCATTCCATATTTGCTCTGAGCCGAAAGCACTTCCTCCGGGAGAATTGACGCGGAGTACGACAGCTTTGATGTCATTGTTATCCGCAAGTTCTTTCAAGTCGCTGACAACTGTTTCGGATTTGATTCCTGATTCATCCGATGAAGTACCTCCATCTATTTCACCGAATGCGTAGTAAACGGCTATTTCATTGTCTGATTTGTTTGATACGGTTGATTTTACGTTCACCATTTCATCCAATGAGACAAGAGGAATCTTTTCTGAATCATCTACTTTCATGGTTGATTTGATGATTTTAGGCACATCTTCTTGGTAAGCCAGGTAATCGACCATTTTATTTTTCTTTACGTCTTTGGCTTCCATAAACATCATGCCATTATCCGCAAATGTGTTTAATTGCTGTTTGTTGATGCCACGTGAAAGCGATACGTCATCCAACAGTTGTGACCAAATGGAATGGAGAATATTGCTCATTTGCATGCGGTTGGCATCACTCATTTTATTGAGTATGTAGGGTTCGACAGCCGATTTAAACGTTCCGACTCTGAATACTTGCATCTTCACACCTAGTTTTTCCAACAAATCTTTGTAGAACATGGTTTGAGCAGAAAGTCCTTTCCATTCAACATTACCATCGGGATTAAGTATCATTTTGTTGGATACGCTGCAAAGGTAGTAGAGCCCTTGCGTATAGTTGTCAGAATAAGAGATAATGAATTTACCGCTTTTCTTGAAATCAATCAACCCATTACGTATTTCTTGAATGGATGCAAAGGATGCATCGCTCAAAGAGGTGGCTTTTATGTATATACCGCGTATGTTTGGATTCGTTTTTGCTTTTCTGATAGATCTTAATATATCGTCTAATCCATAGCTCGAAAACTTATCATCTACAATCTTTAGTCCCTTCAAAGGATTTTCTTCTGTACGTTCTTCTAATGATCCGTTGAGATCCATTTGCATGACTGAGTTCTTCTGGACTGAGGTGGTCGTGCTTCCACCTGATGAAACCATAATAGATATTATGAAAATAAAACCTATCAGTGATACAAGGACTCCGGTTATAATTAAACCTGTAACGGTGGCGAATGTGTATTTTAAAAATTCCTTCATAATTTTATGCGTTAATTTTAGGAAAGTGTAATATGGCTCAAAAATAGGTTATTTATATTAAAAAATCAAGATTAATATAGGAAAAATAACTTTTTGCTCTAAAAACGGGAGGTGCTGGCTATTTATTAGTAACTTTGCGTTTACATTATAACTAATTGTACAATGCTCTGATGGCTAAAGATAAAACTGTATATGTGTGTAGTAATTGCGGGCAGGACTCTCCAAAATGGATGGGGAAATGTCCGTCTTGTGGTGAATGGAATACGTTTGTGGAGGAGGTCGTACATCCGGTTGCAGTGAGTAAGCGTACCGACTGGCGCACGGAGCCTGCACGTTCGAAACCGACACTATTGAGTGAGGTGGAAGCCGATGAAGAGCCGCGTATTGATATGAAAGATGCTGAATTTAATCGTGTACTTGGTGGCGGATTGGTGCTTGGGTCTCTAGTGTTGATAGGTGGAGAACCGGGTATTGGAAAATCTACATTGGTATTACAAACTATCTTGAAACTTACGAATAAGCGAGTTTTATATATAAGTGGTGAAGAGAGCGCAAAGCAATTGAAACTGCGTGCCGATAGATTGTCGAGTATGTCCAGCGATTGCCACATTGTGTGCGAAACTTCACTGGAACAGATTTATACACATATCAAAAATGTGAATCCCGATATTGTCATTATTGATTCTATACAAACGATTTCTACTGAAAATCTGGAATCATCACCGGGAAGTGTCGCGCAGGTACGTGAATGCGCAGCATCCATACTTAAATTTTCCAAAGAGAACAATACGCCTGTATTAATGATCGGTCATATCAATAAGGAGGGTAGTATTGCCGGTCCTAAAGTGTTGGAACATATCGTGGATACGGTGTTGCAATTCGAGGGAGACCAGCATTATATGTATCGTATATTGCGTTCTATAAAGAATCGTTTCGGAAGTACGGATGAATTGGGTATTTATGAAATGCGTCAGGACGGACTTCGGCAGGTTAGTAACCCGTCGGAATTGTTCCTTTCACAATCACATGAAGGAATGAGCGGTGTGGCTATTGCTTCAGCTATAGAGGGTATCCGTCCGTTTCTGATTGAAACACAAGCTTTGGTCAGTTCGGCTGTTTATGGTACTCCGCAGCGTAGTGCTACAGGATTCGACATCCGGAGAATGAACATGTTATTGGCTGTGTTGGAGAAGAGAGTCGGTTTCAAACTGGCTCAGAAAGACGTCTTTCTGAACATTGCAGGAGGTTTGCGTGTTAGCGATCCGGCAATTGATTTGGGAGTGATCAGTTCTATTCTTTCATCTAATATGGATGTGGAGATTGAAGGACAAATCTGTGTGGCAGGTGAAGTGGGATTATCGGGTGAGATTCGTCCGGTAAATCGTATAGAGCAACGTATTGCTGAGGCTGCAAAGTTAGGTTTCAAACAATTTATATTACCTATATATAATATGAAAGGGCTGGACAAGGATAAGTTTAATATTGAACTTGTTCCGGTTCGTAAAGTAGAAGAAGCTTTCAGAGCTTTATTCGGATAAAAAGAAGATAAGATGATAAAAGAATATCAGTTGAGAGTGTTGCCTGAAGTGGCTGCCAGTGAACAAAACTTAAGCAGTTATTTGCAACATGAAGAAGGATTGGATGCCAATCACATAAATGCTGTTCGTGTGTTGAAACGAAGTATTGATGCACGACAACGTACAATTTTTATGAATGTGAAGGTGAGAGCTTATGTAGATGAACTTCCTCAAGAGGATGAATATTTGCGCACTGAATATCATTCAGTAAAAGGCAACAAGCAGGCTATTGTGGTGGGAGCCGGTCCTGGAGGATTGTTTGCTGCATTGAAATTGATAGAGCTTGGCATAAAACCTATCATTGTGGAGCGTGGAAAGAATGTTCGCGATCGCAAGAAAGATTTGGCAAATATCTCACGTGAACAGGTGGTTGATCCTGAATCGAATTATAGTTTTGGCGAAGGCGGTGCCGGTGCTTATTCAGATGGAAAGTTATACACCCGAAGTAAGAAGCGCGGTAATACAGAGAAGATTCTTAACGTGTTTTGTCAACATGGAGCATCTGCGTCCATATTGGTGGATGCACATCCTCATATAGGAACAGATAAACTGCCACGAATCATTGAGAGTATGCGTAATACTATCCTGGAATGTGGTGGTGAGGTACATTTTGAAACTCGTATGGATGCGCTGATTATTGAACATAATAAGATGCTGGGCATTCAAACGAATACAGGAAAAACTTTCATGGGGCCGGTGATTCTGGCTACGGGACATTCTGCCCGTGATGTATATCGTTGGTTAAATGCAAATCATGTGGCTATAGAGGCTAAGAGTTTGGCTGTAGGCGTTAGATTGGAGCATCCGCAGGAGCTGATTGATCAGATACAATATCATAATCCACAGGGACGTGGATCTTATTTACCTGCTGCAGAATATAGCTTTGTTACTCAAGTGGAGGGACGTGGTGTATACAGTTTTTGTATGTGCCCGGGAGGCATTGTCGTACCTGCGGCAAGTGGTCCCGAACAAGTGGTTGTGAATGGTATGTCGTCCAGTAATCGTGGATCTCAATGGGCTAATTCAGGAATGGTTGTGGAAACGCATCCAGAGGATCTTCCTGAATATGAAAAATATGGTGCACTTGCGTTGATGGAGTTCCAGATCGAATTGGAGCGCCAAAGTTGGATGCAAGGTGGAATGAAACAGGTAGCTCCGGCACAGCGGATGGTAGACTTTACGCAAAGGAAACTGGGAGCAGATCTTCCGAAGTCGTCATATAGTCCGGGGCTTATATCCTCTCCGTTGCACTTTTGGATGCCACCGTTTATCACCAAACGCTTGGCTCAGGGATTGATTAATTTCGGAAAGTCGTCACGCGGTTTCCTTACGAATGATGCTGTGATGATAGGCGTGGAAACTCGTACTTCATCACCGGTGCGGATTTTGCGTGATAAAGAAACATTACAGCATGTGGAGGTGGAAGGCTTGTTCCCTTGTGGTGAAGGTGCCGGATATGCAGGAGGCATTGTTTCAGCAGGAATTGATGGTGAACGATGTGCCGAAAGTATAGCCTCCTATATTGATTCATCATCTAATTATGAAAAATGAAGCGATTGAATTAGCCGTTATCGATCCCAATACCCTTACTTGTTTGGGGTTGGAATTGATACTCAGTCGTGTGGTACCGGATGCTGTAGTTCGTATCTTTGCAGACTTCGGGGCCTTTGTTGATGATACGCCGGATATGTATTACTATTATTTTGTTTCGCCCGAACAATATGTGCTTTATAATGCTTTTTTCCTACCGCGCAAAGAACGTACGATTATTATGATGCATGGTACGTTTAATCATTCGGTACCTCCCGGCAATAAAATATTGAATGTAGATCAACCTGTGAAAAATTTAACAAGTGATGTAAATAAATATTTTGTGAAGAGTCCGAGAGGCAATAAGATTCTTTCGGAACGCAACGGAAATGATTTGTCGTCACGTGAAATAGAAGTATTGATTCTTTTGTGCAAAGGATTGATCAATAAAGAAATTGCAGAAAAGCTGAATATAAGCCTGACAACCGTTATTACCCATCGTAAGAACATCTCACAAAAATTGGGTATAAAGTCTATCTCGGGCCTCACAATGTATGCCGTAATGAACGGATATATTTCACCGGATAAAATATAAAGTCTGTAAAAATCCTCATATATGAGGATTGCGTACATTGGGAGGTATTCGTAATTTTGCAGCCGAATAAAAGTTTAAGTTATACGATGAAAAAAAATATTTTACTTATGGCTGTATGGTTGGGTGCCAATTCTACCTTTGCAGATAGAGTTGTAGCTCTTCCTAATGATTCTTCACGAGTGGTGGATATCGAAGAGGTTGTAGTGATCGGCTCGCCCAAGGAAAATGCAAAATTGCGTCAGATGCCTTTGGCTTCTTCATTGATTTCGAAAAAAGACATGCAAGATAATCAAATATCTTCTTCGAAAGATCTTTCTTTTTATTCTCCTAACTTGTATATACCGAACTACGGTTCGAATTTGACTTCGGCTATTTATCTTCGTGGGGTGGGCTCACGTTTGGGTACACCTGCTGTGGGTATGTATGTAGACAATGTACCCTATATCGATAAATCCGCTTTTAATTTCAATTTTAGCGATATAGAGCGTATTGATGTTCTTCGCGGACCGCAAGGAACATTATATGGATTGAATTCAATGGGTGGTCTCATTAAAATTCATACCAAGTCGCCTTTTGATTATCAAGGTACAGACTTGAATCTGGGTGCAGCAACCTATGATAACTACAATGCTTCGTTTACACATTATCATAGAGTGAGCAATAAGTTTGCTTTTTCAGCAGGTGGCTTCATCAGTCATAAAGGAGGTTTCTTTACAAATACAGATAGTGCATTCAAAAAGAAAGTGGATTGGGAAAATAGTGTGGGTGGCAGACTACATGCTATTTATTTGCCTACTGATAGATGGAAGATTGATCTGAATGCCAATTATGAATATGTGACTCAGGGAGGAAATCCTTATAAGAATTTAACTACAAATACCGTAGCGTACAATTCAAAATCGGGATATCACCGTAATTTGATCAATGCAAGTCTTGATGTGGAGTATGCCGGTGATAACTATGTAATGAATGCAGTTACCGGATTCCAATATCTGAAAGATCATATGTCTATGGATCAAGATTATACTTCACTTGATTTTTTTAGCATGGAACAACGCCAAAACCAACATACATTTACAGAAGAAATTACTTTCAAAAGTAAGGCTGGGCATCGTTGGGATTGGACGACCGGCGCGTTCGGATATTATCAATGGTTGAATACCGATTCACCAATGGTCTTCGGTCCTGATTTCATAAGTTATCTACAAAATATAATGGATGTAGCAATGACAGGTTCACCCGTAAAAATTACCTTGACGGACAAGTCAATGGATATACCTGGGGCATTTAAAACTCCGAGTATGGGTACGGCTTTGTTTCATCAATCTACTTATCATGATTTGTTGAATATAAAAGGTTTGTCTGGAACAATCGGATTGCGTGCTGATGTTCAACGGGTGAAAGTGAATTACAATACTTCAGCTGTAATGAATTATAACCAAACCATGTTCGGTAAGACTACGTCAGGAAATAGTACCGCCAGTTTTGTTGGCGATACAGCGAAGACTTACTTCCAACTTCTTCCGAAATTTGCATTACAATATGATTTTGATGCAAATAATAATGTGTATGCTACAGTGAGCCGCGGATATCGTGGAGGTGGATACAATATACAAGCTTTATCAGACTATATTAGTGCTGAGCTTGAAGGGTCTTCAACAAAGACAACTACTTCAGAGGCAAATACGGCTATTACTTATAAACCTGAGTATACATGGAGTTATGAAGTCGGTTCGCATATGACTTTGCTTAGTAATCGTCTTTGGGCTGATGCGGATGTGTTTTGTATGCAGACTCGTAATCAACAGATCACAAAGTTTAATTCGTTGGGTGGTCGTGAAGTGAGCAATGCCGGAGAAAGTCGTAGTTATGGAGCAGAATTGTCAATGAAAGCAGCTCTGAATCAATTGACTCTTGATCTGAATTACGGATACACTCATTCAACATTTGAGAAATATACCACAATAGTAAATAGTAAAGATGCGGATTATTCTCACAATTACGTTCCATTCGTACCCGAACATACATTCAGCTTAGGTGCAGAATATGCAATAGCATGTAATGGAAACTCTTGTATCAAAGGCATCTTGTTTGGCGCTAACTATGCAGGTGCTGCAAATATTAGATGGGATGAAGCCAACACTGTGAAACAATCATTCTATGGTACACTTAATGCACATGCAACAGTGAAAATGGGCAAGGTCAGCGTTTGTTTATGGGAACATAATTTGCTGAATAAGCATTATAATACTTTCTATTTTAGTGAATTGGGTACAAATTTTGCTCAGAGTGGAGCACCTGCTCAAGCTGGAATAGATTTAAGATTTTCGTTTTAATTTTTGTAACAAATATATAGTCATATTTGATTGATTCTAGGCTGTAATCCTTTGATAGAAAAGGGTTACAGCTTTTTTATAGGCTATTTATTCCTTTGTATTTCGTCTTCAACGTGCTGTATCTTCTTTAGTGTTTTAAAAACTTCGGCCGATGGAAAACGCTTACTGGCAGTCTCCAGATATTTTTTTGAACGCTTGTAGTTGGTATTATATATTTGCACCTTTTGATCGTGATATGCACTTAGCTGGATGCGTGTAGGATTCACTGTCTTTTGATGTTCATTGTAGAGCTCATTCATTTGTTTTTCTGCTTCACAAAAATAGTAGTTGCCTAAAAATATATTGGCTGAAAGATTGTTCTCGTCAATATTGTAAATAGATTGATAAGTGATGAGAGCATCGCTCTCTTTGCCTAATTGCACTTCCATTTCAGAAAGATGTAAAAGATAATTTATATCCTTTGGATTTGCAGCGACCAACTTTTTATAATAAGAGTAAGCATCATCATAATTGCGGGTCCTGCGGAAATAATCTCCTAAATACATGAGCATGGAAGGACGTGCCGGACTGTTATCTTGAACTTTATCATTTAAATAACGCTCTGAACGAAACACATCAACGTCTACTGCAATCCTATAAAGATTATCGGCCTCTTGCCAATGTGACTGTTCTAAGGCTGCTGTTACCTGGTCTAAAACGTTGTCGACTGTTTGTGCAGGCATATTAAGAGGTATAAAAAATAAGGAAAGGATAATAAAGAGGACAGATCTGTTCATATTTAATTCATTTAATTCATACAAAATTAATATTTTGATTTAAACAACTACCAAGCCCCTTTTGTTTTTAAAGAAATACTTTCATTTTTTTGTTTTGTGAGCAACTCTTTGAGGGAATTGTCCTGAGGAGCTAAAATAATCATTTTGAAAATAGATTAGCAGAATAATAAAAACACAGGTTCGCATATTGCGGACCTGTGTTTTTATTTAATGAATCGAATGGGCACAGAGCTAAATTATTTAGCTGCTTTTGCGCTTTTCTTTGCAGCTTTTTTTGCAGGAGCTGCTTTCGTAGCTTTTTTAGCGTCTTTTTTGACTGCTTTTTTCTCAGCTTTCTTAGCTGTTGTCTGTTCTGTCTTAGCGGCTTTCTTTATTGGTTTTGCTGCATAAGAATTACTGAAACACATCATGGCACCTACAAGTGCTGCACATAAAATTACTTTTTTCATAATCGTAAACATTAAATGGTATATAATTTATTTTGTTCGTCTCTCTTTCGAACACAACAAAGATAGAGGCTTTCTCATGATGTTGTAATTAGAGATGTATTATAAAAATATTAGAGAACCATTAGAGTTTTTGGCAGCACATATAAACAACAAGCCCCGTAATTAATTATTGCGGGGCTTCGTCACTTGTGAGTATCTTATTTATTCGATTGAACAAACTTTGCGTATCATTATAATCATGAGGACGACTCCTATAACTATTAGTGTTGAAGGACTGATTTGCAGTAGGTGATCAATTTTGATGCTACATAGCAATTGGTTCACAATATCGTATACAATGGTCCATCCTTTGAAAATAATGAACAGGACGATGGCAAGTAGCGTACAGGTACTTGTCCAAATGCGTGCAAGTTGCATTTCCTTGATAGGGATCTGCCGCATTACTTTTTCGGTGAAACCATTGTCTTTAATGGTTTGTTTATGTTCTCCGAAGTAGCTTTTTAATAATAAGTCATCCTTATCCGTCATATCCGTTTTCTTTTAAATATACTGCCATTTTTTCTTTTCCACGCTTTAAATGTGATTTCACCGTATTGGCAGCAAACCCGGTGATCATCGCAATTTTTTCTATTGATTGATCCTCTATATAGAACAATGTTATACAAGTCTTTTCAGCTTCTTTGAGCACAGCTAAAGATTGATATACATCCATCTTTTTGCTGCTATCAGCCGAATTGCTGCTATGCATCGCTTGTACTTCGGCACTGTCCATAGAACATGTTTCCTTTTGGCTGCGAATATAATCATAAAAAACATTATATGCAATTCTAAAGAGCCAAGTGGAGAAAGATGACATTTTTCTAAAACTTTTTAAGTTTAAATAAGCCTTTATAAAAGTTTCTTGAGCCAGATCATCACTGAGTTCTTTGTCGCCCAACGTCTGGTTCAAGAAAAATCGTCGGATGCTTCCTTGATATTTCTTGACCAGAAGGTCGAAGGCCGATTTTTTGTTGAGAATCAATACCTGCGAAATCAGCGTTAAATCATTCAGCTGTACCATTCTCGTTGTCTTCAGGCGTTGTCTCTGTTTGTTTAGTCGTTTCTTTTACCTCTTTTGATTCTTGCTGCTTTTTGTCTTCTTGTGTATTTACAGCTTCTTCGGGCTCGTTGATAATCTTGTTCATCTCATTAATCTTTCGATCACGAGCGATGATATATTCGCCTACACCCATACATGCTATCAGTAAACCGATGCATCCCAGTTCAATCCCAGTCAATGCCCATAGGAATATAAATAATCCAATTCCTAAGCAGATGTTTTTAATAGCCTTTTCTCTTAATGGATCGCTTGACATCTCTATTCGTTTTATTCGCTTGCCGTCAGAGGTTGTTGAGTAAGTGGTACGAGTTTTTACTCCTTCTCCACCATTAAATAATCCTTCGGGTACAGGTTGTCCGGCTCTTAACGCCTCTTCCGCTACACGATATCTAGCTCTTTTATTTTTATACTTATAGATGAAAACAATGAGTATGATTAATAGTGGGGTTAAGAAAAATAAGGAGATTGCTATGATAGGTATGATGGTATTGCGATCCAATAAAGTAAAGGGAAAGTCACTGTGATCACTCCTTCCTTCTGATTTTTGTATGCTATCCGCCATACTTTCCAATGCATCATTCGGGTCTTGCTGATTACTTGCAGCATTGCTTGGATCGGAACTGGAATCATTTGAATCTGACTTGTCTGATTCGTCATCCAAATCTTGGCTTGATACTGTTTTGCTCTCTGTATTCTTCTGCACTGCAGCAATTAATGTGGGATCTGTCGCTTTGGATTTTGCAATTGTACACTCGGAGTATATACCCAAAGCCAATGCTAAAATAATGATTATCTTTTTCATAATGTATCTTTTTTATTTATTTCTTTGTTCGTTAGACGCTGCAAGGTAGAATAAAAGTTGCAACGTTGCAAAAAAAATGGCTACCTTTGTACCAATTATATAGAAGAGACGTATGGTTTTACCCCAATCATTTATAGATGAAATAAAGTACTTGCTTGGTGATGAAGAATCACAGAAATTGTTTGAAGCAATCGGCAAAGATCAAGAAGAGAGTATTCGCATGAATGTAAATAAAACGTCATGTTTGTCTTCGCCTATTGATGTCGCTGAGAAATATGAAAGAGTTCCGTGGTGCACTTCGGGGTTCTATTTGAATGAACGGCTGACATACACTTTTGATCCACTGTTTCATGCCGGAGTTTATTATGTTCAAGAGGCTTCGTCTATGTTTTTATCACAGGTGTTGAATCAGTATGTGGGTGATAGAAATGTAAAAATGTTGGATTTGTGTGCTGCTCCTGGAGGCAAATCTACTTTGGCACGTAGTACTTTATCTAATGATAGTTTACTTGTCGTGAATGAAGTGGTGCGCAATCGTGCACAAGTGCTGGCTGAGAACATGACCAAATGGGGGCATGATGGAGTGGTAGTTACCGGCAATGAACCGGCAGACTTTGTCGCTTTGGGTGGTTTCTTTGATGTAATTCTCACAGATGTGCCGTGTTCAGGTGAAGGCATGTTTCGTAAGGATGCGAAGGCGGTTACAGAATGGAGCGTTGAAAACGTGGATAATTGTTGGTCTCGTCAAAGAGAAATATTGCGTGATATATGGCCTTCACTGAAAGAAGGTGGGCTGTTGATATATAGTACATGTACATTTAATACAAAAGAGGATGAGGAAAATGTGCAGTGGATTGTTGATGAGTTAGGAGCGGAGTCTCTTCCGGTGACTGTTTCTTCGGAGTGGGGCATAACTGGAAATTTGATGAAGACAGATACGAATGTCTATCGTTTCCTTCCGGGCAGAACACGTGGAGAGGGTTTCTTCATGGCAGTGCTTCGTAAAACTTCTTATGCCGAGCCGGTATTTAGCTCCGGTAAGTCAAAGAGAAACTCTAAACCCGCTCTTGCTGTGCCGGCGAATATGAAATTGTGGCTGAAGAATCCGGATGAATATACTTTTGATAACGATGGAGAATCTATAACCGCTGTATCAACTTTACATGCAAATGATGTTGCATTGATTAGTAAAGTGCTGCGCGTGATGCAAGCCGGTGTAAAGATAGCAGAGGTTAAGGGAAAAGATTTTGTTCCATCTCAGGCGTTGGCTATGTGCGTGAATCGAAATGAAGATGCTTTCCCTGTAGTTGAATTGGCTTATGATCGTGCAATAGCCTACCTCCGTAGAGAAAGCTTGATACTTCCTGCTGAGGTTCCTAAAGGGTATGTGATAGTCACTTATCGCGGAGCGGCATTGGGCTTTGTGAAGAATTTGGGCAATCGGGCAAATAACCTGTATACTCAAGAATGGAGAATACGCAGTGGATATATGCCATTGGAGGTGAAATGTTTATGACTTGCTAAAAAAGATATTTAGATGAAAAAGATCGGATTATTATCGGATACTCACGGGTATTGGGATAAAAGATATCAACAATATTTTGCGGAATGTGATGAAATATGGCATGCCGGAGATATTGGCAGTATGGAAATTGCGGAAAAACTTTCAGAAATAGCACCTTTGAGAGCTGTATATGGTAATATCGATGGACAGGATATTCGCCATCGGTATCCACAAATAAATAGATTTGAAGTGGAGGGTGCAGATGTGCTGATAAAGCATATTGGCGGATATCCGGGCAATTATGATTCAAGTATCAGAGGAAGTATACTTGTCCGTCCTCCTAAGTTGTTTATAAGCGGCCATTCTCATATATTAAAAGTAATGTATGACAAGACACTTCAAATGCTTCATATTAATCCGGGAGCTGCGGGAATTTCCGGATTTCATAAAACACGGACATTGGTGCGTTTTACCGTTGATAATGGTGCTTTTAGTGATTTGGAAGTGATCGAATTGGGCGAACGTGCTAAGTAAATAGAAAAGAATATAAATTCTTGCATCTTTCGTGAAACTTTCCGTTATTTGTAGAATATTTAAATCATAGTTTAAACAGATCGATATGAAAACATATTTGGTGACTGGTGCTGCCGGTTTTATAGGTTCAAATTATTTGAAGTATATACTAAAAAAATATAGTGATATACAAGTGGTAGTACTTGATGCACTTACTTATGCCGGATACTTGGGTACGATAGCCGGTGATATAGATAATAAACGTTGCTTCTTTGTAAAAGGTGATATTGGCGACAAAGTTTTGACAGAGAAGTTGTTTGCAGAATATAACTTTGATTATGTGGTAAATTTTGCTGCCGAAAGTCATGTAGACCGTAGCATTGAAAATCCTCAACTATTCTTGGTAACTAATATATTAGGTACTCAAAATCTATTGGATACCGCTCGTAAATCATGGGTTACGGGAAAAGATGAAGAGGGATATCCTGTGTGGCGTGAAGGTGTACGGTTTCATCAAGTTTCTACAGATGAGGTGTATGGCAGTTTAGGTGCTGAAGGATTCTTCACGGAAGAGACACCAGTATGTCCTCATAGTCCGTACAGTGCATCCAAAACCAGTGCGGATTTAGTAGTAAAAGCTTATCATGATACTTATAAAATGCCTGTAAGTACCAGTCGTTGCTCTAATAATTATGGTCCGTATCACTTTCCTGAAAAGTTGATACCGTTGATTATAAAAAATATTTTGGAAGGGAAGAATTTGCCTGTCTATGGCGATGGTAAGAATGTGCGTGACTGGTTGTATGTGGAAGATCACTGCAAAGCCATTGACTTGGTGGTAACGAAAGGTCGTGAAGGAGAAGTCTATAATGTAGGCGGACACAATGAAAAACAAAATATCGAAATAGTAAAACTTACCATATCTACCATTCATCGTTTGATGTCGGAATATCCTGAATATAAAAAGGTGCTGAAGAAGCAGATTTTTGATAGTAAGGGAGGTATAGATATTAGTTGGATTAATGATGATTTGATCACATTTGTTGGCGATCGTTTAGGGCATGATCAACGTTATGCTATAGATCCTACAAAAATAAAAAACGAATTGGGATGGTATCCTGAGACCACTTTTGAAGTGGGAATTGTGAAAACAATCGAGTGGTATTTGAATAATCAGGCGTGGGTTGAAGCCGTTACGAGTGATGATTATCAGAAGTACTACGATAAAATGTATAAGAACAGATGATAGAAATGGTTGACATCCATAGTCAGTATTTACGCATTAAGGAAGAAATCGATGATGCAATTGCAGGCGTGGTTGAAAGCTGTGCGTTTACAAACGGACCGGATGTAAAGTCTTTTGCACATGAGCTGCAAGAATATTTGGGTGTGGCTCATGTGATTCCTGTAGCAAATGGTACTGATGCCTTGCGAATCTCGTTAATGGCGTTGGGATTGAAATCCGGGGATGAAGTGATTGTCCCTGCTTTCGCGGATGTAGCTTGTGCAGAAGCAATCGCTTTGCTTAATTTGATTCCGGTAATGGTTGATGTAAATCTTAATGATTTTAATATCTCTGTAAAAGAGATAGAAAAGGCCATTACACCTCAAACAAAAGCTATTATACCTGTGCATCTCTTCGGGCAAGCGGCTCAAATGGAAGAAATTATGATTTTGGCTCATCGCCATCATTTATATGTGATAGAAGATAATGCTCAATCAATCGGTGCTGAATGTGAGTTCTCGGATGGGACGATGCATTATGCCGGAACTATGGGAGATTTTGGAGTACTTTCATTCTTTCCTTCAAATAATTTGGGATGTTTCGGAGATGGTGGCGCTATCTTGACGAATGATGATCGTTTGGCTGATCGGGCAATGATCATAGCTAATCATGGACAACGGCAAATGAATCATCATTTGGTGATCGGATGTAATTCGTGTTTGGATTCAATTCAAGCAGCCATACTCCGTGTCAAACTCCGTTATTTAGATGAATTTACGGCTGCAAGGCAACGCGTAGCGTCAATATATGACAGAGGATTGCAAGGGCTTGATACGATAATTCTTCCGGCGATACAGCCTTGGAATAATCATGTATATAGCCATTATACGTTGAGAGTGAAGCATGGATCACGGGATGACTTGAAGGAATACTTACGTGTACAAGGGGCGAAAAGTGAGATCTATTATCCTTTTCCTCTAAACAAGCAACCGGCTTTTGCCGGAATTTGTCGTGTGTCGGGAGAGTTAAATAATGCTGAGGCTCTTTGTGAACAGGTTTTGTCAATACCGATGCATACAGAATTGGATCGTGAAAATCAGAGATATATTATCACTCAACTTCGTTCTTATGGAAGGTAATTAAGAAAATAGACAACGATGAAAAAGATAGCTGCACTAGTGATTATGTTGCTTACGTTTATGAGCATGAAATCGCAGAACAATACAATGTCCGATACGATAGTCGGACCTAAAATATTTGGAGTCATCAATGTATCTGTAGGTAATATCCGTACAGGTCCTGACTTTGAAACCGAGCTTGAAACACAGGCTTTGTTAGGACAGCCAGTGAAAATCCTGCGCAAGAACGGATGGTACAAGATCGAGACTCCCGATGGGTATAAATCCTGGATCCATCGGATGCAGATTGTACCAATGACGCGTGCAGAGATAAATAGTTGGAATCTAGCTCGAAAAGTAATAGTTACAACTCCTTTTGCTTTTGCGTATTCACGTCCTCAAACCTCTTCACAGGTTGTTAGTGATATTGTGGCAGGCGATCAATTGAAATATTTAGGCACCACCGGACAATTTTATTGGGTGGAATATCCTGATGGGAGAAAAGCTTATTTGTTGATAGCCCAAGCTCAGCCTTTTAATGAGTGGGTGAGCACTCGTCGTTTTGATGCGAACCATATTATTTCTACAGCGAAATCGTTATATGGAATACCCTATCTTTGGGGAGGAACATCTGTAAAAGGAGTGGATTGTAGTGGCTTTGTGTGGACTGCCGCTTTTCTTAATGGGGTAATCTTACCGCGAAATGCTTCTGAAATGATAAAGATAGGCGAGAGATTGATTGTAGCGAAAGATTTTTCAAATCTACAACCTGGTGATCTAGTCTTTTTCGGTCATAAGGCTGCTGCAGGGAAAAAGGAGCGTGTCTCGCATGTAGGCATATATATAGGAAATAGAAAATTTATTCATTCACTTGGAATGGTTCATATTAGCAGTTTTAATCCGAAGGATACGGACTATGATGAGTATGACTTGAATCGCTTTATCGGAGCAACCCGCTTTCTGAATCATGTAGGTGAATATGGAATAACTAAAATACAACTAAATAAATTATATCAACGACTATGAGCCAAAATAGAAGACAATTCTTAAAAACAACATTGATGGCAACGGTTGGTGCCGGATTGGCTATCGACAATATTGGAGCGGCTCAGGCTCCATCTCTTTTCCATATCAATCGTTTAGTGGGGGGAGAGTCTCATCTGAAAATACGTTTCTTCCCATATGAATTAAAGTTGAATCATGTTTTTACAGTTTCTTCATTTAGTCGTACTACTACTCCTGATGTTCAGGTTGAGGTGGAATATGACGGCATAGTTGGATATGGTGAAGCATCGATGCCTCCTTATTTAGGAGAAAGCATTGAGTCAGTTATGGCTTTTCTAAAACAAGTCAATCTTAATCAGTTTACCGACCCGTTTCAATTGGAAGATATACTAAGTTATGTTGACCACATTGCTCCTGAAAATACAGCAGCGAAAGCGTCAGTGGACATTGCTCTCCATGATTTGGTCGGTAAACTTCTAAAAGCTCCCTGGTATAAAATCTGGGGATTAGATAAAGAAAAAGCTCCTAATACCACATATACAATTGGTATCGATACGGATGAGATGGTAAAGCAAAAGACTCAGGAGGTCGCCGGAAAATTCAAAATACTAAAAGTAAAAGTAGGTACGGACCATGATAAGCAGCTTATAAATGCAATTCGTAGTGTCACAGATTTGCCTATAGCGGTGGATGCCAATCAGGGATGGAAAGATAAATATTATGCATTGGATATGATCAATTGGTTAAAGGAAAAAGGTGTGGTAATGATTGAACAACCAATGCCTAAAGAGCAACTTGCTGATTTAGCTTGGGTTACAGAACACAGTCCATTGCCCACATTTGCTGATGAATCCATGAAACGGTTGAGTGATGTGTCACGTATGGTCGGAGTTTTTAATGGTATCAATATAAAATTGATGAAATGCACCGGTATGCGTGAAGCGTGGAAAATGGTAACGTTAGCTCGTGCTTTAGGATTAAAAGTAATGGTAGGGTGCATGACCGAAACTTCATGTGCTGTATCTGCCGCTGCACAGTTTTCACCGGCAGTGGATTTTGCTGATCTAGATGGTAATTTATTAATAGCTAATGATCGTTTTAAAGGAATGGTTGTTGAGAATGGAAAGATTACTTTGAATGATTTGCCAGGAATAGGTCTTAAAAAATTATAAACATAAGTTTTGTCTATTCGCATAAAAACATACGATTTAATCCCTTGTCTAACTAGGCAGGGGATTTGTTTTTATCAGATAAAGAGTCTTTTTAAATGCTCAAAAAATATTAATCTGTGCATTTTCAAGGCTATATTTCTTTGTAGTATCAAGAGTATTAGTAATTTTGCAGCAAAAGAATTAATAATAATTATATAATAACAAATGAGTTTGAAAATTGTAGTATTGGCAAAGCAAGTACCCGATACACGTAATGTGGGGAAAGATGCCATGAAGGCTGATGGAACAATTAACCGTGCGGCATTACCTGCTATCTTCAATCCTGAAGATTTAAATGCTTTGGAGCAAGCTCTCCGCTTGAAAGACACACATCCGGGTTCGACAATAACCTTGTTGACAATGGGACCTGGCCGTGCAGCCGAAATCATTAGAGAAGGTTTGTATAGAGGTGCTGATAATGGTTATTTACTTACCGATAGGGCATTTGCCGGTGCTGACACATTAGCTACTTCGTATGCTTTGGCAACGGCTATTCGTAAAATTAAGGATTTTGATTTGATAATTGGCGGTCGTCAGGCAATTGATGGTGACACTGCGCAGGTAGGGCCTCAGGTTGCAGAAAAGCTAGGGCTTCCTCAAATCACTTATGCTGAAGAAATTAAAAGTTGCGAAAATGGTGTGATTACCATATTACGCCATGTTGATGGTGGTGTGGAAACTGTTCAGGGAAAGCTTCCTTTGGTTATAACAGTGAATGGGAGTGCATCTCCTTGCCGCCCACGTAACGCTAAGTATGTACAAAAATACAAACATGCGAAAACCGTCACAGAGAAGCAACAGGGAAATCTTGATTATGAAGAGCTGTATAGCAAACATGATTATTTGAATTTGCAAGAGTGGAGTGTGGCAGATGTGAATGGTGATTTGGAACAATGTGGATTGAGTGGTTCGCCTACTAAAGTGAAAGCTGTACAGAATATTGTATTCCAAGCAAAAGAGAGTAAGACGCTCACGGCTACTGATCGTGACGTAGAAGATTTAATTATAGAACTTTTAGACAACCATACCATAGGCTGATCTGATGGTAAAATGGCAAATAATTATGAATAACATATTTGTATATTGCGAAATAGAAGATGAAAGCAAAGTGGCTGATGTCAGTTTGGAACTTCTAACGAAAGGTCGTTCATTGGCCAATCAATTGAACTGTCAATTAGAGGCGGTGGTGATCGGATCGAATTTGGATGGCGCGATTCCTGAAGTTCTATCTTACGGCGTTGATCGTTTACATGTATTTGATGCACCGAAATTGTATCCATATACATCGTTGCCTCATGCTTCTATATTGGTGAACCTGTTTAAACAGGAGAAACCTCAAATAGCTTTGATGGGTGCGGATGTAATCGGGCGTGATTTAGGACCTCGTGTTTCCTCTGCGTTGACTAGTGGCTTGACTGCTGATTGTACGGCTTTGGAGATAGGAGATCATGAAGATAAGAAAACGGGGACTGTTTATAAAGATTTACTTTATCAGATTCGTCCTGCCTTCGGTGGTAACATTGTGGCAACGATCGTCAATCCCGAACATCGTCCTCAAATGGCTACTGTTCGTGAAGGGGTGATGAAGAAAGCAATTGTCAACCCTAATTATAAAGGTGAAGTCATCAAACATAATGTGCCTGATTATGTATCGGAAACGGATTATGCGGTGACTGTGATTGAGCGTCATTTGGCTAAGTCAAAAAATAATTTGAAAGCTTCTCCTATTGTTATTGCCGGTGGTTATGGCGTAGGATCAAAAGCAAATTTTGATTTATTGTTTGAATTGGCTAAGGAGCTTCATGCTGAAGTTGGTGCCAGTCGTGCTGCTGTTGATGCAGGATTCACTTCCAATGATAGACAAGTAGGACAAACCGGACTTACTGTTCGTCCTAAATTGTATATTGCTTGTGGTATCAGTGGTCAGATCCAACATATTGCAGGCATGCAAGAGAGCTCAATGATCATTTCTATTAATAATGATCCAGCGGCTCCTATTAATCAAATTGCAGATTATGTAGTTAACGGAACGGTGGAAGAAGTGGTTCCGAAGATGATAAAGTATTACAAAAAGAACAGTAAATAATGGCTAACTTTTATACAGATACTCCGGAACTCAAGCATCACTTGAATCATCCGCTGATGAAAAGAATAGTTGAACTCAAGGAGAGAAACTATCGTGATAAAGAAGAATATGATTATGCTCCCGTGGATTTTGAAGATGCCATGGACAGTTATGATAAAGTCTTGGAAATTGTAGGCGAGTTGGCTGGCGATACCATCGCTGAGAATGCGAAGCAAGTGGATATAGACGGTCCTTCCGTTGCCAACGGTCGTGTGACTTACGCTCCAGGTACTCAAGTAAATTTGGAAGCTTGCCGCAAAGCAGGTCTGATGGGTATGGCTATGGCCCGCCGTTTCGGTGGACTTAACTTCCCTGTTGTTCCTTACATTATGGCAGCAGACATAGTTTCGCGTGCAGATGCCGGGTTTGAGAACCTGTGGGGATTGCAGGATTGTGCCGAAACCATCTATGAATTTGGCAATGAAGAGCAAAAAATGCGTCTTATCTCAGAGGTTTGTAAAGGTGCTACCATGTCAATGGATCTTACAGAACCTGATGCAGGTAGTGATTTGCAAAGTGTGATGCTGAAGGCTCATCAGGATGCTGACGGCACATGGAGACTAAATGGTGTGAAACGTTTCATTACGAATGGAGATAGTGATATTCATTTGGTTTTAGCTCGTAGTGAAGAAGGAACTCATGATGGTCGCGGGTTGTCTATGTTTCTCTATGACAAGCGTGATGGAGGAGTGAATGTACGCCGCATTGAAAATAAAATGGGTATTAAAGGTTCACCTACTTGTGAACTTGTATATAAGAATGCCAAAGCAGAACTTTGCGGGGAACGCCGTTTGGGTTTGATTAAATATGTGATGGCATTGATGAATGGTGCACGATTGGGTATTGCAGCTCAAAGTGTGGGATTGGAGCAAGCTGCTTATGTAGAGGCATTGGCTTATGCAAAAGATCGTCGTCAGTTTGCGAAAGCGATCATTGAATTCCCTGCTGTTTATGAGATCCTTTCAAATATGAAAGCAAAATTGGAGGCTAGTCGTTCACTTTTGTATGCAACCGCTCGGTATGTGGATATTTACAAAGCCTTTGATGACATCTCCAAAGAACGTACTCTTACAGGAGATGAGCGCAAAGAACAACGTAAATACTCAAAACTTGCAGATTCATTTACTCCGTTAAGTAAGGCAATTGGTAGCGAATTTGCGAACCAAGCAGCATACGATGCCATTCAAATTCATGGTGGCTCAGGATTTATGAAAGATTATGCTTGTGAGCGAATCTATCGTGATAGTCGTATCACCAGTATCTATGAGGGAACAACTCAATTGCAAACTGTTGCTGCCATTCGTTATGTAACCACAGGATCATATCTCAGTTCTATCAAAGAGTTTGAGGCTACTCCTACAGCTCCCGGATTAGAAGGGTTGAAGAATCGTTTAAAGGAAATGGCTGTGAAATATGAAAAAGCTGTGACAAAAATAACTGATTTAAAGGATCAGGAGATGCTTGATTTCACCGCTCGTCGGATGGTGGAGATGGCTGCCTATATCATTATGGGGCATCTTCTATTGCAAGATGCAACCACTGATAATGAGCTTTACGTCACAACCGCAAATGTATTTGTGCGTTATGCTGAAACAGAAGTAAACAAGCATTACTTATTTGTTGATCGATTAAATAAGGACGATTTAGCTTTTTATCGTAAATAACACATAAAAGGATTGGATGATAATAAGGTGCCAACTGATATAATTGTCAGTTGGCACTTCTTTTTTCATGGATTGTTTATACTTTTGTGCAAAATTTTATAGGAGGTAAAAGGAAATGCAAATTAAGCAAGATAGGAAATATCCCATAGTATTGGCGATAGCAGGTAGTGAACCGTTAGGAAGTGCAGGTGTTCAGGCTGACATTAAATCTATTTCAGCATGTGGCGGATATGCCGCAGGTGCACTTACTTGTATTGTTAACGAAAATACGACAGAAGTAAAAGACATCTTTTCCTTGCCTGTCGATTTAGTTACCGGACAAGTTGAGTCTTTTTTAGGAGACTTGGATGCGTCAGCCATAAAGATGGGTATGCTATATTCTGCCGAATTGATAGAGAAGCTTTCTGTTGTGTTGAAGAAATATTCTCATATTCCTTTAATTGTTGATCCGGTTATGGTGGCTTCAGGCGGTGAGCAACTAATTGAGAATAGTGCCGTAGAGGCGTACAAGAAATATCTTTTCCCTTTGGCAACTATTATCACTCCTAATCGTAGGGAGGCTGAATTGTTGCTGGGAAAGAAAGTCACCATTGATAGTGCAGAGAAAGATGCGACAGCTCTATGTCAATGGGGTAATTCGGTTATAATCAAATCCATTATAGCAGGTGATGACAAGTTGGAAGATGCTTTTTGCGATGTTGAAGATGGAACCACCAGCCTCATTATGAAAGAATATGTTGAAACACGTAATATTAATGGAACCGGATGTACATTCTCCTCATCCATTGCCACATTCTTAGCTCGAGGATTTAATTTGAAAGAAGCAATTTCTCGTGCAGAGGAATATATAAATGGTGCTATTGTGTCAGGTGCCAGATATGAATTCGGAAAAGGAATAGGTCCGGTAGATCATTTCTATAAATTCAACGCTCATTAAGTATATTGGCATGCGTGTTCGTATTTAATAAAAAAAGATAATATGACTAGATACGCATTTTCTTTATTCTTATTATTGCTCTGTTCGGGTTACAGAGCTTCGGCTCAGATAGTAACTTATCCTGTTCCCCGAGAATTGTATTATGCCATGCATAATGATGATTATACTGTCACTGTACGCCCATTGGGCAGCCGTGAGTGGATAGATCTGTATGAGTATAAAATAAAAGTGGACATGGATACGCAATCGGATGCCTCTTTTGTTCAATTTGATTTTAATGGCAAGGTAGAAATTCGTGTTCAAAAAAATAATGGAGATGTAAGATCTGTAAAGATACGTCCTCTTTCCAAGGATATAAAGTCTGAGTTAAAAGGTACCGTAGTTAAATTTGTTTTGGATCATCCGGAGGATTTATCTGTAGAGTTTAACAATGACCGATTACACAATCTGCATCTATTTACTAATCCAATAGAAAAGAATCGTCCTCATAAAGGTGATAAAAATGTAATGTATTTTGAGGCAGGTATTCATGAGCCGACAAATAAAGACAAAGATTTTAGAATACCTTCAAATACGACCGTTTATCTCGAACCGGGAGCCTTCTTAAAGGGAGGAATTACATGTGATAGTGTTGAGAATGTGAAGATTATCGGTCGTGGGTGTTTGCTTACTCCGCAAGAAGGAGTGAAAATATCGTTTTCAAAAAACATACTTATTGATGGGCTTACAGCCATTGATCCTCGGCATTACACCGTGTTTGGAGGGCAATCTCAAAATATTACTATTAAGCATTTACGATCATTCAGTTATCAGGGATGGAGTGATGGAATTGATATGATGTGTTGCCATAAGGTCTTGGTTGATAGTGTTTTTATGCGTAATAGTGACGATTGTATCGCCATTTATAATCATCGTTGGCAATATTATGGAGGCACGGATAACATTGAGGTACGGAACTCTACATTGTGGGCGGATGTGGCTCATCCTATTAATATAGGTGGACACGGAAATCCTGATGCCATTCCTGGAGAAACAATGGAAAATATATGGATTCACAATGTTGATATATTGGAAGAAGACGAGGACGATCCTCCATATGAAGGTTGTATGGCTGTGGATGCAGGTGATCGGAATCTGCTGAAAAATATTCGGTTTGAGAATATTCGTGTTGAGAATATCCAAGAAGGATGTTTGTTTTATTTGAAAGTTCGCTTCAATGATAAATATGATAAGCAGCCCGGAAGAGGGATTGAAGATATTGTATTTAAGAATATTGTATATAATGGGCAGAATGAATCGTTGTCTGTGATAAAAGGATTCGATGAAACTCGAAAAATTAAAAATGTATTGTTTGACAATGTACTAATCAATGGGATAAAAATGAAAGGTCTTGATAATTTCTCAAAGAATGATTTTTTGGAGAATGTAAGATTTAAATAAAACTTTCTGATTATTGGTTTTTTATGGTATTAAGTAATATTCCGGTAGGTTGTCGTATGACGATCTACCGGATTGCATTTGAGGACTGTTGCGGCATTAAAATTTACTGCTCAATAGACACCAAACACCTAAAATACAGAAAGTTAATATTACCCTTCATCCTTCAAACTCACACATCTTCATTAACTTATGAATGAACGAGTGAAGGATGGACAAAAATTAACACATTCATTTCTATATTAATTTCCTATTATCGGCAGGCATTCCTCTTTTGCTTGGGTTGGATGAATCGCAAGATCCATAACACCTAAAATACAGAAAGTGTAAATTGCCCTTCATCCTTCATCCTTCAAACTCACACATTATTATTTATTTATTTATGAATGAACGCATGAAGATAGGCTGTCCAAAACCAGCCAAAGTGATATTCAAATTCGAGATCACCCTATTTTTATATATTGCTGATATGTAAAAGTTTATGCTAAAGAATGACGAGTATTATTTACATTAAATTTTAATGATTTTCTTCTTTTGCTCACAAGGTTTTCTCCAAGGTTGTCTTTCCCCCATTTTTCAATGTCGCACAAATAGACTTTCTCTAAACAGCTTTTAAAGTCAAAAGATCGCTCTTTTGCTCCTAAGTGTACATATAGAGGAAGAAAAAGTACGAAGCTGGTAACTCCATAAAGCGAGTTGCTGGCTTTCCTGGATTTATAAACGCCAAAAAGGGATTCGATAATGTCGGATGAAGCATTCCAGATTGCGTAATACCGAGATAAGAGGAAAGGTAGGATAGCGAAATTATGTGTTAAAAGTTTTTAAAAAGTGTTGCATATTTTGTGGGCAAATAAATTATGGTACATTTGCAAAGACTGACTAAACAGTCACTAAATTATCAAATATGGAAACAAAAGAAATAGCAGAAAAATATTTCAATGCAATGGTGGCCGGAAACTTTGATGAAATGAACAAATTAAAAACGCCTGATTGCGTTTATTGGTTGAGTGGTGAGGGATCCTGGCCTTTTGGAGGTTACCAATCACTAGAAAACCAGGCAAAATTATGGGGCACCGTAGCAGAACGATTCCCGCAGGGAATGAAGATGGCGCTTCAATCTATCACGGCAGACGAAGAGCGGGCAGCACTTTATGTTCATATTCGGGGAACGCGAAAGGATGGTCGTATTTACGAAAACAATGTGATGCTGCTTTTAACCTTTAAGGATGGCTTAATTAGCGGGCTTTATGAATATTTGGATACCATTATGGTTAATGAATTATTCTGTGGCCCGATGGATGATGTAAAGTAATAGTTAATAACATTAGTAATGCGATCGAGGTATATAAGTGTTTTTATACTTCGATTGCCTTCAAAAATTAATATTAATCTATGGATAAAAGGGAAAAACTACTTCAAACCGCATTGGAATTATTTGTATCACAAGGATTTAATGATACACCGACAAGTAAAATCGCAAAAGAGGCAGGTATAGCAACAAGGACTTTGTTTTATTTTTTTCCGACTAAAGATGAGTTGATCATTTCACTTTACTTAAAATTAAAAGGGCAGGCAACAGAAAATATAAATGTTGCATTGGCAGAAGTTAAATCAAAAAAGGAAGTCATCAAAACTTATTATGAAGAATCGCTTAAATGGTCGCTCCGTAATCCCAACGAATTTTCATTTCTTGCGCAGTTCTCCAATTCTCCCTATCTGAAAAAAATTGGCGCTGATGAAATTTCGGCTCAGATAACACCCGTATTACAACTTTTTCGTGTGGCTATCGAGGAGCAACAGGTCGCTGATATTGATGTAAATTTATTGTACGCTTTGATCAGTAATCAGGTATTTGGTGTCAATCAATACCTTTCTTCAAATAAATTCACCAAAAAAGAACAGCATAACATCATTGAGGATACATTCTTTATGTTTTGGAAAATGATTGAACGCTGATGAGTAACGTAATAGAAATAAGAAAATGAAAATAATAATAACAGGAGCCACAGGAATGATTGGGGAAGGCGTTTTGCTGGCTTCTCTTGATCATCCTAATATTACCGAGGTATTGATGGTGAATAGAAGATCTTCTCCGTTAAAGCATCCTAAACTTTCTGAGCTGATCGTAAAAGATTTTACAGATTTAGCCGCATATAGTGCTCAATTGACTGGCTACGATGGCTGTTTTTATTGCGCAGGAATAAGTTCCTTTGGTATGGATGAGCAGAAATACAGCCACATCACTTTTTATACCACAATAATGTTTGCAAAGGAACTTGCCCGTT